>Ga0256847_1000771_pt1 | contig 18586 bp, 18 predicted proteins | sample TeddybearmetaG_FD_189099 | JGI IMG/M metagenome (GOLD analysis project Ga0256847, IMG submission 189099) | Hydrothermal vent microbial communities from East Pacific Rise, Pacific Ocean - Teddybear | ecosystem: Environmental > Aquatic > Marine > Hydrothermal vents | place: Pacific Ocean: East... | reverse complement strand
CGTTTTGCGGTATCAGCTAAAACCGTTACAAGATGAGGTTGAACTTCTAAAATTCCGCCTGATACATAAATATGACGCATTGCTTTGCCATTGCCTTCATCAATCCGAACATCACCTGGTTTAAGAGGCGTAATCAAAGGGGCATGGCTAGGGGCAATGCCTAATTCTCCCATTGTGCCAGGAGCATATAACATTTCAGCAAGCCCTGAATAGATTTCACCTTCAGCACTTACAATATCAACATGAACCGTCATTGCCATAATGTAAACTCCTATTTAAGCAGCAGACGTTGCTGCGGCACCACGTTCAATGACTTGAGCAATACTGCCACACATATAAAAAACTTGTTCAGGTAAGTGATCAAGTTCGCCTTCAATAATTGCTTTAAAACCTGTAATGGTTTCTTTAAGAGAAACATAAACCCCAGGGGTTCCTGTAAAGGGTTCAGCAACAAAGAAAGGTTGTGATAAAAAGCGTTGAATTTTTCGAGCACGGGCAACGATTTGTTGATCTTCTTCAGATAATTCATCCATTCCTAAAATAGCAATAATATCTTTTAATTCTTTATAACGTTGTAATACGCTTTGCACGCCCCGAGCAACATCATAATGCTCTTGACCCACAATATTTGGATCTAAAACTCGACTGGTTGAATCCAATGGATCCACAGCGGGATAAATACCTAATTCTGCAATTTGTCGTGATAAAACCAAAGTAGCATCTAAATGCGCAAAAGTGGTTGCAGGAGAAGGATCGGTTAAATCATCGGCAGGCACATAAACAGCTTGGAATGAAGTAATAGAACCTGTTTTTGTTGAAGTAATGCGTTCTTGTAATTGTCCCATTTCTTCAGCAAGGGTGGGTTGATAACCAACTGCAGATGGCATCCGACCTAATAAGGCGGAAACTTCGGTTCCTGCCAAAGTATAACGATAAATATTATCAATAAACATTAATACATCATTACCATCATCACGGAAACCTTCCGCAATGGTTAAACCCGTTAAAGCAACGCGCAGACGATTTCCAGGAGGCTCATTCATTTGACCATAAACAAGGGCGACTTTATCTAATACATTGCCTTCTTTCATTTCATGATAAAAATCATTGCCTTCCCTAGTTCGCTCACCAACGCCCGCAAACACGGAATAACCCGCATGCTCTACTGCAATATTACGGATAAGTTCCATTAAAGTGACTGTTTTACCAACACCCGCGCCGCCAAATAAACCCACTTTACCGCCTTTGGCAATCGGCATAATGAGATCAATGACTTTAATCCCTGTTTCTAAAATTTCAGTTGAAGAAGCTTGTTCTTCAAAGCTTGGCGGAGCGCGATGAATGGGCATGGTTTTATCTGCTTTAACTGCCCCTTCATTATCAATGGGTTCACCTAAAACATTCATAATACGCCCAAGCGTACCTTTACCTACGGGTACTTGAATGGCTTCGCCCGTATTAGAAACAACCGCATGACGTTTTAAACCATCCGTTGAACCCATGGCAATTGCACGAACAACGCCATCACCCAATTGTTGTTGTACTTCCATCGTGAGATTATTTTCTTCAATACGCAAGGCATCAAATATTTTTGGTATTTGGTCACGGGGAAACTTAACATCTACCACCGCGCCGATCACTTCAATTACTTTACCCGAACTCATTTGGGATTCCTCATTAATATTTTTTAGTTGAAGCGGGGCTTAAGAAACCGCCGCCGCTCCAGAAACAATTTCTGAAATTTCTTGGGTGATTGCGGCTTGGCGGGCTTTATTATAAATTAATTGTAATTCATTAATTAAGTCCCCCGCATTATCGGTCGCTGATTTCATAGCAACCATACGAGCAGACTGCTCACTGGCGCTATTTTCAACCATCGCATGATAAACCAATGATTCAATATAACGGGTGATTAAAGTATCAATCACTTCTTTAGAACTAGGCTCATAAATATAATCCCAGTAATGTTTATATTTGGTATTTTCATCAGGCTGGATGGGCACCATGACATCAATCGTGGGTGCTTGAGTCATACTATTAACAAAAGTATTGTAAGCCACATTAATTTTATCAACTTCACCGTTATTGTAGGCATCTAACATAATTTTAACGGAGCTAATAATATCAGTGACTTTAACATTATCCCCAATATGAATGACTTTACCGATTAAATTACCACCAAAACGCTCAATAAAACTAGATGCTTTAGTGCCAATGGTAAAAAAGGAAAGTTCAATCTCATTTTTGTTATGTTCAGCAAATTCGGCGGTTAGTTTACGGAATAAATTACTATTTAATCCGCCACAAAGCCCTCGATCAGAAGAAACAATAATATAACCAATGCGTTTAACATCCCGAGGAACCACACAAGGCGGTTTATATTCAGTATGCGCACTGGCAAGATGATGAATAACCGCTTTAATTTTTTCAGCATAAGGGCGAGCGGCCGACATTTTTTGTTCTGCTTTCCGCATTTTAGATGCCGCCACCATTTCCATTGCTTTGGTTATTTTTTGAGTATTTTTAACACTGCTAATTTGCGTGCGAATTTCTTTTGCGCCTGCCATTTATATGTCCCCGTTACCAAGCGCCATTTTTCTTAAAGGCTTCTAAAGCAGTATGAAATAATTTTTCAATTTCATCATTATATTTTGCTTCAGTATTGACTTTAGTCATTAATTCTTTTTCGCTATTGTTCATATAATCTAATAATGCAGATTCAAAGCTAACTACTTTATTAACATCCACATCATCAATATAACCTTCATTTGCAGCAAATAAAACAATCGACATTTCAGCCACCGAAAGCGGTCTAAATTGCCCTTGTTTCATTAATTCGGTTACTCGCTTACCCCGTTCAATTTGATTACGAGTTAAATCATCTAAATCAGAGGCAAATTGAGCAAAAGCCGCAAGTTCTCGATATTGCGCCAATGCTAAACGAACCCCGCCACCCAATTTCTTAATAATATTGGTTTGCGCCGCCCCGCCTACCCGAGAAACAGACAGCCCCGCATTAATGGCAGGACGAACCCCTGCATTAAATAAATCAGATTCTAAAAAGATTTGTCCATCAGTGATAGAAATAACATTGGTTGGGACAAAAGCCGAAACATCGCCTGCTTGGGTTTCAATAATCGGTAAAGCAGTAATAGAGCCCGTCTTACCCTTTACTTTTCCGCCTGTGGCTTTTTCAACAAAATCTTCATTAACCCGTGCCGCTCGTTCCAGTAAACGAGAATGTAAGTAAAAAACATCTCCTGGATAAGCTTCTCGTCCAGGGGGTCTTCTTAATAATAAAGAAACCTGACGATAAGCCCAAGCTTGTTTAGTGAGATCATCATAAACAATTAAGGCATCTTCGCCTCGATCACGGAAATATTCCGCCATCGTACAACCTGTATAAGGACCAATAAACTGCATTGCGGCTGAATCAGATGCATTTGCCGCTACGACAATGGTATTTTCTAAAGCGCCAAATTCTTCTAATTTACGAACCACTTGTGAAACTGTGGATGCCTTTTGACCAATGGCAACATAAACACACTTAATACCTGAATCTTTTTGATTAATAATGGCATCAATACAAAGGGCAGTTTTACCTGTTTGTCGATCACCAATCACTAATTCACGTTGTCCTCGTCCCACAGGAACCATACAATCAATGGCTTTTATTCCTGTTTGAATGGGTTGATCAACTGATTTTCGTTCAATAACACCTGGTGCGATTTTTTCAATGGGTTCCATGGTCGTTCCCGTAATAGGACCTTTACCATCAATGGGTTGACCTAATGAATTAACCACCCGCCCTAATAAATTTTCCCCGACAGGCACTTCTAATACGCGTCCTGTGCATTTAACAATATCGCCTTCACTGAGGGTTTTATAATCACCTAAAATAACCGCTCCAACCGAATCTTGTTCAAGGTTTAAAGCGACACCAAAGATATTATTGGGAAATTCCAACATTTCATAAGACATGGCATCAGAAAGCCCATGAATCCGAACAATACCATCATTTAAACTAACAATAGTACCTTGACTATGGGCTTCTGTATCTAAATCAAACTCAGTAATTTTTTGTTTGATTAATTCACTAATTTCAGAGGGTTTGAGTTGCATAATGGCTTCTCGTTAAATTCCTAATTGATTTGCCAGCTGAGTGAGCTGACCTTTAATAGAATTGTCAATAACAAAATCCCCTGCTTTAATTTTAATACCACCAATTAAATGCGAGTCTTTGACACTCTTAATATTGACATTACAGTTAAACTTTTGAGTTAAAGCAACTTTAAGCTGTTCTTCTTCGGCTGGTTTGAGCACATAAGCAGAAACAATATCCACTCCCATTTCACCACTATCTGCTTGAATGAAATCTTCAAATAACTGTTGAATTTCAGGGGCTAATAATAAACGTTCATTATCCGCTAAAATATTTAACAAAGAAATCACGGGTTTTGTTAATGCATTACCTGCAATATCAAGAATTAATTGGATTTGTTGGGCTGTTTCAATGGCGGGATTTGTTAAAACTCTTTGAATGGATGAAGATGAAATAATTTGGGCTAACAGAGCAAGCTCGTTAGACCAAGCTTCAACTTGTGCCGTTTCTTTTGCTAAATTAAAAGACGCTTCAGCATAAGGGCGGGCAACAGCGGTGTTTTTTTGTGACATTGCTTACTCCTTAAGTATTAGCCAATTTCTTTAACTAAATTATTAATCATATCAGTGTGTGTTTTGACATTAATTTCTTTACGCAAAATCTTTTCAGCACCTAAAACCGCCAAATGTGCCACTTTTTTACGCAATTCTTCCCGCGCACTGTGGATTTCTTGCTCTAATTCTGCTTTAGCCCCTGTAATAATACGTTGTCCTTCTACTTTTGCATCATCTTTCGCATCATTAATCATTTCATTTGCACGCTTTTGGGCTTGCATTAAAATATCATTGGCTTGTTCTTTGGCTTCTCTTAAAGTTTCTTTTGCCCGTTCTTGGGCTAATTCTTTTTCATGATGTCCACGTTCTGCGGCGGATAAACCATCTGCAATTTTTTGTTTGCGCTCTTCAAGTGCTTGCATCAAAGGCGGCCAAATAAACTTCATGCAAAACCAGACAAACATTGCAAAAGAAAGTGTTTGACCAATAAGGGTTAAATTAATATTCATGGCTGAGACTCAACTTTGTTAATATTTTTAACTACCAGCAACAGCAAACAGTACATACATTGCAATACCCACTGCAATCATAGGTACCGCGTCTACTAATCCCATAACAATAAAAAATTGAGTTCTTAACATTGGGATTAATTCAGGTTGACGGGCGGCTCCTTCTAAAAAGCGACCTCCTAAAATACCAATACCAATCGCGGCTCCAACAGCACCCAGCCCCATCATTAAAGCGCCAGCGATATAAAGCAAAGCATTTGCTATTTCCATTTTATTCCTCGTAAGTTGTAAGTTAAAATTATCAGTTAAAAAAATTAATGTTCACTGTGTGCCATTTCTAAATAAACAATGGTTAGAACCATAAAAATAAAAGCTTGCAGTAAAACAATAAGAATATGAAAAATAGCCCAAGGAAGTGATAACGTCCATTGGAGATATAAAGGTAATAAGGCAATTAAAATAAAAATCATTTCACCTGCATACATATTACCAAATAACCGTAAGGCTAATGAAATTGGTTTAGCAATTAGATTCACTAATTCTAAAAATAGATTCACAGGAATCGCCATTTTACCAAAAGGTTGCAAAGTTAATTCACCAATAAACCCGCCAACCCCTTTGATTTTAATACTATAATATAGAATCAATAAAAACACCCCAATGGCTAATCCAAAAGTGGTATTTGGATCGGTGGTTGGGACGATTTTTAAATAAGGTATGCCCACTAAATGAGCCAATTGAGGAATATAATCAACGGGCACGAGGTCCATCGCATTCATTAAAATAACCCATGAAAAAACAGTCAATGCCAAAGGGGCAATTAAATCATTTTTACCTGAAAAAGATCCCCGCACATTGGTGTCAACAAATTCAACCACCATTTCAACAAAGTTTTGAAGTGGACCAGGTACACCTGAGGTTGCTTTATCTGCCACGCGATGAAAAACATTGATAAAGATCAGACCTAATAAGATAGAAAAGAATAAAGTATCAACATGAATTGCCCAAAAACCCATTTCTTTAATTTGTTCATGGGTTTTAGCAAAAGCAAAGGAGCCGTCATCTAAACGTCCAAAGGTTAGATTGGTTAGATGGTGTTTAATATACTCGGAAGAAGTTAAAGCCTCAGAAGACATTGTTCATCTCATATTATAAGGTGCTAAAAATACAGGTAATAAATGATTTATTATAAAAACAACAAATAAAACAATTACATTAATGGGTTTTAATAAGGCAAACACAAAAGCAAATAAAGTAAAAACTAAAATCAAGCGCCCCATTTCAGCCGCATAAAAATTTGCTAACAATAAATGTGGTTGGGTTGCATCATATTTTTTAAATACTTTAATTAAAGTATAAGTTGTTGTTATTATTGCAATAAAACCACCTAAAAAGGCGGATTTTGCCATTGTTATATCAATAAAATATAAAACCAAAATGACGAATAAGGTCAAACTTGTTTGGATTATAATGATTCTTTTTTTTGGCTCAATTTGTATTGCCATATTCACTAACAAAGTTCACCATTAATTTATTGAATGCGAGTATAGAGTTATTCTTGTGTTTGGTCAATCTTGAAATTAAAAAAAATATTTAGGACTTTCTTAATCAGATAAATCGCCTTATTATCCTTGTAATATTATCAACCTTAGAATAAATGATTTATGGAATCTTTACCACTTATCGCAGTAACATCAGGGGAGCCTGCGGGCATTGGAATTGAAATTTGTCTTAAATTAAGTCAAATTAAATGTGCTTGCCAATTAATTTTTTTTGCTGATATTAATTTAATGCGCCAACAAGCTCAATTTTTTAATATGACGATTGAAATTATTGAATGGCATGAACAAACAATAACGCAAATCAATAAACTTTATGTTAAACATATTTCTTTAACTGAACCCGCCATAATGGGAAAATTAAATCCTGCAAATGCCCGTTATGTTTTACAAACCATTCAGTCAGCAACAGAATATTGTCAACAAGGAAAAATAAAAGCGCTGGTTACCATGCCGATTCATAAAGGGATTATTAACCAAGCAGGGATTAAATTTACAGGGCATACCGAATATTTAGCGGAATTAACCCAAGCCCACCCCGTAATGATGTTAGCTTGTGATGAATTGCGCGTTGCTTTAGTCACCACTCATTTACCTTTAAATAAAGTCAGTGAAGCAATTACAGCCGAAACATTGCAAACTGTGATTCAAATTTGCCAACAAGATTTAATTAATAAATTTAATATTAAAAATCCTTTGATTACCGTTTGCGGGTTAAATCCCCATGCAGGAGAGGATGGTTATTTAGGTATGGAAGAAATTAATATTATTAATCCAACGCTTGAAAAATTACGTCAGCAAGGTATTAATTTATTAGGTTCTTTACCCGCCGATACGGCTTTTACCCCCGCTTTAATGGCAAAAACAGATTTATTTTTAGCCATGTATCATGATCAAGGATTAACTGTTTTAAAGCATATTTGTTTTGGAAGGGCGGTTAATGTCACTTTAGGATTGCCTATTATTCGTACTTCAGTCGATCATGGCACTGCTTTAGATATTGCGGGGCAAAATAAAGCCAATATTGGAAGCGCAATTAATGCCATTAAATATGCTAATATTAAATAAAGAAACTTTAAATAATTAAATTACCATGAAAATATATCACCTTATTTTATCCATTGTTTTGATTTATTGTAGTCAAATTAATGCCGAAGTTAATCCCATTGAGCGAACAGCTTTAATTGAACTTTATAATGCCACAGGCGGGGGCAGTTGGACCCATAATAACCAATGGCTTGAAGGCGATCCTTGTGATAATCAATGGTTTGGCATTCAATGTAATAATAATCAAATTAGTCTTATTAATTTACCTAATAATAAATTATCAGGCGGGATTCCTGATAAGCTCGGTAATCTCTCTGCACTCACTGCTTTGCGTTTATTTGATAATCAATTAACAGGCGGGATTCCCGACAGTCTTGGAAAACTCTCTGTTTTAACAGAGTTAATATTAAAGAATAATCAAATAACAGGAGGAATTCCTGATAGTTTAGGTAATCTTCCAAAACTAACCATCCTCTCATTATTTGACAATCAATTATCAGGCAGTATTCCAAGTAGTTTTGGTGATTTTCCTGTTTTAACCGAGCTTTTATTAAAAAATAATCAATTATCAGGCAGCATTCCTGATAGTTTAGGTAATCTTTCCACCCTAACCACCTTATTATTATTTGATAATCAGCTTTCAGGGAGTATTCCTGCAAGCTTAGGAAATTTATCTGCCTTAACTGATTTATCATTAAAAAATAATCAATTATCAGGCAGTATTCCTGATAGTTTAGGTAATCTTTCCGCTCTAACCACTCTATTATTATTTGATAATAAGCTTTCAGGGAGTATTCCTGAAAGTTTAGGAAATTTAACCGCTTTAACTAATCTTTCATTAAGTAATAATTTATTATCAGGCAGTATTCCCAATACTTTTGGCAATTTTTCCGCCTTAACTATTTTATTATTATTTGATAATCAGCTTTCGGGCAGTATCCCCGAAAGTTTAGGTAGTCTAAAAGCTTTAAATAATTTATCACTAAGTAATAATTATTTATCAGGCAGTTTGCCTGATCGACTCGGTGAACTTTCTGCTTTAGTCGTTTTATCCATTTTTGATAACCAATTATCAGGCAGTATTCCTGATAGTCTTGGAAATTTATCGGCATTAAATATTCTATTATTAAGCAGTAATCGTTTAACAGGCAGTATTCCTGATAGTTTTGGTAAATTATCTTCTCTCACTTCACTTATTTTATTAAATAATCAATTATCAGGCAGTATTCCAGATACTTTAGGTAATCTAACCAATTTAACTCAACTTTTATTAAATGATAATCAACTAACAGGCTTTATCCCTGAAAGTCTGGGTAATTTAATTAAATTAAAAGAACTTGGGCTGCAAAATAATCAATTATCAGGCAATATTCCGATTAGCTTTGGTAATTTTACCGTCTTAACCGCTCTTTTACTTAATAATAATCAATTAGGTGGGACGATTCCCGCCAATCTTGAAAATACTTCATTAACGGTTCTAAATGCAGGAGCGAATAAATTTACAGGAACCATTCCTGCCGCTTTACAACATTTATTAAATGAAGATGATATTAAGCCACCTAGTGCCAATGAAATTATCCGTTATCCTGATACAAATCAACCGCTTGCCCTGATTATTGCAGGCAAAGATGAAGCCCAACCTGCCTTAACAAAAAGTGTTAATAGTTTGGGTAATTTTGCTTATCGAACCTTACGTCTTAAAAAAATTCCCAATGAGAATATTTTATATCTTAATTATCAATTAGAACAAAATCCTGATAGACAAGGTGGCAATGATATTTATGCAGAGCCGAGTGCTGCTATTGTTAAAGAAGCCATTACAGGATGGGCGGCAAAAAGAATTGGAGACAATCAACCCTTGTTTTTATATATGGTAGGGCATGGTTTAACAGATAACTTTGCTTATGATTTTCAAAATTCAACAAACTTTAGTACGCTTAAAGCTGAAGAATTAGATCAATGGTTAGATCAATTACAAAGTGTTAGAAATAACCCCGTTATTGTGATTTATGATGCGTGTTATTCGGGCAGTTTTTTAGCTAAATTAAAAGCCACTGGTAATCAAAAACGAATTAATATTGCCAGTGCGGAAGCGGATAAACTGGCATTTTTTGCTGCTTCAGGAAATACCTCTTTTTCTTTCTTATTTTGGGCAAATACCCAAAAAGGAGAAGATATTAAAACTACTTTTAATGACACACTAAGTGCCGTGCGCAGTATTACATCGAATAGCCAAAAACCGCAATTAGATGATAATGCAGATGGTTTATATGATTCTAAAATAGATGGTGATTATGCCAAAAGTTTATCTATTGGAGATGACCGTATTAGTGCTGCGCCACTACCTTCGATTACAGAACTTAATTTATTAGCAAAAATAAAAAATACCAATCAATTAAATATTTCTGCAAAAATTAATTATCAAGCAGATTTAATTGGACGAGTTTGGGTAACGGTTATTTCTCCAACCTTAGCCAAAAATCAAATTGCCTTAGTCGGTGAATTAAATGAAATTGATTTAACCTTTAATTCTCAAACAAATCAATATGAAGGGGTTATAACAGGATTAAATCAAAATGGAGTTTATCAAATTGCCACCTTTGCCCAACTTAACAACGGCAGTGGTTTTACTTCTTTATCTCGCCAAGCAGAAGTCGTTGTTCATCATGATAATAACCCAAAGGCGGAAGTCCAAATTGGCAATGAAATACAAGTTTTTATCCCTAATGCTTCTTTTGCGGGACAAAATTTTCAAGCCCGCCTTAGACTGGTTGATAAAGTACCGAATGAAGTTTGGCTTGAATTGGTTGATGGTTCTATTGCGCCTTCAAATGTTCCCGCTTTTATTAGTGCGATTGCGGAAGAAGTATCTTTAGATTTATCCATTCCTTCAATTGATATTGATAATAAAAATTATCGGGCTTTTTTAGAGTTTGTAGCAGGACAGAATAGTTTGCAGTGGAGATTAACTTCATTAAATGAAAACTAATAAAACAATAAAAAACCCTTATATAAATTAATATATAAGGGTTTGTTTTGTGGTGGGCTGTGCGGGAATCGAACCCACGACCAATGGATTAAAAATCCACTGCTCTACCTGCTGAGCTAACAGCCCACAATAACTTTAATAAAAGCTTGCTCAGTTATGAGAGTGCGCATTATACGGATTGCATTTTGATCGTCAACACTTTTTTACTTAAAAAATAAAAATCATTCAAATAAATAATAATAACCGATTGTTATTTCAATATTTTTTTAAAATAAAAACATTTAAAATTTATTCACCTATAATGGAAGATGCCCTTAAATATTATAAATTATTGGTTCTTTTAAATGAAAATAAACACCCTTTTTGTATTACTTTTTTTTGTCACAACGCCATTATTAGCTCAAACAGAACAACAAATAAAAAATTTTGTTAATGATTCAATAAAACAATTTAAATTACAAGAAATTGTTAAAAAAATGCAAGCTAATCAAGTTTCGACAGAACAACAATGGCTTATTTTTAATATTTTAAAACACACCAATGAAATTTATATTCATCGTCAAAGAGGGGCTGTAGATAATCAAATTTTTTTGCATAAAGACGGGCATAAGGAGGCGGTTTATAATAAAGAAAACAAATTAGTTAAAGATGGTATTAATGATGCTTCCTATAATTATGCCCGTCCTCGAAAAGAACCCTTACGCCACTTTGTTTTTGATATTCATCCTTGGATTGTTTATGGAGCCTCAAAAACCGACAGTACTTCCCCACCCGAACGACTTCATGCTTATGTCGCTGATCTTGCGAATGGAATGCACCGCGCCATTCACGCAAAAAAAAGTTGGCAAGCAGAATCTAAACCGCTTTGGAAAGAGGATGGTCAAGTACAAACTTTAGCTATTTTTCTTGAAGTGATTAAACAAGGCGAGGCGGAAATTATATTTGATTTATTTAAAACAAAAGAGACTTTAATAGATAAAGATTTGATTCCGCTTTTAAAAAAGCTTGAAAAAGGGTTTAATACGGTTTATTTACCAAAAAAATTATTCTAAGGTTATTATTATGAAATCAAAGATATTAGATGGATTATCTAAGCAATTAAGCAAAGCGGTTCCTTCCAGTGTTGAAATATTAAAAAATGATTTACAAAAAAACAGTAAAAGTGCTTTAGCAGCAAGTTTGGCGCATCTTAATTTAGTTACTCGCGAAGAATTTGATATTCAACGGGCGGTATTATTACGCAGCCGTGAAAAAATTGAAGATTTAGAACTTAAAATTGCACAACTTGAACAACAAATAACCCAAGTTATTAAAAAATAAAATGACACTGGCTGTTTTAGTAAGTCGGGCAAATCGTGGCATAGAATCGCCTCAAGTCACGGTTGAAGTTCATCAATCTAATGGATTATCCGCGCTTTCAATGGTCGGTTTACCTGATAAAGCCGTTCAAGAAAGTAAAGATCGAGTTCGGGGGGCTTTATTAAATAGTCATTTTGAATTTCCAATGCAACGTTTAACGATAAATCTGGCGCCCGCTGATTTACCGAAAGATGGCGGGCGTTTTGATTTATCCATTGCCTTGGGTATTTTAGTGGCTTCGGAACAAATTACCTTAACTGATTCAAATCAATATGAATTTCTCGGTGAATTAGCATTATCAGGTGAAATTCGCCCTGTTCATGCAGTATTGCCTGCCGCCTTAGCTTGTAAAAAGGCGGGGCGGATTTTGGTTTTACCCATTGAAAATGCACCCGAAGCAGGATTAATCAAAGATTTAACCATTATTCCTGTTCAAAGCCTGATTCAAATTTGTGGGTTTTTAACCAAACAAACCCCGATTGAATCTTATATTGCGGATAATACTATCAAATCCCCTTTATTAATTTCAGATTTACAAGAGGTTAAAGGGCAGCAATATGCCAAACGAGCTTTAGAAATTGTCGCTTCGGGCGGGCATTCTTTAATTATGTCGGGTCCACCTGGCAGTGGAAAATCGATGTTAGCCAGTCGATTAGCGGGTATTTTACCGCCAATGACTGAACAAGAAGCTTTAGAAACAGCAGCAATTCACAGTATTTCTGATATTGGTTTAAATACCAAAGCTTGGCGAATTCGTCCTTTTCGCGCACCACATCATACTGCCTCGGGGGTTGCTTTAGTTGGGGGCGGGAGTAATCCGCGTCCTGGAGAAGTCAGTTTGGCACATAATGGGGTATTATTTTTGGATGAATTACCTGAATTTAATCGCCAAGTTTTAGAAGTTTTAAGAGAACCCTTAGAAAGCGGGCATATTATTATTTCAAGGGCAGGGCACCAAGCTGATTTTCCCGCTCAATTCCAATTAGTTGCTGCAATGAATCCTTGCCCTTGCGGACATTTAGGTGAGTCCCGTTGTCATTGCTCACCCATGCAAATTGATCGCTATAAAAATCGTATTTCAGGACCTTTAATGGATCGCATTGATTTACAAATTCAAGTTCCCGCCTTACCGCCTCATGAATTAAGCCAAATGACCGCAAATGGAGAAACCAGTCAACAAGTTCGAGAACGTGTTTACCAAACTCGTCTTTGGCAATTAAAACAATATGGTAAAGCCGTTGCCACTTTTAGTAACCGTGATATTGATCAATATTGTCAAATCAGTCCTGAAGGGATTAGTTTACTTATTCAATCAATTGAAAAATTAAATTTATCTGCCCGTGCTTATCATCGTATATTAAAAGTAGCTCGTACCATTGCCGATATGCAACAAAATGAAATGATTCAATTACCCCATTTATCTGAGGCGGTTAATTACCGTCGAGTTGCGCCTTAATTAATGTTTTTTAATAGTCTTAAGCCCGAACTAATACAGCAACGTAAGCGGGTTCATGATATTTGTCGACAATTTTCCCGCAGTCCTTCAAAAGGCAATTTAAAACGTCTGAAATTATTATTTAATCAAGTAGGGGAGGGCGTTTTTATTGAATATGGCTTTCATTGCGACTATGGTAATAAAATTTCCATTGGTGATAATGTCTATATTAATATTAATTGTACTTTTTTAGATGGCGGTTATATTAGTATTGGTAATGATTGTCTAATTGCCCCTAATGTTCAACTTTTAACCATTAATCATGCTCTGTCTCCCACTCAACGTCTAAAAAGAGAAAGTTTTATTGGTGATATTACAATTGCAGACAATGTTTGGTTAGGAGCGGGCGTAATTGTGTTAGCTAATATAAAAATTGATTCAGGTGCAGTGGTTGGTGCAGGATCGGTGGTCACTCAAGATATTGCAAGCAATAGTTTATATCTAGGAAATCCTGCAAAAAAGATTAGAGATTTATAATAATATGATTATGGTTTTAAAATTAAATTAACAATACAAATAATATCATTGACGTTAATATTACCATCACTATTACAATCTGCGGCGGGAGTACTTGCACCTGATTGAAGTATTATATTAACAAGTGTAATAATATCATTAACATTAATATTGCCATCATTTGTCACATCCCCAATAAGTTCAACCTTTGGTTCAATAACTTTGACTTGATAACTATAATTAACAGAAACACCCCCCACTAAGATATTTTGTACGCTAACATCAATAACTTGTTCTGGATTATTAGCTGAAAAAGATAAATTTTGAGGTTCCCATGCCAATGTATTATCACCAAAGCCATTTTGATTGGCTAATTTAGTTAATGTAATATTCTGTCCATTACTGCTCATGCTAATGATTGCATTTTGAAAACTGACACTTGAACTGGTATTTCTTGATAAAGACCAACGTCTGCTGACCAATTGATAAGGGATAAATCCCGCATTGGGCCAAGTAATCCAATCAGGACCATTAGGTCTTGTTGTGGTATTACCAATAACCCATAATGAATTAAAATTAGACGTTGAACCTGTTCCTATTTTGGATAATCGGGGGTATAAAATCCACCGCCGATGCCCCACGGCTTGATTGCCATTACCTGAATCTTTAATATAAAGTGCAACTGCTGCTGCTCCCGCTGCACCAAATGATAAATTCGATTTTCCAGCGGCTTCCTTACCATCATCTGTATAACAAGCAAAAGAAGTAGGTGGACTATGATTTAAGGTATTTTCAGCATGCATTATTAATGCCGCTTTTAATGATTTTGCATCTAAAACAGGATCATGAGTTAGTGCAGCAGGTAAACCAACCATGGCTCGAAAATAATTAACAGCGGTTGTTGTTGCTTCTTTATAGGCACTGGAATTATCTCCTGCAACACAATTTGCCGTATTTCCATTCCAAGCATTATTGACTGCTAATGCGGGTAAAAACTCATTATTGTAAAAATTAACTACTGCGGTTCGATCTGTTGTATCTACGGTTAATGCGGATACTTGAGTGGTAAGGAATAATATTATTATGAATATTTTTTTCATTTTTTAAGACCATTGGAATTATTAAAATATCGTTTCATTATCTTTTTCAATTATATCCTGAATACAATTAATACTTTGGTAAAATTGAGTAAAAAGAAATTTATGTACTTCTAAAGGCTTATCCCATGCATTTTTCTTATTTTCATCAACAACATAAACAATCCAGATACCATCTAATTGGATTTCACAACCATAATATCCAAAATCAATTGTTTTATTGGTAAATATATTTTTAAAAAACATGAGATCTTCTCTTGGATAAATTTTTCCTAAAGAAATTAAAGCATTTAAGTCAAAATTATCTTTGTTATAAGAAAGAATTTTATCTGGATCATAGATTTCCCATAGATGTTTATCGAATTTAAGCAATGTTTAACCTTGTTTTATAAAAACCATTATTATTTTAATAACCTAATGAATTAGATGATAACCAATTTGAATATCTGTTTTTGATTATTTCCATTTCTTCTCTATTTTTGAATACAATATCAACTCCCCCATCATAGGGATGAAAAACCCAACCTAAGTTCGTATTAATTACCATAAAATTACGAATGTCATCGTTAATTACCAATCTAAATATATCGTCCAATCTTCCTTCTTGCCAAATTATTTGTTCTTCATATAAGTGCCAATAAGAATGGTCTTTTTTTTCATCCTCTGGATTATGTATTGGTATAGATAACCAATATTTTGGCTTGTTGAAAAATTTCTTTATTGATTGAGATAATCCTTGAGGTTGTTTAGAATTTGAGTAGCCAATACCTACAATACAAAGATCTGCATCTCCAGCAGAAAGATCTACAATTATTTTATTTAGTCTAAATAAAATTTCTTTTAATTCGTCTCCTGAATCAGGATATCGTTTTGATTCTGGTAATGAATGAAAACGCACCCAACGATCAGTAAACTTAGTTTTTAATTCATGAGCTAAAGGTAAAGCTTCACCAAAATATTTTTTCCAAAATTTAATGATCATATCTTCATATTAGTTGAGAATGCTCTTTATAAATTTCAGTGCCAACAATCCATACTCCATTATCTATATGACCAAAAAAATAACAGCTTCGTTAAACAAAAGACTAATTAATTCCCAAGTGCCATCCAAAATAGCAAGCATGTAAATTACTTATTTAACAAAGGAATATCCCCATATTAAATTTTTATAGGGTTCTTTTGTGGGAGGAAGGGAGGACCGAACAATATTTTTTTTAGCATAAGCAACAAGATATGGGTGTTCATTAATGATTGTAAACTCACCTTCAAGTACTGAACCGCTATAAATTCCACCTTCAAATTTGATTATAACCTTATCATTTTTAACCTCTACAACAAGCAATCCTTCATTATTTATTTCTTCTAAGCAAGGGGCAACACAATAATCACCAACTAATTGACCATTATTTTCTTCAATGTGTAATTCAGTTACAACAGGCATCGTTGGAAGAGGACTAACAGTAGATACTCACCAAGTCTTGGAAAATTGCTCATTATTTCATTAGGGGGCTCCCCCCAAAATGAACTGGCTACTTCTATAGCAGCAATCTCAACTTCGATCCATGTCTCCTCATTTATATAAAACAAAAAAAATAGGCTGCCTATTGAAATGCAGAAATATTGCATATTGCAGTCTATCCAACATCAATTTTTTGCTTTTTAAAAATTGAGTACTAATATTAAATTAGTAAAATAGAATATGTAAAGAACAGTTAAACTCTCAAACTTAAAAGCGATTCTTTTTTCCAAATAATTATCAAGAATATTTTGGAACCATTATTGATAATCCACTTTAAACAATGAACTTTTCCCTCAATAAGACAGGACATTCTCCTTTTTTATCTTTTTATATTGAATAAAAAACTTATTTTATATATTCTTTTATTTATAACTAAAAAATAAATGGATAAAGAATGAATTTTAATAAAATAAGCTATCTACTGCCCTTTTTTTTATTATCTTTAATAATAAACCAAAATTGTTATGCAGAAGAAGAGGATGATTCAGGTAAAACGATTTTTACCGAAATAGAGCGTGATGCTTTAATGGAGTTTTTTGATCTAAATAAAAATAAACTAGATTTTTATTACCAAGATGAAGAACCTTGGGGCACCGAAGATCCTTGTCAATGGGAGAGAATTACTTGTTTTAATACTCGAAGTTTTAAACTTGAAATAACCCGTTCAGAGTATATTTTATCTAAATACCGTATCTTATTCCCACCCAGTTTTGCTAATTTAACGGCTTTAACAGAACTCTCCTTAAGTGAAATGCTCTTTGAAACATTTCCATTAAGTATTAAACAATTAAAAAATCTTAAAACCTTAGAATTTTTTAGTTCAAATTTATCGTTCTTACCCAGTAATATTGGAGATTTAATCCAATTAGAAGAATTAATGCTTTATGGTCCAGATATAACGGCATTTCCTGAAAGTTTTGGACGCTTAACCCACTTAAAAACGTTAGTTTTACACAGTATAAATATTACCACTTTTCCTCAGAATTTTGCAGAATTAGTTAATTTAACATCTTTATCTATTGAGAATTCCAGATTAACTGATCTACCCGCTGAATTTGGAAAATTAGTTAATTTAGAAGAGTTATCTTTACTTCGTAATCACTTTACTTCTTTACCAGAAAGCTTTAGTCATTTAACCAAGTTAAAAAATTTAATTTTTATTGGTAATAACTTGAGTTTATGGCCTGAAAATTTTATTCATTTTCCTAACTTAGAAGCACTATATATTGATTCTGAAGCTTTTAAATCATTTCCCGAAAAACTTGGTATTTTTCCCAAGTTAAAAAGATTGAATTTAAACCAACTTGAACTCAATAATTTACCATCCACTTTTGGTGCTTATCCTGAATTAATCAATTTAAGTATTCAAAATACGAATATTCATTTATTACCTGAAAAAATGGGCAATTTACCAAAATTAAAATATTTAGCCTTACCCTATAATCAATTAACCGCTTTACCTCAAGGTTTTGGTAATTTAAAACAATTAAAATATGCTTTTTTGCATCGTAATAAATTGACAACTTTACCTAATGGTTTTGGTGAAAATATGGACTTGCAATTTTTAACATTAAATTATAACGAATTAACCACTTTACCTAAAAACTTTGGGCGAGGTTTAACCCTTCAAAGTGAATTATTTTTAGATAATAATAAATTAACCAGTCTTTCAGATGACTTTGGTTTAATGAAGGTTAGATCCGCTGTTTATTTATATCATAATCAATTAACAAAACTCCCAGAAAATTTTGGTCAGATAACGATAAAAAAAGGCATTCCAACTAAAGCGATTTTATATATTTTATTTTTTGGTAGAGCAAATAATATTACATCACAAGATATTTCAAATTTACTTCAAGTAGAAGATGAACCTTATTTATTAAAACTACAAAAATTCCTT
>Ga0256847_1000770_pt1 | contig 18592 bp, 13 predicted proteins | sample TeddybearmetaG_FD_189099 | JGI IMG/M metagenome (GOLD analysis project Ga0256847, IMG submission 189099) | Hydrothermal vent microbial communities from East Pacific Rise, Pacific Ocean - Teddybear | ecosystem: Environmental > Aquatic > Marine > Hydrothermal vents | place: Pacific Ocean: East... | reverse complement strand
CCATGGTGAATCAGGACGTGATTTAATGTTCAGTCCTTCCTAGGTTGTGAGACCGTCGAGGGTATGGGTTTAGCAATCCTCACTCATTACTCCTAGTACTATGACCTCGGCTGACTTCTCAGAAATATCAACTCTTACATCCTACCCGCCCGTTCCGGTTCACTCACTTATAGATCCACAGGATCTATCCCCTTCGGGATCGCTCATTCATCTGGGTAAGTACCTATTCTTTCGGTCGATATCTACTTGATCTACTAATAGAGTCTATTGGTATTCTTAGGGCTTCACAAAGATGTGCTTGCTCACCCCAACTCTACTAGCCTCAGTATCAAGTTCCTGTTCGTTAGAACCGACTTTTGTAGTCTCGCTTCCTTCAGATCTAGTGTCACCACTAACACCCTTGCGACTTACTAATACTTCGAGACGGCAATCTCGCGTATAAGGGACTTGCACCCTCTAGAATAATTTGCTACCTTTCGAGTAGCGGTACATGCCAGGCACACACAATCGATAGAACGATCAGCCCCTCCATTCGTCGGAGCCGCCGTCTATCGGGGACGTTGATAGCACATTTTGCAATGAATAGACTACTTATAATAACAATATTAACAATATTATTCATTCTAAAAACTTATTGCCAGTCGGGCATTAGTGAGAGTGAACGATTATTTGACATCTGGATAGAATCGAAACTTATTAATGATAAATGGCCAGGAGCAATTGTCGGAATTGTAAAGGATCAAAAACTAGTTTGGACTAAGTCTTATGGATATGCCAATTTAGATACAAAAGAAAAGATACAACCAGAAACTATGTTCGCCATTGCCAGTAACACTAAGATGTTTACAGCAATTGCCATAATGAAGCTCAGGAATCAAGGATTATTAAATTTGGACGATCCGGTATACCAATATGTTCCAGAATTTACTAAACTCCAATCTTATGAAAATGCTCAACCTGACAAAGTTACCATAAGACATATATTGACACATACCTCTGGTCTGCCCGTAGAACCATGGTATTTTAACTGGAAGGAACGACCGTATCTGAATGAAATTGTAAAAAATCTTGAAAAGCAAACCCTTAGTCTTCCTGTTTCGGTTGATTTTAAGTATAGCAACCTTGGTTATTCCATTCTTGGAAAGGTTATTGAAAATGTGACTGGGCAAACATATGAAGAATATATGAAGGACGAAGTTTTGGGAATTATAGGCATGACAAATTCTGGATTCGATATTGAAGTCCGGAGGAAATACGCTCAAGGATACCAGAGATTGAGGGGCAAGAATAAAAGAGAAGAAGTGCAGCTATTAGACTACAATGGATGGTCGCCCGCTGGTGGTCTTTACACCAATTTGGAGGACCTAACCAAATATGTGTCATGGCTTATTAGAACAAATGATGGAAAGGATACTACCTTATTAAATTCCGAAACCCTGAGAGAAATGCATCGGGTTAGTTGGGTTCCAAAGTCTTGGAGTTACGGAATTGGTTTAGGTTTTTTCATTTATAAACATCCTAAAAAAATGATTGGGCATGGCGGTCACAATCCAGGCTTTAAAACAGATATTACGATTTTTCCAGAATCCCAAATCGGTATTATTACATTGACCAATGGTGAAGATATTCCTGAGCTTCCGGATGATAGTGAGAGTATTGCTGCTCATGTAATAAAATATATTGTTCCAAAATTTATAGACCCCCCCGCAAAAGAAAAAGTTACAAGCACGTATAATAGGCACTTGTACGAAGGAGTATTTTCTGGGTATTGGGGAGAGTATAAAGTAGTGGAGGTTGATGGCGTGCTAACAATTTTCAGGATTTCAGATAAAAATCCAGATAGTTATAAATTAGAATTTATAAACAACAATACCTTTAGAGTATCATCTGATTACTTTAGTAGATGGCGAGGTGAACATGTTCTATTCAAGGATAAGGTAGATGGCGAAATGACCAAACTACTTATGGACGGAACCACATTTTACAGAATAAAAGAATAGTAAACGTGCTACAACACCAGGTGATCACAGCATATCTGTTCATACCTTACAGAGACGCCGGATACCATTTCCGTTCTACCTCATTAAGAAAAAAGAAACATGAAACAATTAATCGGATTGTTTTTAATAATTGGATTTCTCTTCTGACAAGAGAGTAAGCCAAGAATTGAGTCAATCGAAACAGAAGATTTAACGTCCGAGCAAAAAGATTCAATATTGACTGAGTTTAAATTTCAGTATGAATCGCCAATAGTTTTAGATAGTACAAACCAAGTTTTAATTCCAAGATCAACTGAATTGCCTGATTTATTAATCATAATCCAGAGGTTGAGTCATTAAGTCACTCACAAGCCCCTGACTTTAACTTTCAACTTCAGACTTCTTTGGAGAATCGTTTACCTGTCTAGTAAGAAGTATATGATATTTTAGATATGAATAAGGTCTTACCAACTGCCTCCTGCTCCGCCTCCCCCAAAACCCCCTCCACCAAAGCCTCCAAAGCCACCACCTCCAAATGAACCTCTACCGGATGAGAAACTACCATAGCCTCTTCCTCTACCACCCATAGATGAAGACATTAAAAGAAAAGTCAGAAAATTCATGTTGCTACCTGCCATATGGGAACCTCTCACATTTCTGAAACGAGAATAAGACATTATAATAAAGAAAATGAACATGACTAAGGGAAATACCAAACGGGGGAGTCCTGTTGATTTACTCTTTATTTGATCCGCTGTATATAAGCCACTTGCCAAACCTATAATGACCGATGAAGCATCATCTATTCCTTTGTAATAATTATTATTGAGGAAATTTGGCTTCATATAGTTCTCCACTATTCTTTTTGCTATTGCATCAGGAATAACACCTTCCATTCCATATCCAGTGGCAATAAACATTTTTCTGTCCTTCATTGCAACTAAAATAAGTACTCCATTATCCTTTCCTTCAGCTCCTATTCCCCATTTTTCGGCGAGAAGAAAGCTATAATTGGCAATGTCATTCCCATTTAATGAATTGATAGTGACAACAGCAATTTGAGTAGATGTACTATCATTGTAAGCAACTAACTTTCTTTCAAGTGTGCGTTTTTCCTGATCACCTAATATATTCGCAAAATCATTTACTAATCTAGGAGGGCTAGACCGTTCTGGAAAATCTTGCCCATAGGAAAAACTGCTAATAAATACTAATAATATGCAAAATAGTAACCTCATCACCTTATTTAAGTTTGACCAAAAGAAATATCATCATCCAATTCATTTGTATCATCAGACTGATATGGGAAATGAGCTTTTAATTGCTCTCCCGCCATTTTAATACCTGAAGATAATCCAGCTGTAAATTCACCTTCTTTAAATTTCTGTTGCATCATCTCTTTTATATCATCCCAGAAATTATCAGGTATTACAGCGTTTATTCCTCCATCCCCAAGTATGGCAAACTTATGATCTTTAATAGCCAGATAAAACAATACACCATTTCTTAATTTGGTTTTGTGCATTTTTAAAGCAGCAAAGACTGCTGTTGCTTTATCTAATACTTCCTTTTTGCAATGATTTTCAATATGTACACGAATTTCTCCGGAAGTATCTAATTCGGCATCCTTAATAGCGCCTACTATTTGTTTTTTCTGATCCGTCGTAAAAAACTTACTGGCCATAGGGATTAAAATTTAACTTCTGGTGCTTTAGCTGCACCTTCATCAGCTTTAAATTGAACTTTCCTTTCAAAACCAAACACTCCTGCTACCATGTTTTTAGGAAAAGATCGAATGTAGATATTATATCCTTTTACCGATTCATTGAATTTTCTGCGTTCTACGGCAATTCTGTTTTCAGTACCTTCTAATTGCGATTGGAGCTCTAAGAAGTTTTGATTGGCTTTCAAATCAGGATAACGCTCCACGACAACCATGAGTTTTGATAATGCAGAAGTTAGACCTGTTTGTGCCTGTTGGAATTGCTGCATATTTTCCGCATTTAGATTACTCGGATCAATGCTAACACTAGTAGCTTTAGCTCTGGCCTCAATAACACCGGTTAAAGTTTCTTTTTCATGGGATGCATAACCCTTTACAGTATTCACCAGATTGGGGATCAAATCCGCCCTTCTCTGATAAACATTTTCAACATTTGACCAGGCGGTGATAGCCGTCTCATCATAATTGACCATTTTATTATAGCTTCCTATAGAGGAACTATAGATCAAATATGCGATAAGAATTGTGCCTCCTATGAGAATCCAATTTTTATTCAGGTTCATTGTATTATGAAATTTTAAAACTTATTAGATATAATCTGAATTTCAGGACGCAAATTTACACATATAAATGGTAGTATTGAAGGAATGAAATAGATTCTTCATCCAAAGCTAAATACTATTATTACCTAGCATAATTAATCACCCCTTTTATATCTTTTGACTTACAGTCCCAATTAATTTATTCATACAGCTGGAACTGGCTATGCTAGTAATTATAATGAAAATAGAGGTTTAAAAACCAGCAAAGAAAAATGGTCAAAATATAGGGACAAGATTTGCATTCAGAGTTGAATTTTAATAGAAAAAACTAGCATTAACAATTGTGGCTGTTGAAAAACAAATGATTATTTGTTGTATGTGTATGATATTTGTTGTGTTTAAGGAATTAAGACAATGTAAACCATGACCAGTTCCATTGATTTATCCGTTTTTACCCGTTTATTATCTGAATATGCACGGTGAATTTGGATTGTGATGATGAAGCTATAATAGGCTGCAAATCAATTGTTAATGGTAGCTGTGTGTTATTTAGATTAGAGATATATCTGGACTTTATTAACAAGAGGTAAGGGTATGCAAATGATATGTGCCATAAAATAAATTAGATTTAAAGATGACTATGAAGAACCTATTTATTTGCAATTGTTGGGTTTTCAATCTGCTATTTAAGTTTTGGACAAAAAACCGAAGCGTATTCTCTAGTAATAAAAGAGGCTTGGAGTTTATATCAGTCTAAGGATTATCAGGAATCTGGTAAAAAGTATAATGAGGCATTTTCTTTATTGGGAAATCAAGAGAAATTGACAGAAAATAAAATGACCAGTAGGTACAATGCGGCATGTGCTTGGGCACTTTCTGAAAATCCTGACGCAGCTTTTATGCATTTGTACAAGTTAGTGAAAGAGGGTAAGTATACGCAGTATAACCAACTGACAAACGATACTGATTTTAAATTATTATACAAAGACCCACGATGGGAGGAAGTTAAAAGAATTATCAATGAGAACTATGAAGAGGTAAAACCTTTATCAAAAGATGCGTTAATAGCAATCTTTGAAGAATATCAAAAAGCATACGACAAAGTATTTAGCTCCGGCTCTACTGTTGTAGATGTTGATAAACTCTATAGCTTTTACACGTCTGACTTTGAATATAATCATCCCAAATATGGCGGTATTTATTCCCGAGAGCTTCTCTATAATAATACGCTAAAGTTTCTTAAAAAAGGAAATTATAATAATAGTCGAAAGAGAATTACAATAAAAAGAATTGTTGGACTTGACGGGATTGCAGTAGAGCAGCATTATAAAGGAGAGGCTAAAACAACAATGACTCTTTTTAAATTTAGAAAAGATAAAATCTATTTCGTTGAAGAATATTGGTAATTGAAACAAATGCCAACAAAAAATAAATGACATTAAAACGACCGTTTATTAAGGTCGTTAGAACCAAAACAATATTATGAAGTATTTAATGAAACCACTTTGTTCACTCATTCTAATCCTAGGAATCTCAACAATTGTATTTGCTCAAAAATTAGAAAAACAATTTGATCAGATGCTCAACGAGCAATATTTACCTGATGAACCTGGAGCCACAGCTATTGTCGCGATTAATGGCAAAATAGTTTACCACAAAGCTTTCGGAATGGCGAACTTAGAATTAGATGTCAAAATGGAACCTGATATGGTGCTCGAGATTGGGTCAATAACTAAACAGTTTACGGCAGTTTCTATATTAATGCTGATGGAACAAGGAAAATTGGATTTGGACGATGACATCACGAAGTTCATAGAAGACTATCCTGCGCACGGTCATCATATTAGTATTCATCATTTATTGACACATACCTCCGGAATAAAAAGTTATACATCCATGGAAAGTTGGGCGCCTGTTTGGAGAAAGGACTTTGAAGCTAAAGAGCTAATTGACTTTTTTAAAAATGAACCTATGGATTTTGCTCCGGGTGAAGAATGGAGATATAATAATTCAGCCTATTTTATTCTTGGATACATAATAGAAAAGGCCTCAGGTCAAACCTATGAGGCGTTTGTGGAAACCAACATTTTTGAACCACTTGAAATGCAATCTTCCCTTTATGGTAGTAACTCAGAGATTATTAAAAAAAGGGCCTATGGTTATCAAGAAAATGAAAAATATGTGAATGCGGAATACCTTAGTTTGACACAACCTTATGCCGCTGGGTCTTTGATGTCAACTGTAGGAGATCTCTACCTCTGGAACAGGGCAATTCGTTCCAACAAACTTGTCAAGCAAGAATCAATTGAATTAGCATTTACTAATTATGAATTGAACAATGGTGAGAAAATCAATTATGGATACGGATGGGGTATAAATGAAATTAACGGAAGCCAAACTGTGGAACATTCTGGAGGGATTTTCGGCTATGTTACCAATTCTATTTACTTGCCAAGCGAAGATGTTTTTGTAGCTATCTTTTCGAATTGTGATTGCAATGACCCCGGACAGGTTTCTACAAAGATGGCTGCTATAGCTATTGGTAAGCCATACCTTGGACAAGGAGATGCAATTCCAGTTGAAAGTGATGACCTAAAAAAGTTGGTTGGAGTTTATGACTTTGATGACAATTCCTCAAGAATCATTACACTTGAGGACAATCAATTGTATAGCCTGAGGACGGGAAGCAGTAAAATCAAAATATACTCAACTAAAAAGAATACTTTTTCATATGATAATCATTTCGCCACTATTCAGTTTCAAGAGAATGGCAAAGAGGTAAAAGCCGTCTTCGCTAATCGCATTAACAAAACCAATGGGATTAAAACTGATAAACCCATTCCAGTGCACAATGAAATCCAACTAGAACTAAAAACATTGCAGAGCTACATTGGAGTCTATGAGATAAATCCGGGTTTTGACATCACAATTACAATAGAAGATGAAAAGTTGATGTCTCAAGCCACGGGGCAACAGAAATTGCAAATTTTTCCTGAGTCGCAAACAAAGTTCTTCCTAAAAGTAATAGATGCCCAAATTGAGTTTATTCAAAGTGATAATGGCAAATTTGAATCTTTCATTCTATATCAAGGTGGGCAAGAGATATCTGGAAAAAGGAAGAATTAAAAGGCATAGAACAATGTATAAAAATAATAGCGGTTTTAGTGCTAAATTCAAAGATACTACCTTGTACAAAGGTTAGTAATAAGTTGAAAGGTAAGTGCTTTAAAATCTGCTACTATTCATATACTAAACGTTACTATCTACCAAAAGACTAAAAGCAAGGAAATTAATTTAATACATAGAATTTTGTGATTTTGGATTTTTGAGAAATTCAATTTCTTACTGATTTGATTTCTATAGAATTACACACGACGGTTCTATATCCACGAGAATACGAAGAAAGAATTATACGGCATAAACAGAATAAATAGAAGATGTGTGTATCACAATTTGCACTTTCTCAAGAAAATAAGCTCCTTGTCATTCTGAGCGAAGATTCATCGAAGTCGAAGAATCAAGGAGTATGCCTTTACTTTAATTTCGACCGAAGTGGAGAAATCCACCATTTTATTACATCAAGAGCTAGATTTCTCCACTTCGGTCGAAATTACTGCAATAATAACATTGTCTTCCTTCGACTGCACTCAGGATGACAATGTTCCACTGCGGTCCAGGATGACAATGTTAATAACTAAACAAACAATTATGATTTACTTTTTGTGCTATGTGTGATACATACATAGAAGATGGAGGAGACCAACTAAGTAAAAAAATATCTATCTTTCAGAAGAAAAGTAGGGTAGAACACTAATAAAGATACCTTTCAAGATAAATCGGCGAATTTAGTCGAATGACACTATAGCTTCAAGCAGCACTTATGTTTTGGCTTTTACCTTTTCCTTTCCGTTATGGATAACATTAGAATCAGGCTATCTCTCTAGCCAAACAAGCGGACTGTCCTTCTCCGATTCTAAGCTTATTATCATCACTCATGAAAAGACTTGCAATCATATAATACCAACGCTTTCGGGAATGATATTTATCATACACTTTTCGGGTGTTTTTGTTGGGGAACATGCTTGTGAATATAACTAACGATCATTATCATAACAGCCAATCTAGATGTAAGCTAGACCTACCTAGAATGCTATCAACAAAAGATGTTCGCCATCAAAATCTTCAATCAGGGAATTCCTAATGATATCTAAACTATATTTTCCACTATACTTAAATCTTCTCTTTTTCCTTAAGGTTTTGTGTTTTTTCGTTATTACGATTATAGTTTTTCATTAAATCATATACAAACGGTATTTGTTGTTCAAACCTATTGAGTATATCCGCAGATATATTTTTTCTACTAAAAGGTACCACTTTTACATACTCTTGAATCTGCCCTTCAATTCTACCGTATTTATAATCATAGGGAAACCTTCCATTCTTATCTATTATATTATTGGAATTTTTGTCATTAACTACGCTTATATAGAATTCACTGTTATTAATATCTCCGTTGGCATTAAATAAAGATTCGTTGTTAAGGTGTACAAACAATTCTTGGGCTGTATTTACAGCTGGATCAATCAGGGTAATTTTCTCTGCCATCAAATCTTTATAGACATATTCCCCATCCTTAGTTTTATAATTGTATAATTCTTCTAAGACCTGATTTAACTCATTGGTCAAATAGGGATAATGAGTACAACCTAAAATAATAGATTTTAATTGATTCGTCGTTTTTGAAAGTCGTATGTTTTCCATCAAACTAACCAAATGATACCTCACGTAATTTTCTGCATCATTGATTTGCATCAAACTACAGGATGTCTTGTCTTCTGTATCGCACAACATTCTATTGTCAGCAAAATTAAAATTATATACATCAAATAGGCTCTTATCTATTTTTACTTCACCATCCAATCCAGGCCCTTTATAGCCATCTCGAGGTTTGGCAATGTTTTTATCATAGTAGTCTGGATCTTCATCTACAGCCTCTGCAATACCTATCCCTCCTTGAGAATATACTTCTATGTTTCCAGTATAGCTACGTTGTTTCTTTAAGGTGTTAATGGTATTGCTATAGCCCTTTGATGCTACTGTGCCTGCTGTAGCTAGTACACCAATGATAGCGTCCTCATCAACGGCAATTCCATTGAGCGCTCCTCTTACACCTGCATCTATGACACCTATTACTTTTATATTACTGCCAGCCTTTTGCAAATAGTCTTCTATATATTCTTTTCCATATGCTGTAGCAGTGTTACATGCTACAACGATTACTTTGACAGCTTGCTTATTTGTATTCGCCTTGTCGTCGCTTCCATCATTATAATACTTGTTAGACATTAGAAATTGTGCATCTTTGATGATGTGTTCTTGAAGCAATTCGACCTTATTTTCCTTAGCGTAATTACCATAGGGCATATTGGCTTGATCACCAAGATATATAAAGGCTTCTTTATTAAAATCCCTGAGCCCATCTTCACCTAGATCTCCAGATCCATTTTTATGCTCATCATAATTGACGATGGCCTTGAGCACTGTCAATCCTCCTGTACCAGAGTCAAAAATCCCAACTGGCAAAGAATTTAAGTCATCAGGATAATTATCAAAATCGATAAAGTAAAAGTTATCCTTGTCAGTGAGTATGGTATTAACAATATCGCCTTGAGCTGCTACTGCTTCCATTGTGTCTTCTTGTTGTTGATTATTTTTACATGCTGTAAACATGATAAATAAATAAAGTATAATTACTGATTGCTTCATAATAAATTTATTTTTTTGAAAGTACTTTTCCGTTTAGAGCTTTATTATATTCGCCATTATCAACAGCAATCTTACCATTAATAATACTATAGTTCAATCCTTCGGCATATTGAAAGGCATCGGTATAATCTGCCTTATCTGTAAAATTTTCAGGATCAAAAATGATGAGGTCTGCAAAGTTGCCTTCGAGTAATCGACAACGATTTTTAATTTTAAAAATATCCGCCGTTCGTGAACTACTGTTATTGATAAAAAATCCAAGATCTATGACTTTATCCTCTTTTACATATTTGCGATATTTTCTAGGGAAGGAGCCGTACTTACGTGGATGACCAGTATTGCCATCAGAACCTGTAACTACCCAATCTTGCTGCATGTAATTTCGTATATCCTCTTTTGTCATATTAAAAGAAGCCACTCTGACCGAACCAGTTTGTAAAATATCTAGGACTGCTGCTTCAGGTTCTTTTTTGAGCATTGATGCAACCTCCAAGAGGGTTTTTCCTAGATAGCTGGAATCTGCGACCATTACAATCAGCAGTTTTTCTGGGCCTCCTCTTCTAGTAATATTTAACTTTGTTTCTCTTAGTATCTTTTCTTTTAGCGATGGCTGCCCATATCGTATAAACAAGGAATCAATCCCTCCACTCTCCGCCCATCGTGGAATAACCGCAGATTGAAGCCCAGTCGCTGAGGCATCATAAGGATATTGATTAGCGCTTACAGAAATTCCTTCTGCTCGACTTTTTTCTATCAAATTGATAATATCTTGGCTCTTTTGCCACACATCAACACCTAAGCACTTTATATGTGATATGTGTATAGGCAACTTAGCTTGTCGTCCTATTTCTATTGCTTCTTGTACTGCAGACTCCAGGCCAATAGAACTAGATCCTTCATCACGTAGATGTGTATCATAGATACCATCATTTTCCGTTGCCACTTGAGCCAGAGCTATTACTTCTTCTGTATTACTATAACTGCCAGGAGCATAATACAGTCCTGTACTCAAGCCAAAAGAGCCATCATCCATTTCTTGTTGCACCAACTTTTGCATATTGCCAATTTCTTCTTCGCTTGCCTTACGATCACTTTGGCCTACTACTATTTTCCTTAGTGTTCCATGCCCTGTCATCAATACAGCATTAGTCCCTATGCCATGCGCCTCGTATAAAGTTTTGAACTTACTAGTAGGGAAAAAGCTTTGTCCATCACTGCCAACTACAACTGTTGTTATCCCTTGCATCAGGAAAGGAAGATTGTGGGAACTTTCCGGTTTTTTCAACTCCCTATCTGCATGTGTATGAGGATCTATAAAACCTGGACAAACAATTTTCCCTGTAGCATCGATCATCCGATCCGCCACAAATTCTGTATGATTTCTATTCCCTATATAGACAATCTTCTCATCAGTGATGCCAATATTCACTTTCTCCGAAGTAAGAGACTCCCCATTATACACCTCACCATTGTAAATAAATATGTCTACTTTTTGCTTTCCCGTTTTGCACGAATGAATACCTATAAGTAAGACAAAACAAGTGATATAATAAAAGTACTTTTTGAACATAGATTGTCTATTTAGTAATTTTTATTGTAGTCAATATTTTATCTCCTCTCAATCGTACAAAGTACATACCATGACTATAATCAGAAAAGTCAATAGCATATCCATTGGAAACTTCTATCTTTTTATTCAACATGATCTGTCCCATAGCATTGAAGATCTTAATGTTTAATACATTTACATTTTTATCAAGACCGTCGATATAAAAAATATCGCTTACTGGGTTAGGGTATAAATCTATTTGCTGCTTTGCGTTCAAAGAAGGATCATTTGAACTGATTAAACTACAGTTGTTATCCAAAAAATCTGACTTAAAATAATGCTGCTCCAGAAATTTCTTGATTACTAAAGCCGTTGCTTCTGCAAATTCCTTCCTATTACTATCAGAATCTCTCACCCCTTCTCTATTGCATTCTATCTGGATAGCATCTCCGCAGGATCAATCCTTAAATTCAATTGATCTTCTACTGATTCCATACTGGAAATTTTCTTTCTTCTCTTAATCAGTAATAAGCAATTATTACGAACGGCTCTGAAAAAATAGGACTTTACAGCATAGATCTTTCCTATATTCTTTTTGTGGCTCCATATGTATAAAAAGGTATCTTGTATTGCATCCTCCGCAATTCCTTCATCATTAGATAATTTCAGGCTATAATGATACAATTCTGAGTACAATGATTTATACAATTTCTCAAAGGAAAGCATGTCTTCTTTCACGGCTCGATCCCATAGCATTTCATATGATTCACTACTACTTTCCATTAGCAGCCAAGGTAAGTTTTTTAATTACTTAGCTAGTATAATTACTGAAGATTATAGTGAATTTACTGAGAAAGCACATTGTAACAAACCAACCAATAGATTACGTCAGCCTTTTACCGGTTTAACAATGGTGAAATTCGTTTGGACAATATTTTTCTCCTAGTTAGCAATCAATATTTCCATCATCGTCAAAACTGGCTGCACCTATCTGAATGCTCTCAAATGGTAAGCATACTTACACATGACAAGGCAATCTGCATCACATACAGCTGTACCTCCAGAGCAATTGTAATGCTTCTTCTGGTGTAAAGAAAAATGGAGTACTAAACCGTAAAATTTCCGAAGAGAAGCGCGGAAAAGTGGTTAATATCTTCTAAGAGTAAGAAGCCGCTTAGGAAACAATACGCAAATATCTCACTCTTTAGATTCATTGAGAATTAATTTAAGTTCAAGGCAGAAAACATAGAAAGAAAGCAGCATGAATTTCGTTGTCTTTCCAAACACGAGTAGCGGTTTATTTAACGTGAATTTTATCGGAGCAACAGGCGACCTACAGTTGACACTACTCAACACCTTAAGTACTGTTGTAATGACCATAACTGTAAGCGCTGATTCTGTGTTAAAAGTTGATCTTCGCGATCAGGCGGACAGTGTTTAATTTGTACAAATGATTACAAACAATACCAAATTAACAGAGCGGATTACCAAGCAATAAGGAATCTAGTTTTTCAGAGTTCCTAACAGGAAGTGCTTCGGCGTTTCCCGTTTTTTTATGGGCGATTTATTGCACTATCGCTTAATTATTTTTCTTGTGATCTGGGTATCCGAATCCAACTCAATTATGACAAGATAGAGACCCGGTTTCAGATTCTCCAAACCAATAACCACTGAGGCTGCGGAATTATTCTGTTGATGATAAACACGACTTCCCAAAATGGTCATGACTTCTACTTTTGAGATGACAGGTGAACCGTCCGCAATTTTGATATGCAATTGACCATCGGTTGGATTAGGGTAAATTTCTACGCTATTGTCCAACGAGATATTTTCAACGTTTAGTGGTTGTTCGTATTCCAGCGCACCTGCATTACTCCTCATCTGATTCAAGTCACTAGCTCCTGGCCAGTTTGAAGGAATTGGTTCCAATACAAAACCATTGGCTTGTCGGGCTGGACTTGTGCCATGGAGACTAAAATATTGATGAACCGAATCTATGTTCCCACCAATAAGTATGGGGTCTGCCTCCAGATTATTTGTCCAACTTGCCGGCATCGGTGGGTTAGTGATGTAATCGTTTCCATCTTCCCAACAGGTATAACGAAAGGCTGGGGTTCCTGTGGTGTGCAGAAGATTGCTTTTTACAAATACATTGTCTATTTCTCTGCCAACATCTGTGGAGATTTCATTTTCCGATACGAATACATTATTGTAAGCTGATGAATTGGTCACATGGGAATCACTCCAGACGCTGCAAGCGCCACCTATCCGAAGAGCTGATCTGACACCATAAAATGTGTTATAATAATAATGCGTGCCGCCAGACGGGTCGTTAATACCCCTTCCCCAATATTTCATTGGTTTCCCTTGCCACACAATTCCAGGAGAATCATTTGCGAAATCCCAATTAACGAGAACATTTTTGTTAGAACAGAAAATGTTCTCGTAGACATGAATAGGGCCGGGATATATGGTTACTCCCGAATGAGAACCGAAGGTGTTCCATGTCATATTTTTCCTTATGACACAATTTGTAAAATAGCCCTCTTCTGTTTCAAAAGCAGTATCATATGTGTCCCAAACACGGTTATTTTCGATTAGCGCATTATCTCCTGCTACAATCACACCTTTCCAAATATTATGGATCCTGTTATTTCTAACTATATCCATAGAATCAGAATACAGAAAAATAGCAACGGTCGCATTTGTTGATATGCCACTGAGCGTGTCAGGATTAGGACTGAGGTCTCTTAGCAAAGAACACCCGCTTTTACTCATGTCTCCTAATGGATTGCCTTTACACCCCTTGACGTCTCTCCATCCCCAAAGAGGATCAAACCCTCCAAAGAAATCGCAATCCTCTATCAAAGCTGATTTAGCCGTTTTAGTGGAGTACACTTGAGTGTTCCCGTGGTTGAAATTCGTCCTACGTACTGTAAGTTGTCCGCCGTTCTGGGCGATAAGACCAAACCGCCCCGAATGATCCACAGTTAATAGATGATCAGGTCCTCCATCAAAAGTTACCTTTCCTCCAAAAACATTAATATGATGCCCAAATTTGGATATGTATAATGGGACCGTATTTGGATCTTTATTTTGATCCTCAAATGCAACATAAATACGGTTGAGATCAAAATAGACTCCTTCCCCAAATGCGCCTTTAACGTGGTGTTGTGTAAAGAGAAGACTGTCGCCGTACGACCAGAACCGACGCCCATTATCATCAACAAGGGTATTGTGCGAAAGAGTATTTGGACCATCGGCAGCTTTTGGGGCATACTGCGGCAGATAATCGGAGTAGTATACCTTGAAATTTGTATTGTGATAATAGCTGAACCGCGTGCCTTCATAGGTCCAAAGTCCATTATTCGGAACCGTGTACTCTTGCATTGCTGCACTGAGCGTAACCATACCATCGCCGTAAGGCATAAATGTTATTTCTATTCCGGCATTAAGTCCTCTCAGCTGTTCAAAATACATGCCCTGACCAATCAATAAAGTATCTCCAGGCGAGCTTATCTGAATCCCTTTTCCAATGGTTTTGAATGGGCCATCACTACCGACACAAGTGATCCCTGTACCATTATTTAAGTCTGATGCACACGTATCTTCCACTGCGATGTAGTAGGTGTTGGCAGTGGCCAGATTGAATGCGGAAGAAATAGCGACAATAATAAGTATGGCAATGTTTTTCATAATCAGCAGGTTAGGTGGATATAATTTTGAAATCATATTTGCAGCATTCGAACATGTCAAATCCAACAAATAAATGACCTCACTATTCTCGTATACTTGACAGAAAAATCAATTCAAATAAACTCCTCGATAAAGTGGATTAAAATAACTTCTGTCAAATTGTTTATTTTGAAATGATAACGATTCAGAAGTGGATAATAACTCAGTATTTACTTTTGTCGATGCTACTAAATCATCCATCAATTGAACTCGTACTTGTTGTGGATTACTAAATAGATCTTAAGCACTTCGATCATTGATTAGGCCAGCTATATAATTTTGTTTGGCATTCATTTCAAACAAAGTAAAATTAAAATAGACTAAAATGACACTAGTAATATATACTAAAAGTATGATAATGAAGCTGTATATACTTGTACTTCTTTTATTTTTCCTGATTTTTGTAATGTATTATACTAAAAGAGGCGATTTGATTTCAATTGACGAGTTATTTAAGATTGGAAAGATTGGAAAAGATTGGAAAAGATTGGAAAGATTGAGAAGATTGGAAAGATTGAGAAGATTGGAAAGATTGGAAAGGTTGAGAAGATTGAAAAGGTTGTTCAAAAAAATTAATATTTTCAATCTTTACAATTGACAATCTCTTCAATAATAATAGTTAAGTATTAGATTGCTAGTGGCTCAAGCCATAAGTTATTGATAGTTAAAATGAGTCTATTTTTTCTTTAGTCAAGGATTGAGAAAGGAAGATAGCCGTAGCTACCTGACTGACGAAAGACGAAGAATCAAGGAAAAAGTGGCCATTTAAGCTGTCAAGTATTTATGATTTGAACCACTAGTGTCAACTACATTAAGGAGTTTATATTTTGGGTCAGGGATATTTTTACCTTTTAAGAATTATTTGACTTAAAGTGAGGGGTGGGAGATATATTGGAAATGCCCACAATTCGTCTGTATGCGCAATAAAGTGAGTGGCGGGTAGTATGCTGTTATAGGATATATCAAGTTTTATCCTCACGATAAAGATTATCAAATTGGATGCTATATTAGAGCTAGGATTAATTGTATTCCAGGAGATGTACTTCAAACAAAAGATGATTACTTAGCCTAGGGAGTAGCAATATATGGTTACGGTTAAAAATCTAACGATTCACTATCTATCATATCTATGTAGCGCTTTATTTTCTTGAGAATGACTTTGAAGTGATGTGTCTCTTCTTTTGTAACAAAAGTGATTGCTAACCCCTCAGATTTGGCTCTACCAGTCCGACCTACTCTATGCACAAAGTCTTTAGGTGATCGTGGCAATTCATAGTTTATAACAAATGGAAGCTCATTGATATCGATACCTCTAGATATCAAATCTGTAGCAACCAAAACTCGCAATTTTCCTGATTTGAATTTTTCCAATGCCCTCAACCTAGCAGTTTGACTTTTCTTCCCATGAATTGATAAAGCTTGAATTCCATTTTTAATAAGTTTTCCGGCAACCTTATCTGCCTTGAGCCCAGAGGACGTAAATACCAAAACTTGCTGCATATCCTGTTCGCTAATCAAGTGTCTTAACAAAGGACCTTTGCGATCATTACTAACAAAGTAGCCGGATAAATTTATCAATTCTACTTCATCGACATTGTCTTCTATCTCAATTACCACTGGATCTAACAGTAATACTCTATTTAATCCTGATAATTGATCGCTTAGTGTTGCTGAAAACAACATGTTCTGCCTTTTCTTAGGTAAGAGCTCGAATATCTCCTGCATTTCTTCTTTGAAACCTAGATTTAACATCTTATCTGCTTCATCTAGCACTAACGTTGTCACTTTGTGGAACTCTACAGCATTAGACCTCTTCAAGTCTAGTAATCGACCGGGTGTAGCGATTAATATATCCACACCGAAAATAGCTTTCATTTGAGGATTGATAGAGACCCCACCATAGACGGCCATCGATTTGAAAGGCCTAGGAAGATTACGTGATAATTCTTTAAATACTTCGGCAACTTGAATTGCCAATTCTCGAGTAGGAACCAGAACTAAGACTTTGGGCTGTCTATTTCGTTCACCTGCAGGAATAGTCAGCATTTGATTCAATATTGGCAATACGAAGCTGGCTGTCTTACCTGATCCTGTTTTAGCAATTCCTAGTACATCTCGTCCATCGATTACTACAGGAATGGTTTGAGCTTGAATAGGCGTAGGGGTCTCGTATCCCAAGGAAGTAATATTAGCAAGTATTGAAGGATGGAGATTGAGTTTTACAAAAGACATACTACAGGTTATTTTGAAACTTATATTTAATGAGTTATGGCTGCAATAATACCAAAATAGTACAAATATAAATGTAAAGCCTGCAAGAAGTGAGACAAGAAATTAAGTAAATCCTCTTTTCATGAATTCTATTTTAGCTTTTTAATACTATTGCATTTTCCATTTAGATTGGAAAAGTGAGATTAAAGTTATGCTTATTAATTCTATTTTGAGAGATTAGATATTTTCAGGTTATACATTTCTACTATTGAAGAGATTGTAAAAAAAAAAGGAACAGGTTTAAGGTTACGAGGTTTAGGGTTCAAGGCTAGATGTTGACAAAACAAATTAAATGTCAACATCTAGCCTTTCAAACCTTAAACCATTAACCTCATACCTTTTTAGCTCATGCCTATTTTCAATATCTTCAATTTTTGAAATGTCTCAAAGTAGAGTTAATTAATTAGATCCAAAAGATATGGAATCCTTGCCATTGCAAAAAAGGAAGTTTACAAAAATGCCATTGAGGAAAAATTAAAAAGAAACGGCAGAACCAACAGGACGGTAATGGAGATTATCACTCATCTCATGAAAAATGAACCTTTCTCTTGTCAACAATGCGAATCCACTGATATGTCCATTTCTCAATTATCTCCAGATACAAAATGGATTTATCAATGGATTACATTGCCAAACATTCGAGGTTCAGATTCTATGAATTACATATTGCCCAACTCGAACCAAGCTATATTTTAACCATAGACAGATCCTCTATTTTCATAATCACATAAAATCGAAGCAAAAACTGCTTTTCTTCTTTTCAATATTACTTCATGGTTAATTTCTGTGCGCTCAAATTGAGTTTCAAACAGTGTGTAAAAAAATTGCAAAAAAGTAAATCATTATTGTTTGTTTAGTTATTAACATTGTCATCCTGACCGCAGTGGAGAAATCTAGCTTTTGATGTAATAAAATGGTGGATTTCTCCACTTCGGTCGAAATTAAAGTAAAGGCATACTCCTTGATTCTTCGACTTCGATGAATCTTCGCTCAGAATGACAAGGAGTGCCCGACTGCGCTGGCGCTT
>Ga0256847_1000769_pt1 | contig 18599 bp, 13 predicted proteins | sample TeddybearmetaG_FD_189099 | JGI IMG/M metagenome (GOLD analysis project Ga0256847, IMG submission 189099) | Hydrothermal vent microbial communities from East Pacific Rise, Pacific Ocean - Teddybear | ecosystem: Environmental > Aquatic > Marine > Hydrothermal vents | place: Pacific Ocean: East... | reverse complement strand
GCTTGTTAATGAGTACGTGCCTGTATGCAGATGATATAGAGGTTTACCGAACACAAGCATCGGATGAAAAAATTAAACCCAACTTGCTGTTTGTGTTAGATGAATCTAAAAGTATGGGGGATAATCTTGATGGTGACTCAACCACACGAACGGAAGATTTAAAGATCGCAATGAAGGCGATTTTTGCAACGCCGGAAAATGGTGGGATCTCAGATGTGAACGCGGCGATGTTGGGTTACAGCAAACAAACCACTGCTGGGCGCAGAGTCATCTCTGACTTTCAAGATGTAGAGACCAATCGGGCCTCATTTTTATCCTTGATTGATTCAATTGATAGTTTCAAGGGTACGGTGACGGTTCAAGCCATGCTGGCTTCAGTGGATTGGTTTAAGGGCAGCTTTACGGATAAAAATGGGGTGACTGTAACAACACCGATCACCGAAGAACTGTACTGTGCACAAAACCATATCATTCTCCTCACAGATGGTGCGCCTTTTTCAGATCAGCCTGGTGATCCTCATCCCTTGAAAGCCAGTGGATTTAAGTATGAAGGGGAAGCCTGTACGACGTCAGATCTCAGTGGTTTTAATGACCCCAGTGGTTTCAGTATGGATCGTGCAGGTTGTACGGGCGATATTGCCAAGTCGGCTTTTGTCAATGACTTGTTTCTATCCATCCAAAAGAAACAACATGTTATCACTCAAACCATTGGCTTTTTTACGGGGTCTGCTGAAGAAAAGTACCTTAGAGATATCGCCAAGCGAGGGGGTGGGAAGTATTATGAGTCTAATGATGTGGCGAGCTTAGTTATCGCGATTAAGGAGATTGTTGATGATGCAAAAACGGTGCCTGATACCTATAATTATAATGCGCCTTTAGTCCCTTTCAATTCGGATGTCAGTGCGGTCAGTGGTGATTCAATTTATATCCCCGTCTTCGAGCCGGATGTGGGCGCTTTCTGGAAAGGCAATTTGAAAAGATATACGATCAATATCAGTGATAGCGGTGTGACGTTAGAAAGTGACGGTGGTGGCGCTGTGATTGATGACAATAATTTATTTTTAAACGAAGCCAAAAGTTTTTGGAGTGGATTTGTCGATGGTGAGAAGATATTAGAAGGGGGGGCTGCATCCAAATTGTCTGGGACGCGTAAACTGTATACGTATATTGATGGCAGTTCATCCACCGAATTGGCCACCAATGTCGAAAACCATGTCATCTTAACCAATGCGCTCATCACGCATGCCTTATTGGGGCTCCCTGACCCTGTGGATATTAATAATTTCACTGCTGAGGAAAATGAAGCACGAGACAATTTGATCAAGTGGGTTAATTGGAACGGGGTAGACCCAAAGAACGAGCATAAGCAAGAAATGGGGGCACCCTTGCACACGCAGCCAGTGGTTGTGAGTTATGCTGGGGCCAATGACATGATTTTGCTGTCCACTACAGAAGGTGTTTTAGAGGCAATAGACACAGAAACAGGTGAGGAATTGTGGGCTTTCATGCCGGAAGAGTTGATCGAAAACATTCGAGATCTAGAGCTGAACGAAAAAACCTCAGAACCAATCTATGGGTTAGATGGTCCGCTCACGGTTTACCAGGTTAACGGAAAAACAATGGTCGTGTTTGGGATGCGCAGGGGCGGCAGAAATTATTATGCATTAGATGTGACCAACCGAGAAGCGCCTTTGTTTGCCTGGAAGATTATTGGCGGCACAAGCCCAAACTTTGAAGCATTGGGGCAGACGTGGTCAAAACCACAATTCATCAAAATATTGAACCCATTGGGCGCTTCGGTATTGCCAGCCAATATTGAGGTGTTGGCCTTCGGTGGGGGTTATGATGCGGCGAAGCAGGATGTTGCCACGAGCCAAGTGGATGATGACTTTGGTTCATCCATTTACATTGTGGATGCTGCAACAGGGGTTTTCATACACTCCATTACGAATGACAATATGAAAAATGGCATCCCATCAGATATTTTACCAATAGACATCAATACGAATGGGGTGACGGATCGTATTTATGCTGCCGATGTGGCGGGAAAAATCATTCGGGTGGATTTAGCCGAAGACGGCTCAGGTATTAGTGTCGGCGTTATTGCCGATGTGAATGACGGAGGGTCGAGTTTTCATCGATTTTTCAACACACCTGAAGTCGCCTATTTTGACCGAGGTGGGGATCGATTTTTAGCCATCCTGATTGGTTCTGGGCAGCGCTCGAACCCTTTGGGGAAAGAGGTGCTCGACAGTTTTTATATGATTAAAGATCCGAATATTTGGGTCAAGGGTGACTATGAGGTCGTGGCCCGGCGGGATTTGTATGATGCCACTGAGAATAAAATACAAAGTTCAGATGAGGAGCTGCGTAAAATAGAAAAAACCGCATTGGTTGGTCGTCAGGGTTGGTTCATTGATCTACCGGAAGCGGGAGAGAAAGTGTTTTCAAAAGCCAGTGTGTATGATTATGCCGTGATGTTCACCAGTTACAGTGGTACTGCCGATGATATCGAGGATATTTGTTCTGCGGCAGACACGAAGAGTAAATCAACCTTTTGGGCTGTGGATATGATTACAGGCGGGGCGATATTTCCTGAGTTAGATGGGGATGATAAACATCTGAAGACCTCAGACCGGCAAAAATTGTTGACCATTCCTGGCATACCGCCAGCACCCACACTGCTTTTCCCCGCAACGGATGATGGTAAAGTGGGCAAACAAGTGGTTGCTTTGGTTGGGCTTCAAGAGATGGTGCGTTTGTCGGATCGTTTTCGTGCCATGTCCTGGGAAAGCGTTGTTGGGGATTAAGGCGACTTAGCCAACAACTCACGCAATTCAGGAATGCAAGAACCACAATTGGTGCCAGCTTCTAGCTGCGCACCAATTGCTTCTGGTGTCGTCAAACCCAACGTGTTAATCGCATTTTGCAGTGTTTTTTCACCCACATTAAAACAAGCGCAAACAATACGACCGGTATCTTCCTGGTCTGTCGGCGGTGTGCCAGTGAGTAATGCCGCCCGCTCTTGTTTATTCAGCGTGGTTTGCTGAAACAAACTAATCAGCCACTCTCTGGGCGGTAAATGCAACGAGGGGGCAATAAAAATACAACTTTCCAGACGACCCCGAACCAGTCGGGCAGCCCGATACTGATGCTTGGCCGCATCAAAATATTCGATCCAATTTGAGTCTCCATCTTCTTCATCACTGAGCAAAGCCCTGGCCCGGTTGGCCCAATCATCGGGTTTCGCTTGTCCTGCAATTTCGTAACGCCATAAACCTTTACCGCGAGAGCGTGCCCAATAATTTGAATATTCTAAGGTTAAGTGGCCTCGGGTTGAGAGGATAAACCCAAACCAGTTCGGCTGGCATGCCTCAATCGCCGCAATGCTGTGTTTGGATTCGGGTTGACCCGAAATAGGATCAGTAACCGGCGCAATGAGCGTACCCACGCGGGCATTACTCGCAAATTGGCTATTCCAATGCATGGGGACAAAGAGGCTGCCACGCCGCTGTTTGTCGCTAATGCTCACACGCACAAAAATATTCCCTTGGGGGTTAGAGAGTTTGACCAGAGCACCGGCTTTGAGATTCGCATCGGCAGCATCATCAGGGTGTATTTCCACATAGGGTTCAAACAGATGAGATGACAAACGCGGTGACATACCCGTTCGGGTCATGGTGTGCCATTGATCACGGATTCGGCCAGTATTCAAGGTAAAGGGATATTGCGCATTGGGTTGATTAACTGGCGGCCGTGGCGTGATGGCAATAAATTTGGCTTTCCCATCCGCAGTATGAAAACGGCCAGTACGATACAAGCGTTGGGTGCCTTGGGGATTGGCTTTGGTCACGGGCCATTGGGTCGGCTGTAAGGTATTGTAGGCTTGATAAGATAAGTGGCTTAACGCCCCCAAATCAAATGCGCGCTCGCCATCGTTCTCAAACGCAGAAAGCTGGGCGTGTTCGCAAAAAATATCAATCGGGTGGTGGTAACGAAAGGCCTCTGCAAAACCCATTAAATGCGCCACTTGGGTGATGATCCACCAATCGGCTTTGGCTTGCCCAGGGTGAGATAAAAAGGGGTGTTGTCGTGAGATACAGCGCTCTGAGTTGGTCACGGTGCCGTCCCGCTCACCCCAAGTGAGGGCGGGCAATAAGATGTTTGCAACGTCGGCTGTGTCGGTTGCGCGCACGCAATCGGAGACCACAACCAACTCGCATTGTTCGAGTGCGGTTTTGACTTTATCCGCATTGGGTAAGCTCACCACCGGGTTGGTGGCCATGATCCACACGGCTTTTATTTTGCCCTCTGCCACTGCATCGAATAAATCAACGGCTTTGTAGCCTTCTTTTTTTGCCATCACGGGGGACTGCCAGAAACGTTGTACGCGTTGCTGGTGTTCCGGGTTATCGATGTCCATGTGCGCCGCCAGTTGATTGGCTAAGCCGCCGACTTCGCGGCCCCCCATAGCGTTAGGTTGCCCGGTAATGGAAAATGGCCCCATGCCTGGGCGACCAATACGCCCGGTAAATAAATGGCAGTTAATGATGGCGTTAATTTTATCGACGCCACTACTGGATTGGTTCACACCTTGAGAAAAGGCTGTCACAACGCGCTCGGTAGTCCCGAATTTTTGGTAAAACTGGGTGACGTCAGCCACGGATAAACCGCACTGTTGTGCAACGGTTTCTATCGTGGGCGCACTGTCACGTGCGGCTTGTAAAGCGCCTTCAACCCCGGTTGTAAAATGCTCAGTAAAGCGATCATTGTGTTCATCATGCTGGGCTAAATACGTCAGTAAACCGTTAAATAAGGTGCTATCGGTGCCTGGTTGGAGGGCTAAATGCAAATCGGCAATACTGGTGGTTTGCGTGTTGCGGGGGTCAATCACAACAATGCATAATTCGGGGCGATTTTGTTTTGCGCGGGCCATGCGTTGAAACAAAATGGGGTGGCACCAGGCGGTATTACTCCCGGTGATGACGATCATATCTGCCCGGTCGAGATCCTCATAACACCCCGGCACAACATCTTCCCCAAAAGCCCGTTTGTGTGCCGCCACTGCGGATGACATGCACAGCCTAGAGTTGGTATCAATATTGGCGCAGCCGATGTAGCCCTTAATGAGTTTATTCGCAACGTAATAATCTTCTGTGAGTAACTGGCCGGAGACATAAAACGCCACTGCATCTGGCCCGTGTTCTTCAATGATTTCTGTAAAACGACCAGCGACGGTTGCGAGTGCTTGTTCCCAGCTGACTTGCTCGCCTTGGATTTCGGGGTATAACAACCTTTCTTGTAGGTATACCGTTTCCCCGAGGGCGGATCCTTTGGAGCACAAACGACCTCGATTGGCGGGGTGATCAGGGTCACCTTGGGTGGTGACAACACCGACTTCATCGATTGAAGCCAGTACACCGCAGCCCACACCGCAGTAGGGACAAATGGTTTTTACGGTTTGTGGCGTCGACATGGTGTTGTTTCCTATGGTTTTATGGCGTTTTTTCGATTTTTCGATATACTGCCCATTCTAGAGTACTCCATAGTACTCCATGACACTGTTTCCACCCAAAAAATGATTTGAATTATGGCAATGTTGGAAAACCAAGCAACTGGTGAGCGCGTGATCCTGTTCTCAAGCCATGTATTCGGGCGTGGGCGTGCTGGAATTGATACGGCTTTAGAGGGCATGGATATTTCGCATGTGCATGCATCGATTCGATGGGAAGGCAAACGGTGGGAGTTGTTTGACCACAGCCGTAATGGGACTTGGTTGAATGCGCAACGTATCCAGCATGACAGTGTGGTGTTGCGAAAAGGCCACCTGATTCGGTTTGGTGCATCACGACAGTCGATCTGGAAAATGGTTGATGTGAGTTCGCCACTGGCCATGTTAGTGCCTTTGCAGGAAGGCGAAAATAAAATTGAATTAAAACAACTGCACGTTTTGCCGGACATCAAAAATCCAGAAATCTCCATCTACCGTACTGATGCAGGCCATTGGGTGTACGAAACCAATGCCGGTGTCAAAATTTTAAACGATGGTGACAGCATTAGCCTGGGGTCAAAATCGTGGCAATATTTCAGTGCCAAAGTGGTGGATGCGACGTTAGGGGTTGGTGAGTACCAGCACATTGCGATTGACGATATTATCGTTCATTTCCGCGTGAGTTTAGATGAGGAACATGTGGAGATCAGTATTTCCCATGATGTAAAATCGTTTGATTTATCTGAGCGAGTTCATCATTATCTGCTACTGATTCTGGCTCGGCAGCGTCTGCAAGATGCACAACGCGGTATTGATGCAGACAACCAAGGCTGGATAGATGTAGCACAAATCACTCGAATGCTGCACTTGGATTTGACCTACATCAATATTCAAATTTTTCGGGCACGCAAACAAGTGGCGGATGCGTTGCCAGACCTTAGTCATTTGTTACAGGTGGTAGAACGTCGGCCTGGTAGCATTCGGTTCGGTTTCCCTTATTTCCGCATTATGCGGGGCTCGGCGTTGGAAGGTGAAATGATCGTGTAATCTCGTGTAATGGCGCGTTTTGCTGTTATTGCCAATACTGAGATGATCGTACTTGATCTGAGAAGGAGTTAATCACATGATGAACGCATGGTTGCTAAACGCGCTTTCATTTTCAACGGGTAAATTACATGCACCTGTTAATTCGTACGTTGTTGACTCAGCCAGGCCTGAGCCGAGCCACAACCACGATCTTCAAAATAATTGGTTTGAGCAAGTTAAGCCCCGTTTAGCAACACGGAAAAGACGTTTGTTACATTTGTTGTGGCATGAAACTCGGCGTACTTGGCACGACTTAAGCTCAGAGCAACAAACCGCGATTCAAGCATTGGGTTGGGCACCGCCCAGGCCGGTCACCTCAAATAACGCGAAAAATGGCTCTGGGGAAGATTTTCTCTTTTATTGTCGTTATTTGTGTGTTCGGGTTGACCGTTGGTTATCTCCTAATAACCAGAAAGTTGAAGCTTGGTCGAATGAAAAAAGCCCCTTTCGTGGGAAATGTTCAGAAGAAGCCATGGTTGCGCGTATGGCAGACCTCAAAAGTGACCATAAATATTGGGGTGCCTTAGTCCGAGAGTATGATTTTTTTCGCTATCCTGAGCAACTCAAACAAATGCAATTGTCTGAACTCGGCAATTATTTAGAACGCAATATTTACCGAAAAATGCACCAACGATGGGCTAAAGTCCCTTGGCATGGTGGCCGTACTGCGGGAGACATTAACACCGAATGGGACGATGAACGTTACGATTGGCTGGCAGATGATTATGCCTCACACGTGAATAAGTTATTTTGGTATCTACTTAAATGGGTAGACTGTCGCTTGGACGACTGGTACGAAGCCTGCTCAGACGAAGTAGAAGCCGTCACTGTCCGTGGTGTCCCATGGTTTGCGAATTCAGGTCAGTCTTCTAAAATCAAGATTGCACAACCTTGGGTTGGGGCGGGTGACGCAGATTTTGATGATGTGCAGGGTGGCCTTGAAAACATGGAAAAGGTATTTGAAATATTGTCTGGCCGCAGTAGTGATTGAATTGAAGTGAATAGCCGCGTATGACATCGTTTGATCTGAAGTTTGGTTGCGTGAATATTCTACAAGAGGATATTGCAGAAGTTGTGATCAATGAAGGTGTGGAGTTGGATCATCAAATGGTCGATGTTTATCATACCTTTTTGCTCAAGCATTTGAATCCGCCTTTTTCATTGCTGGTGAACAAACATTATGCGTATTCTTACACTTTTGATGCGCAGAAAAAATTGGCCACTTTGCCACAAATTAATGCGATTGCTGTGGTGGTGTATAATCAAAAAACCTATGCCGCAACGGACTCTGTCATTGATTTTCCGCGAGAGGTGGATTGGAAAGTTCAAATATTTAAAGAAAGGCAAACGGCATTGTCCTGGTTACAGCAGGAGCAAAACCAGCTTTGAAACGCATTGACCATTATTGGTACCATCTAAATATTCTGTCGGTCTTGTTATTTCCGATTACCTTATTATTTTGCCTCCTCGTCACATTACGGCGTCTTTTATATCGGTGGCATTGGCTCAAATCTGAGACCTTTCCGGTGCCGGTTATTGTGGTGGGTAATATTTCGGTTGGGGGAACGGGCAAAACCCCCCTCGTGGTGGCATTGGTTGAGTGGTTGAAACAGGCGGGCTATCACCCCGGTGTGATTAGTCGCGGTTATCGCGGCCAGGCGACGGCTTGGCCACAAGCGGTGGATCCGCAAAGTGACCCTCTCTGGGTCGGAGATGAGGCGGTATTATTGGCGGGTCGGTGCCAATGTCCTATGGTCGTTGGGCCTGAACGCAGTGCCTCGATTCAACAGTTATTGGCGCAACATCAGTGTGATGTGATTGTGTCTGACGATGGTTTACAGCACTACCGGATGGCGCGTGCGATTGAAATTGCCGTGGTGGATGGGCAACGGCGCTTTGGCAATGGTTTGTGTTTGCCCTCTGGCCCCTTGAGGGAGCCGATCAGTCGCTTAAAAAGTGTCGATTTTGTGGTGGTGAATGGTGGCCAAGCAGAGCCTTCTGAATACGCCATGCGGCTACAATCGTTGTTGTTTCATCGTGTTGATGCGCCGACACAGGTGCGTGATGTGGCCGCATTCGCCGGTCAGCGTGTACATGCCATCGCCGGTATCGGCAACCCGCAGCGTTTCTTTCAGCATTTGTCTGCATTGGGCTTGGATGTGGTGCCGCATGCTTTTCCAGACCATCACGACTTTACTTCAGATGACCTACAATTTGAGCCGTGTTTGCCGGTGATTATGACAGAGAAAGATGCGGTAAAATGCCGCGCTTTTGGGTCAGATCAACACTGGTATTTGGCTGTGGAAGGGCACCTTAACACCGATTTCTTCACCCAACTTTTAACCTTACTCAGGAACCATCCGCATGGATCAAAAACTGATTGAAATTTTGGTTTGTCCCGTCTGCAAGGGCAAATTAGTCTATGATAAGAAGGCAAAAGAACTGATTTGTAAAGGGGATCGGCTGGCTTACCCCATTCAATACGACATTCCCGTAATGTTGGAAGATGAGGCTCGGCAGTTGGCACCCGGTGAAGCAATCACAGGTGAAGCCATAAGCGCATGAAACCGTTAGCCTATAAAATCGTCATACCCGCACGTTACCAGTCGACCCGGTTACCCGGGAAACCGTTGTTACCCTTGTTGGGTAAACCCATGATCCAGCACGTGTTCGAGCGCGCACAAGCCTGCGAAGCAGATGAAATTGTGGTGGCAACAGATGATGAGCGTATTGCACAAAGCGCGCGCGCTTTTGGTGCGGATGTGTGTTTAACCCGGAGCGATCACCCTTCCGGTACAGAACGTATTGCTGAGGTTGTGGCACAACGAGGTTGGTCAGAAGAGACACTGATTGTGAATGTGCAAGGCGATGAACCGTTAATTCCGGCTGAGTTAGTCCTTCAAATCGCACATCAATTGAATAATCATACCTCAGCGGGTATGGCCACGGTGGCGACGCCTGTGCTGAGTGCGGAGGAGTTATTTGACCCCAATGCGGTTAAAGTTGTCCGCGATGACCAAGGTTTTGCCTTGTATTTTAGCCGAGCGCCCATTCCCTGGGATCGAGATCATTTCGCTCAAGATCGAGAGACGTTGCCGAAGGCAACCTATTTACGCCATATTGGTTTATACGGTTATCGGGTCGCCTTCTTGCAGAAATACATTCAATGGCCACCGAGCCCGATAGAAGCGGTTGAATCGTTAGAGCAATTACGGGTTTTGTATTACGGTGAAAAGATTCATGTGTCGACCATTGCTGAAGCGCCGGGTCATGGCGTGGATACTGCGGAGGATGTGCCTAAAGTGGAAGCGGCTTTGCGACGTTTGATGGAATCACAAAGTAATTGATAATATTAAAAATCAAAAATAAACATTAACAATAAAAAATAACAATAATAATAAAGGCAGATACTATAAATGACTGCGTTCTTTCCGAATGCTGAAAATACACGATGATTTGGAATAGAATTTGCTTACTTAAGCATAAGCGTGTGCGTTGTCTGAAAATAAACCAATGAAAGCACTATGAAAATCTCCAATAGCCTTGTCTTACCCGCCAGTTTACCGGCGAAGCGCCAAAACCCTGCGTCGACAGGCACGCCATCCCTGCCGCCTAAAAAAACAGATGAGAGCCTCCCCAGTGCAACCCCAGAGCAAATCGAATCGGTGCTGCTTGATGTCAGCCAACGGCAGCCACCGGCTCAGTTTGACTTACACGCGCTTGACCACGATGCACGCCCAAGCCTTGCCCGCCAGGCCATTAATGCTTATGAGTCACAAACGCGCTCTGAACAAGCGGAATTCGTGCGTTCTGTTGTGGCGGGTATCGACCTTTTTGTCTAAGCACACATGCAGAGATAAAGTCGCCTCGGATTCTCGCTAGTCGGACGGCGGCAGACAGGCTACAATGCGCGGCTCATTATATGGGTATAGGCCGACATCATGCAGGATTTCATCTCTGGGCAACGCTGGATCAATAGTGCAGAACTGAATAAAGGTTTGGGGACAGTCATCGCTGTTGAGCATCGCACGGTGACCTTGCTGTTTCCTGCAACGGGGGAGCAGCGCACTTATGCAAAACAAAGCGCGCCTTTAATGCGTGTGTGTTTTTCCGAGGGAGATCACATCGTAAATCATGAGGATGCGGCTTTGACCATTGTGTCGATCACGGACATTGACGGGCTCATGACCTACCGATGCCTGGATGAAAACAAGCAGATTGTGGACGTGGAGGAGGGGCAGCTGAGTGACTTTCTCCAGCTCAATCGCCCCATTGAACGTTTGATGACCGGGCAAATTGACTCTGACCACTGGTTTGAGATGCGTTATCAAACGTTATTGCAATTGAATACGCTGAGTCATTCGGCGTTACATGGTTTTGTGGGGTGTCGCACCAGCTTAATTCCGCACCAAATGTATGTGGCACATGAAGTCGCCAACCGGTTCGCCCCCCGCGTTTTATTGGCGGATGAGGTGGGCTTGGGCAAAACCATTGAAGCGGGTTTGATTTTGCATCATCAGCTCCTCACCGAACGGGCCAAACGCATTCTGATCATCGTCCCCGACAGTTTGGTGCACCAATGGCTGGTGGAGATGTTGCGGCGCTTTAATTTGTTTTTCAGTATCTTTGATGAAACGCGCTGTGTCGCCACCGAACACCAGGAGCAAGATAACCCCTTTCACACACAACAGTTGGTGCTCTGCCATTTGTCCTTTTTGGTGGATAACCCCAAACGTTTGCAGCAAGCATTAGCGGGAGAATGGGATTTACTGGTGGTTGATGAAGCCCATCATTTACAATGGTCAGCGGAAGCGCCTAGCCCTGAATATGCGTTAATTGAACAGTTAGCGGCACAAACCAAAGGCGTTTTGTTACTCACGGCAACCCCCGAACAACTGGGTAAGATGAGCCACTTTGCGCGCCTTCGCTTGCTTGATCCAGATCGATTCCCGGATTTTGAGCGTTTTATCGAAGAGGAAAAACACTATGAACCCATTGCGCAAGCGGTTGAAGTGTTATTGAGCGATGCGCCGGTTGACGCAGAAACACGCAGCGCACTGGCAAAGACCTTACAAGGGGTTGAGCTATTAACCGAGAAACGCTCAGACCGGCTGGCTTTGGTGGAACATTTGGTTGACCGACATGGCACCGGGCGTATTTTGTTTCGGAATACGCGAGCCACTGTTAAAGGCTTTCCAAGCCGACAGTTATGCGCTTACCCTTTGCCCAAACCCGCCTCATATATCGACGCTTGCCATTGCCCTGAACAGCTCTGGGAAGCAACAGACGATGGCCTTCGCTGGGTCGATATCGACCCGCGTGTCGAATGGTTGGGCAAACAACTGAAAGACTTAAAACCAGAAAAAGTGTTGGTGATTACGGTGCACCAACAATCAGCCATCGATTTGGTTTACATACTCAAAGCGCGATACGATGTGCATGCGGCTTTATTTCATGAAGATCTGAGTTTGGTTGAGCGGGATCGTGCGGCGGCGTATTTTGCCGATGAGTATGGGAGCCAAGTTTTGGTGTGTTCAGAAATTGGCTCAGAAGGGCGTAATTTTCAATTTTCCCATCACATGGTTTTATTTGATTTGCCTTTAAGCCCTGATTTATTAGAGCAGCGGATTGGGCGTTTGGATCGTATTGGTCAAACCGAGACCATTCATATACATGTCCCGTATTTAGAAGATAGCGCACAAGCGACGTTATTCCATTGGTATCATGAAGGCTTAAATGCATTTGAGCAGACTTGCCCGGTTGGTTATACCGTGCGGCAACAAGTCGAATCAACGCTGATACAAGCATTGGATGACCCTTCTAGTAGCATTGAAACGTTAATACAGGAGACACAAGATAGACGAACGGAGCTGAATGATGCTTTGCATAAAGGCCGTGACCGATTATTAGAGTATCACTCCTGCCGCCCCGGTATTGCACAAGCCTTAACCGAAGAAGCAGAAGACCAAGACGATAGCTTGGTGGTGGCGGATTATATGGAGGCGGTGTTTGATGTGTTTGGCATTCACAGCGAGTTGCAAAATGACACTTGTTTTATCATTAAACCCACAGAGCATTTACGCGAAGGTTTTGCGACGTTGATTGAAGAGGGCATGAGCATTACCTATCAGCGGGACACTGCATTGAGTAATGAAGATGTGCAGTACCTCACCTGGGAACACCCGCTGGTGCGCAATGCGATGGAAACGATTTCTACGCACGAATTGGGGAACACGGCGGTCACGGCGATTGCTTATCAAGGGGTTGAAGAAGGCACTTTATTGTTAGAATGTTTGTATGTTTTAGAGGCGGCGGCCAACCTTGAATTACAAACTGCGCGATATTTACCCGCCACCACCATCCGTGTGGTGGTGGATGAGCACGGTGAAAATCACAGTGCGATATTGAGCCATTACCATATTAAACAAAACCGAAGCGGGATTGAGGTGGAAATTGCCAACCAAGTGGTGAAAACCAAGCAGGATGTATTAGAAAGTATGATGAGCCACTGTGATCGGCTCGCGGATGAACAAACGCCCGATATTTTATCCGCAGCGCTGACGCAGACCATGCGCACCTTAAACACCGAAATTGAACGCTTGAAAGCGTTAAAACGTGTGAACCGCAATGTTCGGGATGAAGAAATTGTGTATTTTCAGGCGCAATTGCACGCAGTGACACAAATTGTGCAAGTGGCAACACCGCGCTTAGACGCTGTGCGCGTGATCGTCGCGATTGGGTAAAAATCAAGCGTGTGATTAGGTGGTCGGGTATGATGGGGCTTGAAAATACTGCATTGCCCCTTTATACTTTATGCATTCTCTATCATTGTTATTGATACAAGACCTTCAGCCCATGACTATCTTCCAGTTTTTCTGATCTTCCAAGCCAAATAATCTATTTGACTCAAACCGTTCGCTCATCGTGAAGCCGTCTGGCGCATTTGCTCGCCTGTCGTTATCGCCTCTCTCGATGGCAATCTTTTCCCATTTGACCGTTGCTTTATGCAGGGTCGAAGGAAGATGTTATGAAATTCTATTCCAAACCCTTAGTGGAACATACGGAAGTACCACTCGCGGATGATGGCCGCCTAGAACACATCATTGCTCATTGGCAGGATCAACAAGCGCCAAAAACCAACACACAGGAACACACCGAAAATTGTTGTTACGTTGTTTCGGTGAGTGACCCAGACACGGTGTATGCCGAGGGCAAATTGGCCGAGATACTCGGGCTGGTTAAAGCCCAGGGGGATGCTATCTATGGCCACGAAATTTATCGATTAAATAAACCCAATCCACGCACATTACTCGGCACGGGCGCAGTGCGTGACATTGCTGAGCGGGCACGTGATGCGGGGGCCAATCTTTTGGTGCTGGATGCAGCGTTAAGCCCATCACAAATGCGTAATTTGGAAAATGAAACCGGGTTTGCCATCAGTGATCGAGAGGGCGTTATCTTGAATGTCTTTTTGCGTCATGCGCAGACGCGCCATGCCCGTATTCAGGTGGAAATCGCGCAATTGGCTTATTTGCGTCCCCGTATTCGGGGGCTTGGTTTGAATATGGATCAACAAGCCGGTGGTGTGATGCGTGGGCGCGGGCCTGGTGAAACGGCTTCTGAGTTGATGGCGCGGCGTTTGGATGAGCGTTATGCACACCTGCTGAAAGCGGCGAATAAGCTGAATAAAGCCGGAAAATGCCAACGTCAACAGCGTGCAAGCTGTCTGCGCATTGCATTGTTAGGGTATACCAATGCGGGCAAAACATCGCTCATGAATGCACTCACCTCGGCGCAACTTTCTGCGCGTGATTTGCCTTTTGAAACGTTGGATACAACCACACGCCGCCTTGCCCAGCAACCGGGGGGCGATATTTTATTGAGTGATACCGTTGGTTTTATTCGGGCGTTGCCGAATCGTTTACTGGCCAGTTTTGAGTCAACCTTGGCGGAGGTGCGAGAAACTGACCTCCTAGCCATCGTGGTTGATGCGGCTGACCCGGAGTGGTTGTTGCATTTGGAAACTACCGAAGCATTGTTGGGTAAATTGCACGCAGAAGACATCCCGCGTTTTTATGTGTTTAATAAAGTAGATCGCTTGCCGGTGCCACCGATGCAGGAACAGTTGGATAACGTAAGCCATGGGCACGCGTTTATGGCGCTCAGTTGCCACCATCAAGATCAGGTTGCGCGCCTGAAGGCCGCTTTAATCCAAGCGGTGAGTCAACAGACCCGGCTGAGTGTTTTTGTGCCTTACGTTGCGGATCAGATCATGGCCAAGGTGTATGCCAATTGTCGTGTGCTTGAAACGCAGTCTCGTGAACAGGGGTTGGACTTTGTTTTAGAAGGCGATGCAGCAATGCTGCGACAAATTCAACACGCCAGCGAGGCCATGCAGCTATGAAAAATTCTCAGCGTAAGACACCCTTGTTAATTGCGCAAGGGGTGGATGTGAATACGCCTGCGGGTCGGCCGCTATTGCGTGGTTTGAACCTCAGCATTGGGAACGAGCAGGTGGCCATTATTGGTCGCAATGGGGTGGGTAAGACCACCTTGCTTGAGGTGTTATCCGCGCAAACAGCCCCATTGCGCGGTGATATCCAATGCCTGACGAAAACCCTTTTGGTGCCACAAATGCTTGAGTGTGCGGAGGCAACGCAGCATAAGCAAGCATATAGCCGTGGAGAGCAGCGTAAGGTGTTATTACTTGCCGCACAACGGCGGCATCCTGGACTGCTGTTGCTGGATGAACCGACACAAGACTTAGATGCTGAGGGCATTCAATGGTTACAACATTGGTTATCCGCCTGGTCAAATGGGTTGATTCTGGTCTCACACGATGCACGACTGCTTCAGCATTTTCAGAATTTTGTGATAATGACGGAATCTGGCTGTGAATATTTCAACGGCGATTTTGAGGCTTTACAAAGCCACCTTGAGCGCACCGATGCGGATAGTCAGAAAAAATATCTGCATCATTTGCACCATCTGATTGAGCGAGAAGAACACCATACCCGCGTTGCTCGCAGACGACAGCGAAAAAAGAACCGGGGTCGTGTGACGGAACTTGGCCGCATGACACCGAGGGTGCGCTTGAACAGCAAGCGTAGTTATGCACAGGTCAGCCAGGGGAAAGCAGCCAAAATCGGTGACTTGCGGATTGATGCGATTCGGGCTTGGGTTAAAGCCGCGCGGCGTGCGCTCACGGTTGACTTGCCCATGGCGCAGTTAATGCCAACACTGCCAGAGGATGATGGCCAAGCCATTGTGACTTTAGACAACGTTTCCGCTTATCAGCATGAGCAATGCTGTTTCAAGCATCTTAGCCTCACAGTGGGGCGTGAGCGTATTGGGGTTGTCGGGCCTAATGGCGCGGGCAAAACGACATTGTTGCGCACGTTGTTGGGTCAGCATCCGGCCACAGCGGGCCGTGTCAGCACTCAACTGGCCAAAGTGGGCAGCATCGCGCAAGGTGCAACGGATTGGATGTTTGAGCACAGTTTATTGGCACATTTGTTGATGCACTCAAACGAGGCATCCCCAGACCTTGTGGCGCAGTGGCTCATTGCGCATCGTTTTCCACTGGCATTGGCGGAGCGGCCTTTCATGTCGCTGAGCCCTGGGGAGCGGGTGCGCGCGGCACTGATCTGTTTGTTGGCGCGATCTCCCACGGTTGAATGTTTGCTTTTAGATGAACCAACCAATGGCCTAGATTTTGTGGGTTTTGCGGCATTACGCGCAGGTTTAAAAGCCTGGCCTGGCGGCTGGGTGGTGGTGAGTCATGATGTGGATTTTCTACAAGACATTGGGGTGACTCGATGGTTGCGTTTGGATGGGCGAGGTGGCTGTGGTTAAAGCAAAAGCGTTTTTGTTGGATATGGATGGCGTGCTGTATCATGGCGACAACGTGTTGCCGGGGGCGCGGGATTTTGTGAAACGCATTCAAGCTTACCCGCATTGTTTCGTGACCAATAATCCGATGAGAACACCGGCGGCCATTGCGCAACGTTTACAGCAATTGGGTTTTCCAAACGTTGATGCAAGTAGCATCATCACATCGGCCATGGCAACCCGGTTATGGCTCCAGCAACAGGCGTCACCCTGTTGTTATTATGCTGTTGGGGGAGAAGCTTTGCAGCATGAGCTGGAAAAAATTGGCAGCCAAGATGCGGAACAAGCCGATTTTGTGGTGGTTGGCGAAGGCTATGGGTTAGATTTTGACAGCTTAACCACCGGCATCAATCTCATTTTGAACGGCGCACAATTGGTCGGAACCAATCCCGATGCATGTGTTAATTATGTGCACAAAGGCAAACCGATGGTGTTACCTGGCGGGGGTGCCTTACTCGCACCCTTTGCCGTGGCCACCGGTGTTACCCCAGTGATTATCGGCAAACCAGAACCGCTGCTGTTTCAGCTTGCATTACAGCAATTGCAGATGCAAGCGCAGGATTGTGTGATGATCGGAGACCGACCCGATACCGACATTCATGGTGCTGCACAGCTTGGAATTCAAACCGCGCTGGTCAGAACCGGGCAGTTTGCAGCAGGGGAGAGGTATCCCGAAGCGTTATTAACACCGACTTGGGATGTGCTGGATTTGGCCAGTTTGGCGGAACAGATTTTTTAGTGTGTTGCTTCATGATGAGGGAAGTTATCCTGATGAAGAGGTGGAATGGTGCAAACAACCAGAACGAGGTAGTTTAAAACGGGCGTTTATGGTTTGGATGAAACGTGTACTATTGAAGAAATTACCAGGCCAAGAAATACCCGATTTCAGTGAGTTAGAAGAGGGTCCCCCCTGTGTCAGGATAGTTGCCTGCACAACAATGAAAGTGATAGGGGTGGGGAGGAAAACAATGCCACCCCTTAAACGTTATTCACTATTTCTGTGTAGGGGTCATAAGATAAGCTCATAACTCAGTTAGAAAGTAATAGCAATGTGACTTGTAATACGGTAGCTAGGACGAATTTGCGCAAGGCTGTTTATAGCGACTGAACTTTCTAATAAAAATTAGCAATACATTACGAATCAACAAGCGCTAATGGCACTGCCATAACATCGCGAGTTTTTCTGTATGTGTGTCACACCGGAAAATATAAGCCGCGCCTGCATCGCCCCATGCCCAGTTTAGATTGGGCCCATCGGAAATTTGCAGAATAAATTCCATCGATTGATCGCATTCAGGACATTTCGGATATTCAGGGCTTTGGATCCAGACGGGTTCGCCGCCCACTTTATCCGCTTGAATCGGTTCGTCGTTTTCAACAACCCGTTTCCATTTTGTGACATGTCGGATGGCAACTGACGTTGCAAACGGTGGCAATTGGCAAACTTTGCCCACACCATCGGGATAAACGATTCGAACTTGTTTCATTTGATGCGCTGGAAAAGGCTCGTACCCTTTGTCTCCACATGCTTCAAGACTACAATGAAAAAACTGTAACAAGCCGTCGCCAAATGGGTGGTTCCCGCTTTTATCTTCGAGCTCAGACAGGTTGATCTGAACAAACAGTTGCATCGGTTGTTCACATAGCTCACAAGCAGGCCATGATTCATCCGCTGATAGCCATGGTAAACCACCGAACTTTGATGTTGTGGTTGGGCTATCGCCGGGTTTCGATGCCGGGATCCAGGTAAATTCATCGTCATATTGAATGGTTTTCATGCGGTGAGCCTAATGTTGAGTGTGTTATATCCAGTTGCCATTGTTTTGGTCAACAATGGCAGCACCAAAAAAATATCCCATCTATCTTCCTAATCTTAAATACCAGTCCTCATCTCGTTCCTCGTCGTCATCCGTTTGATTATAGTTCGTAAACACCATAGTGTGTTCAGACCAAATACCTTTCCTAAACGGACACATTACCGCAACCAATTCTTGATGCTCAAGGCAGTGGAAAATACACAATGATGGCCCCCTTTCGTCGATATACGGATCACAATCAACCCAATCAAAACCTTTCATGGTAGTGAACTGAATCATCAATAGCATTTCTTGCGCACAGGTTGAACACTTGG
>Ga0256847_1000768_pt1 | contig 18599 bp, 19 predicted proteins | sample TeddybearmetaG_FD_189099 | JGI IMG/M metagenome (GOLD analysis project Ga0256847, IMG submission 189099) | Hydrothermal vent microbial communities from East Pacific Rise, Pacific Ocean - Teddybear | ecosystem: Environmental > Aquatic > Marine > Hydrothermal vents | place: Pacific Ocean: East... | reverse complement strand
CGCCAAGGCGGGTCAGGATGCGTGATTCGCTCGGCACCATACCGCCGCCAAGCTTGTCGGTTGCGGCCCGCACTTCAACACCGCCGGGAACTTCGCGTTCAGACAGGATAACGGCATCGTCACCCATCTCAGCAAAGATCATGGCTTTGGCAGTCTCTATAGACTCGGCGGCAAACATCTTCATTCGCATTGGCATACTCCACGCTTTGGTGGCAGTGATGCGGCGAAATGGTTAACAGAGTCTGTCGATCTGTTAGCTTTTAGCAGGACCGGGTTCGGATCAGGGTAATTGAGCCCTAAACGCCTTAGCGCTCGTCGACGATTTCGCTCAGAGTGACGCCCAGTTCGCCATCGGCAATAACTAGGCGACCACGGGCCATCAGCCGGTCAGAGACGTAGATATCGACCAAATCATTGGTCTTGCTGTCGAGTGCGAGGATTTCGCCTTCGGACATCGCCATTAATTCTTCGACAGGCATGCGCGCCTCGCCTAGCACCACGTCAACGCGGACAGGGACATCCATCAACGAGTTTTCGAGGGCGCGGTTTACACTCATGGTCAAATCTTTTCGTCTTGAGGGCTGGGCTATAGAGTTATTCGGAATGGTTGCCGACATGTGAACGCAGTGCACTTTTTGTGAACAGTTCGCCTTGTCCGTCGATCAGCGTTGCGGCAATGGCGCGAATATTTCCCAGAGCCATGTTGCGATCATGCTCGTCGATCGACGCTTTTTCGATATGAGCGGCGAGGTCTACAATTGCGCTCAGGGCGTTGCGCAGGTCAGCGCTGACGGTTTCCAGCCGCTTGGCTTCGGCGCCCAGGGTCTCATCGCGGACCAAAGCCGCCGTGCTTTCGCGCGTATCGGCGAGCAGAGCAGCCAGATCAGCTGCGCTCAGTGTAATCTGATCGGGATCATCGGCTTTCGGCGCGGTGAAATCGCTTTCAAAAGTGAAAGGTTTCAGGTTCTCGACGCGGCGTCTCATTCGATCAACTCATCATCTTCGCCCTCGCCAGACAGGATATCGCCGCGATTGACCAGTGTGCGGGCCATTGCAATGATTTCGGTGCGGGCCAGTTCAATTTCGCTGCGCCGGACAGGTCCGGTCGCTTCAATCTCGCTGCGCAGAAGATCACCAGCGCGGCTGGTCATATTGCTCAGGAACGCATCAGTCGTGTCAGACTTGGCACCTTTCAGAGCCAGGATCAGAACCGCGCGATCAATACTGGCCAGAATGGTCTGGATGCCAGCCGGGTCCAGCGTGGCCAGATCATCGAAGGTAAACATCAGGGCCCGGATACGCTCGCCAATCCCGGGCTCGGCGCTATCAAGTGAGGCCAGCAGGCCTTGCTCGGCGCGCGCATCAAGACTGTCAAAGATACGGGCAACCCGCTCGTGACCTGTATTGATCACGGCAGCTGTAGATTGATTGAGCGCGCGTTGCAGGGTGGCTTCGATGGCGGTGAAGGCGGCCGGGTGAATGTCGCCAAGGTGCAACAGCCGATGCAGAGCATCTGTCGCGAGGGCTTGCGGCAGAGCTCGTACTGTAATTGCGGCTGATTCCGGGCTGAGCCGGGACAGGATGACGGCGATGACTTGCGGGCTTTCACTTGTGATCAGCGCCGCGATTGTTCCGCCATCGCGCATCGACAGGCTTTGCCAGACGTCTGATGTGGCCGGCGCGAGTGGAGTGGCTCGGCTCATGTCGCGGACATAGTCGCGGGCCGCGTCGGTTTCGAGCGCGGTATTGTCAGGCATGGCGTCCATGGCTGCGGTCAGGCGCTGGGCTTCTTGCGGGGACAAAGTTGCCCATACGGCGCTGGCGCGCGATCCGAGCGCGCGCATCAAGGCGGCACTTCGGCTCAAGCCATCGAGCGGTGAGGGTTGGAGGGCGGGCAGGCTCATGCTTTGCCTCCCTCGCCAATCCATTGCCGGATCAGTCGGGCTGTGCCGGTTGGATCATTCACAGCGATCTGCGCGGCGCGGTCAATCTCAGCATCAACTTGCGCGGCAGGTGGCTCTTTGACGAGGCGTAGATTGCTGGGTTGCGCGGTTACATCTTGCGGCAGGGTTTTATGCTCGGCGTCTGTTCGGCTCGGCGGCGCGATCAACATGACGGTCAGGAGCGCGCAGAGAAGGCCAAGGCCAACCAGCTCGGCCATTTCCAAGGATGAAATGCTGGCTTGCGAAGTGGTGGCGAATGGAAATTGCGATAGCGTTAGCGTCTCACGGGCTGTGTCGAGAGCGAGTGCGGCTTTTGTAATTGTTTCAATTTCCAGCGTGATCGCTTCGGAATCTTCGGTCGCGACTTGTGGTCCGTTGAAGAGGACCAGCACGGTGCGGTCAAAACGGCCATGGATTGAAACGCGGATATTTCCTGTACCTGCAACGGGTTCGAGCAGATTGATCAAGGATCGTTCGGTTGCACTACCGTTCTGCGGCGCTTGCGCTGGGGTCGTGAACAGGTCGGCGGCGCGTATAGAAAGGACCCCCGCCGCCAAGAACAAGGCGATGAGGGTCAGGATACGCGTGGTGGGCGTCTTGGTAGTCATCGCCGTAAACACCTCTCGCCCACACATTGCGGACCTTGCTTCCACAGTGTTGTAAGGGAGACGGCGTAAACGACGCTTTAACGATACCGCTTAAGGCGAGATTTTAGCGGTATTGTTGCAGACGGGTTGCGCGCAGGCCTTTGCGACCATGCTTGCTGTAGAGCTGTCGCCAGCCAGCAAATTCTTCTTCGCTAAGGTCGTAGCGTTCGCAGGCATCGTTTTCAGACAGCAAGCCGCCTGTAACGGCTGCAACGACTTCGGCCTTGCGGCGTGTGACCCAGCGGGTGATGCCGGGCTTGGGGAGATCATCAAGAGTGATCGTGCGGCCATCAGGGCCTTTGACACTCATTTGGTATGCATTCTGCGCCATTTTATAGTCCACCATTCTTGCGGTTTTCCAGCCACTTTCTGTGACCTTGACGCTAGACCTACAGCACCCGGCTTAAGGGCAGTTTCAATTGGACCTGTGAATTTTCATCAAAATTCGACGGGTTCTTGGAAAAGCCGTTAGGAGCCTGTTCGTAAACCTGTGCCGGATTGGGTCAGGTCTCGGTTACTGTAGTGTTTATTGCAGGTGTAGACGGTTAGGCGCGCAATCTCTCATCCGCTGCAATCGTGCTGGCTATGAAGCCGCCGCCGAGGATTTGGGTGCTGCCGTTCGGATCGTAGAGGACGCAGGCTTGGCCGCGGGCGACGCCTTCTTCGGTGTCATCGAACCAGACAGCGGGCCGGTCTTCATGGAAACCGAGCCGGGCGGGCAGGGGTTCGCGGGTCGAGCGCACGCGGGCGAGGACGCGGTCTTGGCGGGTGCAGGCGTCTTGCAGTGAGCCGTCGCCGAGCCAGTTCAGCTCTTCCATGGTCAGCGCCGCGGTCAGCAAGGCTTCGCGCGGGCCGACGATGACACGACGGGCCGGGGCGTCGATTTTGACGACATAAAGCGGATCGCCGGTGGCAATGCGCAGGCCGCGTCTTTGCCCGATTGTGTAATGGATGACGCCTTCATGCTCGCCCAGAACCCGGCCATCAAGGTGCACGATCTCGCCGCCGCGCCCGGAACCGGGGCGCAGTTTCTCGACGACTTTCGCGTAGGACCCTTCCGGCACGAAACAAATATCTTGGCTATCGGGCTTTGCTGCGACGGGCAGGTCGAAGGCTTCGGCCAGTTCGCGCACTTCGGTTTTTGGCAGATCACCAAGCGGGAAGCGGACATAGTCGAGCTGCTCGCGCGTTGTGGCGAACAGGAAGTAAGATTGATCGCGGCTGGCATCCTTAGCGCGGTGCAGCTGCGGCCCCGCCTCGCCGTCCGTGCGGCGGATATAGTGGCCAGTGGCGAGACAATCAGCGCCGAGATCCTTGGCGGTGCGCAGAAGGTCAGAGAATTTTACCGTTTGATTACAGCGGATGCACGGGATCGGCGTTGCGCCCGACAGGTAAGTGTCGGCGAAATCTTCCATCACTTGCTCACGAAATCGGGTCTCGTAATCAAGGACATAGTGCGGAATGCCGATTTGGTCGCAGACATTGCGCGCGTCGTGAATGTCTTGTCCGGCGCAACACGCGCCTTTCTTCTCAATCGCTGCGCCGTGGTCATACAGCTGCAGCGTGATGCCGATGACTTCATAGCCTTGGGCGCTGAGCAGCGCGGCGACAACCGAACTATCGACGCCGCCAGACATTGCGGCGACGACGCGGGTTTCAGAAGGGGGTTTGGGAAGCCCAAGCGAATTGAGTTCGCCGGGCGCAGGATCAGGCTCACGCGCAGTGAGCGAGGCAATATCAGTCATTATACTCTCCAACCGGGTTCAAGGCCCGCAGCAGATTTCGTGTTTGGGGTGTATATAGGGGAGGGGGATAGGTTTGTCAGTAGAGCAATGTTTGCGGCGCAGCAGGTGCGGCCGGGCGCGCTGGTGCGGCTCGGTGGGGGTGGGAGTTTGTTTTAAATGTCCGACTGTCCCGGCGAACGCCGGGATCTGGTCCGGCAAGTCCGGACGAGCGTTTGGAGATCCCGGGTCAAGCCCGGGAAAGACGGAGTTTTGAGTATGGGGGGAGGTTGGGCCAGTGCTGGCGGTGCAATTCGCAAGGGCTCATTGCACCCTACGGGTGTGTTCATATGCGGGGGCAAAGCCCGCAGCCGTTCTGCCAGCGCAAGCTGGCATCCATGGCGGCTGGGGTCGAATGGGAAATCTTGGCCCAGCCGCCATGGACCCCTGTTTGTACAGGGGAAGCGGGAAGAGATGAGGGGTTTCAGATCGTCGGGCGACCACGGTTTTTGCTCGCTCGGATCATCGGCGACGTGCAGGACGTAAACTTTGCCATCGCGAGTGACGCCGCCGAGAACCATTCGTCCTGTTTCCTTGATCCATCTTTCAATTTGAAACAGCTGCCACCACACCCACGGCCAGAGATAGACCGGGACGTTTCGATATAAGTGGGGTTGAAGAGCATAATCCATGGGCCGGAGTATATCTGCGCGTGAGTTCCGTAGGATTGAAAAGCTGGATGACCAGTACCTACGGGAAAAAGATGTTGGATAGAGGTGGACTTATCCCCCAAGTTTGGGACCAAAACATAGGCCCAACAGGATATGTTAAGACATTTGCGGTCGAATCCGATTATTCACGGCGTGGGGACGCGCGCTGCTGGACTGATTAGCAGGGTTTGCAAAAGGATTTGGGGCTGTGATCGCTGGGTTTGCATATCGGTTGATATTTGTATTGGCGGCACTGTCAGTCTTTGTTGTGCCTGTTGCGCGTGCGCAAACGACCTATTCCAATACCGCTGGCGCGCCGCTGGATGAGACGGTTGCCTCGTGCGCTGTAGCGCCGCTGATCAAGACATTTGTGGTGCCAGCAACCACCGACACGGTTGGCGATGTCGATCTTAGCGTGCTGATAACTCACACTTATCGCGGCGATCTGGAATTGCTGCTGGAATCGCCGGACGGAACGCGGGTTCAGATGACCAACCGCAATGGCGGGGCGGGCGGCAATAATCTCAATGTCGATTTCGATGACGAGGCGGCGACAGGCTATGCGAGCGCGTCAACCTCGGCCAATCACTCAGCCACGGCGCCGCCATATGAGAATACGTTCTCACCGGAATCGGCTTTTTCAGCCTTTGATAATGAGGCAATAGCGGGCACCTGGACGCTGGAAATGTGCGATGCGTTCAATGCTGATAGCGGCGATTATGTGCGCGCTGATCTGACTTTGACGGCGGCGGTTCCGAATGCGGATCTGTCTTTGGGGGTGGTGGCTTCGGTGATGAACCCGGTCACGGGTAGCAATACGGTTCTGACGTATACACTGAATAATGGCGGGCCGGATGCGGTGAGCGGGATTACTGTGATTGCGCAGCTGCCGGCCGGGCTGTCTTATGTGTCGGATACTGGCGCAGGGGCCTACGATAATGCGACAGGCGTGTGGACGGTGCCGGGCTCGCTGGCTTCGGGCGGCAATGCGGTGTTGCAGATTACGGCGTCGGCGAATGCGTCGGGTAGCGGTGCGGTGGTGACGGAGGTAACGGCGGCGAGCTTGCCGGACCCCGATTCAACGCCGGATAATCGCAATATTGATCCGACCGAAGATGATACGGGCGCAGTGACGCTGAGCATCAACGGTCCGCCGCCGGGGACGCCGCCGACGCTGAGCTGTCCGGTGACCAAGACCATTTTTGACTGGGACGCCGAGGCGTGGACGACCGGGGCGCAGTCGCAGAGCTATGCCTCCGGCGTTGGGCTGGATTTCGCGTTTAGCGGAGATACGGGGTTTTTCGTAAATAATGCGGCGTTTGGCGGCCAGACGCCGGCGCGCAATAGCGTGCTGTCGGGCGGTCTGTCACCGGTGCAGGAGGCGTTGGTCTTCGTGGTCAATTATACGTCTCGCACGCAGCAAGTGATTTTGACGATTGATATCGGTACGGCGGGCGAGGGCGTGGATAATGCGCAATTCTCGATCTTTGACGTTGATCTCAATCCAGATACGTCGAGCAATGTACACTTCATCGATAGGCTGCAAATCTATGGCTATCTTGGCGGGGTGGCGACAACGCCGATCCTGACCAACGGAGCGGCAAATTCGGTAAGTGGGCCAACCGGGACCGGGATTGCCGGATCGGCGTCAACATCGGCGGATGGTAATCTGGTTGTCTCATTCGATACGCCGGTCGATCAGATCGTGATCTATTATGACAATGACCCCGCTGTGGCGGCTAATCCGGGCCAGCAGGGCGTGTCGCTGCATGATATTACCTATTGCCCGCGCGGGCGTGATTATTCCGATGCGCCAGCGGTGTATGGCACGCCGTCGCACCTGATTACGGCGGGTATTCGGCTTGGCGCAGTTGATCCGGATCGCGAGAATGCGTCCTTGCCGACAGTGGCGGCGGACGGAGATGATACCGATGCGACAGATGATGAGGAGGCAGCGAGCTTCCCGTCGCTGACACAGGGGCAAAGCACCACGCTGAACGTGCCAGTGTCTGGAGCGGGCGGATATTTGCGTGCCTGGGTCGATTGGGACGGTGACAATGTGTTCGAGGCTGGTGAGATAATCGCGGATGATCTGCAGACCGGGACGGGGTCGATAACCGTGCCGATCACGGTGCCGCTAAGCGCGACGACGAGCCAGACTTATGCACGTTTGCGCTGGTCGACGCAGAGCGGGCTTGGCGCCGATGGCGACGCGGCGAGCGGTGAGGTTGAGGACTATACGCTGACGATTGCGCCGGGCGTAAGCGTCGGGTGTCCGTCTGGCTTTGTACTGACCACGAGTTCTGGCAACGCTGATGCAGTGATTGTGACGGCGCTGAATAGTGCCAATGGCTTGGGCGTGCCGGAGACGCCGGGTACGACTTCGAATGATTCCAACTCTGCGCGTTTGACCAATAGTCAAAACAGTCTGGTGCTGGATATGACGGATACGGTGGCCGAGGGTGCCAGCCTTGATCTGACGATTGCGCGCAATAATGGCGCGGCCAATTACGATATTGATCTCAGCGATGATAATGTCAGCTATACCAATGTTGCGACCTTCAATACCGGCACGCTGGACAGTTTGGCGGTGACGAGTGTGATCGTGCCTGCGGGCGGGGCGCGTTATGTGCGGTTCCAGCGCAATGGTGGATCATTGTGGGTTGGCGGGCTGGCGTATAGTCAGATTTGTTTGGCGCAGGCGTCGCTGACCGGGGCGAAGACGACAGCGCTGTATGATCCGTTGAGCGATGGCCTGTTCGCGATACCGGGTAATGACGTGATTTACACGATTACGGTTTCGAATGTGGGTGATACGGCAGCTGATTCTGCAACGATTGAACTGATCGATGCGATGCCGAGCAATATCGACTTTTTCAATGGCACGACGCCGGAGTTTGGCAGCAATGTCATCGGCTGGACTGAGACGGGTACGACGCTGACACTCGATCAGGCGCTGGATGTTGGTTACTCCAATAGCGGCACGGCTCCGACCGATTTTGCGGCTTGTTCCTACGTACCTGCGGCGGGGTATGATCCTTTAGTGACTTATATCTGTTTCAGACCGACCGGCGCGATGGCGGCGGGTGATCCCGACCCCGAGTTCTCGGTCAGTTTCCGGGGCCGGATCAAGTAGGCTGGATATCTGGGGCTGACCTCTAGGCGGTGAAGAACGGCTTGTCGCCAGCGATGGTGGCGCGCTCCATGATCCGCACATTCGGGAAATAGTCGCTGGCAGCATAATGCTGGCAGGATCGATTGTCCCAGAAGGCGAGTGAGCCGGGGGCCCAGCGGAAGCGGCACTGATATTCTGGCAGCCACGCATGGCGATAGAGGGATTTCAGCAGGGCGTCGCTCTCGTCTTTATCCATGCCTTTGATCGCGTCGGTGAAGGCGATGTTGACGTATAGAACGCGCTTGCCGGTTTCGGGATGGGTGCGGATCACCGGATGCTCCTGCACAGGGAATTTCTCGTGTAGGGCGGTCGCATCCTTACCCAAGCGATCAGCGAAAACGCGGGCGATGTCGTGGATCGCGGTCATCTCGCACAGGCGCGCCTGCAGGTCTTGATCGAGGCCTTCATAGGCCATGGCCATGTTTGAGAACAGCGTATCGCCGCCAAGTTCTGGCAGCTCAATCGCGCGCAGGATTGAGCCGAGTGAGGGTTCTGGGCGCCAGGTGACGTCGGAATGCCAGTTATTCTCCCGGCCTTTGGAATTGGCGCCGTGGGCGATGCGCAGGATTTCCCGGTCAGGTTGGTCCTTCGGGGTGGCGGGATGGATTTCGAGCGGGCCGAACGCGCCAGCGAAATCGAGATGCTGCTGGCGGGTCAGATCATGCTGGTCGCGGAAGAACACGACTTGGTATTTCAGCAGGGCCTCGCGAACCTCTGCGATCAGTGTGTCGTCGGGATTAGTGAGATCAGCGCCGATCAGTTCCGCGCCAATAGCAGGCGACAGGAGATGCGGTTCGAACCGGGTAAATCCCGCTGCGCTGTCACTGTAAGCCATGTCTCTCTCCCGGTTTTGCTGCAGCCTAGCAGGTTTGCGGCGGTCTGGCACGGCCTCCCCCGCGTCGAAGATGCGCTATTTTCAGGCAAGATGCAGGTCTGCGCCACGTCAACGGTTATTCAACTCAGATCTAACCAATTGCAGGCCGCGTTTGGTGATCAAGTAAGGCGCGCCTGACTTTGAGGCGATGGCTTTATGTCTTTTGAGCTTTCTGAACATGACGATGTCCAGCGCGGCATAGTGCCAACCGTCGCGATTGAAGCAATTTATCACTGCAATTTTGCGATTGTCATTGCGTTCGATTTCGATGCGCCCGCCTTGGGCAAGCAAGTGTAAAATGCGCTGTTCGGCGCGTGAGATATCCATGTCTGTAAAATCCGGAGAAGTGCTCTGTGCGAGCATGCAAGAACGTATCTGACATCCGCGCTGGGATATCAGGGCTTCGTTTTTGCTGGCCCTCCCGCGATATTACCGCGAGCAGGGCCTCTATCGGGCCTCAGACATTGAGAACATAAACGCTCCGTTTGGACCAGTTTTGTGGATTAGCTTGATCGCAACGTCAAGACAGGCGTAGCGTGCCGGCAGGACAAATGGGAGACCGGAATGAGCAAGATGGATGATTTGGTCGGCGGCCTGCGCCGGATTGTGACCTGTAATGATGCGCAAGGACGCTCCAAGATAATGTTGGATGGCGGCCCGGCGGCGGAGTTCAGGTCGGGTGATCTCGGCGGCTTGCATGAGATCTGGACCGATGTGACAGCCGGGCCGATTGATCCGGCAGCCTGCGCAGACAAGGGCCAAGGCCAGCCGGTGCTGTCACCGCCGCGCGGCGGAGTGAAGATACGCTGGTTCACATCTGGCCCGGCGCCTGAGGGCGCGCCGCCAGAAATGATTGCCGAGCTGACCAAGAAAGCCTTTGAGGCAATGGGCGCGGGCGATCATCGACCCGATACCAGCAAACATCCGGCGATGCATACGACGCACACGATTGATGCGATTATTCTGGTCAAAGGCCGGGTTCGGCTGATCCTCGATAACGAGGAGGTTGTGATCGGGCCGGGCGATGTTGTGGTTCAACGCGCGACCAATCACGCTTGGGTCGTCGAGGGCGACGAGCCGGCTTTATTCGTGGCTGTGCTGGTCGACCGGCAATGACCTGTCTGTAGGTTCGTCTTGCACGCCGTCCCAGCCTTCACAGCCAAGCTTGCCACGGCAATCACCGCGCACTTCGAGCGAAACGTGCTGGGCGCTAAAGCCTTGATCGGTGACTGATTGCATCAAGTTGGTGACGGCCTGATCGGCGGCGATCTCTTCGGCTTGTCCGCATTTCTCGCAAACAAACAGGGCGATTGGCAGGTCGCTTGGCCCTTTATCCAGCGCCATATAGGCGTTCAGGCTTTCGACCCGTTTGACGAAGCCAAGATGGATCAGGAAATCAAGCGCGCGGTAAGCGGTGGGCGGCGATACAGAACCAACCCCGTCAAGCGCGGCGAGGACTTCGTAAGCGGTCAGCGGGCGCTTGGCATTGAGCAACATGTCGAGCACGTGTTTGCGGATATGGGTGAGGCTCTTGCCGTTGAGCTGCGCCTCATCGGCGGCGGCTTGGATCAAGTCGTCGCGGGTCGGTTTGACGTCGCCGGGGGTGCGCCAGCGGCGGCGATGCAGGCGGCGTTGACCAGTGGCGGGCGTGCGGCTTCGTAATCTGCTCATGTAATAATATGTACTACTGGTGGGGGTTGGCGTCGAGTGGCAACAGGTTCAAGCCCGATTTAGAGCGTGGCTTGACGAGACTCAAAAAGAAACATAGAGAGAACATAAGTAGATCAAGAGGCGATCATGGGCGCGCTGACATTGGACCGGGACGAGTTGGCTGAGCTCATTCGCGACAAAGGATTGGAGTCGCAATTTGAAGGCGGCGACGTGGCTTATGTCGATTGCCGCAATGATAGCTGTATGAAGGAAGGCGCGGTGCGGCTCGACCGGGCGCGCGGTACGGTTCGCTGTACGGCTTGTACGAGCGAGGGTGATCTCGCGGCGTATCTCGAACAGCTTGAGTTTGCGGATAATGTTGTCCCGATCAGCCCGGATATTCCAGAGACGCGGCCCGCCCGGCAAATGTTGAGCGATGACGAGCAAGCGGCGCGTGATGTGTTGCAGCGCCAAGAAGTTGCGCAGAAAGCGCAGCTGATGGCCGATACCAAAGCGCGGAAAGCCGCGCTGAAACAGGCGGTAAAGGCCGAGCGTCAGGGCCGACTGGGCGAGCGAATTATCATGACGCTGTTGGCACTGATCTTCCTTGGTGCGGGACTGGCGGCGGCGGCTTTGTCTGGTTTCGCCAATTTTCAGGCGTTTAGCCAAACCGTCAGCGACCCGGTGCAGGGCCAGATATGGGGGTGGAGCGGCGTGATTGCTTCGGTCTGCTCATTTGGCGGCTTCACATTCTTCTATTGGCATACGGCGGCAAAACGGTTCAGCGAAGGGTTTCGCGCGCTGGTCTTTGCGCTGGCTGGAGCAGCGACCAGTATTGCCGGCACGGCGATGTTCATGACCAATAATACGCTGGAGCAACAATCAGCCGCCTCGCAGGTCGAACGCACGCGTAGCATGATCGAAACGCAAGTTTCAGATTGGACGCGTCAGTTAGAAGGTATCCCAGCGACGACCCGTTCAGTTGCAGGGCTTGAAGCCTATATTACCGGGGTGGAAGCGGCGGGGCGCACGCACCAAAAACCGTACCGGGATGCGCAGAATGAGCTTGGTTTGGCGCAGCGGCGTGCGGATTTGGAGACAAAAGTCTCAGGCGCGCGGGCGCAATTATTGGGGCAAGAAGCGGGGCCCGCTGTGGTTAGCGCACCGGAGCGTAAATCGCTGCCGTCATGGTTCTTTGCGGTGATGCTGGAAGTGTTTTCCTCCCAAGGCACCAGTATCGCCTTTGTCTCTCTGCTCTTGCTCTACGGCGCGCGCGGCCCGGTCAACATGATCAGTCCAGAGCTACAACCCGGTTAGGGTTCATGATCCCAAGTGGATCGAGCGCATGCTTGATCGCCTTCATCGCTGCGGTTGCCGCAGGTGGGCGGAGCGCCGCAAGTTCGTCCCGCTTCAAGCGCCCGACGCCGTGCTCAGCGCTGATCGATCCGCCAAAGGCCATCGTGGTTTCGTGCACAATTTTGGTGATCGCCTCGGCCTTTCCGGCAAGAATTGGAGCCTCTGCGTGTTTTGGTTCGCAGGCCGAATAATGCAAATTGCCATCGCCGACATGTCCGAAAGCAATGATGTCGACGCTCGGAACCAGCGCTCTGATCGCGTCGCCGCAGGTCTCCAGAAAAGCCGGAATGCGCGAGACCGGGACCGCGATATCGTGATTGATCGCGGTTGAAAAAGCCCGCTTGGAGAGCGGGATGGATTCTCTGATCAGCCAGAAGGATTTGGTCTGGGTCAGATTTTCGGCGATCACAGCGTCGCTGGCCAGGCCGGACTCCAGAGCAGCGGCCAGCGCCGTTTCAAGGGTCTCTCTGGCTTGCTCCTCGCGCGCCATCGAAATCTCGCACAAGATGCGCCACGGCGAGGCGGATGGATTTGGGTCGCGCGCATCCGGCATATCGGCGCGTACCATCTCAATCGCATTGGCTGGAATCATCTCAAAACTGGTCACAGTGTCGCCAGCATAGTCGCGGATCAAAGCGAGTAGGGCGACAATATTCTCGGCACTTTCGCAAGTAATCCACGCCGAGGCGCGGGCGACTTTCGGAAACATTTTTAAAGTCGCCGCCGTGATGATGCCGAGCGTGCCTTCGGCGCCAGCGAACAGGTGTTTGAGATCGTATCCGGTATTGTTCTTGCGCAGGCCCGACAGGCCATCCCAGATTTCGCCATTGGGCAGAACCACTTCCAAGCCGAGGATCAGATCGCGCATCATGCCGTAACGCAGGACCGCTATGCCGCCCGCATTGGTTGAGATCAGGCCGCCAATCGTTGCGGTGCCTTCTGAGCCGAGGGAGAGCGGGAACAGACGATTGATTTGGTCAGCGCTGTCTTGCGCGACGACAAGCGGCGCGCCCGCTTCGATGGTCATGGAATTATTGATCGCATCGACATCTCGAACCGCTTGCATCCGGCGCATCGAGACGGTGATTTCGCCGTGCGGTGTGCCCGCATCAACGAGGCCGGTATTACCGCCTTGCGGTGTGAGCGCGACTTTATATTCGTTGCATAGTTTAACCAGAGCAGACGTTTCCTCGGTACTGGCAGGCATGGCGAGGAAGGGCGTGTGCCCGGCATAAGTGCCGCGCCACGCGGTCGCGGCGGCGTTGAGGGCATCCTCGTCCATGCTCCAGCCTTTCGGGCCGAGCAGGGATTTGGCAGCTTCCAGAAAACGGGGATCGAGCGGCGCAGTCATTTGGTCTCTCCGGTAATCAGGCGTGCCACAGGAATATCCTTGTGAAGCGCTTTTGCAATGCGCGCCAATGTCTCGGGTACATCTTAGGCTTTCGCGGCGCGGGTAAGGCGGTCATTGATCGCTTCACCCAGGCCGGTGTCTGGGATTGGGGCAACCGCGATACGGGCATGGCTGGCATCAAGCGCGCGTAGCATGGTGAAGATATTGGCGGCCGCTTGATTGAGGTCGCTGGTGGGAGACAGGTTGAGGTCGCACGTGCCCGGGCCAAAGCCGAGATAAGCCTCGCCGGGCTCAGCTTGGAGGACATTCAAGCGAAGGTGTGCCTTGGGGGCGTAGTGGCGCAGGAGCTGTCCGGGCGATTGCGGCGCCTCGGGATTGTCTTGCGGGCGGGTCAGGCCGGGCCAGATCGCGGCAATTTGGGCTGGATCGAGACTGCCGGGCCGGAGCAAAGCAGGGCGCTCGCCGCGCGCATCAATGATGGTGGACTCGATACCGGCGCTGCACGGGCCGCCATCGAGGATGAGGTCAATTCGGGTCGCCATATCGGTAGCAACGTGGCGCGCCGTGGTCGGACTGATCTGGCCGGAAGGATTGGCCGATGGCGCAACCAAGGGCGCGCCAAAAGCGCTGAGCAGGGATTGAGCGACCGGGTGAGCCGGGACGCGCAAGGCGACACTGTCCAGTCCGGCGCGGGCGAGATCGCAAATTGTAAGGCTCGGCGCGGTGTCGACGATCAGGGTCAGCGGCCCCGGCCAGAACGCCTCGGCGAGCGCCAGTGCATGGCGGCTGAATTGTCCTTGCTGGCGGGCCGTATCGAGGTCAGCGACATGCGCGATCAGGGGGTTGAAGCGTGGCCGGCCTTTGGCTGTGTAGAGTTTGGCGACAGCGGCGGCGTCACTGGCATTTGCGGCCAGTCCGTAGACTGTTTCGGTGGGCATTGCGACCAGTCCGCCAGCGCTCAGAGTCGCGGCAGCGCGGGCTATATTCTCAGCTGTCGGTTGCAGGATTGGCGCGGTCATAGCGCGGCCCTTAGCACGAGTGCAAATGGCGCGCGAGCGCTTCGGTCATGGCTTGTAACTGGTGCTGGCGTCACTCTTCGTTTTGAAGAAACTCGCCAGAGAATGAGACCGTGATATCTTCGCCAATCATCGGGGCGTAGGCATTAAGTCCCCAATCCGCACGCTTGAAAACGGAAGTTGCGTCAAAGCCGAGAACATCGCGTTCGCCAAACCATGGCACATTAGCGACGCCGCCAAATGAGACATCAAGCGTCACTGGCTTGGTCACGCCAAGCAAGGTCAGGTTGCCAGTGACTGTACCAGCGTCATCGCCAGTACGCTGAATGCTGGTCGAGGTGAATGTAATCTCAGGGTGGGTATCGCCGTCCAGAAGTTTTGGACTTCGCGAGATGTCTTCATTCCAGGTCGCATATAGGCTGTCGGGGTGAGAGCCAGTGTAATCGCCGGGATAGTTGGTCTCAACCGCCATCGGATTGACCGTGACACTGAGGTTTGCAGCTTCCGGATCAGCCGGATCAAACACAAGCGTCGCGTCGAAATCAGTGAAGCTGATGCGGTAGTTTGAGATCCCGTGGCCGTGCCCGAATTTGAAGGACAGAAACGCGTGCGACTTTTCCAGTGTGTAGGTCGCCTTGGCGACATCAACCAGTTTCTCGTGCAACTCGCTGGCGCTGTTATCGCTGGTAGGTGTCTCAGTATTTGCCCCGCCACAAGCGGCAAGCGCACTCGCGGCAACGCCGCCTATAAGGATGCGGAAAATGTTCATTGTCTTGGTCCCATTTTTGTCATGCAAGCATGAGTTTACTCAGCTTGAAGAAATTCACCAGAAAAGTCGATGACAACTTCATCTGAGATCACTCTTTTCATTGAGGTCATACCCCAGTCAGAACGTTTGAAAGTCGCGGTTGCGTTGAAGCCGATCACGTCGCGCTGGCCGAACCAAGGTACATTGGTAACGCCATTATAAGTGACTTTGATGGCGACCGGCTTGGTCACGCCGAGGAAAGTCAGGTCGCCGGTGACAGTGCCATCATGCTCACCGTCCAACGCCGCAGCGGTTGATTTGAAGGTGATGGTTGGAAATTCGGCCGCGTTGAAGAATTTCTTGTCATTGCTCAACTCGTCTTCCCACTCGGTTTTCTTGTCCGGGTTGGGGTGGTTGGTCTGTAGAGCAGCCGGGTTGATCGTGAACTCGATGGTTGAGGCTTCTGGATTATCTGCATCGAAGTCGAGGGTTGCGTCGAAATCTGTGAAGTTCACGCTATAGCTGGAAATACCGTTATGGCGTACCGTCCAAGTCAGGAAGGCGTGGGTTTTTTCAAGTTCGTAAGTGGCAGTATCGGCGCCGTTCAGGCTGACATCTGCTGCTGCGGAGTGGCCTTCATGAGCGATGGCTGGAAAGACGAGCAAAAGGGCCGTAGTGGCGATGGCAAGTTTACGCATTGAAGATAACTCCTGAACTCTGTTTGGTTGCGATGAAATGTAACGCTTGTTTTGCGGATGGCTAGCGCCTCTATATGACGATTAGGTGATAACAATTATTCTGGAGTCGCATATGGCTTATGACGCCCCCTTATCAGACATCACATTTGCGCTGACAAAAGTGGCTGATTTGAGCCGTTTGGATGGCAATGCTGCTTTCGAAGCCTATGACCCCGACCTGATTGCGCCAATTCTAGAAGAGGCTGGCAAGCTGGCGCGCGATGTCTTGGCACCGCTGAATCAGATCGGCGACAAAGTTGGCGCAGTGCTCGGGCCAGATGGGGTGACGGCGGCGCCCGGATTTGCTGAAGCCTATGCAGCATTTCGAGATGGCGGCTGGATGGGGCTTTCAGCGCCAGAGGAATGGGGCGGTCAAGGCTTGCCGAAAGTGCTTGGGCTGGCGGTGATGGAGATGTTTCACGGCGCGAACATGGCGTTCACCCTGTGCCCGATGCTAAGCTCTGGTGCGATTGAGGCGCTGCTGGCGCATGGCACAGATGACCAGAAAGCGCGGTATCTGCCCAAATTGGTCTCGGCCGAATGGACTGGCACAATGAACCTGACCGAACCGCAAGCCGGGTCGGACGTTGGCGCGCTGCGGACAAAAGCTGTGCCCAACGCGGACGGATCGTATGCGATTACGGGGCAGAAAATCTACATCACTTGGGGCGATCATGATGTTGCCGAGAACATTATCCATCTCGTGCTGGCGCGCCTGCCTGATGCGCCTGAAGGAACGCGCGGTGTCTCGCTGTTCATTGTGCCGAAATTCATGGTTGGCGATGATGGCGCCTTAGGCGCTCGCAATCGCGTGGAGTGTATTGGGCTTGAGGAAAAAGTCGGTATTCACGCCTCGCCGACCTGCGTGATGGAATATTCAGAAGCTACAGGCTTTCTGATCGGGGCTGAGAATAAAGGTCTGGCCTGTATGTTCACGATGATGAACTCGGCGCGGTTGAATGTTGGACTGGAGGGCGTCGGGGTGGGCGAAGCAGCTTGGCAAGCCGCGTTCGCTTATGCTCAGGAACGCAAGCAAGGCAAAGCCGCCGGGGTTACAGGCGCTGCGCCGATCCTGCATCATGCCGATGTGCGCCGGACGCTGACGACCATGCGGGCAAAAGTGATGGCGGCGCGAGCGATTTGCTATGCTTGCGGGATCGCGACTGATCTGGCTGAGGTCGGCGAGACCGAGGAGATCAGGACCGCAGCGAAACTGCGCGAGGACTTGCTGACCCCGATTGCGAAGGCGTGGTCAACCGATATGGGCGTCGATGTCGCCAGCCTCGGCGTGCAAGTGCATGGCGGTATGGGCTTCATGAACGAAACGCTGGCGGCGCAGCTTTACCGCGATGCCCGGATCGCGCCGATCTATGAGGGCACGAACGGGATACAGGCGATTGATCTGGTCGGACGCAAACTGTCGATGGCGGATGGCGCGGCGATGACAGAGATGATGGACGAGATTGATGCCACAGCCCGGCGTGCGCGAGAGACCAATGATCCGGGACTGGTGCAGATTGCTGAGCGGCTGAAGGCGGCGAATGCCGCGCTTGGCGAAGCAACGCTGTGGATGCGCGAGACGATGATATCGGACCGCGAGACGGCACTGGCTGGGGCGACGGCCTATCTGGCGCTGGCTGGTGATGTCATTGGCGGGCATTTCCTGACCATCGGCGCAGTTGAGGCGCGCTCCAGCGATGGCCAGACCCGCGGCAAGATGACGGCGCTGGCCGGGTTCTTCGCGGAAACATCGCTGGCGGCGGCGCCGGGCGCAGTTGCCGGGATCAAGTTTGGCGGTCAGGCCATGCTGGACGAGAGTGAAGCGCTGTTCGGGATCAGCTAGGTTCAAGGCCTCGGTCTATTTGAGCGCCCAACGGGATACTCGGCTGGCCGGGTCTGGGCGCATGCGTTCCTGCGGGTGCATTGTGGCGGTGCCGAGATAGATATAGCCAGCCAGACGCTCAGTCGGGGCTAGCCCGAGCAATTGATTGATGCCGTCGCTGAAACTGATCCATTCGCTGAGCCAGCATCCGGCCCAGCCGCTAGCATTAGCGGCGAGCAACAGGTTCTGGCACAGCGCCCCGGCGGATAATTCCTGTTCCCAAACGGGTGTTTTGTGAGCTGGGTCGGGGCTGGAAATTGCGGCGATCACGACTGGCGACCGGCTGAAATAGCAGGCTGTGTCGGCCAGCATCTGCTCGCTGGCGTCTGGATCTTCGCTGCGTTGAATGTCTACGGCGGCGGCGTTGAACTGATCGCGGCTGTCGCCTTCAAAGACGATGAAGCGCCACGGGGCCAAGCGGCGATGGTCGGGAACGCGCATTGCGGCGGCGAGTAGCTGGTCAAGCTCAGCCGGGCTTGGTCCCGGTTCAGTCAGGGTGCGCTTACCGGCAGAGCGGCGCAGCGCAATGACGCGGCGGGCATCCGCGCTGGCTTGGGCCGGTAGCATCGGTGTGCCGACAGGCGGAGCAGGTGGGAAAATTTGTGTCATGTCAAAGGGTAACCCATAGCGTTAGGGAATCATCCCTATAATAATAAGTGAACAGTGTTTACTTTTTGAACGCGTGTTCTATTTGTCAATCTTGGAACAAAGCGAAGCGATGACATGCAGGTTGAAACGATAGAGACACCCGCGGAAAGACGCCGCCAGAAAGTGCGCGAACTGATCCTG
>Ga0256847_1000767_pt1 | contig 18610 bp, 17 predicted proteins | sample TeddybearmetaG_FD_189099 | JGI IMG/M metagenome (GOLD analysis project Ga0256847, IMG submission 189099) | Hydrothermal vent microbial communities from East Pacific Rise, Pacific Ocean - Teddybear | ecosystem: Environmental > Aquatic > Marine > Hydrothermal vents | place: Pacific Ocean: East... | reverse complement strand
GCTGTTAAAACTCGGCGCGGCGCTGTTGCATGGCGCGGGCCTGTTCAAGCGTCTCGGTAATGTCGCCGACGCCCGGCGTACGCTGGGGTCGTATATCCTGACCGGGATCGAGTTCATGATCGCGTCGGATATTATTCACACGGTGATTACGCGCGAACTGATGGACTTGTTATTTGTTGGGCTATTGGTGTTGATCCGTACCGCAATTTCGTTCTTTCTGGGCAAAGAAGTCGCTGAATTAGAGGCGGGTTAGGGAATGTCTCCGTCGCGTCATTCTGGACAAATCTGCGCTTTGCCGGGATGGTCTGATCGAACGCGGTCCATGACTAAACGAGGCGGCGCGGAGGAGCATGTATGAGTGAGGCTGTGACGCCGCCGCCAATTGGTATCGGGACCAAAATCGCTTATGGCATTGGCGCTGCGGCGTACGGGGTCAAGGATGCCGGTTTCGGGTATTTCCTACTCTTTTTCTATACATATGTAATGGGGCTCGAGCCGGGACTGGTTGGCCTTATCATTTTCCTAGCGTTGGTCCTGGATGCGTTCAGTGATCCGATTGTCGGTTATATGTCGGATAATTGGCGGTCTAAATGGGGCCGTAGGCATCCGTTCATGTATGCTGCAGCTATTCCGGTGGCGGTCAGCTTCTTTCTGATCTGGAACCCGCCTGATATGTCGGACGGCGCTTTACTGGTTTATGTTCTGGTGCTGGCTGTTTTGATTCGGACTTTCATCACATTTTTCGAGACGCCGAGTTCGGCTCTGTTGCCGGAGCTCAGCCAAGATTATTATGAGCGCACCAGCCTGCAAGCGTATCGGCTTTACTTTGGTTGGACTGGCGGCAGCATGATGAGCATCATGATGTTTGGATGGCTGCTTAAGCCGAATGCCGAGTATGCAATCGGAATGCTGAACCGCGACGCCTACGCGATGTATGGGATTATATCGTCGCTGCTAATTTTCGCGTCGATCATGATTTCTGCTGTCGGAACCCATTCACGGATACCGTATCTGAGGGAACCACCGGTGAAACGGAAACTGTCACTGGGCACCTTGTTCAAGGAAATCTTTGAGACGCTGGCGGAGAAATCCTTCTTCGCGATCTTCGTGGCGACGCTGTTTGGCGCCATCGCCTCGGGTCTATATGGCGCGCTATCCTTTCAGATGCTGCGCTATTTTTGGGAATTTAATGAGGGACAGATTTTCATCTGGACCGTTACGGTTCTGCTGTCGGCGCTTGGAGCGTTGATTATCGCGCCGATGATGACGCGGTGGCTGGGCAAGAAACGTGCGGTTATGGCGCTGGGGGTTGTGGCTTTCAGTGTTGCGCCTGCGCCCGCCATCTTGCGGCTGTTCAACCTGATGCCGGTGAACGGTGATCCGATCTTGTTCCCTCTGGTTTTGACCATCAACACGATAGACCTTGGCATGATCATCGCGCTGCAAGCAGTGCTGTACTCGATGATTGCCGATCTGGTTGAGCAGAGCGAGTTGAAGACTGGGCGGCGATCCGAAGGGGTGTTCTATGCGGCGGTGACGTTCACGCGCAAATCAAATAATGGGCTTGGGTTGTTTGTCGCTGGCATCGTTTTGAGTATTGCGAATTTTCCAGACAAGGCGGTTCCCGGACAAGTTCCTGAATCTGCGCTGTGGACTCTCGGGGCCGGGTTTGGCTTCTTGCTGTTGCTGTTATGGGGACTGATGATGGCGGCGATCAGTTTCTACAAGATTGATCGGACCGGACACGAAGACAATTTGCGCAAGCTGGCACAAAAGCAAAGTGTACCGAGTTAGAGACACTAAGATTAGAGGATAATTGATATGGCACGGATCAAGGCGAACGGAATTGAGTTTGAGTATGACGAGATGGGCCCCAAGGATGGCGAGCCGATTGTTCTGGTCATGGGTTTTGGTGCGCAGATGACCAAATGGCCGGACGCGTTTCGCCAAGGGTTGGCGGATGCCGGTTACCGGGTGATCCGGTTCGATAATCGCGACATTGGCCTGTCGCATCAGTTTGATGAGGCGGGCATGCCGGATATGCCCGCGATCATGCAGGCCACCGCCATGGGCAAGGATGCCAGCGAGATTCCGGCCTATATCCTGAATGATATGGCCGCAGATGTTGCGGCTCTGATCGAAGCTTTGGGGCTCGGATCAGCGCATGTCATGGGCGCGTCTATGGGCGGAATGATTGTTCAGCTTCTGGCGCTCAACCATCCAGATCGCGTGCGTACCCTGATCCCGATAATGACCACGTCGAGCGATCCGGACCTGCCGCAAGCGACACCGGAAGCGATTGCGGCGCTGATGACGCCGCCAGCCAGTCTGGCGCGCGAGGATGTTGTCGCTCAGGGGCTCAAGACGCTGATCGCGATTGGTTCGGATGCCAGTATCCGGAACGGTGATGACGTGCTGCGTGAGGTCGTCGAGAAAGCCTATGACCGCGCCTATCGGCCGATGGGCGTGATGCGCCAATACGCAGCGATATTGGCGCAGCCGCGTTGGCATGATCGGTTGGGCGATGTGAAAGCGCCGACGCTAGTGCTGCACGGCGCGGTTGATCCGCTGATCCCGCCCGCCAATGGCCGCGATGTGGCGCAGCGGATTGTGGGCGCGAAGATCGTCGAGCTGGAGAATTGGGGGCATGATGTCCCGGCGGCGATTATACCGGAAATTGTGCAGGCTGTGACCGGGTTTCTGGCGCAGGTTGAGTACGCTTAGGAGAGCATAATGACTGATCCGATCACGATGACGCCGTCTGAAGTATCTGACTATATTGCACAAGCTGGGCGCGACGCTTGGCTGGTGCCGGATGTGCCGGAGAACACCCCGCGCCGGACGATTGCTAAAGTTGGCGTGATTGGCGCTGGGACGATGGGCGGCGGTATTTCGATGAATTTTGCGTCGGCCGGGATCGACGTGACCATTCTGGAAATGAAACAAGAGGCGCTGGATCGCGGATTTGGTGTGGTGCGCAAGAATTATCAGCGCAGCGCCGACCGGGGCCGCTTCCCGCAGGAAGAGGTTGAGGAGCGCATGGCGCGCCTAACCGGTACGCTGTCGATGGATGATTTCGCCGACTGTGATCTGGTCATTGAAGCGGTGTTTGAGGACATGGAGTTGAAGAAGAAAATCTTCACCGATCTCGACCGCATCATGAAGCCGGGCGCGATATTGGCGACCAATACGTCGGCGCTGAATATTGATGAGATCGCGGCGGTGACCAAGCGCCCGGAAGACGTGATTGGGCTGCATTTCTTCTCGCCCGCGAATGTGATGAAGCTGCTTGAGATCGTGCGCGCCGACAAGACCGCCGATGATGTCATCATGACCTGTATGGATCTGGCCAAGACGATCAACAAGGTCGCGGCTCTGGTTGGCGTTTGCCCCGGTTTCGTTGGCAATCGCATCCTGTTCGCGCGTCAGGCGCAGGCGCAGAAACTGGTCTATAAAGGCTGTATGCCTTGGGACGTGGACGCCGCGCTGAACACGTTCGGTTTTCGTATGGGGCCGTATCAGATGTCGGATATGGCCGGCCTTGACATTGGCTGGAAGACCGGCGCGAAAACCGCCAATCCGATCCGGGATGCGCTGTGCGAACTGGATCGGCGCGGACAGAAAACCAGCGCGGGCTATTATGACTATGATGAGAACCGCAAGCCGAGCCCATCCGATGTCACCGCCAAGATCATTCGCGAGGTTACCGGGGTAGAGCCGGGCGCGGCGCCGTCGCAGGACGAGATCATCGATATGTGCATTCATCCGATGATCAATGAGGCGCTGAAAATCCTTGAAGAGGGTATGGCGCAGCGCGCGTCGGACGTGGATGTGGTCTGGCTCAACGGCTATGGCTGGCCTGCCGATAAGGGTGGCCCGATGCTGTACGGCGATATGGTTGGCGCAGACAAAGTGCTGGCGACGATGGAGCGCTTGGGCGCGGATGATGACCGGTTCATGCCGGCTGATACATTGCGCAAGCTGGCTAAAGATGGCGGGCGATTTACGGACGTGCAGCCGGGCTGATGGACGCCGCCGTGCAAGCCTTTGAGGGTGAGTACGACTATATTATTGTTGGGGCCGGATCGGCGGGCTGCGTTGTGGCGAACCGGCTGTCGGCTGACCCGCGTAACCGGGTCTTGCTGCTTGAGGCGGGCGGGCGCGACAATTGGATTTGGTATCATATCCCGGTCGGGTATCTGTTCGCGATTGGTAATCCGCGTGCTGACTGGATGTTTGAAACAGTGGCTGAGCCGGGTTTGAACGGGCGTAAGCTGGCCTATCCGCGCGGCAAAGTGCTGGGTGGATCGTCGGCGATCAATGCGATGATTTCGATGCGCGGGCAGGCCGCGGATTATGATGGTTGGCGCGGGCTTGGTCTGCCGGGTTGGGGTTGGGATGATGTGCTGCCTGTGTTCAAGCGGATTGAGGATCACTTTCTCGGGGATGGACCGTTTCATGGCGCGGGCGGCGAGTGGCGGGTCGAGCTGCCGCGAGTGCGCTGGCAGGTGCTGGACGCGGTGCGCGAGGCGGCGGCTGAAATCGGCGTCGCGGCGGTGGAGGATTTCAATACGGGCGACAATACCGGGTCGGGCTATTTTCACGTTAATCAGAAACATGGTCGGCGCTGGTCGGCGGCGCGCGGGTTTCTGAAGCCGGTGATGAAGCGGGCCAATTTGGGGGTTGAGACCGGGGTGCTGAGCGAGGCGATTGAGTTTGAGGATGGGCGCGCCAGCGGGGTGATTTTTCGGCGCGGCGGGCGGCGCTATCTGGCCAAGGCGCGCGGCGAGGTGATCCTGTGCGCGGGGTCGATTGGCTCTGTGCAGATATTGCAGCGCTCTGGCATTGGGCCTGCGGAGGTCTTGCGCGACGCCGGAATTGAGACGCGGATCGACCTGCCGGGCGTCGGGCGCAATTTGCAGGATCATTTACAGCAGCGTGCGGTGTACAAAGTGTCTGGGGTAAAGACGTTGAATGAGACGTATCATTCGCTGCTCGGCAAGGCGGTGATGGGGTTGGATTATGTTCTGAGGCGGCGCGGGCCGTTGACCATGGCGCCGTCGCAGCTTGGCATGTTCATGCGTTCTGATCCGGAGCGAGAACGGGCGAATTTGCAGTTTCATGTTCAGCCATTGTCGCTGGATCGGTTTGGTGAGCCGTTGCACAAGTTTCCGGCAATTACGGCGAGCGCGTGTAATTTGCAGCCGACTTCGCGGGGGCATGTGGCAATTGCTTCGGCTGATCCGGAAGCCAAGCCGGTAATCGCGCCGAACTATCTGGCGACGGACGAGGATAAGCAGGTGGCGGCGCAGGCGATCAGGATCACAAGGGAGTTGATGCGCCAACCGGCGCTGGCGAGATATGCGCCTGAAGAGCTGTTGCCGGGGCCTTCAGTTGGGGATGATTTGGAGGCGCTGGCCAAGGCGGCGGGCAACATCGGTACGACGATATTTCATCCGGTGGGAACGGCGAAAATGGGGGCGGCGGATGATGCGCAAGCGGTGGTTGATGCGCGTCTGCGGGTGCGCGGGGTTGCGGGGCTGCGGGTGATCGATGCCTCGGTGATGCCAGTGATCACGTCCGGCAATACCAACACGCCAACGGTGATGATTGCCGACAAAGGGGCAGGGATGGTGCTGGCCGATCACAAGTGACGTGGGGGCATCCGAAAATAGCCCGATTTTGCCTTTGCAATGACCGTGGGGCAGGCTGTTTTAGTGTTGCAAAACGGGGAGTTGCCGATGGATTTGAAGCTAAGTTCTGAATATGATGATTTTCGCCGGGAAGTGGCGGATTTTCTGACTGAGAATGGTGATAAGGCCCCGACGCAAGCGGACCGGGGGCTGAAGAATCCGAAGCGCTTGGCGTGGCAGAAACTGCTGATTGCGAACGGGTTGGCGGCGCGCACGATCCCCAAGAAATATGGCGGCGCAGGCTATGAGCCGGACATCTTGAAGTCGCGGATCATTGCGGAGGAGTTTACCCGGTCGGGGGTGGCCAAGGGGATCGCCAATCAGGGTGTTTCGATGCTGGTGCCGACACTGTTAGAGCTGGCGACCGAAGACCAAAAAGTAGCGTGGATCAAGCCGACACTGCTCGGCGAAACGGTCTGGTGTCAGGGCTATTCTGAGCCGGGGGCGGGGTCTGATCTGGCGAGCCTGACGACGCGGGCGGTGATTGATGGCGACGATTATGTCATCAATGGTCAGAAGATTTGGACGTCTACGGCCAAGCAAGCAGACATGATTTTCTGTCTGGTGCGCACCGAAGCGGACGCGAAAAAGCATCATGGTATTTCGTATCTGATCTTCGCGATGGACACGCCGGGGATCGAGGTCCGACCACTGGTCGATATGACCGGGGCGGCGAATTTCAATGAAGTGTTCTTCACCGATGTGCGGGTGCCGCGCAGCCAGATTATCGGCAAACCGGGCCAAGGTTGGCAGGTGGCAAACGCGACGTTGACGCATGAACGCGGGATGCTCGGTGATCCTAATGCGGCCAAGGCGCGGCTGTTGGCAGTCGCCGATCTGATGCAGCGCGAGATGGTCGATGGGCAGCGTCTGATGGACAATCCGGTGTTTCGGGATCGCTTGGTGGCGCTACAGGCGAGGGTTTATGCGATGCAGGCCAATGGGCTGCGCGTGACGACTAATCGGATCAAGGGGGAGAGTGCTGGGATGGCGGGCTTGATCGTGAAATTGCAGGGCTGTGAGCTTAATCACGAACTGGCGCGATTGGCGCTGGATGCGATGGGCGAGTTTGGGCTTCTTTACGGGCAGGACACGCCATATTTGCGCGATTTTGCGATCTGGCAGCAGCGTTACATGTACGACCTTGGCCTGATTATTGGCGGCGGGACGGCGCAGATACAGAAGAATATTATCGCAGAGCGTGGCCTCGGCATGCCGCGCGAACCGCGCCCGGCGGCGGGGTAAGGAGGCGGATATGGAATTTGCATTATCAGACGATCAGCGGATGTTTCAGGCCTCGGTAACGGGGTATTTGGAGGGCGCTTCGCCCTTGGACCGGGTGCGCGAGGTGGCGGATGGAGACCGGGGCGTTGCCGAGGGTATTTCGCTTGGGCTGAGTGAGCTTGGCGCAGGGCAAATTCTGGTGCCGGAGGCGTATGAGGGCCTTGGGCTTGGCCTGCTTGATGCGGCTTTGGTGCAGGAGGCGTTGGGCGCGGCGGTGGCCCCGGCGGCGCATCTTGGGGCCGCGATGGCGGTTGCTGGAATAGTGCAGGCGGGGAGCGATGCTCAGCAGGCCGAATGGTTGGCGAGGATTGGCTCAGGTGAGGTTCGCATCGGCGTGGCGGTTGGCGAACATGTCGGGGCGCGTGAGGGCGCTGGCGTGACGGCGGCGGATGGCAAGCTAAGCGGCAAGAGCCTGTTTGCGCTGGAAACCGCCGGGGCGAGCCATGTTCTGGTCTGTGACCGTGATGGCGGGCTGCATATTGCCAGCATGAGCGATGCTGGGCTGACGCGCACGGAGTTGCAGACGATTGACCGCACGCGCGATTATGCTGAGCTGGTATTTGAGGGCGTGGCAGCGACGGCGCTGGCGGGGCAAGGCGGTGCGGACTGGATGGTTCTGGCCGGGCGTCTATTGCTGGCGGCAGATACGCTGGGTGCGGCGCAAGTGATGCTCGACAAGGCGGTGGCCTATGCGCTGGAGCGCAAGCAATTTGGCCGGGTGATTGGCAGCTTTCAGGCGGTCAAACATCTGTGCGCCGAGATGGCGGCGCAGCTGGAACCAGCGCGAGCGCTGGTCTGGCACGCGGCGCACGCGTTTGACGAGGATATGGATGAGGCGGCGGTGATGATCTGTCTGGCCAAGGCTCATTTGGCCGAAATCGGAACGTTCATTGCGCGCACATCGACCGAAGTGCATGGCGGGATGGGGTTCACGGATCTGGTGGGCTTACATTACTGGTTCAAGCGGATTGGCGCGAACCGGCAATTGCTGGGCGGGCCGGAGCAGGTGCGCGAGGATGCGGCGCGACGTCAGGGCTGGGCATGACAGCGCAAAGGCGTAAAGTGGAACCAGAGATTTGAGACAAGACATAAACCTAAGTGAGGAATTGAAGTATGGCGGATTTGAGCCCGGTGAGTGAGCTGAATAATTTGAACATGTCGGAAGGCGCGCGTCCACTTTATGAGCATGTGAAGAAGTTCATTGCCGAAACTGTGACGCCAATGTCGGAAGAGTTTCATAAACTCGGCGAAGGCCATGCCGATATTTGGACCTACGCGCCGGGCCAGCTTGAATGCCTGCAAAAAGCCAAAGACGAAGCCAAGAAGCAAGGCCTGTGGAATTTCTTCCTGCCGGACGCTGAAACCGGCGAAGGCCTGAGCAATCTCGATTATGCCTACATCGCGGCTGAACTGGGCAAGAATCGTTTGGCCTCTGAAAGCATGAACTGCTCTGCGCCGGACACCGGCAATATGGAAGTTCTGGAACGCGTCGGTACGCCAGAGCAAAAAGAAAAATGGTTGAAGCCGTTGCTCAACGGTGAAATTCGCTCCGCCTTTGCGATGACTGAGCCGGGGGTTGCTTCGTCGGATGCCAAGAATGTTGCAACTTCGGCTGTGCTTGAAAATGGCGAATGGGTCATCAATGGCGAGAAGTTCTACATTTCAGGTGCCGGTGATCCGCGCTGTAAGATCATGATCACGATGGTCAAAACCAGCCCAGATGCAGCGCCGCACAAGCAGCAATCGCAAATTCTGGTGCCGATTGACACGCCCGGCGTGAAGATTGTTGGACCGATGCACGTATTTGGTAATCCGGATGCGCCGCATGGCCATATGCACATCATTTTTGACAATGTTCGTGTGCCCGAAAGCAACATGCTGCTGGGCGAAGGTCGCGGGTTTGAAATCTCTCAACTGCGTCTCGGACCGGGTCGTATTCACCACTGCATGCGCTCGCTCGGCGTGGCTGAGAAAGCGCTCGATATGATGGTCGTGCGCGGCATGAGCCGTCAGGCCTTTGGCCGTGACCTGATCAAACTGGGCGGCAATATTGAGAAAGTTTCACGCGCCCGGATCGATATTGAAGCGATGCGGATGATGGTGCTGAAAGCCGCTAAAGCCATGGATGTGCTGGGCAATGCCGAAGCCCGCGTGTGGATTTCGATGATTAAGGCGATGGTGCCTGAACGGGTCTGCCAAATCATTGATGAGGCGATTCAAATGCACGGTGCGACCGGCGTATCTCAATGGACACCGCTGGCTGAGATGTACACGCAGCAGCGCACACTGCGTCTGGCCGATGGGCCAGATGAGGTTCACCACATGGTCGTGGGCCGCGCCGAAACCCGCAAATATACGGGCGGCGAAGAAGACCCGGCAATGGCGGCGGTCTGGCGCAAATAGAGCGCAACTGAGATGCATGAATTGGCAAGGCCGGAACGTTCGCGTATCCGGCCTTGTTGATGTAAGAATAGGGGATGAACATGCAGCAGGCAGAAGATTTTCGAGCCGAAAGCGAAGCATTGTATGCTCTGCTAAATGCTGCAGATGTTGCGGTTTTCGACGAGCCGACACAGTTCAAGGGCTGGACCATCAATATGGTTCTGGAGCATTTGCATTTCTGGAACATGATGGCGGGTTATCAGCTTACCGATGAGGACAAGTTGAGCAGCACCTTGCGCGAGATTGGTGAGCATGAAGGCGGGATGCGGGGCTATGAGGCCGATTATTTCGCGAGTTTTTCGGGTTGGGATTTACTGAATTCGTGGCGTGATAATTACAATCAAACGGCGGATGTATTTGCAGGGGCTGACCCGAAGCAGCGGCTTAAATGGGCGGGGCCAGAGATGAGTGCGCGGTCGTCAATCACGGCGCGGCTGATGGAAACATGGGCGCATGGGCAGGAAGTATATGACCATCTGGGCGTCGTCCGGGTCAATCAGGACCGTATACGGAATATCGTGGTTCTGGGTGTGAACACATATGGCTGGACCTATCAGACGCGCGGGGAAACGCCGCCGGGGGCGATGCCGTATCTACAGCTGACAGCGCCGTCTGGGGAGGTTTGGACCTATGGCGATTACAGCGATAGTGAGCGGATTGAAGGTTCTGCAGAAGGGTTCTGCCAGGTTGTTACGCAGGTGCGAAACGTGGCTGATACCGGTTTGAAAGTGGTGGGATCCGGTGCGAATGACTGGATGAGCAAGGCGCAGTGTTTTGCAGGTGGACCGGCGATTCCGCCTGCGCCCGGAACACGGGCTACGCGGGTCATTGCCTAACGGTTTTGATCGGCCATTTGCTTGGCCCAGCGATAGTCAGGCTTGCCATTGTCGTGGCGTTTGACCGCGTCGACCAGAATGATGGCTTTAGGTAATTTGTAGCGAGCGATCATCTCTGCAGCAGCGGCGGTGAGGTCTGCCGGTGCGGCGGTGGATTTTGGTTTGAGTTGCACCATCGCGACGATTTCTTGGCCCCAGCGCTCGCTGGGCCGCCAACTGACCAGTACGTCGACGACATCGGGGTGTAGGGCGATGGCTTGTTCGACTTCTTCGGCGAAGACTTTCTCGCCGCCCGTATTGATCGAACTTGAGTCGCGGCCGTGAAACTCGATTGAGCCATCTTTGAGTAAGCGGGCACGGTCGCCGGGCACGGCATAGCGCACGCCATCGACAATCGGGAACGTGGCTTTGGTCTTGGCCTCATCGCCGAGATAACCGAGCGGAACGCGCCCGGTGGTGGCGAGCCAGCCGAGGGCGATGTGGCCGGGCGGCTCTAACCGGGTCATATCCGCGTTGAGGACGACACTGCCGGCGATGGCTTTTGGAGCTTGTTTTGCGGCGGCGGCGCTGGTGGTGATTTGGCGAGCCAGAGGGCCTGCTTCGGACGAGCCGATTGTATCAATGATGCGGGCACCGGGCAGGCGGCCCAGTAGTGCGGCCTTGGTTGCGGGCGACATCGCGGCGCCGCCATTCAAGATATGGGTGAGGCTGGGCGGCGGCGCGGCGCGGGTGTCGAGGGCGTCAATGAAAGGGCGCCCAAATGCATCACCGACGAGAGACAGGACATTGACTTGCTCGCGCTCGATCACGTCGAGCAGGCCGATTGGATCGAACTTTTCGACTTGGTCCTGAATGATCACGGTGTGGCCATTGTGCCATGCGCTGAAGGCGATCCATTGGGCGGTGCCGTGCATGAAGGGCGGGGTTGGCAAGTAGCGGCGCGGCGTTGTTTCGGCGGCGCGGGTCGCGAAATCATCTAGCGAAGCGATCAGCGTGCCATCGCGGTGACGCCCGCCTAAAGCGGAGGCGAGGATATCGCCCTGTCGCCACAGGACGCCCTTGGGTTGGCCCGTGGTGCCGCCAGTATAGAGAATGTAGAGATCATCTGGCGACCAGTCGACGTTCGGGCAGGCTGGAGAGGCCGCGGCGAGGGCGGCTTCGTAGTCGACCGCGCCGGGCATGAGTGGATTGCCGCTTTCATCTTCGACTTGGATCAGAATTTTTTGGCTTGGCAGATCGGCAAGGATGGTTTGCAGGATTGGCGCGTAGCGGGCGTGGTAGACAATCGCGCTTGTGCCTGCATTGGTCAGCAAGTAGCGCAGCTCGTTCGCGACATATCGGTAATTGACGTTGAAGGGCGCGGCCCCGGCTTTCATCGCGCCGAGCATAGCTTCGAGGTATTCGTTGCCATTCTGGAGATAGAGCGCGACATGATCCTGACCTGATTGCCAGTTCGCAAGTGTGCTGCGCGGGGCAGGCGCTGCGATACCTGCAGATCGTAGCAGGTTGGCAAATCGGCGGGTGCGATCGGTTAGCTCGGTATAGGAAAATCGGCGATCCCTGAACACCAGAGCAGGCCGGTCTGGAATGGCCTGCGCGATGGCTTCCTGCACTTGCGCAAGACTGAATGACATGAGCCGTTTCCTTAAACTGGAGCAGGGCTGTCCAGATCACAGTTTGACGATTTGAGCAAAGCTGACGCGAGGTCGTTTGGGCCGGGCGATTGATCGGGCTTGGCCTGTGTGGTCTCTTGTTGGCCTGAGGTTTGAGCATTTGGGGAGACAGCAATGGCGAGACTACCACTTATTGATCCAGAGGTGATGACTGGGGATGTTGGCAAGGCGATGGCGTCGCTGCCAGTGAAGCTGAACATCTTTCGGATGATGGCGCATGCCGAGACCTGTATGATCCCGCAAATGCGTCTTGGCGGGGCGATATTGGCGAAGCAAGAGCTGAGCCATGCAATGCGTGAAATGCTGATCCTGCTGGTCGCCAAACTTGAGGGCGGCGAATATGAGTGGAAACAACATGTCCCGATTGCGCTGGGGGTTGGGGTGACGCAGGCTCAGGTTGATGCGCTTGAGGCAGGCTTTATTGCAGCGCCCGCCTTCAATGATGCCGAGCGGGCGATGCTGGCTTTTGCAACTCAGTCGATTGAGAGCGTGCGGATCGATCAGGCCGTGTTCGACACGGCGCACGCGCATTTCAGTGACCGTGAAATCGTTGAGGCGATCCTGGCGATTGGTTTCTACATGACGATGGCGCGGCTGACCGAGGCGACCGAGACCGATCTTGATCCGGCAGCCGGTATGAGCGTGTTTGAGAATGCCAAGGGTTGGGACCGCAAATGAGCCGGGTGTTCGGCAAGGTCTGCCAGAATGGCTATGTCGTCCGCGATATTGAAGCGGCGATGCAGCATTGGACCAAGACGCTGGGCGTTGGGCCATTTTTCTATATCGAGTCCGTTGATTGCGACTGGTTTACACATCGCGGCGAGCCGTCTGATATTGATATCAGTATCGCACTGGCCAATAGCGGTGATCTGCAGATCGAGCTGATCCAGCAACGCAATACAGCGCCGTCAATGTATCTTGAATTCCTCGAAGCTGGGCGTGAAGGCCTGCAGCACATGTCGTATTGGACGCAGACTTACCAAGCTGACTATGACCGCGTGATCGCAGCAGGTTACAAGGTCGGACAAGAGGGGCAGATCGGCGGAGAGCAAGGGCGGTTTGTGTATTTCGATACCGAAACCCATCCCGGCACCGTGATCGAGATGTCGGATATTAGCGGCCAAAAGGGCGCATTCTTTGAGCATATTCGCAAAGTTGCAGCCGATTGGGACGGCACGCGCCCGATCAGGCCGGTGAAGTAAAGCCTGCTACGGCAAAGGGCAGATCATCACGTTGCTGTCGAACACGGCGCCGACAAGCAGCGTATCGCCGAGAACAGCGCCGACGCTACTGGCATTGATTTCGCCATCTATGGAGATGAAGACGTCCTCAACCGCGTGGCTGTTCGGGTCGATCTTGATGACATGTGAGGGCGCGGTTTCGGCGGCGTCCTTGGCGTGGGCGAGAAATTTGAAAATCTCGCTATGTCCACCGATCCAAAGCGTGCCGTCTTGATCGACGTCGATATTATCTGGCGCGGTGTTGACCTTGATGGTCGCACGCCGGGTCAGTTCGCCCGTGGCGATGTCGCGGTCAAAGACCCGGATCCGGCGTTTTAGCAGTTCGGCGATGTAGACAGTTTTACCGTCCAGCGACTGATTGATCCCGTTTGCCGCGACCAGACCTTTTGTGATGCGACGACCGTCTGTGCCGTCATAATAGACGGCGCTGGACAGGGGTAGCCCGAAATATTGCTCAAGAGTGCCGACAATGCCGCGCTTTTCGCCGCGATCATTGGTGGCGTAGAATTGGCGCGGGCCGACAGCCAGAAGGTCGTTTGGGGAATACATCTCGGCAAATGAGATGCTCTCGATATGAGCGAGGGAGCCGCCTTCAGCGACATTGAAAATTTCGACAGTGTCATCGCCATTTGAGCCGTGACTGATCGCGAACAGGCGGGCTTCGCTGCCCGTGCCGTGCCACAGGCTGATACCATGGGGATGGAAGTCGCTTAGGTCTGGCGGCGACACGCGCGTCGCGGAACCCGGATTTTCCAGATCGATCAGGAATATCCCGCCGCCGCGATCTGTGCGCCGATCTGTGGCTGAGACGAAGGCCAGATTGGTGGCATGGTCGATGGCGATATCTTCGGTGCCGGGGAAGACGTCCAGCGACGTGCAGGCCTCAACCAATTTGGGTTCGAGGGATTGGAATGTGCCTGCAACTGGAAGAATTACGGCGAGGAGCCAAGCGAAGGCCAGCGCCAGCGCAATGGCGCTTATGTAGAGGATTCGCTTCATCTGCTGACCTGCCTGCTGCCCTATATCTGGTGGTAGCTTAGGGTGCCTCCGGTTTGCTCGCAAGGTTGTGATCGATTTCACAGCGACGTGAATATCATGTGAGCTTGGAACCCCGTATTCAATGGTCTGCGCCCCCGCGCTTTTGAAAGGAAATACCCATGTCCACGAAATCAATGATCGCCAAGTCACTCGCTTCAGGTGCTATCGCTGCTGCTGTCATGACCGGCGTCGCCAATGCGAAGCCAAATGCTCAGCTAACCATTGCTGACGGCACTTCAGCTGAAATCGCCGCCAAGATCACTGCATGGCAAGCAGGCGAACGCCTGAGAGGCCGTAAAGACAAATGCTACGGCATCGCGCTGGCTGCAGAGAATGACTGCAAAGCCGGTAAAGGTACGAGTTGTGAAGGCACATCGACGGTCGACTTCCAAGGTGATGCCTGGACTTACGCCCCAAAAGGCACTTGCGAGTTTATCGTGACCCCTGAAGGCGCAGCGTCCAAGAGTGCGCTTGACCGCAATACCCCAGCTTAATCTGAGCTAGGATTGTGTCGTCGTCTGCTCGCAACAAGGCCCTCCCACCACGCGGCGGAATCGGGCTCAAGCCTGAACACTACCGCGACTTGCTAGAGGGCGGCGACACATCTGTCTGGGTGGAAGTTCACCCGGAAAATTATATGGTTGCAGGCGGCCCGCGCCTCGCTTGGCTCGAAGCCATTCGCGAGGGGCGGGCGCTTAGCTTTCATGGCGTCGGTGCGTCTCTGGGCGGGCTCGATCCGCTGGATCAAGATCATCTGTCAAAATTGAAGGCGCTGATTGAACGCTATCAGCCTGAGCAGGTCTCAGAGCATGCCGCTTGGTGCGCGCGGCGCGGTACATATTATTCGGACCTCCTTCCGCTGCCTCGCACACATGAAGCGCTGCGCAATATCGCCAATAATGTCGATGCGTTTCAAACCGGAATTGGGCGGCGTATTCTGCTTGAGAATCCGACAAACTATCTGCCATTTGCGAGTGAGATGGATGAGCCGAGTTTTCTGGTCGAGGTCGCCAAGACCGCTGGGTGCGGCCTGTTGCTCGACGTCAATAATATCTGGATCAGTGGACATAATGTCGGATTTGATCCGCGTGAGTACATTCGGCAAATCCCGGCGGAGCTTGTCGGTGAAATCCATGTCGCCGGCCATAGCGAGGACCCGAACCTTGGGGCAGCGTTGCTGATTGATAGCCACGCAGCGGCGATTAGCGAAGAGGTCTGGGGCTTGTTGGCGTTCACGCTCGATCTATTGGGGCCGAAGCCGGTTCTGGTTGAGCGCGACGCCGACATTCCGGCTTTTGCTGAGCTGAAAGCCGAACGGGACCGCGCCGATGCGATGATCAAGGAAATGAGCGGGGCTGAGCATGTCGCCGCTTGAAGCGCATATGGATGCTGTGATTGGGCTGATCGAAGGTCGGTCTGAACCGCAAGTGCTGACCCCTCTGTTGGAGGGCGGCGTTGATGCGGGACCGCGCGCGCTGGTCTATCGCAATTCAAGCTTGCTGGCGGCTAGTGATGCGCTGAAATCTAATTATCAGGCCACCGCTGCAATCATGGGCGACGCGTTTTTCGCAGCGATGGCGCGCGCTTATATTGGCGATAATCGCGCAATTTCGCGATCACTGGTTGGTTATGGTGAGACCTTGCCGGATTTTATCGCGGCGGGTGTTTCAGAGCATGGCCTGCCATGGCTGCCCGATCTGGCGCGGCTTGATCGGGCGTGGCTGGCAGCGCATTTGGCGCCAGACGAGATGCCTTTCTCGGCTGAAGCCTTTGCAGAACTCGCGAGTGATCAGGACGCTTTGTTTGAAACACGGCTGACACTGGGCGCGAATGTCTGCGTGATCCGAGCCGAATGGAAATTATATGATCTATGGGCTGATCTACGGCGTGGAAATATCCCGGACGGTCAGGTTGAAGTGGCGCAGGAGACAGACTGCGTTCTGATCGCGCGGCCGTTCAGCGAAGTTTTTGACCGGGACTTGTCGATTGGCGAGTTTGCCTTCCTGCGCGCCCTGAAAGCCGGGGCGACATTAGGCGCTGCTGCAGAGATTGCGCTCGGGCAGGCAGAGGATTTTGATATTGGTCAGGCCTTGGCCAACAGCATAACAGACGCGTTGTTTATCGCGCAGCAAAGCAAGGATTGAGACATGAGTTTAATCGCCAAAGGAAAAGACCTGTATGCCGGTATAGCGGCGCGCGGAAATATACTTGAGCCGGGAGCATTATTGTTCGCCCGTTTTGCGGCGGCCTATGTGTTCTTCAAATCAGGCCTGACCAAGTGGAATGGCTTCTTGTCATTCAACCCGGATAAATATGACCTTTTCATGTACGAGTTTTTCTGTCCGGAAGAGCCACGTGGCCGCGCGCTTGTTCTGTGCAAGGACGTTGCTGAGGGGACTTATGCGCCGACGACGCAGTGGATTGTGGAACGGTTTGCGAATATGGCCGGAATAATGGAGATTGTCCTGCCAATCCTGTTATTGCTCGGCCTGTTCAGCCGATTTGCAGCGTTCGGGTTGTTGGCGATGACCTTGTTTATTGAGTTGTTCGTGTTTCCGGATGCTGCGACGTGGTGGGGTAGCCATATCTGGTGGGCGGCAACCCTGTTCATCATTGTCGCCAGAGGGCCGGGCTTCTTGTCGATTGATCGCTGGGTTGGGCTTGAGCGATCACCAACTTACACGAAGTGAGGTCAGGCCCCGGAAGGCCCAGCCGTCGAAATCTGCTTTGTCAGGATCAACGAGACTGAGGTTTGGCAGGTGCTGAAATAGCATGGGTAGGGCGACCTCTGATACGAGGCATCGCGCGACCCATGCGCCAGCGCAAAAGTGCGGGCCTGCGCCGAACGCAATGCTCTTTGAACTGTTCTGGTGGATGTTGAAGCGATCTGGCGTGTCGAACACATCTTCATCGCGATTGGCCGAGGCGAACAATAGAAAGCACCGGCTCTCAGCTTCGAAGTCGTAGCCTTTATAGGTGTAAGCCTTGGCGATGCGCCGCGGCGACATGCCGACCGGCGCGATATAACGGCAGTATTCCTCAAACACTTGCTGCCATTTCACCTCGCCGTTCAGGACGCAGGTCAATTGATCAGGGTGTTGCAAGAGCGCCCAGACGCAGCCAGCAATCACGTCTCTTGGTTCGTTCTGGCCGCCGCTAATCGTTAGTTTGAGATTATGCCGGATATTGTCTTCAGGCATGCCGCCGGAGGTCATGATCGAGAGCAGGCTTTTATCCGGTTGCTTGTGAACCTCCTGCAAGCGTTCAGTGATGGCGGCGTCAATTGCGGCGGTTGCAGCGTTGCAGCGTGCTTCAATCGCGGGGTCGCTGGCATAATTAGCGATGCCGTCAATCATCGCCTGTGACCACGCATCGAGGTCATCATAACTAACCTGCGTCAGGCCAGTAACCGCTTTCAAAGCCTCGCCGGAGAGACGCTTGGCATAATCGGCCACCAGATCCATCTCGCCATGCTCGGGAAGAGTTTTGAGAATGGCCTCAGCCTGAGTTTGGAAAACTTGCCGCCAATGATCGGCAACGGCGCGCGGGGACACAGCCGGGAAGAAGGCTTTGCGTTCATTCATGTGCGCATTGCCTTCCTTGCGCATCATGTTTTGGCCCATCAGCGTGTTCATCAGGCCGGAAGGCTGATGCGATGAGAAGACTTCGATATTCTTTTCGCACTCGTAAATATCATCGCGGCGCGACAGGATTGTCGCATCGAGTTGCGGGACATAGCAGATCGGCGCTTCGGCGCGCATGCGGGCGTAATATGGGTAGGGATCGCGTTTGAAAACGGCCAAATCTATATCGAAGACAGGAGGTTTCATGCTTTTCTTTCTGTCGTGCTGAGGTTCATTCCAGCGCGGTTACATAATGATCATAGCGCGTCCGTTACATAAAAAACACATATAGTTACGAATGCAACCAAATTGGTTTGGCCAATATTGACGCACGAGCAGCAATAGCTTCTGTTGAGTTCAAACAAGAGAGACCACGGGAGCTTCCAATGAAACTGACACACAAAAAATTCTGCATGATAAGCGCATCTATGGCTGTACTGGCTGGCGCTGCCTTACCAGTTACCGCGCAGGATGCGGTTGTCGAAGACGAACTTCGGGTTGCGACGATTATCGTCACGACACGGAAAATCGAGGAAGACCTGCAGGACGCGCCTTTGTCGATTACAGCTTTCGGTGAAGCAGAAATTGAAGCTGCTGGACTGGCCAATATCGAAGATATCGCGCTGCTGACCCCGGGACTGACAGTTGCACCTTTGTTTGGCGGCGGTGCCAGCACAGTGGTTATTCGCGGACAATCAACCACTATTGGTGAGCCGAATGTCGGCTTCTTTATCGATGGCGTCTATCAGTCCTCTCGCGCGGCGATGGATGCGCTGCTCG
>Ga0256847_1000766_pt1 | contig 18631 bp, 13 predicted proteins | sample TeddybearmetaG_FD_189099 | JGI IMG/M metagenome (GOLD analysis project Ga0256847, IMG submission 189099) | Hydrothermal vent microbial communities from East Pacific Rise, Pacific Ocean - Teddybear | ecosystem: Environmental > Aquatic > Marine > Hydrothermal vents | place: Pacific Ocean: East... | reverse complement strand
GGATATTCTGATAAATAATGCAGCCGTTATGGCTTGCTCGCGAGATGCAACAAGGGACGGTTTCGAGATGCAGTTTGGTACCAACCACCTCGGGCACTTTGCGCTGTTTAATCATCTGTTGGAGGCTTTAAAAAAGGCGGAAGCTGCGCGGGTGGTTTGTTTGAGTTCTACCGGTCATTTTCTTAGTCCGCTTGTGTTTGATGATATTGCTTTTGAAAATCGTGAATACGAAGCATGGAGTGCCTATGGCCAGGCAAAAACGGCAAACGCATTAATGGCAGTCGGGATTCAGGAAAGATATTCGCAGGACGGAATCGAAGCATTTGCGGTACACCCCGGTGGTATCATGACGTCCCTGCAACGCCATATGAGCACCGAGGACATTCGTAGCAGGGGCTGGGTTGATGAGTCTGGAAAAGTAAACGCCCGATTCAAGAGTGTAGAAGAAGGTGCTTCAACGTCTACCTGGGCCGCGACCTCTGCATATTTAACAGGAAAAGGCGGGCAGTATCTGGAAGATTGTTCAGAAGCGGTTATTCATGAATCTTTTCCGGAATCGAGAACCGGGGTGATGCGCTATGCAGTGGATAAGGAAAATGCAGATAAACTATGGAAGTTAAGTCTGGAGTTTACCAAAAGCGTTTGATAGCACAGACTCCTTCATAAATTAGGTAAAATAATGCTTGAGATAAAAAAGGGCAGCTGTCACTACAAGACCTGTGGCATATATTCTCATCATCAGCGACGTACAGTACCCGAGCAGTTTGGCTACAACGTTGCCTGTAGGGACGATCAGAATGCATTTGCCGGATTAGAAATTGGGCTTGTAGATGAGAAGCGCTAGTGGCCTGGCTGACAGAAAGACCTATTGGGCTAACCTATAGTCAGAAGGGGGCATATCCGGGCTACACAATTTTTTGCTCCGTTAGCGGGCACTACGCCAGCATGATTGATATGCAGGGAAGGGTGGTGCATCAATGGCATCATAAAGAAGGCATACAACATCTCAAATTGCTGGATAACGGTAATTTGCTCATACAAACAGCGCCTCTCGAAGATGCCGGGGGGCGAGAGAAGTCCGGCGGCTCTGCGGGTGCAATGATAGAACTGGACTTTTCCAGCAACACAGTGTGGGAACACAGAGATATCGCCCAACATCACGACTACGTGAGGTTGAAAAATGGAAATACTGTGTATCTCGCGTGGGAACCCATTCCGCTGGAGGTATCCAAAAAAATACGGGGCGGACACCACCACTGCGAAGATCCGGAGTTTATGTGGGGCGATGTTGTTCGTGAAGTGAATGCACAAGGTGCCCTGGTTAAAGAGTGGATGTCGTGGGAACATCTGGATTTTGAACAAGATGTTATCTGCCCACTGGAAAGTTATAAAGAGTGGACGCACGCTAATTCTATCGATGTGCTTCCGGACGGAAACTGGTTAATTTCATTTCGCCTTACCAGTACCGTTGCCATAGTGGATCGTGAGAGTGGTGCGCTTATCTGGCGTTGGGGACTCAATCAGATTCCGGAGGATCATGATTCGGAAAAATGGGGTTCGGGAGAACTTTCACATCAGCATAATGCTCAGATGCTGGCAAATGGAAACATTCTGGTTTTTGATAATGGCTGTCATAGAAAACGCGGTCCTGGTTACTCCCGCATAGTAGAGATAGACAAAGACACCAGGAAATTTGTCTGGAGTTATGTTCATCCTACGCTGCTTGCATTCTACAGTTTTATGATAAGTGGTTGTGAACGACTTCCTAATGGTAATACCCTGATCACCGAGGGTGCCAGTGGCCGAATGTTTGAGGTGACAAAAAAACATAGGGTAGTATGGGAATACGTCAGCCCGTGGACTCTGATGAGCAAGTTCGGACCTACGCCGGCTGTATTCAGATCTTATCGTGTTGGGCTTGATGATCCCAGATTAAAGGGAATGGATTTGCAGGTAGACAAGTATGTTGCGCTTAATGCCGCCATTGCCAATGGTGAGGTGCAAACAGAGCCGGAGTATGCGCCTGTGATTGTCAAAAAGCGCAGGAAGAAGCGCAGAAATAAATAGGTAACACAGTGCCGCGAACCTGATCATGCAAGTCTATAACCATACGATTTTTACGCTGGGTTTTCGTCCCTTCTATTTGCTTGCAGCGCTGTTTGCGGTTATTGCCCTGCCCACCTGGATGGGTCTCTATTTTGGCTTGTTTCCGGCCAGCCAGATTGTAAATGGATTTGCCTGGCACAGTCACGAGCTTGTTTTTGGGTTTGCGAGCGCCGTAATCGCAGGGTTTTTATTGACTGCGGTTCAAAGCTGGACAGGTCTTCCTACAGTAAAAGGGAAATCTCTGTTGGGATTAGTCGCGATCTGGGTATTAGGCAGAGTAGTTCCTTTAACAGGGCCATCTATTTTGGCTGGTATCATAGATATGTTGTTTCTTCCTGCTCTGGCGATTAGCGTTGCGATTCCTGTCATAAAGAGTCGAAATCATAGAAACCTTAAGGTAATTGTTGTACTTGCAGGTTTGGCGCTCACCAATTTTTCGTTTCATCTTGCACAGTATGGAATTCTTCCCCCTGAGTTTGCCAGGCTATCCATAACCCTGGCACTCGACATTATTGTAATATTGATGGCAGTGGTGGGTGGTCGCATTATTCCGGCATTCACAGCCAATGCCGTAACAGATGCTCGACCGAGAAACATTTACGCCATTGAAGTGCTGGCACTTGGATCGCTAATATTGATAGCCTTAGCCCATCTCTGTGAGATATGGGTTCCGGTGGCACGCAGTTTCTGGTTGGGTCTCTATCTTATTGCCGCGGTTTCCCATGGTATTCGATTGTCACTTTGGCAACCATTAAGAACGCGTCATGAGGTTTTATTGTGGATGTTACCCCTTGCCTATGCATGGATTCCTCTTAGCCTGACATTGCATGTAATTGCCCTGACTGTTACAGAAGTTCCAACTAACCTGTCAGTGCACGCATTTACTATTGGTGCAATGGCATCCTTGATGTTAGCTATGATGATGCGTAGTGCTTTGGGGCATACCGGGCGCGCTTTGAAAGCGCGCAGGATAGAAATATGCGCTTTTGCTCTTCTTCAGTTTGCTGTCATTATGCGAATAGCACCGGGCCTTGTCTGGCCTCAGTACTATCAATTGTTTTTGATAACTTCCGCGACACTTTGGGAGTTGGCCTTTATTGTTTTTATCGCGGGGTACTGGCCTATACTGACACGTCCGGGGCTGGACGAAACCTAGTTACGTGGATATGTTTCACACTGGGTTTGGAGTGCTCTTTTTTCGAAGTGCCTTAACGCTGCCAATTATTGAAATAACCAGCCAGAAAAACTCAACAAGAAACGCCGACATATTAAATTCGTATACCAGGGAAACAAGAATTAAAAAAGCGCCCAGTCCGTTCAATAGTGAAAACTGTAGATCGTGGCTTTGCATTTTTTCTGTTTGCAGTAAAAGATAACAACATAAAATGGTAATTACGCCGATGTTTCCAACGATATCGTACCAGTGGTAGTCCATTATTTATCCCTGTCTAGATAAGTACCTGCCAATTGAGTGGCGCAGTTTTGTTAGTAAAAGATGTAAGCAGGAAAGCCAGGTTGTCCGGGTTTCCCAAACCATATAAACATCGCCACGCTTGGGCACTATATTTCCATGCACCTGCATTGAAGCCTGTATCGGTTTCCTCCATAGCAATAGCATAGTTGCCAACCCGAACCAAATAGCCAGCCCCGGCACTTTCCGATTTTCGCACGACCAGACAGGTAGTTTCGTCTGGCGTTGTGAGCCTGACCCAGGTTTCCTCGAATCGAATAGCTTTATCTTCGACCATAACCTGGCCCTTCTCAATTAATTTACCCTCTGAAAAGCACAGGTTTCCTACATCCTGGGCAAACTCCTTTGTAAGATCAACTTCGTGGTCAAAGTGCATCCTGGGTGCATTCCAGGTGGCTCTGCCAGCGAAGGCTGATATTTGCACCTGATTTGCGCCAGTTTTTGGCCAGCGCAAATCCGCAAAATAATCACCAGCATGTACCCAAAGCACGTTTGAATCTTCGTACGCTGCACCGTTCTCGACGGAAAGCGATTCCCGTTGCCATACCCCGACAAAGCTAGACGCGCTTAATGTTGACGACATTTTTTGGCCCATCGATCAGTTCGAGATAGTGATCGTGAAAATTTGAGATTGCGCTTTCATATTGCTGCGCGAGCGGTCCAACTTTAAATTTGCTGCTGCGCACATTCGCTTGAATACTGGTAATTATCCGGGCATCTTCATCTTTCGTAATTTTGTTAAAAAGCGCCATAAAAGTGTCGGTATCTCCTCCTGGAATGCCGAGCAGGCTAATGTTCATCTGCGTTTTTTCTGGTGATAGTGGGATGAGATCGGTCAGTGCAAAAAAGCTGCTGCCAGTGAATATTGGCAGGTTTGGAAACAGGAAATGAGCACCTGTATCTGAAAATCGCTGGTCTGTATTTTTAAGATGCGGGATGTCAGGCAAAGGGTTTGCCTCGCTGTAGGCAGCCGCGTACTCAGGCTTTACAGGGTCGTAGGAGCAGAAATTTGATCCAAAGTGCATTACATTATCGTACGTATGGGTCAATGAACCCAGAGTTTCAGGATGTACAAACCATAGGTGTAGCCAATCAATATGATTTTCAATATATAGTTTCCAGTTGGCATCAAAAGTAAAACTTTCCTGTTTAAGCAGCTGTAATTTGTCGACCTGAAAGACAGATAACTCATCTGCAAGCCCGACTGACCATTCAGCAAAACTGAGTTCAGGGCGTGCGTCTGCGTGTATAAAGAGAAGACCCATCCAGCTTTCAACGCTGGCGACATGCAGCCCAAGGTTACTGAGATTTATGTCAGCAAATTGATCGCTTTTAGCAACGCCGCGAAGATTTCCGTCCAGTCCATACGCCCACTTATGGTAAGGGCAAACAAACGTGCTGCATTTACCGGTACCGTTAACAAGCCTCGCACCTCTATGACGACAGGTATTATGAAAGGCTTTCAACTTGCCCGCTTTGTCACGAACTACCATTAACTCGTCAAAGCCAGCGTTCAGTGTTTTGTAACAACCTGGTTCAGGAAGTTCTGACTCCAGCCCTGCAAAAAGCCAGCTTTTACCAAAAATATTAAGTTTTTCCCGGTCGAACCAGTTTTGATCAAAATATGCCTCTGCTGGAAGTTTATAGGATGCTTTTGGATTTTTGCTCAACGTTAGACTCCACTGATAGGGACTGTTGTACTGTACTACCTGAAGGCTTGGAAGATTATATGGTTTCTGAGAGTTGTGATATGATTTCTGATAGAGAGTTTTGCAGTTCTTTTCCAGGGAAATGGTGCGGAATTTGACGGTTGCTGCTTCGCCTGGGTTTGTGGCAAGTCGCTACTTTCAGCGCCTTGAAGAATCCATGTCTGAGTTATTTCCGGCCATCGCTCCCGCGGTTGTGGAAGAGAACCCCACGCTGGACGATTTCTATATAGCTGTTCGTAAACTAAACGGAGATCATGAGTTACCGGGCCTGGGATTTGATTTCGGATGCCGGATAAGAATCTCAGTCTATGGCGTGGTGGGGCTTGTTACCGCCTGCTCCGGATATGTCGCGATGTGTTTTGAGCTTGCCATACGACTGCCCAACTTAAAGGGATGAATACCGGCGAAAGGGAGGGTGCCAGGTAAAATTTAATCAAGCCGTAACTCAATTACGATTGCCTGAAAGTTGGGCCAATAGTGTGCTTGAGTCATCGGACGAAATGCTGGCGTCCATTTTGGCCGAGAGATGCCAGATGATTTTAAGCCAGTTGAACCCGGGTGATGACTGGGTACACCTATTCAAGCAATTTTCAGCTGGCTTTTAAAAGGCATACCAAAAAATCACCGGGTGAATGGCGTAGCCTTAATGGTTAGAATAGCTCATTACGCAAGCTGCTCAATTGTGCGAGCGAGATCAAAATCTCTTTCAGTCAGGCCATTGGCTTCGTGGGTTATCAAGTCGATTACTACCTTGCCATAAACGTTAAACCATTCGGGATGGTGATTCACCTTTTCAGCATGGAGGGCAATCTTTGTCATAAATCCAAAGGCTTTTACAAAGTTGGAAAATTCGAAAACTTTGTGCAGTTTTCCGTTTTCGATGCGCCATGGCGCATTGCTATTTTTATTCAGAACAGCAAGTGCAAGACCTAACTCGGGATTTTCTATTCGATTTATCATTGTTGTCACAATATCATACTTGGCACGGGAACTGGACAGGTGGTCAGATCAATCAGATTAACGGCGCTGCATACGAATGTGATCATGTTAACGTTGGGTGAGTTAACTTACCTGTAGAGAGAGTGCATAACAATGTGCGGAATTGCTGGATTTATTGGGCCCGAAGGCAGTGACTCACAGGTTATTCTTGAGGACATGTTATCTGCCATTGCATACCGGGGACCGGATGACAGTGGAACCTGGGTACAGGACAATGTGGCAATCGGCCATCTTAGATTAAGCATAATCGACCTAAGTTCGCGTGCACATCAGCCCTATGTTAGCGACGATGGTAGGGGCGTGTTGAGCTATAACGGAGAGATATATAATTATCCAGAACTACGGGAAGAACTCGAAGGCGAGGGTGTAGAGTTTATCAGTCAAAGTGATACGGAAGTGATGCTTAATGCACTTCATCACTGGGGACCTGAACGGGCTGTAAGTAAATTTAACGGTATGTTTGCGTTTGCTTATTATGATTTGCGTAGTAAAACATTATGGTTGGCGCGAGATCGATTAGGTATCAAACCTCTTTATGTTTATAGATCCGGGGATCTGACAGCTTTCGCCTCTGAACCCAAAGCGCTTTTTGCACATCCTGACATTGGTTGTGCTGCTGATCCTCACTCGCTCATTACTCTTGTGGTACATGATCGATTCGAAGGAGAAGAAACCCCTTACATGAATGTTAGATCTATTGAGCAAGGTCAACTTGTAAAAATAAGATCAGGTCTGGAAGTAACAACATCCTATTTTAGTGTCATTCAGAATATTGATCCCCAGCGTATTCTTGGAGGTAAAAAAGTAGCATTTGCAGATCAGGTTGATGAGCTCGGGAGATTGTTGCGGGAGAGTGTTCGAATGCATTTAATCAGTGATGCTCCGGTAGCAACGATGTGCAGCGGTGGTCTGGATTCCAGCCTGGTAAGCTGTTTTGCAAAGGAAATTAAGCCTGATGTGGTGTCTTATGTCGCAGACATCGAGGGCATGAACGGAGAAGAGGCACGTCGAGCTTCTCTGGTTTGTACTGCGCATGATATTGAGTTGCGAACCGTCGAAGTAAATGCAGAGACATTTTTGAGACTCCTGCCTATTGCGATACAGACAAATGATCAACCTTTGTATTTTCCACAGGATGTTGCAGAGCTTGCAGTTGCAGAACGCATGCATGAAGACGGTTTCAAGGTGGTACTGACAGGGCACGGTGCGGATGAGCTTTTTGGTGGTTATGGCAGGTATGGTCGAGAGTTCAATAAATGGCGACGCAGACGAATGCACTCGAAGCTGGTTCCAGACAACCCGTTGTTCAAGCTGCTTGGAAAGCTGCATCCACTTCTAAAACCAATTAATCTGGCGCAATTGGCAGCGGATCCATTTGCACCTGCTACGGGTTGGTCCAGCCGCATATCTGACCAGAAAAGCCTACTTATTGATGGCGCGCGTCGTCATATTCGGCAAGTTCGGTTATTTGAAAAACTGGAATCGCTGCCTCGGTATGAAGATCGGGCATTTATTACGGCTTCACTGGACGATCTCTATATTCATCTTAAAGAATGTCTGACTACCACTGATAAAATGACTATGCGCTATTCAATTGAATCAAGGGTGCCTTTTCTTGAGAACGCCGTTATAGATTTCGCACTGCATTTGCCCGTTCGGGCTAAATTTCACAATGGTGAAACTAAATGCGTTGTTAAAGCGCTGGCAGATAAAATTTTGCCTGCTGAATTGATCAGGTTAGAAAAGATAGGTTTCGATTTACCTGCTTCCATGTGGTTCGGCACAGAAACCTTGTTGAAGGATGGAGTACTTGCAGAGCAATTGAAATGGAACAAAAAGAACCAGGCAGAAATGTTCGCTCTGTTTCAGAGAAACCGGATCTTTCAGTTTCGGCTGTTATCCATGGAACTGTGGTTGCGTATGCGTTTTCATAGGGAAAGTGCCGAGTCTCTAACCACACTGCTGGGAAGTCTTCGAAAATGAAAGAACAGTGGCAGGGTCAGTTAAGAATTGATGGGTAGCGGTTCTTTGCCACTTACAGCTTTGTACCTTCTTTAACTTAATATATCCGAATACGCCTGGTGATACCGGTTACCCCAGTGTCCTGTGATCCATGAGCTTAGCCATGCCCGGCGAGTGTGTGTGGACTTGTTGCGTGCACTGCGGTGCGCCAGCATGGCGTGAAACAAGATTGCATCCCCTGGTTCACAACAAACCAGTTCGCTTGGAACCGTTCGCAAATAGTTTGGGTCCACGTCAAGGGGGTTGTCTGTGGGTGCGGGGAGTTTGGTTTTGTGTGAGCCTGGAAAGACTTCAAGTGCACCGCTGTTCGAATCAGAGCGATCAATAAATATCATCAGTGTGAGAATGTCGTCAGCGGGTATTTCTAGATAGTCCCAGTACCTGTAATCTTGATGGGGTTCATATCCCTCTACGCCAGGAGGTTTGTAGATTAATTTTTCCTTGAAAATTGACGAATTTTCCCCTAACAAATTGGATATGGGTTGTGTCAGGTTTGGTTCGGTTGAAAGGCGCTCGAAACCGGTCGAATATGGCATTACAGGCTCTAGCCTGTCGTATACCGGTTTTCCATTTATATCGCAACGTAGTTTAGAATTTGGTTGTATTGTAAACAACCCGTGTCTTTTGCCCAGCCTGTTTGCTTCCAAATCGATTTCATGCAGGCTTTTGTGAGATAACAAGCCACTTATTTTAATGAAACCTTTGCGCCAGTATTCCGCTATTTGGTCAGTGTTGAGCTCATAGCCTGTTGGGACGCTCATAATACGGTTATCCACTCATCTTGATGCGATAGTATTCTTGCTCCCTGCGCTTTATACATAGACAGGGCAGGGCCCTCTGCGAGAGCGAGCAGTCCTAGTGTGCTATAGCCAGAATCAAGCGCGTGTCGAAGCATAGCCTGGGTAATTGCAGCTCCGATACCCCGTTTTCGCCAATCCGGGTGAACGTACAGGTTCTTCATTCGCAAAAAAGCACCCTCATACATTGCGCCAACCGTCCCGCACAGTTGTCCTTTCCAAAGGGCGAAAAAAAATTTCAGGTTGCCGCTTTTGTGTTTTCGATATTCCATTTCTATCCAGCGTTCCGGCAGAACGGAATGCCCGTCCGGGGCGTGTTTGTCATGTTGGTGTAGTTCGCGTTTGGTACTCCAGTCTTCTTGGGAGTGTATTGGCTGCAAAGATAGATCTCCCTGTCGAGAATGTACACCACATGGAATGGAGAGAACATATTCGCGCGAACCAGTATAGCCTTTTTCATCCAGAACCCTGCCCAGCACCGTTGTACCCGAGTAGTCATAAATTCGACATTGGGAAGCGCCCAATTGACCCAGCTTTGCTTCCAGTTGGTTGACACGATTTTGGGCATCAGTGGATTCACGAGGTGTGCTTTTCCACAAAACTACGCAGCCGCTCGCTAGATCCATAAATTCCGGCATATAGATTATGTCTATGCCTGCGAAATGCACACAGTTTGCACCAAGGTGAAAATAGTTTTCTTCGCTTCGAAACAGAGCTGTTGCGGTTGATTGTTTCAAACGAAGAGTACTGGAATGTAACATAGAGTCTCAGTTCGCTTATCGCAATCGTTTGTGCGATTTATACATTCTAATATCTGCAGGGGAAGAGTATGTGCAGGAATGTAAACACATTGTCCAGGATTATTCCCGGGTAAATCGACTAACACCGCTGAAGAGCCTCAATTATTGGGCAGTCAGGAATATTCTCGCCAGAACATTGATTAGTACCCAACCCGTTACCAAGGCGAACCATGTTTATTCTCTCAGCCAACACCCTATAATGACTGCATGTTTGAACTTATTACATTTGTTACCATAACAGCTGGAATTGTTGTCTGGATCTACAACAGGCTTGTAAAAGCGCGTAACCAAGTAAGCGCTGCCTGGAGTGATATAGACGTGCAACTCAAGCGTCGTCACGATTTGATTCCGCAACTGGTTGCCACAGTAAAGACCTATGCCGCTTATGAAAAAGCCACATTGCTTGCGGTAACCGAATTACGCGCTCAGAATGAGGCGGCGGTTGGTTTACCGGAAGCTACGGGATTACCGGCTAAGGCAGCACTTGAGGATGCCATGCAGGCTGGATTACAGCGGTTGATTGTTCTGACTGAGGACTATCCGGATTTGAAAGCAGACGAAAACTTCCGCAAGTTGCAGGTGGATCTCACCGAGACCGAAGACAATATTCAATATTCCAGACGATTTTATAATGGCGCAGTACGAATTCTTAATACTCGCATTGAATCCTTCCCCGACCTGCTGATTGCCAGACCCTTTTGTTTTATTTCTGCTGAATTTTTCGAAGTTGAAGATGCCATTGAGCGAAATGTACCTCAGGTAGGAAATCACTAGATGGGCAAGATAGCAACTCTGAGGCCGCTCATTGCTCTGTTGTCACTGCTTGGGGCGGTAACTTGTTATGCCCAGGAACGAATACTCTCCTACCACAGCGAAATAAGCATTGCACAAGACGCGACAATGGTTGTGGAGGAAACCATTCGGGTTAATGCTGAGGGCGAGAAAATTCGCAGAGGTATATATAGAGACATTCTTACCACTTACGAAGACGCGTTCGGAAATAGCTACATTGTTGATCTGGAAATTCTGGATGTCAGCAGGGATGGTGTACCGGAGCCCTGGCACACAAGCGAAATCATGCATGGAGTCCGAGTGTACGTAGGATCCAGCGATACCCTGTTGAAACCTGGAGAATATTCCTACACATTTCGTTACAAAAGCAATCGCATGGTCGGTTATTTCGATGATCATGATGAGCTTTACTGGAACGTCACCAGCACCCGCTGGAACTTTCGAATCGAGGAAGCCAGCGCTACAGTTTCGTTGCCAGGCTCCGTGAGCGCCGAACAAATTAGGATGGAAGGGTATACCGGGCGGGACGGTGAAAACGGTCAGAATTATGCCAAACAAGTGGGTGACGGTGGTGCAACTATTGTCACTACGCGCTATCTGGACTCCCAGGAAGGTTTGACGCTGGTGATGAGTTGGCCTAAAGGAATTGTGAGAGAGCCGGATAAACTGGAGCGCGCAGGCCTCCTGCTTAGAGATAACCTCGGCCTGCTCCTGTCTTTGCTGGCATTGAGTGCCACGATGATCTACCTGTATCTGGCATGGTCGAAATATGGCCGGGATCCTGAAGCAGGTGTGATTTTCCCCCACTATGAACCTCCGAAAGGCTACTCACCGGCATTGGCGCGTTGTATCCTCAAGATGGGTTATGACGATAAAGCCCTAACCGCCGCGGTGATAAACCTGGCAGTTAAGGGGCATCTGTCGATCATCAGCGAGGATAAGGAGTATACGTTGAGGCAGCAGAAGTCTGATGAAAAAATGGCGCCGGGGGAAGCGGTATTATTAAAAACACTGTTTAGCCAGGGATCCATTCTAGTGCTGGAGGATAAGAACCACATGGTGATTGGTTCAGCCAGGTCGGCACATGCAAAAGCCTTGAAGCGTGACTATCTGAACGTCTATTTTTCCAGAAACTCAAAACTGTTACTGCCCTCTCTGCTGAGCTCGGTTGTGCTGTTTATTGTGATCATCGTACTTAACGCATTCGTGCCACTGGTGATAGCAGCATTTGGAATAATTCTAGTGCTGCATATTGTGTTCGCATTTTTGTTGAAGGCTCCTTCTACGAAGGGGCGTTTGTTAATGGACAAGTTGGAAGGCTTCAAACTGTATCTGGAAGTGGCAGAGAAAGACGATATGAATTTGCGCAATCCTCCAGATATGAATGCAGAGCTGTTCGAGCGCTTCCTACCGTTTGCCATCGCGTTGGGGGTGGAGCAGGACTGGTCTGAACAGTTCACTCAGGTTTTTGCCACGCTGCTGGCTCGCGATGGTGTGGAATACCAGCCACATTGGTATCACGGGCATTTTAACTATCTGCATATGGGCAGTTTTACGAGCACTGTTAGCAGCAATTTTTCAACCGCCATCGCGTCAGCGGCCAGCCCTCCCGGATCAACGTCTGGTGCTGGTGGAGGAGGGTTTTCCGGCGGTGGCGGTGGTGGTGGCGGTGGTGGTGGCTGGTAGGTTCAACCGTCAGTCGAATTGCAGCGACCCAATGATTATCTGTCAGTGTTTGCAATCTGCTTACAAAGCCGTATTTACATTCCCTCTATGCGCATGTGAGAATAAATCGGAAGCACGCATTGCGATCACTAATCGGTCCAATGTGGTAGCAACCTGGGCGCTGCATATAGAAAGGCCTTCGCTACGGGGAATGTTCGTGCAAGGGGCGAAAAGGTATGCTGTTTTGAAAAATATTCTCGCCAACAAATTTCTTCAATCAGTGCTATGCGCACTGATTTCTGTCTATGGATTATCAGGTGCATTAAGTGCGGATGTATTGGCTCAGGAAACCAATGCACGAGGTGTAGTTACCTCCCGTATGATTCACGGCGCTGCTCAACAATTGCTGCCGATCACCAGTCAGTCGGTTAACCAAAGTCGCAAGCTCCAGACAAATCAACGCGACCGCGTTCCTGGTCAAATTGTCTTCAAGTTGCGTAGCGCATTAAATCAGGCTGTAGATGTGCCGCCCCTGTCGCGTCGGCTTCTGGATCAAGAACGCAATGCAATGAAGACCACGGCAGAACGAAACCACAAAATAGCCAGTGCCCGGTCAGTATTCAGACAGGCGAAACGCGAGAAGCTGAAAAGAATCTACAAAACTGTGGTTAGTGATCCCGGTATGCTGGATCAGGTGTTGGCAGAAATGAATGCAGACCCGAACATTGAGTGGGCCGAGTCGAATTATTTAGCCTATACCCAGTCGACGTTTCCAAATGACCCTGATTATTTTAATGTGGTGAGAAGAAATCTGTCATCGCTGAATCTTGAAATTGCCTGGGACACCAGTACAGGAAGTGCAGATGTAGTCGTGGCGATAATTGACACAGGTGTTAACTACAACCACGAAGACCTTAAGCAAAACATCTGGATAAATGCGGGGGAAATACCAGACGATGGCCTGGATAACGATGGCAACGGATTCATCGACGATACGCGCGGCTGGGATTTTGTGTCGGTCCCCGCAAACGACGTGGCCTCAGGTGAAGACCCCGGCCCGCCCGACAACGACCCCATGGACTTTTTCGGCCATGGTACTCACGTTGCAGGTATTGTTGGTGCAGAGGGTAACAATGGCATTGGTGTAACCGGTGTTGCCTGGGATGTTAGCCTGATGGTACTGCGAGCGGGTTACAAAACCAGCTCTAATCAAGGTGCTCTACCAAATACTGATACCTCACAGGCACTTTACTACGCCTGTGACAATGGTGCGCATATCGTCAATATGAGTTACGGCGGGCCGTACCCCAGCTCGCTTACGCGAGCAGCTATGGATTATTGCACGGAGAAGGGCGTGTTACTCGTTGCGGCTGCCGGTAACAGTGCATCGTCGACGCCAATTTACCCCGCGTCATTCGACAACGTGTTTTCAGTGGCATCGCTGGATTACAACGATTGGGCGAAATCCAGTTTTTCAACTTACGGCACCTGGGTTGATATTGCTGCACCAGGTTCCAACGTATACAGCACCTTGTTAAATGGTGGTTATGGATACATGTCTGGCACCAGCATGGCCTCGCCCATTGTTGCTGGTGTAGCTGCATTGTTAAAGTCTGCCAATCCGGATCTTACAGCGATTGAACTGGCTCAACATTTGCTTGTCAGTGCAACCGAACTGCATAGTTCTGAGCCGCAATTTTTTCGTAAGCTGGGGGCGGGACGAGTATCTGCAGATTTAGTAACACCAACTGCAACACTACCCGTTAAACTGGGTATTGTATCCCTCCATTATGAAGAACTGGAGGGCATGGAAGATGATGCCTTCGATGTTGGTGAAGTCATAAATTTAACACCTTCTGTGCGCAATTTTTCTACAGAAAATGAGGACGTTACGGTTTCACTCACGTCTTCTGACTTGTACCTGTCTTTGGTGGATGTTAACAGCGCTATAGGTGCAGTGGCGCCCAATATAAAAGTCACGCCGACGAGTGATATCCTGCAAATGGAAGTGCTCCCCGGTGTACCTGAAAATCATATCGCACACTATACACTCACACTTTCGAATTCGGATGGTACCGTCTCTACAGAACCCGGAAGCGTTAAGTTAAACCCAATTTTTCGAAATCATGTGTTGCACAATTACCTGCCAACCCAGGCTGGTTTTCTGAACCCCAGGATCGCAGAACACCCGGATGGTTCTCTGAGTCTTGTTTTTGCTTCGCAAGGCGATACCCCAATCTACAATCGACTCTATCATCGCATTCGCTCCGCAGAAGGAATATGGCAGCCAATTAGTACCATTACCGACGAAGGTCTTGCGCAAAGTAACCACTCAATCGCGGTGGCTGATAGCGGAAAACTGCACGTGGTGTTTAACCTCTCTGAGGGCATCTGGAACAGTGAAGTTTTTCATGCTGTTTATAATCCTGACACCGCAGTTTGGCTGACTACAAAACTAACAGAAGGGGCAGGCATTAATGTTGAGAGTGTTAACGACTTCTCCCCGGAGGCAACGATATTGGTGGATTCGCTGGATAATCCTCTGGTAGCGTGGTCTGATGAACGCGACATTCTCGGAGATATATACACTGCATCCTATAATGGTGCCGAGTGGCAGGCTGAAGAACTTAGTCTTGATTTGAATGCAAGAATTTATGATCTACAGGGCTATTTTGTCGCCGAAGATAAGCCTGTGTTGATTTGGCGAGAGATCGATTTAGACAATAATCAGGGTCCTGCATATTTTTCCAGCAGGGATTCATCCGGCTGGTCAACTCCTGCGCAGATAGTACCGAGTGGCATCAGCCGCTTTAAAACTACCCTTGACTCAGTGAACAACATTCATTTGGTCTACCATCCTGCAGGCAGTAACGCAATCTACTACACCAGGTTTGACGGTACCGCATGGACACTGCCAGCTTTGGTTCTGGGTGAGGGTTTATGGTTGAATCTCGTCAGCGTTACCGTAAGCAATACCGGCAATCCCGAGATTCACGTTTATCGCGATAAACAACTCTATAAACTGAGTTTTAACGGTCTGACGTGGAGCGAACTGAGACTGATTTATCAGAACGATCGGATATCTGAGACACCCGTGTCTCTCATCAAAACACTGGATGGTGAAACCCAGGTTAGTTTTCACAATTATATTGAGGGCAATTGGTTTGTCTGGACCATGGACACCGAGCGAAACGAATCTCTGTTTCCCACCCGGCCATTGGTTGACACTGCGCTCTTCAATAACAACCAGATAATTTCTTCTAATAGCTTCAGCGAACATCAGCAAGGAATATGGGGGTACAAAATGTCCGTCGGCACAGTACCTGGTATTGACGACCTGCTCCCCTGGACCACCTATTGGTCGTCGTCTCCCTCCTTCGGTTTCACGCCCTCTCGCGTCAGACCCTTTCTTGCAGGGCAGGCTTATTACATGAACATCCAGGCGCATGGCAATGCCGGTTATACAGCGCCGGTTGGTGTCGGTAGCCCACAATTTCCGACCATCAATCTGCCCCCTGAGGTCTCTATCACAGCGCCCGCTGACGCTTTGAGCTTTGTTGTTGGCACAACTGTCACACTTAAGGGCACAGCAACCGACTTTCCTGATGGAGACATCAGTAGTGAAATCTATTGGTACTCAGATATAGATGGTTATGTTGGTCGGGGAGCAGAGGTTCAAACAAATTCCCTGAGCGAAGCTTCTCATGTCATCTCAGCGAGTGCCAATGACAGCCTTAATTTCATTGGCACAAACAGCATCAACCTGACAATTGAACCTGTTGAAGTGGTATATCAGCAACACCCCGTTTCTATTGTTGGCATAGGCGCCAATCCAAATCGGGGCAATTCACTGATCGACCAGCTTGGTGATGGCACTCAGAATCTTACAACATCGTGGGGTAATGCCGGTGACCAAAGTACTGCCTGGTTCACGCTGGATTTGGGCTCTGAAAAATTGGTTGACAGCTTGCAGCTTGCACTACGTGAAAACCGAAATTACACGCTGTACATCTACGTTGGTAATGAACTGGATAATGGCCAGGTTATTGCGCAAACCACTGGCCAATGCAGCATCAATACAGGGCCCGAACCAGCGTTACAAAAATGTTCGTTCCCCCCAGGGAATGGTCGTTATGTTACCGTAAAGCTGGTAAGCGGTAGTTGGCTTAAGTTGTATGGTGTAGAAGTGTGGGGAGAGGGGCCTGGCGAATCAGAGCTTGAAAATGAGTTACCCGTAGCTGCGTTCACAGCAACTACTTCTCCGGAATCACTTAACGTAGTATTTGACGCCACTTCATCTTATGACCCTGATGGTGAACTTGTGAGCTATAGCTGGGACTTTGGGGACGCTGGAACGACTACAGGCATAACCACTAATCATACCTATGCTACCAGCAATACTTACGCGGTGACGCTGACCATAACAGATAATGACGAAGCATCAGACGAAATCAGCAAAGTAATATCTGTATCTATAGAGGCAGCTGAGGTAACCCGGCTACCTGTGACGGTTGCAGCGGTGGGTGCAAGAGCGTCCAGAGCCAATAACCTGATAGACGAGCTGGCAGACACCTCCCAGAATCTGGACAGTGCCTGGCTCAATGACGGAAGTGCAGCGACAGCCTGGTTTACGCTCGAGTTAAGCTCCACACAGCTGATAAATGAAATCAAAATCGGACCAAGGGGCAATCGTAGTTATACGCTGGATGTCTATGTTGGAACTGCTTTGATTGATGGCAAGGTGGTTGGTTCACCAGCAGCCACCTGCACTCCTGCCACGGGCTCATCTACCATTCCTGCGCAATTGCAAAGCTGCCCCTTTGCACAAACCTTGGGTCGGTATATTACTGTTAGACTTACCAGTGGCAGCTGGATAAAGATCTATGGCATTGAAGTATGGGGTGGTGGAGCCAGTGGCTCGGGTGACGAAAATGAACCACCCACGGCAGAATTCACCGTAACTACCTATCCGGGATCATTGATTGTTGATTTTGATGCCTCGGCGTCTTCAGATTCCGATGGTACGCTGGTCAATTACACCTGGGACTTCGGGGATGGCAACTCAGATACTGGAATTACAACAAGCCATCTCTATCCTGCCGGTAGCACGTATCCCGTGACACTGACTGTGGTAGACAACGATGACGAACCAGACGACATTACCAAAAATGTAGCAGTGTCATTGGAAATAGGTGAGTCAACTAAACTGCCAGTTGTGGTCGATGGTGTCGGCGCAAGAGCCTCTAAAGCAGATAACCTCACTGATGTATTGTCAGATGGCTCGCAAGATTTATCCAGTAATTGGCGCAATGATGGCATTGCCGCTAACGCCTGGTTTACGCTTGACTTGGGATCAGTGCAATTGGTAGACGAACTAAAACTGGGTCCTCGGTCAAATCGCGCCTACACGCTGGATATATATGTGGGTGACACCTTAAGCAATGGTCAGGTTAATGCAGCACCGGTTACAACCTGTAGTACCATCGCCGGTAGCTCAGCAGTTCCAGCATCTTTACAAAGTTGTAGTTTCTCTAAAATAACTGGCCGTTACGTAACGGTAAAACTTGCCAGCAGCTCGTGGCTTAAGTTCTATGGCGTGGAGGTATGGGGTACCGGTCCTTAGAGATGTGGCGCTGCCTGCAAAGGTAAATTGGGATCTGCATAACCAACATGCTAACCTCAATGGAGAAGGCCATCTCGTAGATCGGAACCAGAAATAAAGGCGCCAGACTATGGATCTAACCGAACTATTCTCAACACCTTTGCTACACAAACCGGTTTTTTATGGGAGCAGTATTTTCAGTCTGGCTTTCTTAAGTTTTGTTTGGTTGCATATAGTGTTCGCAATTTTAGTTCCGTGTGGAATTGTTGGCGCTGTGGTCATGAAAAAAGGCAGCGCTCTTCATCTAAGATTCGGGAAAATATTTTTTTTCTCAATTGTGGGAATAGTTGTAAGTGGAGTTGTTATAGACCTTGTTCGTCTGTTGTTTTATGTGGAAGCTAACCACACAAAATATTCCGGGTTTACAATGCCTAACACTTATCCGGCAAGGTTTTCCTTTCTTTATGCGTCGTTCTGTATTGTTTTTCTTTTACTTCAGGTACTCCCACACCCGAATAGATATTGGAAGCGATCCAGAGCGTGGGTAGTGGAAAGAAGCTGGGTTTCACTGGTGCTTTCGGCCATCGGATTGGCCATCACGGCACTCATATTTGTGAAATATAATCCGTGGACTGGAGCGTTGTGGATGATCTGGATGTTCACATTGG
>Ga0256847_1000765_pt1 | contig 18632 bp, 12 predicted proteins | sample TeddybearmetaG_FD_189099 | JGI IMG/M metagenome (GOLD analysis project Ga0256847, IMG submission 189099) | Hydrothermal vent microbial communities from East Pacific Rise, Pacific Ocean - Teddybear | ecosystem: Environmental > Aquatic > Marine > Hydrothermal vents | place: Pacific Ocean: East... | reverse complement strand
GCCTTTACGAAATATTACAAATATTAAGTGTGTCCTCTTTTGACAAAACTCCTATTAATCAACTACTTATGAACAGTGATTTACAATCTTACGATAACGACATAAGTAAACAACTGACACTCTTTGATTTATAGCGCATCACTAGTGTAGCGCCTTCTTAAATACAAGAAATAAAGAACCAGAGCTACAAATGGCATCATCAATATAATAGCCTATGTAAAGCGACTTATCATACCAGAAGCCAGTTGAGATTCGTCTTTAATGTATTTTGTTTTTTGTCTGAAAATGAGACGATCTATTGGCCCACTATCCTTTTTATATTTCTTGACCAATTCATCTTCGGTGTTCGTTAAAAAATCATGCTTGGATATAATTTCTGTGTCTTCAGACCCGAAATCGAGATAATCATTCACATCGATACTATCTCTATAAGTGTCGCCATAAGTGTGTAGTAACGCGTATAGAGAATCTTTAAATACAGTGATAATTGAGTCTGTTATAATTTTTGTTTTGGGTTCTGGAAAGGTATTGTTGGTCGTATCCATTATATTCTCTAGGATTCGAGAGACCCGCTGGCGTTCATAATTTTCCATGATTCTGTCCTTAGGAATGATTCAATAATAAAGTAACATTTTCTACTTGTTATTTTACCTTTCTACGGCGTTAAAAAGCCTCGCCAATGCCCTGCATTGTCTACGCCTGCCTGCCGGCAGGCAGGTTTTTTGCCTTGTTGAAAAATAAAATACCTGCCTATAAAAGCGTACTTTATTAATGTATCATTCCTTAATGACGTAAGCATGATTGGTTGAAGACTGAATATCTTGAAAGCTTAAAGCAATAATGGTGAGTAAAGAAGTGGCAATCAGTAAGCGCAATGGATGAACATAACGAAGATGTCTTCCAGCAAAATATTCGAGTGTTAATTTCCCAGGAATAAAAATAGCAACAAGCGTTCGCCAGGTTCTGGATTCAATATTAAAGATAGCATCTTGAAATTCTTCCTATAATTCGGAAAAGGAAGTCTTCCCATCGTAATTCTTTTGCGCACAATTAGGACAATACTTAAATTCAAAGTCAAAACCAGAATCACAGTTGAGACATTTATGGACGGGTGGCTTGTTCATTAGGGTAATCTATACTTTGATATGGAATATTAGAAATCAGCATTTGAATAATAAAGATAAATAATTAAATCGCAGAATCGCAAAATCGCAAAATCGCAAAATCGCTGGAATTGCTGGAAACGCTGATTTCAAACCGTCAACACATCAACACATCAACACATCAACACATCAACACATCAACACATCAACACATCAACAAATCAACAAATCAACAAATCAACAAATCAACAAATCATCACATCAACAAATCATCAAACCTGACTCAATAATATCCGAATCCCAATCAACCCAATCAAAACCGCTGTAAAAAGCCGCACTCTTCCCTGATCAAGCACTTTCAGATTCAAATAATTCCCTACTTGACCACCTACAAGCACAGCAACCCCAAGCCACTTGAGCGAATTCCAATCAATGATGATATTATTCGTTAATTGTCCAGCAATACCCGCTAATGAATTTGCTAGAATAAAAAAACTGGCTGTAGCACTTATCACTTTAGCTGTTTGCCACTTCATAAGATGTAGTATCGGCGAAAGGAAAATGCCTCCGCCAATACCTATTGCACCTGATACTAAACCAATGCCTCCACCAATTCCAGAAAGTGCTCCCACCGATATTTCTTTTTTCGCCTTTAAGTTGTCAATCTGTATAAACATGAGTACAGAAGCGATTATCAGTAACAAAGAAGCAAGTATCTTATAAATGGAACTTTGCAATTCGACCATGCCGCCAATAAATGCAAATGGGACGCTGAATATTATAATAGGTAGTATTTTCTTCCAAGGAATCATTCCAGCTCGCATATAATTGATAGATGAACCGCTGACTACAATGATGTTGCAAATTAAAGCTGTGAGTCTAACATCAGAAATAGCAATACCTGCTAAAAGTAAAATGGCAATGTAGCTGCTGCCACCTCCGAAACCTACAGAAGCGTAGAGGACGGCTATTATGAAAAATAGGATTGCAATTATGGTTAGACTCATTGAATGATTTGATATTCAGGTCAAAAGTAAAATATAAATTGTAGATGGCTGTAAGATAGTCAAGGAAGGAAGGTCAAGTAGAATTTACATTCTTAATTGGGTAGTTTCCGTAAAATGTTATACGTATAAATACCTAATTTTTGAGTTAAGATTCCTTGAGTTATTCTTTTTCTGTTGTTTTTGCTATCTTAAGCTGAATTATTTATGTTGCTTGGAAGGTTAGATCTTGGTGTTATTGGAATATTTATACATATCTGTTTATTGCTCGAATGTTCAAGAGTAAAGTAGTATTAATTCTAAAAATGAAAATATAGAAATATGCGAAACAATTATTCACGTCACTTAGCACATATCCTTAAGAAGGATAAAGTAGTAGAGAAGATTAATATGTTGAAAGCCTCTGCTCCTTCTACCGAAGCGGAAGAGGTAGTCATTCCACCAGAATTTAATGCCAAGGATTGGCTCACTTTTTTGATTCATATTGATGCAGAACTAGAGCATGGGCTGATGGTCCAATATCTTTATGCAGCTTATAGCATAGGCGGCGATCAGATTAAAGATAAAGACAAGGAAATGGTTAGAGGCTGGCAGGAGGTTATTTTGGGTATAGCCAAAGAAGAAATGGGTCATTTTGTTTCTGTGCAGAATGTACTTCGCGTAATGGGGGCACCCTTAAATTTTGAAAGGCAGGATTTTCCCTGGGATTCAGAATTATACCCATTCGAATTCACGCTGGAGCCCTTTACATTGTCCTCTTTGGCCAAGTATGTATATGCTGAGTCTCCAGTAGGCTGGATAGAAAGTGACGACGGCAATGAAAAAATGAATGAAATTAAGCAAGAAATTAAAACATTTCTTTCTCGAGAAGCTCATGGAGATCCTGTAGGCGCATTGTTTGAACAAATTCTGGCAATTATAAAAGATACAACACTTATTAATGATGATGTTTTCTTACCAGATACATACCCTTTTCAAGCCAAATTTGACGAATGGGGAAGAGGATATGAAGGTGGAGCCAGAGGAAATAGTACCAAGGCAAATGCCCCAGGAGCACCAGATGTATTGGTTGCCCCACTTCTTTCTCGTACTGATGCCATCAATGCATTAAACGAAATAGCAGAACAAGGAGAGTCAACATCTATGGTTGACAATGAACTTTCCCATTTTGAGCGGTTCTTAAAGATTTATATACGATTGAGACAAATGCCTAAGTCTTTTAGACCATCAAGGAATGTAGCATTTAATCCAACGATCGGCGATGAAGTGGCTGATCCTTCTAGTTCACCTTCTGAGGGCCTCACGACAGATCAGGAAATAGATGTAATCACGAATCCAGTTGCTCAAGATTGGGCAAATTTATTTAATGTACGATACAGAATGCTACTCACCTTTTTGACCCATAGCTTTCTACTGGACAATGGATACAATAATTCTGGTTCATTTTCTCCAAGGGGAACAATTATTCATGCCACTTTTGGTGAAATGTACAACCTTAGAAGCATCGCCCATGTATTGGTAAAACTACCACTAGGAGATGATTCTGGTAAAATGGCAGGACCACCTTTTTTAATTCCATACACGATGGATATACCGACCAGCGAAGTAAGTAGGTGGAGAGTACATCAGGATTTATTGGAGGCATCTGCTAAATTGATAGATACTTTATTGGTGTCAGCAGATGAGTCCAATCATACCTATCTATACTCTTTAAGAGAAGCAGACAAAAAGTTAAATGAACTTGCAGAAAAAATAACCAATGTAACTGTTTAATGAACCCCATTAATTTAAACGCATGAAAATCATAAGCCTAAGAATATTACCTCCCATAGCAATTGGAAGACTTGGTTCATCGGAGACTCCTTTAGAAGCATTTGATCTAAAAGTATTAGAAGACAAACCACTTGATTTTAGACATATAGACATCAAAGAATCTTTTAGAATCGATCCTAAAACAGGTGAAATCGAATGTTACGATCCTGAAAAGATCATTTTTAAAGATGCTGCGAACATAGATGATAAAAATGGGACTGTCCGACCAGTAGCTCCTTTTTTAGAAGTGTTTGCTATTACAGATGAAAACCCAGAATTATTAATACCCTTAACCACGGATTTACTAAGTGAAGCTGGTCTATCTATTAAAGATATTTCATGGCATGTTGATGTTGGCAATATCAAGCTTTTTAGAAGAACTCAATGTCCAGAAGACAAGATCAAAGCAACAATCGAAAACATCACATCTCATGAACGTATTGAGTTGAATGGAAAATGTGATAATTTTCGAAAGGGTAAAATGCTTCCTTTAGGCCATGTTCAGTTTGTAAAGCCAAACAATGAATTCCCTGAAATACGATTTAGATATACTCCTGCAGCTGGTAAAGTTTATGGGACGTCTAAAAAAAGAATTGAAACAGCAGGTGACCCCGCTGTTGGTGATCCTGTATATACAAAATATGGGGAAGATTTTCTTTTGTATAAAGAATCAGGAGATTGGAAAGGCTACAGAGAAGGCCCCTCAAGTCCATTATATACTGCTCCAGGGCAAATATTTGCTGGTTACTATGATGATGCAACAGAAGAGCAAGTGAGTTGGGGATACTTGGATGATGAAGGTGATGGTTTTGCTTCTGTCCATTTGAAGAATACTGACGGAAATATACTTAAAGCCCGTGCCCATATTAGCGCTGGTCCACCTGCATATGCTCCGGATACCTTGCCAGTGAGAGTGGTTACTGATGAATTGGAGCAGATCCTGCTTGGTCCAGATGTAAATGAAGAAGTGCCAATTCAAGAAGCGGAGGAAATCATTCGACGTGCTTTGGAAACCGTTCGTATAATGAATACCGCTATTATGAACGGGAACCCTTATGAAGGTAAAGCGAGAATAGCAAGTACTATGGTTGCTCAGGATTCCAATGACTTTGGAAGAATGTTTGAACCCATCATGGCTACCTCATTAGTAGATAATCTGGCGGTACGCGCCATCCATGAAAGGGTGTTTAATGGCATAAGTACAGGAGCAAGTCCATGGTTTGATAATGCATTGCGAAGACCAGACAAAATCGGTGACCTTTCTAATGAGGAGCGTAGGAAGATGCCAGCCTTGATGAGAGGAGCTGATGGTAGAGCCTTATGTTTGACACACAGGCAAATCAATACGATCATAAAAAGTGCTACCTCTGCTATGTTTGCCAAAGCAGGTGATAATTTGAATCCGGCTCAATGTAAACCATTGACTGTATCTGATTTATCTGCTCAGCTTCATTACAGAGGAAAAGGAAACCCAATTTCCATTTTGCCAAGAACCGCTATTTCTAACTGTTTCCCCGGATTGGAATTTGATTTTAGAAATTTGTGGCGAAGATCATTTATAGGCCTTACATTAATAGAAAACAATAATCTTGTTTTGGAAGGAGAAGGGAAATTAAAGGACTTGAAACAACATAGGTTAGTAGGGATTGATTTGTTAGATGGGAATGGAGGTGCACCAACCATGGTAATAACTACAGGCCCAACTTTTCCAGATAGTGGTAACAATACTTTGATCACTACAGATAACCCTAATGGTGTATCTTTCATGGAATGGTCCAACAATTTGGCTAAGGTATTGCAAAACCAAGGTAAAGAAGTGGTTTGTTATTTTACCAAAGAAGAATCATTAACCGAAGTGGTTGTGACCAAGGATGAATTAAATATCAAGAATAAAAATCTCATACATAGAAAGCTTACCGTAAATACATTCTTTGAAGAAAATAGTGCGGCTTTTTCAGATGAGATTGTTGAGCCAGGAGAATTGACGCAAGGGCTTTGTGCACCATGGCAAAACGATTATCGAGAGTGTGCCTGTTATTATTGGGCAGCCAGCAGACCAGATTATGTAAATATTGTGCCAGATGAAAATGGACTCAGCACAGGTGACAATTGGATAACTAAAGAACGAAGTGGAAGTTATATTCCTGATGACCGAAAAGACCTTCGTTTTATTACTTATGACGATCTCTTTGAAAACTGGGAAGGGGAGTTGAATTTTATTGTCAAGGGCAATGATGCATTAGACTCTGATGGAGGTAAATAAATATAGCTAGATGACCGTTGATAATGTTGTAAAAAAAGTCAAGTCCCATGCTAAGATAGCGGAAGGATTGGCTGCTCATATTGCAGTAAGGTCAAAGCCTTCTTCTGCTCATGTTCACCTGATCGAAGGGGCTGGAAAAACACAATTGTTCATTCCTAATGGGAGTAAGCTCTATCAGATAAAACCAGAAACAGAAGCCTACTTGACTTCATTGATGGAGTTGAAAGACGAACAAGCGATTCAGTTTGAGCTCATTGCTTTAGGCCTGGATGCCCCTGCATTGATCAGCGACAAACCGCTTCAAGATCCGCCATTGCATGCTTTGTCTCTAGCCATAGCTCAAAAGTGCAATATGGGCTGTTCGTATTGCTATGCAGATCAAGGAGATTTTGGAGGACCTTCAAAAAAAATGTCTTTAGAAATGGCAATGAACTCCATTGACTTATTGATCAATGACCGCAAAAAAGGGGACACAGTGCAGTTGACATTTTTAGGTGGAGAACCCTTAATGAATAGACAAGGAGTGCGATTGGCTACTGAGTATGCTGCCAACTTAGCGGCTCAACGGCAAGTAAAAATCAATTTTTCGATGACTTCCAATGGGACATTGATGAGAGAAGAAGATGCTCACTTTTTTGAGAAACATCGTTTTGCAATTACCATCAGTTTAGATGGCTTGAAAGAAGAACATAATAAACTGCGTCCTTTCAAAAATGGACAAGGCAGCTATGATCAGATCATGGCAAAGATTCAGCCTTTGTTGGCTATTCAAAAGAATATGCAAGTCTCAGCCCGAGTAACCGTAACTCCAGACAATATGAATCTAGCAGCAGCGTTAGACGAATTTATCGCTATGGGATTTCATAGTGTAGGGTTTTCTCCCTTGTTAAAATCTAGTAATGGAGAGAAGGAAATGTCTCCTGCCGACCTGCAACATTTGCTTTCAGGTATGATCGAATGTGGTTTGAAATTTGAACATGCCACCCTCCAGGGAAAAAGATATCCATTTTTGAATATGATTAATGCCTTGAAGGAAATTGGGAAAGGAACACATCGACCATATCCTTGTGGTGCTGGTGCTGGGTACATGGGTGTTTCTGCCGATGGAGACCTTGCTGCCTGCCACCGGTTTGTAAATGAACCTAAAGGAAAAATGGGAACCGTTGCAGAAGGCATCGACCCAGAACTACAAAATAGCTGGTTAGCAGAAAGGCATGTACACAATCAAAGCCCATGTAATAGTTGCTGGGCACGATACCTATGTGGCGGGAGCTGTCATCATGAAGTCATAGATAAAGGACGAACAGCTTGTGACTACATTAGGGGGTGGCTTCATTTTGCTATTCAATCTCATGAAAGAATTAATCGTTTAGTTCCGGATTGGAATAAATGATTATTGAAGTGATTTATAAACTTATTTTAAAATGATTTGTATCGCGTTAAAGTCGGGATAGAACTACAGTATTAGTGGAAAAAAGTAGAACCGTAAGCTCGGATGCTTATAAAGAAGTCGGGCTTACCAATCTTTGCAAGCTTGGGAATCCCTTTTGTGCTGTATGTCCGAGATTCCCAAGCCTCCCGATAGTTATCGGGAAGGATTGGTAAGCTCTGTTTTATATGCATATGCTCGAATGTTTATGTTGTAACTATCTATAAATGAGTTAGTTAAATTTAATTTGATAGGAGAAAACGAAAGCCTCCGCATATCGCTAAAGCTTTAGCGGAAGCACAAGCTGGCGAGGCGAAAGATAGATTGAAATAACCAAATCTGATTATTAAATAAAGGAATACGAAAAACTGAAATGCAATATTAGATGAGCTCTGATATCAATATAACAAATTATGATGTTTGTGTTTTTGGAGGAGGTCCGGCAGGTTCTACTATTGCGAAGAAATTGGCTCAATTTGGCTATTCAGTTGTACTTGTGGAAAAAGAAAAATTTCCTCGCTCACATATTGGGTTGTCACTTACGCCCGGTATACATCATTGGTTAGAACAATTGGGGATAAAAGAGGAGATTCAGAAAGCAGGATTTATTCAGGCAACTAGATCTTTGGTCTTGTGGGAAGATGACCAACCCATAAAAAAGAAATTTGATCAAGAGAAGGCAGGATATCATGTGGATAGAGGTTTGTTCGATGATATTTTACTCTGGTCAGCTGTGAAAGAGGGTGTTCAATTGCTACAACCCTGCGCTTTGCGAAAACTTGATCAAAACAAATCAGGAAATTGGGATATGACACTTTCGCATGATTCCTCTTCAAAGTCTATTTCTGCCAAGATGGTTGTGGAAGCTACAGGTAGAAAATCTATATTAAAAGGAAGTAAAAAAGCATATTTGCCAAAAACCATGGCGACCTATGCATATTGGAAGCTGAATTCTAAAGTAGATCATACTTCATTTATTGAAGCTGGAAAAGATCAATGGTATTGGGGAGCTCCAGTAGGTGGATTTGAATACATGGCATGTGTCTTTTCTGATCCAGAAGAAATAAAAAAGTTTGCTTCAATCAGAGAATTCTATTTAAATAAAATCGCGGATTCCACACTCTGCTCACACTTGTTGGAAGAAACTGAATTAGGGGAAATTTCAGTTTGTTCCGCAACCCCCTATTTTGATAGTTCACCTATATCACAAAATCACATCAAGGTAGGAGATGCAGCATTTTCGATGGACCCATTGTCATCACAGGGCGTTCAAAAAGCCATAAAATCTGCTTTTCAGGGAGCGACTGTAGTGAATACCTTATTGTCAGAAACAAAAGATTCACAGGCTGCCATCGATTATTATTCCAAGATGATTGAAACTGAAGTTGTAAAAAACACAAAATGGACCAAGCAGTTTTATAACAGGCAAAATAGATTTAAGGGGGGTAAATTCTGGGATGCAAGGAAGGATCACTCTATACCTACCTTGGATGCTGAAAAAGAACATTCGATTTCGATAAAAAAGAATGATATACTGGTTTTTAATCCCAAAGCGTATATGACAAAAGTTGCTGTCGTGGGTAAAGACTTTATAGAGTATGAGAAGGGGATTGTTGTGGAAGGAAATGATGAGCCTTTTGTTTTTATTCAAAATGTGTCGCTTGTTCTATTGGTTGAGGTGATGAATGGCAAATCATTGAAAGATGGGTTGAGGATTATTCAATTATATATGCCTCGGGCTAATCCTATGGAAGTTTTGCAATGGATGGTTTATAATAGGGTGTTGTGTGTGGAGGATGGATGAATTTATAATATTGAAAAGTTAGAATGAAATGTATAAAGGGGGATTGGAGTAAGAGTAATTATTTGTTTTGGTGTTGAAGATTGAATATGAACACTATTATAGGCGGAGGTGAAAAAGTGTTTATGCGTAGATTATACATTGAGAATAGCGTATTTCTCGCAATAGGTTTTGCGTAGAATTGCGTGAATTTTAGGAAGTAGGTGTTATAATTTTGAATAGCGTTTTCTATACCTTAATTTGTTTGAATGTTTTTCGCGGTTTGGAAAACGTTGAATGCTAGTTGTTAAGAGCAAATTTGTAGTTATGCAATTTTCATTTTTAAAAATATAGATTTAAAGTAGGAAAAAGGCAGTCAAGTATATTATAAGTATTTAATTGATTTGAGGTTTTGTTGTGAAAATATAAAAGCTGTATTTGTGAAAATTAAAAGTAAACATATGATCTAAGCCATTGTTGATTAATGAACGAAAAATTAAAAATAACTGAGCAAGATAAATTTGAATTTAATGTCAATCCTAAGGACGAAATAATAGTACGTAGGCAACTTTTCGGTAAAACCGAAAGAGACATTGAAATTGAAAATTTAGAAATCCCTTCAAATCCTATTTGGCTAAAATTAATTGTTAAAATGATTAGATTTTATCAATGTAAGATTTCAAATAGATTGGGGAATCGGTGTGTATTTGACCCAAGTTGTTCTCACTATGCAGAAATCGCATATAGAAAAAAAGGTTTTATAAAAGGGACAGTAATTACAATTAACAGACTTTATAGGTGCCGCTCTAAAAACGGAGGAAAAGACGAATTGAAATAAACAATAACATTAAAAATTAAATAATTATGCAATACAAAATAGAACAAATTGGAGCAGAATTTTCAAATAAAGCCATTAACAGCCTTGAATCTAGATTTAATTCTAATGCAACACATGGCTATAAGTTCCATTCAGTATTTCAAGTTCAAAAGCCTGGGTGTTTAGGAATAGGTTCACCGACAATCACTTATTTGGCTGTTTATGTAAAAGAATAGAAACGATGTTTGTTTTACAGAAGTCTATAAGTTCGGAATAGGCAGTAATTAGACTTTATTCTTAAGTGTGAAACTTACTCTTAGAAGTCATTGTTATTTTAAAAAACAAACCCAAATACCAATGGAACCAATTACAGCAGGATGGATGATGGCAACTCTTCTGAGCGGCTGGATAGGCAATAGAGGAGATTTTTGGCTATGCAAAGGATTCAATAAACTCCACAAAAGGATCAGTGAAAATATCGATGAACCTGCCAATCATCATATCAAACGGGCGGTCAGAAAATCTTATTTGAAAGCTACTTTACTGGCTGTAGAACATCTCCAAAAACAAAGAAGTCGATTCTCTCTTACAGATCGAAGCTGGGACAATCTGAATAACATTAAAAGCTATATTAAAGATCAAATTGACAATACAAAACAAGAGGAAACCTATGTTCGCAGATCTACTTTGGATGGTGAATACCGTGATATACTTTTTCCAAAAGATGCGACTGCTGCGGAAAGAATGCCCGAACTCATCCAAAAACTCAAAGACAGCATTATCAATGAACTGGAAGGGAATAGACTCCGTATAGAATCGGCACTCAAGACTTGCATTTATGATGGCTGGAAAGAAGGCAGCAAGGAAATGGACTTTTACAAGCTGACCTGTGCATTTTTCACCCAAGAGCTCAAAGACAATACCGAGCTTTCTTCCTTCATCCAGACAGAGTATTTGGATCACATTGCTACCGAAGTAGGCGATGTTTCGCTCAAAGTGGATGATATCAAAGAAGTAATGCAATCCTATTATGAGATGTACAAAGATTTGCTCAGAAAAGTAGATGAGATATTAATTACCGTTGTACAGATAGATAATAAGATCGACTACCTCACCGAAAAAACGGAGCAAATACTTAATAGCGTCAGTACTAATATTCTAACCCGACGGGAAATCACATTATCTGAGGAATACCAAGAAAAGCTAAATATACTAGAACACTTAAACAAAGAGATGATCACCATAAGGTCTCAGATAGAAGGCTTAAACGTAGCCATCGCTCAGGTGGATGTTAATACTAAAGGTGTATTGCAACAAAACATCTCAAATCTCGAAAGTCAACTCATGGCTAAAGGGAGTGAAAAAGATTTGCAGGAAAATGAACTCAATGAATTTATAAGAAATGTAATCAGTCTGGCAAAGCAGTTGTATACTACTAAAGACCTAGATTCCGAAAGATTGAAAAAAGCAAGAGCTCTTTTTGCAGAAGGAAAGTATGAAGAACTCGACGAAGTACTGAATGAAAATGAAATAGACAAAGACATAGAACTATATAAAGAGAGAGGAAAAATGCTGGCGAATGAACTCACCATTAAAGCACAAGCCATTTTGGTAAATAAACCTGAAAGTTGGTTCGAAGAAGCAGATAGACTCTATGCAAAAGCCATGGCTGTAATAGAAGACTACAATACTACATTCAACTATGCTTATTTTTTATATAAACATAGACAAATCCTCAAATCCTCTAAATTATTTGAAAAAGTTATATTTTTTTGTTCCAATGATGAAGAAAAGGCAGCTATCTTAAATGTTTTAGGGTTGTTACAAAAAGATAAGAATGAATATGATAAAGCAGAGCAATCCTATCAAGAAGCCTTAAAGATTAAAAGAAAATTATTAAAAATTAATCCTCAAACGTATTTACCCAGTGTGGGAATAACTTTAAATAATTTAGGGCTGTTACAAAAAGATAAGAATGAATATGATAAAGCAGAGCGATCCTATCAAGAAGCCTTAAAGATTAAAAGAAAATTATCAAAAGTCAATCCTCAAATGTATTTATCCGGTGTAGGAATGACTTTAAATAATTTAGGGTTGTTGCAAAAAGACAAGAATGAATATGATAAAGCAGAGCAATCCTATCAAGAAGCCTTAATGATATATCGAAAATTAGTAGATGTAAATCCTCTAACTTTCTTACCATATGTAGCAGCAACGTTAAATAATTTGGCAATTTTGCAATGTGTTCAAAATGAATACGAAAATGCTGAGAAATCCTTTCAAGAAGCATTAGAGATAAGAAGAAAATTATCAAAAGCCAATCCACAAAGATATATGTCTGACTTCGCAGATACTTTAAATAATTTAGGGTTGTTACAAAAAGATAAGAATGATTATAATAAAGCAGAAAAATACTATAAAGAAGCTTTGACTATAGATCGAAAATTATCAGAAATTAACCCTCAAACATATTTACCCCTAGTAGGAATAACCTTAAATAATTTAGCGAATTTGCAGAGTGATAAAAATGAATATGAGAAAGCCGAGCAATCCTATGAAGAAGCCTTAGCGATAAGAAGAAAATTAACAGAAGACAATCCTCAAGTATACTCAATAGTTTATGGAGATACTTGCATTAGTTTAGCTGTATTCTATCAATGGAATTTTGTCGATAAATTGAAATCTATTTTTTATGCAAGAAATGCGCTAGAAGCTTATGCTCCATTTGTCCCCAATATGCCCCATGCGGTAAAATGGAGCAAAAAAGCAGAAGACATTCTAGCATATTGGGAAAAGAATGAATGAAATGTTTGAGTTCAGTCTAATGCGCTCTTCTTTAGATTATCTTTTTAATATCAGAATCCCAAAACTCTCAATCATGTGTAATCAAACCATTTTATTATATTAGAGACAGAAACATAAACATAAATCAATTGAAAAAAGTCAAAGTTACTGGAGGAGCAAAGATCGGAAAGTTTAATGCCACTTGGCCTTTTGCTACGTTAAAAGCCTCACGTGAGAAATTAGAATTAAGTGCCACTATAGTTGGGAATTTAGTCTTTAGGCCAGCTGACATTATCTCGTTCGAAGAAATTTCAATAATTCCGTTTCTCAAACAAGGAGTCAAAATTAACCATCGAGTTGAAGCGTACAAAAGTGAGGTGATTTTTTGGACTTTTAGTAATCCACAAAAATTAATTATTAGAATAAAACAAACCAGAATATTGACTAATTCAAATCCTCTTCCTCTTAGCCTTGATAGAGAAATTACAGCTAGTCAAGCTGGTGGAAGTTTCCCAATAAAAACATCTGCTGCTATTGGAATTGTTGTTATTTGTGTTGTCTTATTTCTAGGCGACTTCATTAATATTTTTGATGGGAATGAAGAAAATTTTCCGCTTGGAATTGGAGCTCAACTGGCAATTGGGTTTCTATTTCTTACCTCTCTACTTTTACTAATATTTCAACCCATTAGACCCTTTATTCTTAAAGAAGGAAGAAAGATAGCAGACATAAAGAATTTCTTACTTTACATAATGCTCTTCTGTGGCATAATGCTCCTTGCCATAACTCAAATTCCCAACTCAATGACCCTATAACTTAATAGTGAATAATTAATAATTAGAGAAAATAACTCTATAACTCAATAACTAAAAAAACTCAACAACTAAATAAACCTAAGGAAACGATAATCCAACCAAGTCCGCCGATAGTCCAATGTCATATCTCAAATATTGAAAAGCCTGCTATTTTTAATCCATGTTGAGATAACCTAACAGTTTAATCTTTCGATTCAAAACCTCTGAATCATTTAAACTATTAAAAAAAAATAATTAAAATGGCTAAAAAACAGAATGACACGAGCGGTAATATTAATAAGGATAACCCCAAAGATTCTCCAAATGTTGAAATTAAATTTCCTAAAGACTTTGATAAAAAGATCAAAATAAAATTTGATAAAATAAAGAACATAGAGATTCAGTTCCCAAAATTTCTTGAAATTGAAAAACAAGAGTTTCAGCGATTAAATGCAATAAAACTAAACCTATCAACCAAGTATCAACCAAGGCCCAGTAGTAGAATGACACCTTGTGGGAATGGAGATTTTGAAGGGAAGATTGATACGCAGCAATGGCAAGGAGCCTATGGTGATGTTAGAAATATTCCTGGAAGTTTTACAGAAGGTTTTATAAGTGGTCCAATTGGTAGCTCTACTTCACATCAAACATGGGTTCCTACAGCAGTTGATTCTAATGTTCCAATATCTACAACAGCACCAAGCTCAAACGGTGCAATAAGAATTGGAAATAGTGTCAATGGTTACGGCTCTGAATTAATATCAAAAACCTTTGTGGTAACACCTAATGAGAGTACAATCATTTTTTGGTATGCAGTAGTTATGCAAAATCCGATTGGTCACCCGCCAAGTGATCAACCTTTGTTCTGGGTGCGAGTTACTGATGCGAGTGGAGTAATAGTTCCAGGTGCTTTCGACTTTGGAGGTGGATCAGATAAATTAATTGCAGATAAGAATAATCCGTTTTTTAAATCAAAAGATGACAAGGTCTATAGAGATTGGAGTTGTGCTCAAATTGATCTATCTACTCAAATCGGAAAACAAGTAACTATTGAGTTTATTTCTGGTGATTGTGGTTATGGAGGTCATTGGGGGTATGCCTATATTGATCGATATTGTGGTACTTGTGAAGGATCTCCTACTGGTACAATAGATTATGATTGTGATGAAAGTGATCATTGTGGATTAGGTAAGATTTGTTTTGACTATACCTTGCCACAAACTGAAGATGACAAAGGGAATACAGTTACTGGTAATGTAGAAATCCAATTAGATATTTATCAAAATGGGAATCTACTTACCACATTGAATAGCCCAATTCTTGGAAAAGGTAGCCAATTTTGTTTTATTATTAACCCAACCTCTCTTCCAGGTATTAATCTTGCTTTAGGAGGTTTTGATTTTGTAGCAACGGGTAAATTCTCAATCGCAAGTCTTTCTTTAGGTTCTAAAAAAATAGGAACGAAGCCGACAGGTATTACTCCTGGACAAAACAATGATTATCAAATCGAATGTAAATCTTGTAGTGATATCGAAGCAGAACAAGAAGCTCATCTGCAAATGCTTTGCGATAAAAAGGTAAATAAGTTAGAACATTATAATTGCAATTGTCCAGATTCAAAGGACAAAGCTTCATGTGGATGTACAAAAGGACCAAACGATCCGTCAATCGATCCGTCAAAAGATGTTAACAAAATTAGATGTATAAAAGCTAAACTTCCAAAGCTAGAACCATGCATAAGCATTTCATGGGGTGATAGTCCTTGTGATTGTTTTGAAACGAATGATTACGAAGTTGCTTGTATTACGGTGTGTAATTGCTATGAAAATGTAAGTTTTGATAATTTTGTAATAAATAAATTAGTAATTACTGACGAATTTGGCAAACCTGTAGATACACTTCCAAATGGTAAACCGTCTGTTCAAGTAGTGCCTTCTGGACCAATTTGTTTTGGTGAAATTCCACCATGTACTAAAAGAAAAGTTTCCTGCAAAAGTCGAGAAATTGTTATTAAAACAGTGGGTGCCAAAAGTGGTAAATATCGATTGAAATTATATGGAGTTTGCTACGAAACTCGAATTGAAAATCAAAAGGAAATCTGCTTTGATTTAAGCTTATGTGGGGATTGAATAGAGTGGTGAATTTTGAAAACAGAAACGATCCTACCGCATTAGTTATGTAATGAATTAATTAAGTAAAGCTGTTAAACAACGCATTCATGTCTTTAGGGAAACCTAACATGGATGTGTTGTTGTTTTATTATCTTATGTAATTAGGAAGTAATCTTTCTTAATTCAACTTTGTCTTCGCCAGTAAGACCTAATTCCGCCTATCATTATTGTGATCTGTCATATGTCAATTCTAATTATCAATTATTCATTATCAATTATCAATTATTTAGTACCAATAATTCACCTTAAAAACCAGGGCCCGATTATTTGACTCCACATCCCGCGGTCCTCCCATCCCATTAAACACATCATAATTATCAACAAACACCAAAAAGACATCTGACATCGGAGAAAAACGCCATTGCAATCTACTATTGATACCCAAAAATTCTTCCTGGTCTACAAATTGAAATAGAGTAGTCCAAAGCAGATTTTTATTGAATCCAATTTCAACTTTGGATAAGAAAGCACTTATCGTTTCTTCTCCATATTCATCAGGGAATTCTAGATTGTTCCATTGATATCCAACTCCAAAATTACCCCAAGGCTGTACTCTGAATTGCAAATTGAATTCTAATTGATCGAGTGTTCCATTATAAAATCCACCAGTTCCTCCAGACAGATTGTATGAGATCATTTTTCTATCGTCAGAATTATATCCAATTTCTACGAAAGAAAACTTGTACTGATCAGCAGGTATTGGGGTAGCATCAACAAAACTAAATGGATATATTAATTTGATGTCGCTATTGGTAAATTCGATGCCGATTTCTGCCCTCGATCTTAATACCAATTCATAACTTATATTGCTACTACGTTCATTGAAGCTCCAATCAGAATCTAAGACAAATTGATTTTCAAACTGGATTTCGTGACGGGCAATCTTTCCTCCAATTGGTCGAATCTTATAACCGAATTCTGCCGCAGTCTGATTGTAACCTCTTCTGATGATGGTATCTCTTTCCGCGTCGTAGTTTTCTATTCTGGCAATAAACCCCATATCCGCAAAATAATTTTTTTGCATAGTGATATGTTCAATTTCAATTTCCCAAGATGGATTAGTAAATTCAAATTCAGCATTATAAAATCCAGTTTTTCCAGAATATCCATCTTTAAAAGAACGATGCATTCCTAGCCGAGCGAAATATTTACCATCATCAGAAGCATAAGCTCCTTCCAGACTAGCATTCCTACCATAATCACTTTTCAATATGCCAAAACCGTCCATGCCTTGTCTATTCAAAAATAGTCCTTGAACATATGATCTACCAATCTGTCTTTGAAAACTAAATGCAGATTGATTTTGTGCTGATGAGTTGTCACTTTTCAACGAATGAATATTCATAGCTCCAATCCTCAAGTTCGGGTTTAGGTTTCCTGTCAATCTTAGCCCATACAAAATAGGAACCGTCTGTCTTTTATTGTCTAAGCCAATTCGTCTTGAGAAAAATGGAGCAGCATCACCATGACCAAATTCTGCAAACAAATCACCATTCTCCAAAAAGAAGGTCCTTTTTTCAGGCAAGAAGATACTGAATCGAGTAAGATTGGTAACCAATTCGTCTACTTCAATTTGAGAAAAGTCAGGATTGAGTGTAAAATCTAAATTCAATGTAGGCGTAACAGATATTCTAGCATCAAGGCCAGCATTGAAATTAAGAGAGGTTTCTGCATCTTTTACTTTTTCTACAGATAGAGTAGTATAAGGTATTAGATTGTAATTTCCTTTTTTAGGTACGGGTGGTTTGTCCCATATTAGATTTCCCGCAAAAGCAGGATTTGGTGGCCAAAAAGATTCTGGCACTGCTGTCCAATTATGGTATTCACTTTCATTGAGGTGATTGCGGACAAAATTCATTCCCCACTGATCGATATCCTTTCCATATCTTAATATACGAAGTGGTATTGCCATTTCCATCGACCAATATTCATCTGTAACATGGACATCCGAATACCATTTATTGCTCCAATCGTCATTGATTCCTCCTGTTTGAGATCTCAGTGCATCCCATTGTGCACCTGCAGCAGTAACTCCAAATAAAAATGCATTCGTTCTCGTATTAAGTGGATCAAGAATAATAGCAATTCCATCATTATCCCAATATTCATCTCGTTTGAGGGATTGAATAATGATATTTTCTTTTTGATAACATTTCGCTGCTATATAGATATTGTCATCATCATATGCTAAACGGACTTCTGTTTTAGGATCTGCTCCTTCAGCAAAAAAAGGTGATTTTTGCCAAAAGTTTCCACCAACTTCTGCGGATGACCATGTAGCTTCATCCAATTTTCCATCAATATTTATTGGATCTTTAATCTCATTGATATGCAATTGAAACTTTTCTTTGAAATCTTGAACGCTTGGTTGACCATTAAGCAACATTACGTTGAATAAGAAGAAAAGAAAAAAGTGAATAGCCTTAACAGGTTTCATTGAGATAAATTTGGGGCAAATGTAAGTACTAGAGTAGTAAAAATATTAAATGTTTCGTTAATGTGTAAGATTTAACCTCTAAGCGTGTGTATCACAAATTGCACTTTCTCAAGAAAATAAGCTCCTTGTCATCTTGAGTGAAGCGCCAGCGCAGTCGGGCACTCCTTGTCATTCTGAGCGAAGATTCATCGAAGTCGAAGAATCAAGGAGTTTGCCTTTACTTTAATTTCGACCGAAG
>Ga0256847_1000764_pt1 | contig 18632 bp, 13 predicted proteins | sample TeddybearmetaG_FD_189099 | JGI IMG/M metagenome (GOLD analysis project Ga0256847, IMG submission 189099) | Hydrothermal vent microbial communities from East Pacific Rise, Pacific Ocean - Teddybear | ecosystem: Environmental > Aquatic > Marine > Hydrothermal vents | place: Pacific Ocean: East... | reverse complement strand
TTGCCTTAACAGCCGAAAAAATTGCAAAAAGTAAACAAATTTTTGAAAAAAAACAAGAAGAAAAACAAGCACAAAAAAATCGCTTATTAGATGATTATTTTAATAATCTTTCTAAAGAAGAACAAGACTTAATAAATAAAACTTTAATTGATAATTTGAATCTTGGTGAAAGAACTTTTTATAACTCTAGTGGATTAGAACATCCTGCGATTGTGGCAAAACGTCATCGTTTTCTACAAGATAAATTAAACCCAGAAGAAAAATATAAATATGGTGAGGATATTGATCTTGATTCTCTTAGTTCTAATGAAAAATACTATTTAAAAAATCGTCAAGAAGCCTTCTATTTTTTTATTAAATTACCCAAATTAGAACAAGATGCCATCGTTAAAAAACTACCTGGTAAGGGTTTTATTGAATATCAGGTTGGAGGAGCTAAATCAAAATATTTTTTGGATGTATTAAGTCAATTCTTAATTGATTATGACATAATAAAAAAATGGTAAGAATCAACTTCGGAACCAAATCTTCTCTAGATTGAAAAAAGCCAGATTATTCTTGTTTTTTTGGATATAAATATAAATAATATCAGTATGTTACAATAAATTAACACCAATTTAATACTAAATTTTAATACCAATTTAACACTATACTATTAACTTATTGATTTTAAATGGCTTTCATTGCTAAAGCTAATTTTTCAATGGTCTCTTTAATTTGTTGTGCCGTATGATGAGAGCTTAAAAAGAAACGTAATCGAGCCATTTTTTCCTCAACCGCAGGATATAAAATGGGTTGTACATTAATATCATGTTCAAATAAATAATTGGTTAGACTCACGGCTTTTGTTGAATTTTTCACTAGAATAGGAACCACGGCATAACCTTGACTAAATCCAACGTTAAAACCTCTTTCTTTGGCTAGTTTTAAAAATAATTGGCTGTTTTTTTGCAATGAATGCACCCGTTCTGGTTCTGCTAGCATGATTTTTAAAGCAGCGACTGAACTTGCCGCCGTTGCGGGAACAATTCCAACGCTATAAAGAAATCCAGGCGCGCAATAACGTAGGTGTTTAATTAAAGCTTCATTACCTGCGATATATCCGCCACAGCCTGCTAATACTTTGCTTAAAGTGCCCATCCAAATATCAACTTCAGTGCCTTTTAATTGATAATGTTCTTTAATGCCAAGCCCATGCTCTCCCATTACACCAAAAGAATGGGCTTCATCCACCATTAAAAGCGCATGGTGTTGATTCTTTATTTGAATAAATTTAGGCAAGTCTGGATAATCTCCATCCATGCCATAAAGCCCTTCAAGAACAATTAAAACGCGATTAAAATTTTCTCGCTCTTTAATTAGAATTTTTTCTAAATCATAATAATCATTGTGTTTAAAAGAAAGTCGTTTGGCACCAGAAAGCTGGATTCCTTGTAAAACACTGTTATGAATTAATGCATCATGAATAATTAAATCATTTTTTTCAAAGAGATAACCAATAGTGGTGACATTGGTTGCATGACCACTGACAAAAACTAAGGCATCATCAACACCATAAGCCTTGGCCAATTCAAATTCTAATTCTTTTGATATCGCTCGTTCGCCTGAAACAATGCGGCTGGCGGAGGCGGAAGTCCCATATTGTTCAATCGCCGAAATGGCAGCATCTTTGACGGCTCTTTCATTGGCTAAGTTTAAATAATTATAATTGGCATAATTAATATATTTTTTGCCTTTAATCCAAGTGATCCCGCCTTCTAGCTTTTCATGTTGTTTAAAAAAAGGATCTTGAATTTCAAGCTGTTCAGCGCCTTTATGTAAGACTTCAAGTTGTTGATAGGCGGAAAATCGCTCAAATTGACAATATTTTGCTAAGTCAGGAGAACCAATATAATGATTCGGTCTTTGACTCGAAATATCTTTCTTTTTATTTTGATTAATCCGTTTTGCTAACGCTTTTTTTATAAGCAGGTCTTTAACTGATTTATTTAAATTTGACATTATTGGTTAATTTTCTTTATTAAAGAAATATAATAGATGTTTTCAGTATCTAATCTTAATTAAGAACGATTATATTTAAATATTCATACAATTAATTTTGTTTCTTATTTTGTATTAATATTTAGAGTGTGGTATTGCACTGCTAATTATAACGAATAATTAACAAGATGACGTTATTATTTACTTTATTTTGGAGTTTTATATGCAACTTGATGATTTCTCATCCTGGCTTAACCATTTACGTTGTTTGTATCCAGTAAAAACATTAATACACTTAGGCGCTGGACGGGGATCTGCGATTCAAAATTATGTGTTATGGAAAATACCCCATGTTATTTTTATTGAAGCTGAAACTCAGCTTTATAAAAGATTGCTTCAAATAACAGAACCTTATTTAGAATGGTCTGTACATCAAGCTGTTATTGATAAAGAAGAAAAAACAAGTCTTTTTTATTTAGCCAATAATACAAATGAAAGTGGGTTAATTCAACCTGAAAGCCAAAAAAAACGATGGGCTAATTTAAAAACAAAAAGTGTTTATAAAATAAAAACAATTAAATTATCGACTTTAATTAAACAATATCCTGAAAATATTCAAACTGATCTTAATTGGTTGATTATTGACTGTTTGCCCGCCTTTGATTTACTAAAGAGCTGTGAAAACTATTTAGAGCAAATAGAGGTTATTATTGCAAGAGTGACCATTAATGAATTAGAAGGTGATATAGACGGAATTAGTCGGATTATTTTAGAACAATTTCTAATAAATCATCAATTTCAATATTTAACCCAAAAAAATGAGAATAATCAAATAATTACACAAGTTATTTATGTTAAAAAATATGCATTAAAATTAGATTTATCTGTAAAGAATTTAGAAACCGCTCAACAACAAGTCCAAGCAGTAACCCAAGAAAAAAACACCAAGGTAAAGAGCTTAGAAACTGCGCAACAACAAATTCAAGCTTTAACCCAAGAAAAAAATACCAATGTAAAGAATTTAGAAAATGCTCAACAACAAATTCAAGCTCTAACCCAAGAAAAAAATACCAATGTAAAGAATTTAGAAAATGCTCAACAACAAATTCAAGCTCTAACCCAAGAAAGAAACACCAAGGCAAAGAATTTAGAAACAGTACAACAACAAATCAAAGATTTAACTCAACAACAACAAATTCAATTAGAGAATATGAATAAAAAAGAATCATTGTCTAATCAAGAGTTTATGAAAATTGAGGCCCAATTTAATTTATTAAAGGAGCTGTTTAGTGAAAAGCCGATCTAAAAATAAAATATTAACGAAAAAAAAATTTAAGCTTGATTTAAATAAAACAAAAATAAATTTACATGAAATAGAACAACAATGGTTGCTTGGAGAGTGGGAAGCTTTAATTAAAACGGATATTAAAGCTTTAATAGCTGATTCAACGGCTGCCCTTTATTTAGTTTATATTGCGATCGCATATCAACAATTAAATAAAGCTGAACTTTCTAAAAAATATATTAAATTAGCTTTAGAGAAAGGCTGTACTAGAAAAAAAGTGATTGAAATATTATTAGCAAGTACGAGTTATAATTTAGCCCACCTTGCTTTATTAAAAAAAGAGGATAAAAAAGCAAGGTTATATTTTGAATTTGCAACAAAAACTGCCAATGAATATTTTTTAGCAGATTATCATGTTTTAAAAGAAAAAATAAAAATGGCATTATATCCTGCTGAAATAATAAAAAAAATTAGCAAAAATAAACCATTTGTTGTTAAGCATTGTAATGAAACAGGGCAATATGTAAAAAGTATATATCTTAATTATCTTTACTTAGATATTAAAAAAATATCTCCAATAAAAGTAAAGATAGATCAAAGCTTATTTAATGAAAAATCATATCAGTTTTATAATCAATTATCAGATACGTCCTTTATTCTATTAGATTCTAAATCCTTACCTCGTTCTGGTCTGCATTATATGAAACGAACACTTGGAAATCTATTACGAGAACAATTTTCATTTTGTGAATGGTACAGTGAACAAGGTTGTTGCAGGAAAATGCCTTGTTCTATTGTTGGTTATGCACAACAGTCTTGTAAACAACAAATTCCGAGATTAAGACTCCTGAAATCTCATGATCTTTTATTAGATAATCCCATGTATCCTGCTATTGAACATTTAAGACGGGTTATTATTATTCGAGCTCCTCTATTTCTTTTAACATCTTGGTTTTCACTTTTCCAATTAAATCAGCATAAAACTTATTTATCTGCTGAAGGAATAAAAATGGAAAAGATTTCTCTATCTCATGAACCAGAGGTCGTTTCTTTTGCTTATCAAATCGTTGATAAGCATTTTATAACGCCAACAAATAAGGAATTAGTAACTTGGTTAAATAATAAAACACAATATATTATTAATTTTATCAATAAATGGGTTAGCCCTCTTATTGATAAGCCTTTGCCTTATACTGATATTATTTTATATGAGGATATTAATCATTATTTAGCTAATTTATTAACCCATTTTTCTCCTTTTACAAAGAATATACAACAAAATATAAATAAATTTATTAATAGTGAACATCTTAATTTCAAACCTAGAAAAAATCCTTTTTTAAGCCCTTCAAATAAATTATCTGATTATATGTTAGAAAATAGAGAATTTTTCTTAAAAGCAGTAAGTCAAATATATTTATCATTACCAAAAGAAGTTAATAATAAATATTTTTATGATAAATTTTAAATAGTTAATTCACTAAATAGCCTTTTTGCTCTAATAATAAAATAACTTCTTGAGCTAAAATATGTGATTTAGTGGTTGTTGAATCAATCACTAACTCTGCATGTTGGGGAATTTCATAAGTATCATTAACCCCTGTAAAGTCTTTAATCAATCCCGCTCTTGCTTTAGCATATAAACCTTTACGATCGCGTCTTTCACAAACTTCTAAAGGAGTTGAGACATGGATTTCAATAAAACCACCCACGGCCTCAATCAGTTCTCTTACGTCTTTACGCATATTATGGTAAGGCGCAATTAAAGCACAAATTGCAATCCCCCCATTTTTGGTTATTTCACTTGCTACATACCCAATACGACGAACATTAATATTACGGTGTTCTTTAGAAAAAGTCAGTTCGGTTGATAAGTTTTTACGTACAAGATCCCCATCAAGCAAAGTGACTGGACGGGTCCCAATCTCATTTAATTTAACCATTAATGCTTGTGCTATCGTTGATTTTCCTGAGCCAGAAAGTCCTGTAAAAAATAAAGTAAACCCTTGTTGATGTCTTGGTGGAAAAGATTTTTTAAACTCTTGCATCACTTCAGGATAAGAATACCAATCTGGTATATTCAAGCTTTCTTGTAGGCGTTGAACCGCTTCTTTATTTGTCATACTAAAATATTTGGTTGCATCTGTTACTTTTGATTTTTCAATATATTTTTGTTGGTCTGGAATATAAACCATTTCTTCTTGATAAATCAGTTGGATATCCAATTCTGCTTTGTATTCATTTAGTATTTTTCTGGTTTCGATATTTAAGGCATGTTGAGTATGTACAATATAATGTGTACAACCATAGTTTTTATTGACTAAAGCATTCCAAATTTCTTCACGTACACCCGCTAATCGCTCTGCAAAATGCAGAAGATTTAATTTACTTGTTTGTTCAGGATATTTTTTTAAAATGGCTTTAAAACAACGAATTTTTGTATAGTACTTCATATCAGAAGTACTCATCATGCCCGCAACTGCTTGAATAAGTAGATTTAACCCCATTTTTTTCGCTATAAAAGAAGAATATTCTTGTTGTTCACGGTGAATCGGTTCACTGCTTTGAAAAGCAACAACTTTAGCCCAGCCTAATTTTTCAAAATAACGTTTCATTTCGTTAGGAGACCGACGAATATCAAGAAAATCATAATGAATGGGTAATTCGGATTTTTTAAGTTTACCTCCAATATAAAATTCACCTGCTTTATGGAATAAATAATGAATGGCGGGATGATAGTTGGGGTTTGTTTGTCCAAAAATAGCATTCGCTTCTTGTTCTTTATCAGGTTGCCAAATAGATTCAATCTCCATTGTTGCAATTAAGACACCTTCAGGATCTCGTAAAGCGATGTTCTCATTGAGTGCAATAGAATTAGCAAAGCTTTTTGAAACATCTAAAGTAATTGGAACAGGCCATAATTGATTATTTGCTAACTTCATATCATTTAGTACAGTATGATAATCCGCCTCATTTAAAAAACCTTCTAATGGACTAAATGCCCCATTAAGTAACATTTCAATATCACAAATCTGGCGGTCCGTTAGATCCCAAGAAGTCAGCTTTTTAGTTTGTTCTTTGAGTGATTCAATCATAGTTATTTTAGAATAGTGCTTAAATTAAAAATAGTTAATCCTACTGTTTTTGAGAAAACAAAAAATTCAGGGTTTAATAATGAATCTTTATGATTGTATTCTAAATCAGAACCATCAATTTTAGTCACTTTTCCCCCTGCTTCTTCAACAACACACTGGGATGCGGCAGTATCCCATTCAGATGTTAAACCTAACCGAGGGTAGATATCTGCTCTTCCCTCGGCTACTAAGCAAAGCTTTAAAGAACTTCCCATAACAACCATTTTATGGGCTGCTTGTGCTTTTAAAAAGGTCGCCATTCGTTCAGAAAGATGAGAACGACTCCCCACAATATTAATTGGTTTAGATAAAGTATTTTTAGTATGAAGAGCTTGTGCTGGTTGTGTTTCATTTATCATAAAAGCCCCATTACCATGACTAGCGTAGTATAAACGTTTTAAATCAGGCGCAAAAACGACTCCAAGAATCACTTTGTGTTGGTGAATTAAAGCAATATTTACTGTAAATTCACCGTTTTTTTTAATGAATTCTTTGGTGCCATCTAATGGGTCAATTAACCAATAAGTTTGCCAAGATTGCCGAATTTCCCAATCTATTTTGGTTGATTCTTCAGATAAAATAGGAATATTGGGTGTTAACTCACTTAAGCCTTTAATGATGGTTTGGTGAGATAATAGGTCGGCTTGGGTCAGAGGGCTATCATCTTCTTTTTTAGAATATTCAACTTGTTGAGTCGCATAATAAACTTTTAAAATTTGTTTACCTGCAACTTTTGAAAGCACAATGCAAGTTTGTAAATATTGGTTAAGTGTTTGAGCATCTATATCTGTAAGCATAAAAATAACTTGATATTAAGTTCTAAACCAACAACAGCCACCTCTAATCTCTTTTTTTGCTTCTTTTAGATTTGCTTTTAATTTATCAGAAGCATAATTTTGTAATTCTGTTGAGTAATTTTTAGCAAGCCAATTACATGCAAAAAGGAGGTTAAAATCGGAGTTTTTTGCGAGAATATGGGTCGCAAGAACATATTGCTCATTATAATATCGATCAAGCCAAGGAGCGGGATAATCATCAGGTAAGAAAATATCATGGATACCAACAATAACTCCTTTTTTTAATCTTGGTAATATATCAATAAAGAAAACAGTTACATCTGAGTTTTGAAAACAGCGATGACTACCATCAAAAAAAATAACATCATTTTCTTGTAAAGAATCAAACATTGTAACATCAACAGTTTCTAAACCTTCCCGAATAATATGATCACTAATATTATCTATTTCAGCTCTAGGAAAGGGATCTATTGAGGTAACAGAAGTATTAAGAAATTGATCTTTAATGGCTTGACAGGCAAATTTAGTTGAATTACCACTTCCAATTTCTATATAAGTTTCAGGTTTATATTCTGATAACATAGAATACAATGACATACCATCAAGTGGAGGAAACCAATTTTGTACCCAAAAAGGAGAGGTTTCGTTTGTTTCTTTAATATCAATTTTTTCAAAAAAAGGAACATATTTTTCCATTTTTATAATAAATTCAAGTTGATTTTTTATTTTTTCCTTAAAAATATTTTCTATATATTGCATTTTTTGATTTCCATGCCCCCATCTAACTTTTACATTAGGTGGAAAATCAATCTCAATTACCTTCTTTTTTCCCATAGGATTACCAGTTAAAATTTATGTATTTGAATGAGTTATATTGAATTATTATAACTTTATAGAATATGAGTATACTTGAATTATATTTAAAATATAAGGTCACGTTAAAGTAAAAAATAAATTAACATTTAACAAGATCTTTATATCCACAAGAAACAAAAATATCATAATGTTTCTTATAAAAAGTATGAATTAGATCTTGATCAAAATAATCATTAAAATGACCATATCCCATTTTATTATAAAATGTTGGCTTTTGTTCATTAATATAGGTCGTTCTTTCTCTAACGGCTCCTTTATTTTGTTTATCAAAAGCAGATGTCAATAATTTTTGGTCAATTTTTATAAAACGGCTAATTCGCTCTATTTCTTGAGCTCGAAAGTCGACTAGATCTTCGTAACGAACAGATAATACATCAAAAATACTCTGATTTTCCCAAGATAAAATTTGATTACTCCACGAGGTCGCTATATTATTCAAAGGGGGGATAATAAAGTCTAATTGACTGAAGGATTTTAATGCGGATTCTAAAATACCTCTTTCTTGCATTTCTTCTAGTGAACTTAAAGTCATCAACTGTTCTTGAACATTCCCCGTCATTCCTAACTCTTGGGTACAATATAATTTAATACTATTAGGGAACGGTTGATCTGAAGCTGCCCGATTTGCGGCAATGAAACGAATAAAATTTAGATATGAAAGTAACATATCAAAAGGATTTCGTTTAATTAAAATAACTTTAATAATACTTTTAATACCTAAATCTTGGGCATCATCCATTATATTTTTGCCAAGAAATGGTTCATGACTCTTATAAATAATTAAGGGATGACCATTTTCTTCGATAAGAGGATGGGGAATAAATTTCTTTTTATTAGCTCGTGTTATATGAATATCAGATTGAAAATATGATGGAATAATATCTTGACCTAATTTTGTAAATGAACTTTCAAGCCATGTGTTACCCGATTTAGGATAACCATAAACACCAATTGCATTATGCATATAATTATTTACCTTTATGAGAGAATATACTTATAGTTTTTATAAGCTCAAACATGAGCTATATTAATATTTTTTGATATAATTTTAAATGTCTGTTTGCACATAAAATAGGATCATGATGATGTAATACTTGTTGTCTACAACGATTAGCTAGAGAAATGAAATTTTTATCATTTGCCATTTCTAAAGTATATTTAATACCTTCTGCTAACATTTTATAATCTAAGTAATCAGAGATATATCCTGTTACTTTATGTATAACAATATCTGTTACATTTCCAACAGGAAAAGCAACCACAGGTGTACCACACAAAAGTGACTCAGCAACGGTAAGTGGGGCGTTATCTTCTCTTGATGGAAAAACATAAACATCTGCCGCCGAATAAATTAATGATAGCTTTTCATCATTATCAAAAAAACCTAAATTATGTGTTTTTAATCCAAGACTTAATGATTGTTCACCAAAAGTGATTCCTTCAATATCTTCTGAATTATATTTGTTTTTAAAAACATCAATTGCTTGAATTAAAATATCACCTCCCTTTCTTTTATTATTTGTATTTCCTGCACCAAATAATAATAATTTTTTATTTAATGGAAGCCCTAATCTTAATCTAGCTACTTTTTTATTGATTAAGTTAAATTTCCCAGGGGGAAATGCATTTGGTATAACATTAATATCTTTATCTTTTAATAATGAACTTTTTCTAGCACATTCTGCTAGCCAAGTTGATGGACAAATAATATGTAAATTATTTAGTTGTTTATATGCGTTATTCTTAATTTTCCAAGATTGATGAGCCAAATCACTCTGCCCTCCCAATAAAGGACATTTTTTACATTCATTAATATATTCTTCGCACCCTTCTGAATAATGACAACCTCCTGTGAATGCATTCATATCAGCTAATGTCCAGACAATTGGTTTATCTGCTAAAATATCCCCTATATTTTCATAATCTAACATTCCAACAACCCAATGAAGGTGAAGAATGTCATGGGCTTCAAATAGGTGTATTTTGGTTTTAAAATTTAAACCCGAATATGCCAAACTAAACAATTCACTTGCACAAAAACCAGGAACATCTAACGCTTTTTTTATTGAATTTTTATGTATATTTGCCCATACAATATTCTGTTGATCTGCTTCTATTATAGATTCTGCTTTAGGATTGGAAGCATCAATTACCATTGCTTTTATTTTTGCATCCAATCCTATTCTTTTTAAAGCAGAAACACGATTTATTGTTCCTCTTGCTGCTCCACCACTATCAAATGTTATAAAGGTTAGAATTTTTAGACTCTTTTTATCTATTATATTTTGAACAATGGTATTTTTTAAGTTATTTTGTATATTAGGAGGCTGTTGATAGATTAATTCTAAAGCCGCTAAATATTTACCGTTTTTTATAAGAGGGAATATTAATTTTAATAAAGGGGGAGTATTTGAATTAGTTTCTTTAATATTTAAATTAATAAATGTCGTTTTTAAGGAATTAAAAAATAAAACAATTTGTTGTTCACTTAAAATTTGTGGAATTTCAATAAAAATAAGTTCACTCCAATAGGATTGGATGAAAGCACTTCCTAAATGTGTCAGATTATAACTATCTAACATATACCAAACATTAACACGCCACTTGATAGCGTCTATATATTTTTGATATGTAAAATTATTCATTGCTGAAGAAGTATTATTGATGTAATGATAAACTACATTATTAATAATAGATATATTCCTTGCAAGTAAAAGCGATTTAATAACAAAAAAACTATCCTCACCCATTTCATAATCTTCACAATATCGAATATTTTTCACATGTTCTCTTTTATATAAGTAAGTAACATGTCCTTCAGATGTTTTTAATAAAGCTTCTGTTTCATATACATTGGTATTAGATAATGGTAATGTGATATCTGTTATATTTTTTATAACACCTTGTTTATCCTGAACTCCATTTTTTCGTAATAAGGCGCCTTTTACCATATCACTATCATATAAATTTGCCGTATTATAAAGTAAAGCAATCGCTGTCTCTGGAATTAAATCATCGGCATCTAAAAAAAAGACATATTCCCCTCTGGAATATTCAATGCCTTTATTTCTTGAAGCAGCGGCCCCAATATTTATTTTATTATTTAAAGAAACAATACGATTATCATGTAATTTTATTTCATCAATAATAGATTGAGAGTTATCTTGTGATGCATCATTAATACAAATAACTTCTATTTTTTTAAATGATTGTGATAAAGCACTGTTTATAGAACGCTTTAAAAAAAATTCATTATTATAAAATGGAATAATAATACTAACAACAGGAGATTTTAATGGGATTATTTCTTTATATTTATCAGGAAGTACTATCTTTCTTCGTTTTGCATAAGAAATTAAAGCAGAAACAAGTTCATATTGATTAATATTTGCCTTTATAACCGTCATTATTTTTTCTGAATTAATCTTTGGAGCATTGGCTAAAAGTTTAATTTCATTATCACTTAAAAAATTAAACTGTTCTTTAATTAAGCGATGATGTTCCTTTATCAAATTTTGAGTATCTGTACTAGAAACACCTGTTATACTAAAAAATAACAATGGTTTTTGAACTTCAAAAAAAGTATATCCAGCATCATAAAGTCTTAAAGAATATTGATAATCTGCAATTATTTTATATTTTTCGTTATAACCCCCTACTTTATTGTAAATATCAGCAGCTAATAACATTAACTCATGGCGTACCGACATTCCAAATCGCATGCTAAGATTATAAGGCATTGAAGGCAATACTCTTATACTTTTACCTGTTGAATCAACAAGTGTTGATAATGCAGAAACAAAATTAGATTTACTATTTATTAAGGCTTTAAACAGTATTTCTACGCATTGAGTATCATACCAATCATCAGAATTTAAGAGTAGAATATAACGACCTGATGAGAGAGATAAACCTTTATTCATGGCATGATAAAGACTTTTATCAGGTTCTGAAATAAAATAATCAATTGCTGATTCATATTTTTCAATAATATGGCTGGTTTTATCTGTTGAGGATCCATCTACAATAATATATTCAATATTTGGATAGGTTTGATTTAAAACAGATCTGATTGTTCTTTCTATTGTTTTTTCTGAATTAAAACAAATAGTAATAATAGAAATCAAGGGGTATTGTTCTAAGTTCCCCTTAAATTCATTGTTAAGCCTTAATCCGCCTTCCTTAACTCTTTTTTCCGTTGTATCTGGATATCGTAAATATTTCCCACAAATTTTATTTTCATTTGTACTAGGCGGGTTAGAGACTATATTTTTTTGAGTTGAATAAGGATATTTCATATTTATTAGCTTAAAGCCTGTTCCTTATGAAACCAGTCCCAAGTCAAACGGATGGCTTCTTCTAAATTTGTTTTTGGCTCAAAACCTAATAAAGCATGTGCTCGATCATAGTTTGCAAAATTTCGTTCAACTTCACCGATTCTTTTAGGTAAAAACTCCATCGGATGATTTGTTTTATCCGATAAAGAGATAATTAATTGAGCAAGTTCTTTAACTGAAACTTCTCGTCCTCCAGCTAAATGAATAGGATTAAAGCCAGATAAGGATTTTTCAAAAGCGGCGATAATTCCCCAACAAAGATCTTTGACATAAAGAAAATCTCGGGTTGCATTTCCATCCCCATAAATAATAATTTTTTTATTATTCATAATGGCTTTCATAAAAACGGTGACAGCACCTTTTTTATGCCAACTAATGGGACCAATTACATTGGCAAAACGTAAAGCGGTGATATTCATGCCATAAGAGTGAGCAAAAGAAGAACAATAAGCTTCACAACAGAGTTTACCTGAACCATAAGGAGAAATAGGGCGAGGAACCGATTCTTCATTTACAGGCGGTTCAGCATTACCAATTAAAGCCCCTCCTGTTGATGAAAAAACAATTTGTTTAATCCCTTTTTTTCGAGCTTCATTGAACAGGTTAAAAGTCCCTTTAACATTAATATCAAAATTTTCCATGGGATTTTCAACGGATTCAACAACAGAACCATAAGCCGCTAGATGAATAATACCATCAATGCCTTCCAGCGCTTTTGCAACAGCAGTATCATCCCGAATATCACCCTCAAAAAAATCAAAAGCGGTCTTTTTAAGATAGGCTGTATTGCCTTTTGATAAATTATCAAAAACACGGACCTGATGCCCTTTTTTTACCAACATAGGGATAAGATTAGCACCAATAAACCCACAGCCCCCTGTTACTAATATATGGCTCATAATATTTATCCTTTTTGACTTAATTTTTCTTCGGTTTCAGTCCAATAAGACGTACAAAGAATTTTTGTTTTATCACATCGTGAAGCATACTTTTCAGCAATTTCTTTGACTTCAAGTAGCAGTCCTTCTTCTAATGTTGTGGGTTTAAGTCCTAAAGCTAAAAAACAATCATTATCCACATGTAAGTCATTCTCATCATCTTCTTTACGCGGATTAGGTAAATAAGAAATATCAATATTGGTCATTTCTGCCACCAATATTGCCAAGTCTTTAACTGTATGGGTTTCAGTCATTTGATTGAATATTTTAACTTTTTCATTCTTTTCAGGGGGGTTTTTCACTGCAATTTCAATACATTTAACAGTATCATTGATATGAATAAAAGCCCTTGTTTGCCCACCTGTACCGTGAACAGTTAATGGATAACCAATGGCAGACTGCATTAAAAAACGATTGAGTACGGTGCCATAATCTCCATCATAATCAAACCGATTGATTAAACGTTCATCCATTGCCGTTTCTTCTGTATTAGTACCCCATACAATTCCTTGATGTAAATCAGTAATTCGAATACCATCATTTTGATTATAAAAAGCAAAACATAAGGCATCTTGTGTTTTGGTCATATGATAAACACTACCTGGTTTTGCAGGATATAAAATTTCTTGTTCAATGGTGCGTCCATCTTCGGTTACCACTTGAACATTAAGATAACCTTCTGGAATCTTCATACCAGCAGTCCCATAACCATAAACCCCCATTGTTCCTAAATGAACTAAATGGATATCTCTCTTTGACTCAACAATGGCACAAAGAACATTATTAGTGGCATTTAAGTTATTATCAACCGTATAACGTTTACCATAGGATCCTTTCATTGAATAAGGGGCAGCTCTTTGTTCTGCAAAGTGAATGATGGTATCAATCTCTTCATTACAAATTAAATCTAATAAAACTTGATACTCGTGAGCCACATTAATATTATAAAATTCAATTTTTTTTCCTGTTAACTCTTGCCATGCATTTAAACGAACAGACATGGGAGAAATAGGCGTTAAAGAGTCAACTTCTAGTTCAATATCAATTTTTCGTCTCGAAAGATTATCAACAATAATAATATCGTGACCCACCTTTGAGAGGTGTAAAGCCGTTGGCCAACCACAAAAACCATCACCTCCTAATACTAAAATTTTCATTTTTAATTTATATCCAAGGTTGAAACCATCGTGATTATAGACGAATGGTTTTAGTTAGAGTTAATTACAGTTACTAAAAAAGTTACTTTTTAGTCTTTTCACTCGCTATGAAACCAAATTAATAACATTTGGTTTCTGGCAATGACGGATAAACTGCTTATCCACTATCAAGTCAACCATTAAGGAATTCCTGATTACTTTTCGAATAATATTAATGGCACCATTAATATCACTATTGATTAAAATCCCTTTAGAAGAACAGTATAACCCCCGTTTAATCCGTTTTCCTGAAAAAAACGGGGGTAATTTTTGTCCTTTTTTAAATTTAGGTAAATGATCTAAATCTAAGGCACTCGCTTTTGAGGTATAAGATTCCTCTTGAAGTTGTATTTGAGATGAAGAAAAAACACCTTCAGGTAATTTTTATTTAGAAATGATTTTATTCCAAAATAGTTTGATATCCTGATCTACTTTGGTTTAATTCTCCATTAGAATATTTTTTTTAAGTAATTGTTCTTGTTTTTTTGCTAACCACCCTGTTGACTTCCACATAATAATCTTATTTTGTTATTATAGTGATTTCTACTTAATAAGTAAACTGTATTTAAAATCATAATAATTGTTGATTAACAACTTGTATTGATTTTATTTTAATAGATAATTTTCTTAAATCTTCTTTATTTTCACTGACATCTGCAGGAGAAATAACACTTGATGTTGTAATAGAAAGTATCCAAGGTTCTTCATTATTAAAATCTTCTGTATTAAAAATACACTTAATTGGTATAGGGTAAGCTATTACTTTTTCTTGCTTCTTAAACATAAATCGCTTACTTCTTGGTTTAATTTCAGGTAATTCAATATTATTTAAAGAAATATTGATATTTTTGGGAATATCTAAAGACATCGCATCTATAATATAAAAATTAATTTCATAAATACCTTTTAATAACGTTGGAATAGGGATGGTGCTTTTTAATCTAGGTCCTGCCCAACGCCCATTGTCTTCAATATCATACCAATTATCACCATTAAAACAAGGTTTTTTTAGATCAATATTAAAACTTAAAAGTTCAATAGGCTCAATGAGTTGTATTATTTTTTGTTGTAAATCATCCGTTTCTTTTTCTTTTTCTTTATATTTTATAAAATAAGATTTAAGTTCTTCCTGAACTTGATTTAATTGTAATAATAATAATGCATTATTTTCTTCTAATTCTTGTTCATTTTCTGTTTTTTGTTTTAAAATATTTTTTTCATATTCTATTTTCAATGCTTTAATTTTTTCGTTTAAATTCTTGATATTTTGTTCTTTTTGATCTAATTTAGAAGTCTCATCTTGGGTTTTATTTAAGGTTGAAGCCAACGTGTTATGGACTTTTTCTAAGTTCTTGATTTTTTCTCTTAAAGTTTCTCTTTCTTGTTCAATAACATTCAATTTATTTTTTAAATGATGATTATTTTGTTCTTTTTCTTTATATTTTGAAAAATAAGATTTAAGTTCTTGCTGAACTTGCTTTAATTGTAATAATAATAATTCATTCTCTTGTTCTAAATTTTGCTTATTTTCGGCTGTTTGTTTTGTAATATTTTCTTGATATTCTTTCTTTAATTTCTGTATTTTGTTTTGTAATTTATTGACTTTACTGTCTTTTAATTTTGAATTATCCGATAAAAGAAGTGTTTTATTGTTTAATTCTATGACCTTTTGCTGTAAATCTTTATTATTCTTTTGAGTTTCATCTAAGGTTAAAATTAAAGTACTATATTCTTTAAAAGCCGCAACTTTTTCTTGGGTGCTTGATTTTTCTTCAGAATAGGGAATATTTGAAATTGATTCTAATTCTTGATATAAAATATCGGCTTCATTAATTAAACTTTTAGCTAAAGCATGGTTAATTGAAAGCGACATCGCTTTTGTTATTGGAATAATATTTTCTTTTTCTTGATCACTATTTTCATCTATTTCGGTTAATAAATTTTGTGCTAAGTGGACTAAAATAGAAGAAGGTAAGGTCGAATTAAACTCAATATTTTTAATATTTAAATCTAACTTAAATTGACTTGAAACAATTTCAATAAAATGGCTTGGATTATGTGATATTGCTTGAGTATTAACTAAACAACAGTAATCAGGATATTGATTATAAAAACGAATAATTTCCGTATTATAGGCATTGATTCTTTGTAGAATTTTTTCTAATGTATAAGAGGTGGTTTGTTGTTGTAAAATATTCGCAATAATAAATTCAGGAGAAGCATAAACCAAAATAAAGCGAATTTGTGGATCAAATTTTTTCCAAAAATCAACCAACCAAAGACTATTTGAAGAATCCCATCCCCATGATTTTTCAGATATATTTTCTAAAAATAGGTTTTTAGCAAATTCTTGACAAATAAGTCCTAATTCAGCTTGAGTCGTTATTTTTTCTTTATCTAACTCATACAACCTAAAAATTTTATCTTCGATCTCTACTGGAGATAACTTTTCATTACGAGATATATTCGCTTTTACAACACCCGATTGATAAAGAAATTGTCCGACAATGTCATATCCAGAATATGGATAACCACAAGTAATCATTGCTTTCATAATATTTAATTTAAGATTGTTTAAGTTGATTCAAAAATTTAACCCATTGAGGTAAAATATTTTTTTTGGAATATTGAGCGCTGACAATTTTACCATTTTTCAATAACTTATTAAGTTGTTTCTTGGCTTTTTGTGTACTCTCTAACGTTTCTTCAATGACTTTTGCCGCATCTTCAACTGAATAAGGATTAAAATAAACGGCTGCATTATCATAAACTTCCCGATGAACAGGAATATCAGAAGCAATAACGGGCGTGCCACAACACATTGATTCAATGCCAGAGTAATCAAAACCTTCCTGAAAACTAGGACAAATGGTGGCTGTTGCATGTTGGTATAAAATACGTAACTCATAAGAAGGCACGTCATTTAAATAAAAAACCTCGCCCCGCCCCGCCCACGGAAAGAAAATATCCACCACATCGCCACAATTCCAACCTAAATGTCCCACAATAACCAGTTTTAAATCAGGCATTGTGGTATATTTTAAACGTTCCCAAGCATCTAATAATAAAAGATGATTTTTACGGGGTTCAATGGTTGAAACAATTAATAAATAATTAAATTCAAAAGGATCTTCCTCAAAACAAGTCACTTTATATTTAATTTTCTTTTCTTGGCTTTCCGCTATTCCTAACCGATTGGGCACTATTTTTGCCACCATCTTTTTATCAGAATCATCTTCATAATATTCATCTGATACCACATTATAAATAACCACGGAACGTTCAGCGGCTTCAGGAAATATTTTAATTAAATCATGACGGGTGGCCTTAGAAATACAAGCAAACCAAGCGCCTTGCTTAATATTATCTTGCAAAGCATAAAAATGAGATTCTTGATGAAATTTCCGATCACTAATAACATGCGGCATTAAAATAGGAACCGCATCATGATAACGAACAATCATTTTAGTTTGATGAGATACACGACCTGGAAATGGGGTTTGAACTAAGAAAAAATCAATATTTTGGGTATTAATTGTAATATAAGGCGGTTCTGAAGTATAAAATCTAAAATGCAAACCTAAATTGTGTAATTGATTTTTTGATGGGCTTAAAATTCGATACATAGAAGAAGTAATAACTTCTTTTGCGTTTGATTTCAATGTCTTACTAAAAAAAACTCGCCAAATAAAATCTTGAAATAAAGCGGGATCAAAGGTCGTTAATTTAATTTTAATTCGAAAAAGGGTCGCAAAACGCAAATAATGGCGTCTAAAATAAGCCTTCACATGAGAAATATATTCAGGCTCTAAAATAGAAATAACCACTCTTGCCAGCTTTTTAATTTGTTTAGGACCTTTTTTATGTAATGTTTTATCACTTAAAGCGGGTCTTAAAACATGACCACCATGTTGAATTAAACCTTCAACTTGATAATCTTCTAATCCTTGTAAGCTATAAAAAAGTAATCTAGTTTCTTGAGGAATCCCTGCATAACCATCTAAGGCGGGTTTCAAATCAATTAATATTTTAGTTTGCTTCGTCGTCTGCATAATAAATATACGCCTCATCTACATCATCAAATCGTTT
>Ga0256847_1000763_pt1 | contig 18705 bp, 12 predicted proteins | sample TeddybearmetaG_FD_189099 | JGI IMG/M metagenome (GOLD analysis project Ga0256847, IMG submission 189099) | Hydrothermal vent microbial communities from East Pacific Rise, Pacific Ocean - Teddybear | ecosystem: Environmental > Aquatic > Marine > Hydrothermal vents | place: Pacific Ocean: East... | reverse complement strand
AGTGTCGCTTGAAGCAGGATGCTGGTGCGACCATATCTGGCTACGCAACTTTTGCTACAACGAAGGAGACAAGCAAAAATACAAGTAAATTGTTCAAGTTATTCTGTGCCCGTTCCTTAAGGTAATTGAGTGGGTATTTCAATCATAAAAGCTGCGCCTTCAGAATTATTATAGTGATACAATTTTCCCATCATGTTGTTTTCTACAATCATCTTAGACATATAAAGACCAATACCTGTTCCTTTACCTTCTTCTTTAGTTGTAAAGTAAGGCTCGTAGATTTTATTGATAATACCATCAGGAATACCACCCGCATTATCACTTACCTTAATACTGATGCCATTAGCAATCCGATGTGCTGAAATAGATATGTTTGGTGAGACTATCTGGCGTTCAAGTAAAATGTCTTTCGCATTATTAAGTAGGTTGAGAATGACTTGTGAGAATTCTCCCTGAAAACCTTTAATATTTAAATTTTCTTCGCATGCTATATTGATTTCAATATTATGACTTTTAAACTGAGCATCAAGTAGATTGACAGTGGTGTGTACCAATGCATTGATATTAAATAGCTCAGCCTGTTTGTTGGGTTTAAAAAAATTACGAAAATCATCTATAGTCGTCGACATTTTATTTATTAAACGTTCAGACTTTTCCATACTACGTGACATTGCCTGATCGTTTAATTGCCCCGCCTGGTAATTCATATGCTGGTTCTGAAGTACCAGACTTAAGGCATTTAATGGTTGTCGCCATTGATGTGCAATAGCACCTATCATTTCTCCCATGGCTGCCAGGCGTGATTGGTGAATCAATAATCGTTCCTGTTCCTGACGTTGATGGACTTCTTCCTTTACTTTTTTATCGAGGTTTTGGTTTAAGGCATCTAAAGCCAAGGTCCTTTTTTTGACTTCCTGCTCTAATTGTTGATTGTAATTTTCCAGTTTTTGTTTTGATTGCTGTAATGATTGAACCATTTTATTAAAACTATTTGATAACACCCCAATTTCATCATGACGTTTAATCTTTGATTGCACTTCCAGGTTTCCATTGGCGACTTGTGTGGCCAAGTCACTGATGATTGAAACTGGACGTGTTACCCAACGGGCAAAAAAGTAGCCAATAACCATTAACAATACAATGGCAATTCCCGCAAGATAGACCAATTGTAAATACATATCCCTGATATAGGCATTGTATTCATCTGTGGCAAAGTCTACATGTAACCAACCCCACTTTATTCCTGAAAACTCGATGGGATAAACTAAATGGTATCCCTCAGCTTCCCATTGCTGATGCTCTATTTCGTATTCAATGCGTTCGCTTTGTAGTTCAGTTAAAAGTGAAATAGGATCTTCGAGTACGCGCCAGCCAGTTTGATCAACCCAGATGGTTTTTCCTCGCAAAGGCGCTATTGCAATGTAGTGGATACTAGGGTTGTTTGTTAATACTTCAACATTATGTTCAACAATAAATCCAAAATCATTAGTGATAATCGCATCAGAACTTGCCTGAATTATCGAGCGGGAGACAGTGACCCCTTGCGTATACATAATTTGTAGTAACGCTTTTTTTTGCATAGGAATCATCATGAAAGTAAAAGATAACATGATAACTAATACTAAACTGGAAAAATGGATGAAAACTCTCAGGAAAAAACGGCTTCTGATTTTAACGGCCATTACTGACTCACTTCTTTAGTAACGATTGGTAGTGTTTAAATATTTTCTGCATGGGGTGTAACTGTTTCAGTGTTACTGTATGTATTGACTGAAGACTAAACATTTCCAAAATTTGTTGGCCGCGAGCAGATTGATTTAACATTAATACATTTTTGTTAATAAGTGATCTAATTGAATTATCGACATGTTTAAAGTTAAGTATCATGACAGGGAAAAACTGTTTGCCTGATTGATGCATGATGAATATTTTTTGCATAATAGCCGGATTAAGCTCAACGGTTAGATCAAAAATATGTTTTGGTATGATGCATAGATCACTGTTGCCAAAATATACATCCAAAACAGCTTGTGACGCGGTTTTTGTGTGTTTGATTTTGCTGAAAAAATGTAAAATATCTAATCCACTGGATTTTTCTATTAAATATTCCAGGTAAAATTTCATCAATAAATATTCGGGATGTAGAGATAAGGTTTTGCCTTGTAGATTTATTAATTCTTGACCCGCATATTGTTTATTAGCCACAATTATGAAGTTTTCACGATCTGAGGGGCCGCGTTGTATTGTCAAAAGCGGTGTAACAAAGTGATTATGTAAAAAGTCATAGTGCTCTAGCAAATGGTAACCATTAAAAATAGCATAATCAACTTTGCCATCTGATATTAATTGCCGCATTTCGGGGAATGTTCTCACTGGCTTTACAGTCATCTGAACACCACTACCTCTGATTAATTCATTGGCAAATAATTGTAGAGCGACCTGTTTGTCATTATTTTTTAATTCTTTTAGGCCATTTTCCAGATAAGCTAAAGTGAATAATTTTTGTTCTGCTCTTACCAAATGAGAGCTAGCAAAACAAAAGAGTATCGCAAAAAAGAATTTTTGAAAAAAAACCAATCTTTTTGTCATAATTCAGGCTCATAGCTAATGGTCTGTTTTAATTTAGTATATTTCTTATTCAAACGAACAAAGGGTTTTAATGATTCAACGGGACATTTGATCAGTGCTGACATTTTAAAATCGCTCATGATCTGCTGAGATTTGGCCGATTGATTTAATTTAAGTATTTCTGCGATGAAATAGGTTCGCAGCTGTTCCGGGAACTGAATATGAAAGAAACTATAATTAGGTGAATTAATGGGAAAATTAGCGATAATTTTAATTGTATTTTTAATTTGCGGATTTAATTTTGCCATTAAATTAAATGTTTCAAGATAGACGACACCTACATCAGCCTTGTCAAAAAACAGCTGGTGAATAATGGAATTCTGTTTATGTAAGTGTAGGACTGAACTGAAAACGTGTGTAAAAGGTTGCTTAAATTGGGGGATAACCAAAGAATCAAGAAATTCATCTGCTAACTCATCATTTTCCAGTATTACTAAACGGCTGTTTTTTATATCTGAGATTTGATTTATGTGCTTATCTTTACGGGCTAAAACAACCATTCCATAAGGTTTACCTGTAGCACTCAGGCTTGCAAAACCATCAGCTAACAAACTCAAGTCAAAATGTTTTGCGATCAATAAAGGGGGAGCGACAATAATACTGAGTTGACCTTTATTAAAGGCAGATTGCATTTTCTCAATGTGATCAAATAGGGTGATATTGCTGTGCTCAATCTTATGTGTTTTACTAAACTCAGCTATCCAGAAATTAATAGCAACTTGAAAATCAGTTCGACTAATCCTGTTGTTGATGGACGGGAAATACCAGCCAATGGAAAACTCTGGAATTATTAATTTTTCTTTTGCAAGCACGGTGTTAAGGAATTGCATGCATAATAAAAATGAAAAAAATATTATTCTAATCATTAACGAGTGCTTTTTTAAGTTTAAGGTAGGATTTATAAAAGGTATCAAACCTTGCTAAATCATCCACATATGATGTCTCAATATCAGATGATTGGAAAACTTCTAATATTTGCCGACCTCGTATCTCAGAAGTAAATTGATGTGCCACTTTTTTTAACTGGACTTGATAATGATAGTCACGATGGAAGTAACCATAATTTCTTGATTTGATAGCAAAGCTATTTAAAATTGAAACTTTTTTTGTTATCTGGGGATTCATTTCAGCCATAAGATTGAGCGTACTTTGATAAACGACGGCAACATCTGCTCTGCCAAAAAATAGATCTAGAATTATTCGTTGATTGGTATCAACTTTACTTATCTGGCGAAATACCCGCTGATATGAATGTTGATAATGTTTGATGGTTTCGGTTTGCATGAATAATTCTGCCAATAAATCATTTGTTGGCAAAAGCAAACGTTTACCTAAAAAACCGGTAGCCGCCATTTTTTCTTTCTGATTGGTGATAATAACGAGATGATCTTTTTTGTTTTTTTCTTTAACACCTACAAAACCATCAGATAATAAATTACGATCAAAGTGAATAGACAGTAATAGTGGCGGGGCAACTACCATGTCGAGTTTTCCGTTATGAAATGCTGTTTTCATTGAAACAATATCATCAAATATAACTGAATAAGAATTTTTTATATCAATTTTATCTGTTAATTCTTTCATCCAGTAATTAAGTGAAATTTCAATGTCAGTCTGACTTGATACATTACTTAAAGACGGATAATAAAAACCCATTACCAGGCGAGATTGTGATGAAGTATCTTGCTCAGCTTGTACTAATGAAATAAATAGGCTTAGAAATAAGCTGCAAATTTTTGTCACCGGTTTCGGACTCGATCAATTAATTGTAAATGTTTTTTTTTGAGTTGTTGTGTTGTTTTTAAGTCAGCAATGCTAGAACGCTGTATTTTCTCGGCATGGAACAAAGCCATTAATTGTCGGCCCCTGGGGTGAGTTTCCAGTTTTTCCATTTCAGCTAAAACGGATTCTCTAAATTTAGGATTTACCTTACGATGAAAAAAACCTAATCCCCGAGGAATGTTAGCAAGCCTGGAAATTACACGTGTGTTAGTTTTTATCTGCGGATTTAATTCAATGGCCAACTGGTAAGCATTTCTATAGACCAGAATCATATCGGTTTTTTTGAAAAACAATTTAAAGATCAATTGATTCGATCTTTGAATACGATCAATGTTGGGGAACACTTCCCTTGCTTGTTTTCCAAAGTGTTTTAGGGATAACAGATCAACATACATTTCTGATATGGGATCACTAATCAGTATAGATAACTGTTTATTTTCAATGTCTTTAAAATTATTTATCCCAGAGTTTTTATGCGTGATAATCAGTAACTGGTCTTTTGTTGAGGTGTCTGACTGGACGATCTTATAGCCGTCTGCTAACAGTGTCGGGTCAAATGTGTCGACGATTGGCAAAGGGGAGGACACGATGAAATTTATTTTACCCTGATAAAAATCAGTTCGCATTTCATCCAGGTTTTTGTAGATGGTTATAAAGGCTTTGAAGCCGGCATGCTTACCCACTTCTTCTGACCAAAAACGTAAAGCAACTTCCATATCGGCCAGGGCAATATCAGGAATAGATTCAAGATAAAAACCTGTACGCAAGGTAAGTTGTTGAAATGGGTCTTCAGCCGCTAGACTGACATCGGTTAGACTCATTATCAACAAAGTAATTAGTAAATTACATTTATGACGTCTGTACATGGTTTTTATACTATTGAGGTTTGTAATGTGAACTTAAAAAAACCAAGATTGTTAAATTCAGCTATTTTCTGGTTAGCTGACGAAGTTATTTTATACTCGTTCAATGCAAAGGTAACCACCCGTATTTGGAGTTCTTTAGGGCGATAAATGCTCTATATTACGTCCTATCAAATATTCAAGAGAAGTCAGAGCAATCTCTAAGGCATAACGGGAACGGTAATAAGCACTTTTGGCGAAACCTTCCACCAGCTGCGCTTGAATCACATCTTTGGTTTCCACCATTTCCTGTTGATATGCACGGACATGTAGTTGACGGTTTTCACGTGCAGATCCATAGGCGGATTCAGTATTTTTAATTTGTTTACCCGAGCTGCGGATGCGTAGAAACTGTTGTTTTATTTGTAAAGCCATACCTTCATCCAAGAGGACACGCTGGCTTTTTATCTGCCGTTGTTGGGCTTTGGCGTGATTTACTTTTCCCGCAGTTTCAAAGCCGCTAAAAAGGTCCCATTGCATGCCTACCCCAATATTCCAGCCGTCACGATTATCATCATTGATCAAGCCACCATCAAAGCCATTCCATAGCTTATAAGCACGGGCCTGGACACCAACCATCGGATAGTAACCACTTTGCGCTTCCGTAATCCGATGCTCAGCAAGCTGCACCGCCAGACTGAGTTGTTGTAATTCCGGGTTAAAATGATTGGCAGCATCAATTAATTCTTGTAATTCTGTCGTTATTGCGACAGGCTTTTGACTCTCCGCCAGATGATATTGTGCATCCCAGGCTTGCCCCATGGCATTGCCCAGGGCCTCGTGGGCTAATTCACGGGCATAGACTGCTTCATTTAACATAGAGCGGTTTAAGGCAGTGATTGTTTTGGTGCGCAGATAATCCGTTTTTTTAACCTTCAAAGAGCCATTTTGATAGAGGCGTTCGGTTAAATCTTCCAGGACTTTGAAGCGTTCCAGCGTATCCGCGGCTAATTGTTCCATCTGCATGGCAAACTGGGCGGCATAATAATATTTTTTAACATCTCTAACAACCTCCAAAGATGTTTTACGGCGGCCTTGTTCCGCAATCTGTACGCCTTTTTCAGCCTGGCCTACGATTGCAGGTCGTTTTAAGCCAGTGAAAACCGGGTAGGTTAAATTGATAGACGCTCTGACCAGATCCCGGTCGTAGAGTTTTATTTTTAAGTCTAGTGGAAGTGCTCCGACCGGCGAACCAATTAACATTCCTAAAGGACCTGATAAACTTTGGGGCAATGAAAACGACCCCTCAACATTGAAGGTTCTATCTTCATCTGCACGGTCAGCACTTACTTTAGCTGCAAGCCGGGGCCAGTAGGCTGACATGGCTTGCTGATACAGCGCTTCTGCCATAGCCACCTGGGCATTGGATACCTTCAGTGATTGATGTTTTTGCAAGGCAATAGCTATACAATCATCCAGAGTAAAAGTTTCAACATGACTGAGTTTTGCTTGCGCTAAGGTGCTGGATAAAAGCACCCAAAGTAGAAAAAAATGCTTTAGCATGATTGGTTTTTATCAAGTAAGTGGTTACGAATATCCAGGATTTGATCTAAATTTTCCAGAAACAGATCCACTAATACCGGATCAAATTGCACCCCTTTTTTGGCAATTAGATAGTCTATAATCTGTTCGTCATTCCAGGGTTGCTTATAGCTGCGTTTACTGCCAAGAGCATCGAAGACATCTACCAGAGCGACAATTCGGGCTTCAATGGCAATTTCCTCACCGCTTAATCCCAGTGGGTATCCTTTGCCGTTGTAATATTCATGATGCTCATGAGCAATGGTTGCAGCCATTCTGATCAAAGGTTTGTCCATGCGGTTAAGCATTTTATAGCCTAAAGCGGCATGCTCTTGCATGGTCTGGAATTCTGAACGAGTTAACTTCCCAGGTTTATGTAAAATTTCATCAGGAATACCCACTTTTCCGATGTCATGCATGGGAGATGCTATTTTAATCATTTTGGCATGCTCACAGCTCAAGCCATATTTTTCTGCCAGCAACTCGGAAATCTGGGCAACACGCTTTATATGTAGGCCTGTTTCCTCGCTATGGTTTTCCACCACTTCGCCCATCACATAAATCAATTCTTTTTGTGTTTCAATAATCTCTGCATTAAGGCTGACAGCTTCGCTGATATCCTGGCTCAAGCTCATCAATGAATGTATTTCACCCGCTTCATCGTGAATTCCGACAAAGACCATACTCAATGTACGTTCACTATCTGGTTTAGTACCAATCCTAATGACGTTGGAACAAAACCCCTGTTCCTTTATTTTGCTCAGGACACGTTGTTTAAAATCACTACAATCAAGCACCATGTCGCTGAACGACTGACCTATTAATTCATCTGTTTGACAATTTAATGAAGCGCTGAAGTTATGATTGGCACTGATGATGTTACCATCTGTATCGAGTACACAAAGGGATGTACCTAGCTCAATGGCACGCTCATATTCTTTAAAATAATGCTGTTGTGATTCTAAATCTTGCTGCAAATTGAGTGATAATCGTTCAAATTTTTCATAGACTTCGGTCATATCCACCATCAGTGCAACAAATTCTTCAATTTGCTCATCTTCATTGACTATGGCTACCACTGTGGCATCGACTATAAAAATATCGCCTGATTTGCTGGTCTTCTTTAACATTCCTTGCCACTTTTTATCCTTTAAAACAGAATTTTTTAACGTTTCCAGGATGGGTTCTTGGGGATTGCCTGAAAAAGTGAATAAATAATGTTGGCCTAACAACTCTTCTTCACTGTAGCCGGATATGCTACAAAATTGGCGATTGACATAACAGATTCGGCCTTGCAAATCGATTTTGGCTACAATGGCTTTTTCATCAACCAGTAATTTATATTGTTCCAGTAATTTGCGATTCCGTTTAACTTCACTCTCCAATTGCATTTGTTGATTGATTTCGACCAGCTTATCTAACAAACGCTCAATACTTATGGGCTTGGTAATATAATGTTTGATTCCCAGTTCCAGTGCCCGAAATAAATATTCCACATCGTTATAGGCACTTAAAATAATAATTTCCTGGTTCGGGTTGATATGTTTGATATCGGCCGACATGGAAAGTCCGTTCATTTTCGGCATCTGGATATCTGAAATTATAATATCTGGTTTATACTGTTGGTAGAGATTCAAGCCTTCTTGTCCGTCAGCAGCGACATATAAATTACTGAACCAACTTTGCATCACCAATACCAGCTCTTCTCGCGTTTCATCGTCATCTTCAACATATAAAACATTGAGATCAGTTAATTCTGAAATTTTAGTTATGTCTAACATAGTTATTAGTAATGTTGTTTTATCTGATTAATATATGACTATTAGCAAGCTGCTTTCATCCCGGTTTTCAATACCGTAGACAACAGGGTAGAAAAAAGTATCTTGCAATAGTTGTATTTTCTCTTTTCCCTGGAGTCAGATGCTGTACCTAATGTTACCAAGAAGTATTTACGCCGTGTCTTGAGGCACAAAGTGAAAGCAACGCTGCTTTGTTCATTGTCATAATTCATTATGCCAGCAAAAAGATTGCTTTCCTTGTTGTTTAGCTTTATACATTGCTTCGTCTGCATATTGCAATAATTTAAGTGGATTGATTGCATCATTCGGATACATGGCAATACCAATACTGACTGAAAGATGCAATGAATCAGCTACATGTATGCTCAAAGCCTTAATTAAACGATCTGCTGTTTCTGCGACCCGTTCTATTGATGTGCCTTTAAGGATAATTGCAAATTCATCACCACCTAGACGAGCTACTGTATCAATTTCACGGACACAGTGTTTTAATTTATCGGCTACTTGTTGTAGAATTTCATCGCCTTTGCCATGTCCTAATGTGTCATTTACGGGCTTAAAACCATCTAAGTCAAGGTATAGTAGAGCAATGTGGTATTGCTGATGTTTGGCAATGGAAAGTGCATTATTTAAACTATAAAAAAACTCATTACGATTGGGCAATCCAGTGAGTGGGTCATGATTTGCTCTGTGTGTTAATTCTTTTACCTGAGCCTTTTGTTCGGAAATATCGGCTAATACCATCACGAAATGAATAATAGAGTTATCGGCATGCTTTTTGCCATTAACAATGACTCTGACAGGAAATTGTTCGCCACTTTTTTTAATTACCCATAGTTCGCCCTTCCATTGTCGTTGATTTTTCACCCAGGTTAGAATGTTTTTAATTGTAGGCTGGTTGTATGGAGAATCAAATATTTTAGAAATAGAATGATTGAGCAGTTCAGTTTTACTATACCCCATCAATTCTTGCATGGCGGGGTTGATATTCTCTATCATATTGTTTTTATCCATGATAATCATGGCTTCACCGGATATCTCAAAAATAGTTGCTGCCAGTTGAAATTGATCTTGAGTGGCTTTTCGTGAGCTAATATCATCCATAGTCCAGACCAATCCTTGTTCTGGCTCTACACTATCTATTAGCTTGCCACGTACGGAGGTCCATAATGTATTGCCATCTTTATGTTGCGTTTCCATTTCACATTCGATATAACCGTGTTGCAAAATAGTGTTTAAACATTGTATTTCTGTATGGGGTTTGTTGCTGGAAATGGGACTCAATATTTTGCTTAAACTTTGAATGTCTTCGTTGTAACCATATTGCAAAAAAAATTGAAAATTGGTTTTTAAAACATTAAGATTTAGGTCAGTATAGGCGATGGCAATAGGAGAATGATGCAATATAGCTGCCTGGCACGCGTTACTGGTAAATAATCGCTGTTTAAGCTTTGAAATTTGTATCTGGGTTTTAATTTTAACCAGTAATTCAACGGGTTTAATTGGCTGGGTTATGACATCATTTGCCCCCCAATCCAAAGCATAACGAGTATCACAATCTTCCTGTTTGCAAAGAAGAATAATGGGAATATTTTTAGCCTTGGCAAAGTTATTTATTTGTTCGCTATACTTGTCAAAATTTGGCAAATTGAAATCTAGCAACATGATATCAGCATGAACAGTTTGTATCTGCATCACATTGTCCGCTGCAAGGTGTAGTTCAGACATCTTATAATCGGCATCAGTCAAATAACTACTTATCAATTTGCAGTTGGTACTCTCGCTTTGTATAAGTAAAATACTATTCTGTTTAATGATATTCACCAGGCCATGCTTCACTCTAAAAAATTAGTTGGCTCACTATAATTCTGCTGCCAATTGATTTATTTAGGTTTACTCGATTCTGAATTGTAATTGATTGTATTGAAATTTACTATTTTTTAACGTATTCAAATATACTTCGCATGGTCAATCAGTAAGCGAATAACTTTTATGATTATAAACAATCTGCAGGCTGTAAGTTGTTTTCACTCTGTTTAAAAGACTGCTGACAGCAGGGCAGTTAAAGCGCGAAGTATAATTAAGTTGTGTTTTTACGGGCGTAGAGGAAGCAACCCGCGATATGTAGTCAAGATGATTTTTTATCTTTGAACGCTGTAATGGGTAATCATGGTGTATATACCTCCAGGTTGAATTTCTACAGTATCGGAGGCAGCATTTGCAATCTCAACGCAAACAAAGTGTTTGTAGTCATCAGCAGCCAGATCTGTCATTTCAGATGAACCTTTGGCCCAGGGATTCCATACCACAACATTTTTATTTCCTGATGAACTGATTTTTATTTTTCGTTCTAATACAGGATCTTCTATAGTCAGGTCATGTTTAATATCTGTATAAATATGATCGGTTTCTTCATAAAGAGCAATAACTCCGACTTGACAAGCTTTGACAAAGTTTTCAGTTTTATCCAGGTATTCGGTATGTTCTAGTCCCAAGATTTTAACCTGTGTAGCATCTCCCACATTAAAATAAGCGTGTAATGCTTCGGTAATAGTAAATGGCTGGATTCCTGTATTTCGAGTACATAACTCCAGCGTGAGAGTATGGCCAATATTAATCTCTAATGACAGATAAAAAGAAAAAGACCAAAGTTTTTTGGTTTTAGCGGTATCAACAAGAGAGAGTTTTATTTTAGTATCGCCATTATTCAAAACATCAACGGATGAGACGGTCCAGAAATTGTTTCTGGCAAAACCATGATCAGGGTTTTTAGCATTTCCAGTATCCGCTCCAAACCAGGGCCAACAAATCGGAATACCGCCTTTTATTGCTTTACCTTCTTGGAAATAGGCATTTTCACTGATAAACATAAAATCCTCAGCTTCATTGACGGGTTTAAAGGACAGTACTTGTCCTGCATAGACAGATATTAAAGCACTGGCTTTTTTATTATTGATTTTTATAAAAGGAAGCCCGCCTTTTCCAGCTATGAATACAACTTGATCGGAGATACCAAAATCAGTATTTAATTGTTGAATATTAATAAGTTTGCCTATTGATTTATATGTTGTTTCTATAAGAAGGAAGTATAGATGCTAATATCTCCAGGATGTAATAACAATCTGAATCATTTCTTAGAACTATCAGATGTTTCCTTCCTGACTGAATTTTTTAATAAATTCACTCATTTCAGCTGCTGGTATTGGCTTACTGAAAAAAAATCCCTGGCCATAATCACATTGGTGTTCTTGTAGGAACAAAGCTTGTTCTTTAGTCTCCACCCCTTCGGCTATTATTTGCATTTTCATGCTGTGGCCCAATGCAATAATTGCGTTTACAATGCTGGCATCGTCAGAGTTATGTATGACGCTGTCGACAAAAGACTTATCAATTTTTAACTTATCAATAGGAAATTTTTTGAGGTATTCCAGAGACGAGTATCCTGTTCCGAAATCATCGACAGCAATTGATATTCCTGCACTCTTTAAATCAGCCAAAGTTTGAATAGCCTGGTCAATATCATCAATCATCATACTTTCGGTGATTTCCACTTGTAGTGAATTAGTAGCTAGTCCATTATTTTCAATTTCTCGGGTAATAATTTTGACCAGATCTTTCTGTACAAACTGGTGTGCAGATAAATTTATGGCTACTTTTACCAAGGGCAAGCCTAAGTCTTGCCATGATTTTAGCTGCCGACAAACAGTTTTAATAACCCATTCCCCAATTTGAATTATCAACCCTATATCTTCAGACAGGGGGATGAAATTATCTGGCGAAATTAGACCTTTTTCAGGATGACGCCATCTGATTAAAGCTTCGGTGCCAATTAAGCGATCAGTTGAAAGATTTATTTGTGGTTGATAATACAGCTCTAATTCACCTGTTAGGATGGCTTGGCGCAGTTCCGCTTCAATTACCAGCTTTTCTTTGGCCTGGTTTTCCAGGTCTTGTGAGTAAAAGCAGAAATTATTACGACCGTGTTTTTTAATGTTATACATTGCCGTATCTGATTTAGCTAAAAGAACCTCCGCTGTCTGACCATCTTCAGGAAATAAACTGATGCCGATGCTGGGTGTAACAAAAACTTCCTGCTCATTAATCAAAAAAGAAAGTGACAGACTTTGTATTACCTTCACTGCAATGTCTGCTGCATCAGAAGGTGCAGTCAGGTTGGCTAACAAAATGATAAATTCGTCGCTTCCCCATCGAGAAATAGTATCTGATTTTCTAATCCAGTTATTTAGCCGTTTAGCGACTTCCTGCAATACTAAATCACCACAAATATGCCCCATGCCATCATTGATTTTTTTAAAGCCATCCAGGTCAATGAATAAAACAGCAAAATTTAATTTTTCCCGACTGGCTCTGTTAATGGCTTGTTCCAGTCTGTCTTTCAACAATATTCGATTGGGTAATCCTGTTAGCGTGTCATGCGAGGCTATAAATGCAACTTTTCGATTAATATTAATTATTTCAGTTAAGTCTTTAAGCGCATAGACAACACCTGTCTGGATGCCATCTTCAGCATGTAACGGGCTACTGGAAAAATGTACCGCAAATTCTTCTTGTTGCTGGTTGCGTATTACCCTGGCTTCTGCCTTTTGTATTTCGGAGGTTAAAGTATGACTATCTAATAAACGGGTGTTATTTTGAGCTGCAAATTGGCATATTTCAGTAAAAGGTTTGTGTCTGACATCCACAAGTTTACAGGCCAGCATTTTTTCAGCCGCCGGATTCATAAATTCAATATAGCCCAGTTTGTCTGTAGTTATTACGGCTTCCCCAATTGCCTTTAGTGTTGCACTGGCCTTTTCATGTTCATTGAACAATGTCTGACCTAATTGTTCAAGTTTACGCCAACTCCAAAGTGGATAACTGAGTATCAAACAAAGCAATGTCGGTAGCGGAGAAAACCAGAGTTGCTGAGTATTGAGCAAGTAGAAACTAGTAACACTGGTAAATATAGAAAATAACAGAACCAGCATTAATCCCATACTAGAGTTGAAAAATCTGAACAGTAAAATAGGTATAACTATCAGGATTAAGGTAATCGGTAAATAAACAGACCATTTAACAACCTGGATTATTTCCCCCGAATGGATGGTGGCCAAGGCATTGGCTTGAAGCTCAATTCCCGACATGAGTCGATTGTTTTTTGATACGGGGGTAGCAATACGACTCCCCAGTCCCTCGGCTGTCATACCTATTAATACAACCTTGCCATGTAAACTTTGCCGAATAGCAGGGTCATATAGTACATCGACATAGGAAAGCTGACGAAATTTTCCTGGTGGACCACTAAAAGTAATTAATATTTTTTTCTGTGTTGTCAGGTCGAAGGGTTCAACATGTCCGAATAATTGTCGACTTAATGTTAATGCCATGGCCGGTAAGACTTGACCATCACTAAGGTCTAGCTGTAGATCCAGATACCGAACGACGCCTTGTGGATCGAAGTGCATATTGACATGGACCAGTTGAGCGTCCTCCGCAATATCCTTCAACGGCTTTGTGACTATAAAATGATCATCTTGCTCAATAGTAAGTACCGGCAATACCACATGGCCATTTCGGCGAATTGCTGCGGCCAGACGCTGGTCATTTTTTGGATGCACAAGGTCTGGTTCCATGAATAAAATATCCATACCCACTGCAGCAACTTGTATTGCAGTGAGTTGATCTAACAGGTCAGCATGGATAGATCGGGACCATGGCCAGCGTCCCAGTTTTTGTAGACTTTTTTCATCGATGGCCACAATGACGATATTATCATCTATAGGTCTATATATTGCAGCTGATTCAAAGTCATAAAATAAATTATCCCAACGTTTAAATAGTTGCAGATCATTAACCAGCAGCTGATTTAATAGCACCGATAAAATGACCAGAAAAACAGCCAGAATGATATCAAAGGATAATTCTTTTGATGTAAAAGTAGACATTTTTTTGCTAATTACAGCGCTATTAAAGCTAGCAGCGGTAGCAAAGTCAGTAGCCAATAATAATTGTATGGGATACTGATGCTTTGTGGTGTGCCAAATGGCCCGACAAAACCATCGGGATCGATTGTTCGTAGGCGAATAAAATATTCCCCTCCATCGGGTCGAGGGATTTCAAACCCTGGTTCATCTGTGTACTTATCAACCAATAATTCACTAAAGGTTTCATCATTTGCCATCTGAAAATGATAAGTTTGTCCAGGCAAGCCACTACGCGAACGAATAACGAGAGTATCATCCGAGATATCAGGCGCTTCCAGTGCTGGAGCAGGTAGAATACGGCGGAACATCTGTCCATCACTGAAGGGGCCGTCACCCTGCTGATCAACTGCGGCAACCCGCCAATAATATTTACCTAACGCCAACTCATCAGTTACAGTGAGTTCTGAGTCATCAATATTTTGGCTATCAAATAAGAGTTGGGAAAAATCCTGGTCTTTGGCAATCTGTAGATGATATTGCTGGCTGCCTTGTTGAGCTGACCAGTCAAATTCAGTATTGTTTTCTAGCAGTATGCCCGCTCCAGGTTTAGGAGACACTAAAAAAGGTGCTACTGGCCGAGCATTAATGGTAATTAGGCGCTGCGCGTTATACCCTTCAAGCTTTAGTTTATCAATAGCGCGAACACGGAGATGATAATCGCCATCTGCTAAATCAGGTCCTCTAATGATGGCAGAATAAGATGGCTTATCAAATAGCATATTAAGAAAAAGCTCAGTTTTTGCAATTTGTATCCGATAACCTTGGCCTTTTTTTTGTCCTGGCATGATAAATTGTATGGGTACTTGTTCAAAAACTTTAGGTATTTGATTTATATCGGGAGCCGGGAGTAATTTTACCGGAGGTAAAGGGTCTTGATCTTTTACGGTGACGGTTCCAAAACCGGCGGGAATTAGTAAACTTTTTAAATGGCCCTTAACAGACACTTTACCGCCAACAACTTCAGTTTTTGATGAATTATTTTTTTCTTCTGCACTGAGTCTGTAGTCAGTTCCTCGCACAGAGGTTACAGTTGCTGGTGTCTTGATCTGGAAACGCCTAGCAGTCCCTTTGCCTGGAGTTACCTGAGTTTCCATTCTTCCTGTTTCTAGGTATAAACGGTAATCAGACATTCCGGTGTTTTCCAATAACATTAGATGATCTACTTTTAGACGACTCTTTTCCTGTAATAAAATTTGCGAACCATCGAGAAAACCAAGAACCAGGGTGCTGTCAGCGTCTGTCATGATGGTATCATCAAGCATTACCAATTCCCCCGATTTTAATTGCCGCGACTGATCTGATGCATAATCCAATATATGAGCTGTGCCTTGCAGATTGAGTACACGAATGAGTGCTGGATAATGTCTTATCCATTGTTTGGGAATTCTAATTTTTGTTCCGGGCATAATGTGCCAGGGATCAGCAATATTGTTCAATTTCTGAACACGATTGACATAAGATTTATCAAGGAGGTGAGCAACAGCCAGATTCCATAAATTATCTCTATTGCGTACTTTATAAACCCAGTCTTCTGCTGCCGCTAAGGAAATAGAAAAGAAACACATTGCTATGATGAATGCACTATACGTAAATATGAAGCTATAGTGTTTTTTTGTTTGCATGTTGAATCCTGTTAAGCAGGTACAGTAAAGATTGTTCTCAACTGAAAAAGGGTTATTCGAGAAAAATTTTATTTAATGGCTATGAATTCAGTACAGGTAGCTTCTCTGCTGTTAACAGTCTAGTAAAATAGAGTGGAAACAACTGCTAATCTGTAATTTATTACTAGTCAAATATTACTATAAAGTAGGATTATAGTTAACAAAACTATCAAAAACTGTCTTTTATTTCAATTAATATACCATGTTTAATTAAGTTAATAGTTGATTCTAATTGAAGATAGTTTACTTAGCCAATTTGAGTAATAAAAAAAAGGGGTAGGATTAAATATTTATGAATTTTGATTGTAGATGTTGTGTTGGAATTGGTGAGATTGGATGATTATTTGTTTCCACCTCCCTAAACTTAGCAAAGGTAAGAATGGTAAAAAACAGTCTGCTATTTATAATAATGATTTTATTGGCTTATGGATTCTGGATCAGTTCTGATTTTAAAACCATAGCTGCCGGAATATCGATATTTCTATTTGGAATGTTGTCTTTACAGCAGGGGTTCAGATCCTTTACTGGCGGTATTTTAGAGTCGATATTAAAAGCTGTGACTAATAGCTTAAGCAAACGCTTGTGTTTTGGTGTGGTAACAACAATGATGATGCAATCCAGTTCATTATTGTCTGTTTTAGTCATCTCTTTCATAAGTGCGGGGCTATTAGACCTGGTCTCAGGTATGGGGATCATTTTTGGAGCAAACCTTGGGACAACTACAGGTGCTTGGCTAGTTGCAGGTTTTGGCATCAAAGTAAAAATTTCAGCCTATGCAATGCCTATGTTAGTGTTTGGTGTGTTACTGGTATTGCAGAAATCAAAGAATCTTCAAGGAATAGGATACATACTGACGGGAATAGGGTTTTTATTTCTGGGGATTCATTATATGAAAGAGGGATTTGATACTTTCAAGGAGACTATTAACCTCACTGAATATGCCATGACGGGATTTTCTGGATTGCTGGTTTTTGTTGCTCTTGGTGTACTGACCACTATTATCATCCAGTCCAGTGATGCAACAATGGTTTTAATAATTACAGCATTGGCATCAGGGCAGGTGACTTATGAAAATTCATTGGCCTTAGCTGTAGGAGCAAACATTGGGACTACAGTGACAGCCATTTTAGGGTCTTTAAGCGCCAATATAAAAGGTAAGCGATTGGCGGCTGCTCATTTAATATTTAATTTGTTTACTGCTATCGTTGCAATTATCATGATGGATCAGTTTGTCTGGGTGGTTGACAAGTTTTGTAATGCTGTAGGTATATCATCTGATGATTACACACTCAAATTGGCTGCGTTTCATACTTTATTCAATGTGGTAGGCATCTGTGTAATGTTACCTTTGGCTCGCCCATTAGCCAGATTGCTGGAAACCTTGTTAGTTGATAAAGCAGGCGCGGTAGATAAACCTAATTTTTTAACACAATCTGCATTACAGTTTCCTGATACAGCAGTTGAAGCAGTTAGAAAAGAGACTGAACATTTGTACAATAATGTAGTACACCTTATTCTAAAAACAATAGGATTACACCGACGCGATGTTTTTTCTGAACAAGTGTTGAGTGATGTTGTTAAAAAATATCAGCAGTTGCCTGATTATGATCTTGATGATGCTTATGAAAGAAATTTTAAAGGGATTTATAGTTCAATCATCGCATTTATCAGTCAGGCCAGATTTACCTGGGAAATGAAACAATCAGGTCGCTTGTATTGGTTGAGAGAAGCTAATTTAAAACTCGCTGAATCCATAAAAGGGACTAAACATTTACAAAAGAATTTACAGAAAAGTAGTATTTCTCACAATCATTTTTTTAAACTGGAATACGATAATGTACGCAGTCAGGTTGCTACATTATTACGGGAACTCGAAGCAATTAAGACAGGAATGCTGGTTAGCGAATTAACCTTATTATCTTTGGATATGTTAAAGGCAAAATTGAAAGATCAGAATAAACTTATGATGGAGAATATCGAAGTTTTGATAAGAGAACATAAAATTTCCGCAGAAATGGGAACCTCGCTAATGAATGATAGCGTTTATGTCTATGATATTCAGGCTAACCTGATCAGTATGGCGGCTACTGTGTTTATTAACCATTCCAGACAATCAATTGATGCCGAACGTGAGTTGACTTTAACGGATAGTGAGTTATCAAAAGTGGTCAATTCAGTATCTTATAAACAAGATTAATTGCTTGTTATAGAGAGTAGATTTAGGATCAAAGTAATGAATAAATCAAAATTATTGAGCAAATTAGAGGATTTCTTTGATTCGGATGAGGCAAAAAGAAGGAAGAATGTGACACAGATAGAAACTGTATTAGAAAAATTAAAGAATAAACAAGCGAAAACCAAAAAAATGCTGTTGCAATGCAAAAATGAAGATTTTAAAAAAGCATTAAACCTGGAAATTGATGTTATT
>Ga0256847_1000762_pt1 | contig 18723 bp, 17 predicted proteins | sample TeddybearmetaG_FD_189099 | JGI IMG/M metagenome (GOLD analysis project Ga0256847, IMG submission 189099) | Hydrothermal vent microbial communities from East Pacific Rise, Pacific Ocean - Teddybear | ecosystem: Environmental > Aquatic > Marine > Hydrothermal vents | place: Pacific Ocean: East... | reverse complement strand
TATTGGAAAAACATACGCTATTTAATTTTAGCAACTAAAGCAGAGTAGACTTTAGTTGTGCAGGGGAGCGTTCTAGAACCGGTCAAGATAATTGTCGCGGACCGGTCAAAGTAATTGACATCTAACAGAGAATAAAAACAACAATTGCGACTTGGCCGATTGAAATGGTAGGAACACGGAGGAAACCGAAAAATCTTATATCCAATTAGACTTAGAGATTGATGCTGCATAAAGCGGTATAATACTCGATTATAATCAAAGTTATTCAAAATTAAAAAGTAAATATGGAGATTTAGTATTGATTAATATTATCAAGTAAAACATAAAATATATTTTAAAATATCTCTTTTATTTTTGCAGTTTTTGATCGAAATGGGCTTTTTCGCATTCATTGTTAACCAAACTTTTCAACACCCTTAAGAGGTAGAAACATGTCCAACTATGGCAAAGGAAAATTATTTCAAGTAATTTTTACTATAATTATTTTAATTTTTTTTGGTATGTGTAGCGGAAATGAAGCTGATATAAAAAATACAGAAAATATAACAGCAAAAATAATTGACCTAAAACCAAATATTTATAAAAACAAACATGATAGTGCGCAGCATTCTGGAGACAGGTTTTTTTTTGAAACAGATGAAAATAATAAATTTGATATTTTTACACTTATTAACATTAGGCCAAGTCCAAAAATCGGTGATTCATTCCCGATTGTCATCAACACCTACTCGGATGGCAGTAAAAAATATTTGTTAAACGTAACGCAATGGGAGAGGGATCATAGTGTTCTTTGGTAATATGAACATAAAAAATGTTGGGTGTTTTTTGGGCAACTAGAGAAAATATCTGATATCGGTCATAAAGGGTTACAAAAAGTAAATGGCGGAGGGGCAGGGATTCGAACCCTGGGTGGACGTTAATCCACGCCGGTTTTCAAGACCGGTACATTCAACCGCTCTGTCACCCCTCCTGGTTTGAGCGGAAGAATACTGCAATTTTTAGCAAGTTTCTAGTCTCTTGGTGTATTTTAAGCAAAAAAAAATCGGGCAATTCGGAAATTGCCCGGATCAATGTTGCCTATGGCCAAGGCATCATATTGCCTGCGCGCCCAAGTGTGTTGCTGATGGCGTAAGACATCACGGCCATATAATCGGCCATTTTGGGAATTGACTGCATATACACTTCCATACGCTCCATGGCGTTAGTCATGCGATCCATGCTGTCACGCATATGATCCATTGAGCCGGTCATGCCGCCCATATCGGTGGACATACTTCCCATGCTGGCATTCATGCTGGTCATTTGTGCGCCCATCACTTGCATTTCATCAATGTCTTTTTTGAGGTCACCAAATAAGCCTTCATATTGTTTGATGGTGGAGATTAAGCGGGCTTTGTCATGTTGGGCAATATTTTTGATGTCTTGTTTGATGCGGGTTTGGATAGCCTTAAATTTACTGTTTACTTTGTTAATTTTCTGGCTAATTTCTTGGCGGATTGATGAGCCTGCTGCGTGTGTTTCAATACTCAACAGGCATATCATGGTAAAACACAAGCATGACATAAACTTCAACATGAACTTCTCCTTTGGTTATCAATGGTTTATTTAAGCGTAGATGGTTTCTTATGTTTTTGTTCTATATTTTGGGCTAAGTCCACCAAGCGAATAAACTCGTGGCGTAAACCGTGTTGATCAGCCCCGAGCGCAGTTTTTGCCAAGCGGATGATGTCCTCATAGGTGTAGTGCCCTAGGTGTTGACCACCGCGTAAATGTTGTGCAAAGGCGGCCACAGCAGCGGCAAAACGATAATTGTCACTGCTGTTGTCAGGGCTTTGAATGTGTGAACGTTGAATAACCCAGGTTTTCAGTTGGCTTTGTGTGTGTTCGGGTTGTTTGAAGCGTAATTTTAAAAAGGCCAATTCCGATGCGTTGGCTGTGTTCTGGGTGGAGGTTGCTACGGGGGCGTAACGGCGTGTTGGGATCAGCGTGCCTTGGCTGCCAACCAACGTAATTTCATAGAATGCGGTGACGGAGTGGCCTGCGCCAATATCACCGGCATCTACTTTGTCGTTGCGAAAATCTTGTGCCTGGAGTACGCGATTTTCATACCCAATCAAGCGGTATTCGGCAACCTGTTTTGGGTTAAACTCAATTTGAACTTTAACGTCTTTGGCGATGGTGAAAAAGGTTGATGACATTTCAGTCAGGAGGACTTTTTTAGCTTCTAATAATGTGTCGATGTAAGCGTAGTTCCCATTGCCGGCATCGGCCAATTGTTCCATCAGATGGTCGTTGTAATTGCCGCGACCAAATCCCAGTGTGGTTAATGCGATACCGGATTGTTGTTGCGCTTGCACCAAGTTTTTTAAGGCCTCAAAGTTGACGCTGCCAACATTAAAATCGCCATCTGTGGCGAGGATGATGCGATTGATGCCACCTTTGATGAAGGCTTGTTGCGCGAGTGCGTAGGCTAACTGGATGCCCGCGCCACCATTGGTGCTACCGCCTGCGGATAAACCTTCTAATGCGGCAAGAATTTTACCCGTTTCATGGCCGGGTGTGGGTTCAAGGACGATACCACTGGCACCGGCGTAGACCACGATGGAAATGCGATCAATGGGTCGCAGTTTTTGGGTTAACAGGGCGAGTGATTTTTTCAAGAGTGGGAGTTTGTGCTCATCCAACATGGAGCCGGACACATCCAACAAAAAAACCAAATTGCTGGGGGGTAAATCGGCGTTGCTTTTGTCATACCCTTTTAAGCCAATTTTTAATAAATGTGTTTTCTTGTTCCAGGGTGTTTGGCTGATTTCAGTCGACACGGCAAAGGGCATGTCTTGGGTTTTCGGGGTGGGGTATTCAAAGTCAAAATAGTTGATGAATTCTTCCGCGCGCACGGCATCTCGGCGGGGTAAGCGGCCTTGCATCAGGTCACGCCGAGTGATGGTGTAGCTGCCTGTATCCACATCAATGCTAAAGGTCGAGATCGGTTGTGTGCGGGAGGCGATGACCGGGTTGTCTTCAAAGGTTTGAAAGACCTCATGGTCGGTTTTTGCTAAGGCGGTTTCTACGGTTGTGATGAATGCTGGGCTGTGAGCCATCTTGCTGTATTGGGGGTGCATGCCGCCACAACTGGCGAGAAAAAGGGGAAATGAAAGTGTGCAAGCCGTGAGGCAAATGTGTCGTAGGGATATTGGGTGCATGTGTTTTTTCCTCTGGGTGTGATTTATTTTTGGGATTATATTCCCAAAAATATGGTGTTGCAATGAAATTTATGGTCTGTCGGGTGTGTTATGGGATATTTGTCCCAAAAAAAAGGATCAAAAATTAACGCTATGTTAGACTGGGCTTCCTTCAGATTTGGCCTTATAAAGGCGCGATAACGATGACACACACAAGCATTCAGCAGGCGTTGGCCGCAGCAAGCACAAACATTTTGCGTCGTTTGGTGCGTATTTTGTTGCACTATGGCGTGGGTTATCAGGCTTTTTGTGAAATGGCCAAACATGCGTACATTGAGGTTGCGCAAACAGATTTTGCTTTACCTGGGAAAAAACAGACGGTTTCGCGGATTTCAACGTTAACTGGGCTGTCGCGTAAAGAAGTCAGCCGTGTGAGTCAGTTACCGTCGCCGAGCACGGGCGTGCTGGAAGCTTCAATTAATCGGGCGACGCGTGTTGTGAGTGGTTGGGTGAGTGATGCCAATTACTTGGATGCACAAGCGCAACCGTTGGATTTGCCATTTGAAGGGGATGTCAGTTTTACCGCATTGGTCAAACGTTATAGTGGAGATATTCCCCCTAGAACCATCGCAGATGAGTTAAGCCGCACGGGCACATTGGTCATGCTGGCTTCGGGCGATGTGCGTTTGCAGCAAAATGCATATGTGCCGAAAGCACATGATGTGCAAAATCTGCAATTATTGGGTGTGGATGTTGCGGATTTAATCGCCACCATGGATCACAATCGGGAAACACCCGAGCAGCCGTATTTTCAGCGCAAAGTGTGTTATCAAAATATTGCGCCTGAGGTTTTAGAGACGGTGCGCACATCCCTGGCTGAGCATGCACAAAAACAGTTAGAAGCTTTACAGTACGACATTCAGCAAAAAGCTAGCGTGGCAACCGGGCAACGCCAATTTAGGCTGGGGGTTGGTATCTATTATTTTGAAGAAGAAGTGTGGAAAGAAAAAACATGAAAAACATAACATTATGGCAGTGCTTGGGTTGGGTCTGTGTGAGTGTCATCGTGAGCAGTTGTGCGGTCGGGGAGAAAAGCGTGCCTGCTTCGGCACCGGTGCAAAAAGCCCCCTGTTTGCCCGTGGCGGAGGAAGGTTTAGACGGTGGGATTACCGGCACGGGGCATCAGGCTGCCCGCTGTCTTCAGAAGGAACAGGGGCAGTCATTATAAGGGTAAGCGCTGGATGCTCTGAATCGCGTTGATCAGAGCTTGAAATGGGATTTTATTGTTGTTAGGGTCTTTTCTGAACACTGACGTTCAAAAACAATTATCATATAATTATAATATAAAATGGTGAAATACTATGAGTAAAATTAAAATGAAGACGGGGATTGCGTTGGCCGTGGCTGCTGCTGGTCTGGTCGGGTGTGCGGGTTCTGGTGGTTCATCATCGGCCAGTGCCGCACCGCAAGTGCATTGTTTTGGTGTGAACAAATGTGGCGGACATAATGATTGTAAATCGGCAGATAACAAATGCAAAGGCCATGCGTCTTGTAAGGGTAAAGGTTTTGTGTCTATGTCTGAAGCGGCTTGTGGCCATATTGGCGGTAAAGTCGGTTAGGGTTTCCTAAGACGGATGATTCATGGGTTTTTATTGACTGTAAATCCCATGGATTATTTAAAATAATATTTTTTTATTCTGGTAAAGTGATATGGATCGTCCTTTTCTCGGTTTTGGCTTAGGCCTGCGGCATGATCATTACGATGCGGTTGTTGAGCAACGCCCTGCGGTTGATTGGTTTGAAATTTTGACCGAAAACTATATGGTGCCGGGTGGCAAGCCACTGTATTACCTCGATAAAATTCGCCAAGATTATCCCATGGTGATGCATGGTGTGTCTTTATCCATTGGCAGCACAGACCCTTTAAATCGGGATTATTTAACCGCGTTAAAACACTTGGTGCAACGCGTACAGCCCCATTGGGTGTCCGATCATTTATGTTGGACGGGGGTTGGCCAAACCAACAGCCATGACTTATTGCCATTACCGTATAATCAAGCCACCATTGCGCATGTTGTTGCACGCATTCAGCAGGTACAAGATTATTTAGGGCAACCCATTCTGATCGAAAATTTATCCAGTTATGTGACCTATCAGCAATCAGAGATGACCGAGTGGGATTTCTTGAATGAGATTGCGCGCAGATCCGGTTGTTTCATTTTGTTAGACATTAATAATATTTACGTGAGTGCACGTAACCACCATTTTAAAGCCACAGATTATTTGCAAGGCATTGATATTGACCGTGTTCGGCAGTTTCATTTGGCTGGTCATTCGGACCAAGGTGAGATGATTATAGACACCCATGATGAGGCCGTTACCGAATCGGTTTGGCAGTTGTATGCGCTGGCATTGGCGCGCTTTGGTGCGGTCAGCACGATGATTGAGCGAGATGATAATATTCCGGCATTGTCGGTTTTATTGCAAGAATTGGCCGTTGCCAAACAGATTGCAGAGACGGTGTTAGCGCCTCATCTATTGGCACAACAGGAATCAACTTATGCTCAATCTGCCTGAATTACAGCATCAATTTTTAAATTATGTGCAAGGCAAACCTTCCTCGATTGAGTCAGAAATACAGCCGTGTCATGCCGTTTCTAGCCAGGCGCGCTTAAATATTTATGCGACGGGTTATCGCTTGCGCCTGAAAGAAGCGATGATGACGGATTTTGATCGTTTGGCGTCTTATCTTGGGGATGATTTATTTGACCAATTAGTGGATATGTATATCACGCGTTATCCGTCAACGTGTGTGAATTTACGTTATTACAGCCAATATATGCTCACACTGATTACCGAGGAAGCCCCGTTTAATGGTTTTCCTGAGCTACTGGAGCTGGCCCAGATTGAGCAGGCGTTCACGCATAGTTTTGATGCGGCGGACAACGCGCCAATCGCGCTGGAACGGTTAATTGAGGTGCCTGCGGAGGATTGGCCTAAGATGCATTTTGTGTGTCACTCCAGTGTGCAGTTATTGCAGCATGCACACAACAGTGTGCAAATTTGGCAGGCCTTGGCACATGCGCAAAATCCCCCTGAGTTGATTGCGGAAGCGCAGCACTGGTTGGTGTGGCGTCGTGATTTGATCAGTGAATACCGCTGTTTGGATATGGCCGAAGCACAGATGTTACATATGCTTTTGGCCGGGGCTTGTTTTGGCGAGATGTGTGAAAGTTTATTGGCATTTTACTCTGAAGAGCAAACCCCCTTACAAGCGGTGACGTGGCTGCAACAGTGGATTCAGGATCAGCTCATCATAGGGTTAAGCGTGGGGGTGCATTAATAATGCAGTGTTGGGGCATTATTGGGGGGACTGGATTACAGCAGTTAGACGGCTTGGAGCAGGTGCGTCAAGTACCGGTGACAACGCCTTTTGGGTCGCCTTCGGCACCGATTATATGGGGAGAGTTGGCCGGTCAAGCAGTGGCTTTTTTGTCGCGCCATGGGGTGGATCATACCTTGCCACCGCATCAAATTAATTACCGAGCAAATATTTGGGCACTGCGTGACGTCGGCGTGACTGCGATTGTCGGAGTGGCTGCGGTCGGGGGCATTGCCGCCGAGATGGGGCCGAGTGTTCTGACTGTGCCAGACCAATTGATTGATTATACCTATGGGCGTGCACAGACGTTTTTTGACACGGATTTAGATGCGGTGACGCACATTGATTTTACCTACCCTTATAGCCATCACGTACGTGATGCGTTATTGCAGGCCGCACGAGAGGCGAATGTCAGTGTGGTGGATGGTGGGTGTTATGGTGTGACCCAAGGCCCACGCTTAGAAACGGCGCAAGAAATTGTCCGCATGGAACAAGATGGGTGCAGCATCGTGGGTATGACGGGGATGCCGGAAGCCGCTTTGGCCAGAGAATTGGGGCTGGATTATGCCTCATTATCGGTTGTGGCGAATGAGGCGGCGGGGAAAGGCCCAGGCTTGATTAGCATGGCGCAAATTGAAGCCAATCTAACCACCGGCATGGAACGCGCCAAGGCTGTTTTATTGGCGTTATTGACGGCTCACAAAGCCAACACTTGAATCGTTTGACTTAATATATGGCTGCTGCCTGGCGCCACTTGTATGACATCATCCAGCGCGTTTGCGGCTTCCACGCAGACCATGGTGGGGTATTCATCATCCCCAAAATCGCCCATTTTAGCGGCATTTTCGGCCCAAGGGTTCCACACAACCGTGGTTTGGCTACCCGCTTTGGTGATTTGAATCTGTCGCTTTAAACCCGCATCAACAATCGTACAGGCATGACGGGTATTTAAGTATACGCGGTCTGTGGGGGCTGTAATGACCACATTACCGGCTTGGGTTTTCTCTTGGCTGTGATCAAATTTATCAATATATTGAGTGTTATCTAAGCCGGTAATGTGGGTTTTGCTGACATCGCTGATGTTGAAGTAGGTGTGTAATGCGGCGCCCAGGGTCATGCTGTCTTTGCCGGTATTTTTGGCGATTAATTCAATGCTCAATGTTGCCCCCATGCGTATCGATAAAATCAATTCAAAAGCCTGTGGCCAGAGGGCTTGGGTGGTCTCGCTTGTGTCTAATTGTAGCTGAATTAAGCTTTCATCTTCACTCGGTTGTTCGGTGAGAATGACCGACCAAGGGTTGGTGCGTGCAATGCCGTGGGCGGGTTTGCTGGCGTCACTGGGGTGTGGGCCAAACCAAGGCCAACAAATGGGAATGCCGCCTCTGATGGCTTTGCCGGGCTCGAATAGGGCGTGTTGGCTGGTCCAAATAACCGGGGCTTGGCCGCTCGGTTGGTAAGCCGTTAGATGCCCACCTTGTAGGCAAATTTGGGCACTGCCTTGTGGGTTGTTGAGGTGGGCAAAAATGAGGCCAGATGAATTTTGTGTGAAGTTAATATGGTCTGCAATGGCAAAGGTTTGATTGAGGTTAGATAGGCTCATAACAAAGGTCGCTTATGGTGGAAAAGGGTCAGTGGGAATAGTTTTGATTATAACGGGAAGATTTTGATTTGCCTGCTAGAATATTTAGAATGTTGAATTTGAATTGTCAAGTACAGCTTTTTATAAAACACTACTATGCAAAGGGGATCACATGGCGGACGCAGATATCGGCCTCATTGGCTTGGCTGTAATGGGTCAGAATCTTGTAATGAACATGAACGACCATGGTTACACCGTGGCTGTTTATAACCGAACCACGTCCAAGGTGGATGATTTTCTCGCGGGGCCAGCAAAAGGCAGTAAAGTGGTTGGGACACACTCTATTGAAGCGTTTATTGGGGCTTTGAAGTCACCCCGTCGCGTCATGATGATGGTCAAAGCAGGGGCACCGGTTGATGCGTTAATCGACCAGTTATTACCGCATTTGGATAAAGGCGATATCGTCATTGATGGCGGTAATGCGCTGTATACAGACAGTAATCGACGTACCGAAGCGCTCAAAGAGAAGGGCATTAACTTCTTAGGCACCGGGATTTCTGGTGGTGAAGAAGGCGCGCGTTTTGGACCTTCAATCATGCCCGGTGGTAACGCCGATGCTTGGCCGCATGTTAAATCCATTTTCCAAGATATTTCTGCCAAAGTGGATGGTGATGCTTGCTGTGAATGGGTGGGTGAAAATGGGGCCGGTCATTATGTGAAAATGGTTCACAATGGCATCGAATATGGCGATATGCAGCTGATTTGTGAAGGTTATCAGTTGATGAAACAAGGGATGGGGATGTCGGCGGCAGAAATGCGCGCGGTCTTCACCGAGTGGAATAAAGGCGTCATGGACTCGTATTTGATCGAAATCACTGCAGACATTTTTGCGGTGATGGATGACGATGGCACACCCTTGGTGGAAAAAGTGCTGGATACTGCGGGGCAAAAAGGCACGGGTAAATGGACGGGCATTAATGCGTTAGATTTAGGCATTCCGTTGACCTTGATTGGGGAAGCGGTGTTTGCACGGTGTTTATCCGCAGTGAAAGACCAGCGTGTAAGGGCATCCAAAGTTTTACCGGGGCCGGATGCTACATTCTCAGGGGATAAACAAGCGTATCTTGGTTACATCCGAGATGCTTTATATGCGTCTAAAATTGTGTCTTATGCGCAAGGGTATATGTTGATGCAAGAAGCCGCACGCGAATATGGTTGGAAGCTGAACTATAGCGGTATCGCCATGATGTGGCGGGGTGGTTGTATTATTCGAAGTGCCTTTTTAAGTGAAATCAAAAAAGCTTTTGATAAAGACGAGTCCTTAGAAAACTTGTTGCTGGCGGACTTCTTTAAAGATGCCGTGTCGAATGCGCAAGAAGGTTGGCGTAAAGCGGTGACGATGGGGGTTGAGTTGGGTATTTCCACACCGGCCTTGTCTGCGGCATTAAGCTTTTATGATGGGTATCGCTCTGAGCAACTCTCAGCGAACTTGTTACAAGCACAACGTGATTATTTTGGCTCACATACATATGAGCGCATTGACAAGCCACGTGGTGAATTTTTCCATACTGATTGGATTAAATTGTCTAAATCATAAGCCATGAGGAGATTGTTATGACGGCGATTGAGCCATGTACCTATGTGATTTTCGGGGCGACCGGAAATCTCTCCAAAGTTAAACTGATGCCTGCGTTATACCATTTGGAAGTCGGTGATCGGTTGCCAGAAGGCACGGTAATCCTGGCCTCTGGTCGTCGTGAGTGGACGCGTGAGTATTGGATTAGCGAAGTGCGTAAGATGGTTGAGGCCAAAGCCAGAGGCGGTTTGAATGAAGAAATATTCAAGCGTTTCGAGGCCAGGCTGCAGTATATTCAAGGGGATTTGCACGACAGTAAGGCTTACGAGGCATTAAACAACCGTATTATGGATGAGCCTGATTATCCTAAAAATGTGGCGTTTTATCTCTCCATCAAACCCGGTGATTTTGGTGCGGTGGTGCAGAACCTGAGTGAAGCCGGGTTATTCAAAGAAGATGCCGGTTGGCGTCGGGCGATTATTGAAAAACCCTTTGGATATGATCTGGAAAGCGCACAAGCTTTACAAAAACGTTTGCACCGCTTTTTGGATGAAGATCAGGTCTATCGGATTGATCATTATTTGGGCAAAGGCACGGTACAAAATGTATTGGTGTTCCGGTTTGCGAATGTGTTGATGGAGCCTTTATGGAACCGCAATTACATCGACCATGTGCAGATTACCCATTCTGAAACCTTGGGGGTTGGCTCTCGGGGGTATTATTACGATGGGGCGGGCGCTCTGCGTGACATGATTCAAAGCCATTTACTGCAATTAATGACGTTGGTGGCGATGGAGCCACCGGTGTCACTGGATGCAGAATCGTTGCGTGATGAAAAAGTCAAAGTCTTACGTTCTATTCGCAGTATTCCGCAAAGTGCGGTGCATGCGCATGCGTTTAGAGCGCAATATAAAAGCGGCATTGTGGATGGCAAAAAAGTTAATGGTTACCTGGACGAAGGCGATATTCCTGCCGATAGCGTGACAGAAAGTTATGCCGCCGTGAAATTGTTTGTGGATAACTGGCGCTGGCGCGGTGTGCCATTCTATTTGCGCACTGGCAAACGCCTGAAAGCGGGTCAATCGGCGGTGTCTATCTGCTTTAAACACCCACCTCAGCAGTTATTTAAAAACACCAAAGTTGAGCAGTTATACCCTAACTGGGTGTTGATGGGGATTCAGCCAGATGAATGCTTACGGATGGAGATTACGGTTAAAGAGCCGGGTTTAACCATGCGCACACGCACCACCAGTTTGGATGCGAGCTTTCGCCAGGAAAATGAGCAGTCCACCGATGCGTACGAAGATTTATTGTTGGACGTGATCGAAGGTGACCGCTCATTGTTCTTACGTTACGACGAAGTGGCTGCGGCTTGGAAAGTGGTTGATCCGATTCTTAAGGTTTGGGCCATGGAGCGGGATTATATCAATACGTATTCTGCGGGGAGTTGGGGGCCGAGTGAATCGCGTCGTTTATTCTCCAAAGAAGGGCAGTTTTGGCGTCATTCTCTAGAGCCGGAGGATTCAGGTGCCTAACTTACGCTGGGAAATATTCCCAGATGCGCAAGCCGTTGCCCAGGAAACGGTGCAACGGATACAGGCTGCTGCAACCCAAGCGATTGCAGATCGTGGGGTGTTTAAGCTGGTTTTAGCGGGTGGGCGCACACCGGAAGTGGCGTATAAATTGCTGGCTGCGGCCGCCTTGGATTTTTCCAAGTGGGCAATTTATTACGGCGATGAACGTTGCTTGCCCACGGATGATGCTGAGCGTAACAGTAAAATGGCGGCCGATGCGTGGTTGGATCAGTTTCAATTTGCCGGGGTTTATCCGATTCCGGCTGAAGCCGGTTCGGCAGCGGGTGCGGCACAATATGCCGCTTGTATTGAGGCGGCGATGCCATTTGATGTGGTGTTATTGGGCATTGGTGAAGATGGGCACACGGCCAGTTTGTTTCCTGGGCAGGTGCACGATGCGGCTGAACTCACACACGCCGTTGCGAATGCCCCCAAACCGCCCCCAGACCGCGTTAGTTTGAGTGCACATAGCTTATCCAATACGCGCGCACTGATATTTTTGATTACGGGGGCGGGCAAACAAACCGCCGTACAAGGCTGGAAAAATGGGCAAGCGTTACCCGTCGCCACCTTAGACCCGGCTTGTGGTGTGACCATATTAATTGATGCGGCAGCCAATCAATCCCCCTGAATGTGATGTCAGTGTCGTGTTATCAAAGACAGCGATTGAAACAGGATCACCGCCTATTTCAATCGTGCATAAGATTTCGTCGTTTTAATCGCAGGAACAATTAGGAAAATACCGATTATGGCCAAGGTCAAAAAAAAAGTAACTTTTCGTACGGTATCCAAGGAAAAGCAACGTCTGAATGACATCAAAAATGGTTCTGGAGATGCCTGGCGTGATTGGGGGCCGTATTTAAGTGAACGTTCTTGGGGTTCCGTCCGAGAAGATTACAGCGCGGATGGTAATGCTTGGGATTACCTTAGCCACGATATGGCGAGAAGTAAAGCGTATCGGTGGGGAGAGGATGGACTCGCGGGTATTTCTGATCGTTATCAAGTGTTGAACTGGTCATTGGCACTGTGGAATGAAAAAGATCCGATTTTAAAAGAGCGGGCTTTTGGGTTAACCCCCTATGAAGGCAATCACGGGGAAGACGTTAAAGATTATTATTTTTATTTAGACAGCACGCCCACACACAGCTACATGAAGTACTTGTATAAATACCCACAATCTGAATTTCCCTATGAAGAATTGGTCAAGGAAAACCGCGCTCGGGCGGGGGCGGGTAAAGAATACGAGCTACTGGATACCGGCATCTTTGATGAAGACCGATACTTTGATGTTTTTGTCGAGTTTGCAAAAGTGGATACGGATGACATTTGCATCCGCATTGAAGCGTTTAATCGTGGCCCAGACACCGCCACCTTGCACATTATCCCGCATTTGTGGTTCCGCAATATTTGGAAGTATAACGAAGACGACAAACGTGAACCGAGCATCACCGTTGGCCCCTCTGGGAAGCAGTGTTTGACCTTAATTGCAGATGATACCAACGGCCCGTGTATTGAAAACTTACCGTTTGAATATAAATTAGGCGTGCGGCGGCTGTATGCCGATGCAGATGGTGAGGCCTTATTCACGAATAATGAAACCAATGATCTAAGGCTCTATGGTAAGACCAGCAGCCAAGTTTCCCCTTATATGAAAGATGCTTTCCATCGGCACATTGTGGATGGCGAGTTTTGTGTGAACCCGGCAGGGCATGGCACAAAATCGTGTATTCAATACAAACGTGTGGTGAAGTCGGGTGAATCAACGGTCGTGCGTATGCGTTTAACCCGGCATAATTTGGAATCACCGTTACAAGAAGTGGATGAGCTGATCGCAAAAAGTTTGAAAGAGGCCGATGAGTTTTATCAGACCATACACCCGGCAAAAGCCTCTGATGATGAAAAAATGATTCAGCGTCAAGCTTTTGCGGGTTTGATGTGGACCAAACAAGCGTACTTTTTTGATGTCAGCCGTTGGTTAGATGGAGATGACCCAGAAAACCCCCCACCCGAATCCCGCAAACACATTCGGAATCAGCATTGGCGGCATGTTAATTCCATGAGTATTTTGTCGATGCCGGATAAATGGGAGTACCCCTGGTTTGCGGCTTGGGATCTGGGTTTTCATGCCATTCCGATTGCATTGATTGACCCTGAATTTGCAAAAGAGCAATTGTTGCTCATGGTGGTGGAGCAATTTCAACACCCGAATGGGCAAATCCCGGCCTATGAATGGGAATTCTCTGACCTGAACCCGCCGGTGCATGCTTGGGCTGTGTGGCGGGTGTATAACATGGATCGGATTCGGTCTGGCAAAGCGGATCGCGCTTTTTTAGAAAAATGTTTCCATAAACTCATGTTGAACTTTACCTGGTGGGTGAACAAAGTCGACAAAGAAGGCAACAACGTCTTTGAAGGCGGCTTTCTGGGCTTGGATAACATCACCATCTTTGACCGCTCAGAAAAACTGGGTGATGGCACGGTGTTAGAGCAATCCGATGCCACGGGTTGGATGGGGATGTTCTGCTTGAATCTGATGCGCATAGCGTTAGAGCTGGCAAAAGATAATTCCGTGTATGAAGGTTTGGCGACCAAATTTTACCAGCATTACACTTACGTCGGTGCCGCCATGCAAACGCAAGGGAACCGGGACTACAATTTGTGGGACGAAAAAGACGGATTTTTCTATGATGTGTTGCGCCATGCGAATGGCAGCTTTGAAAAACTCAATGTGCGTTCTTTGGTGGGATTGGTGCCGTTGTTTGCGGTGGAACGGTTAGAGGAAAACTGGATACAACCGTTTCATGAGTTCCGAGAAAATATCGAGTGGTATGTGCATAACCGAATGGATGTGGTGCAGCATTGTGTTAACCAAGTCGAAGTGAATGGGGTGGATATTCACGTGTTGACGGTGGTTGATCAAGAGCAACTGGCGCGGATTTTATCCCGCATGTGGGATAAAAAGGAGTTCCGTTCAAAATATGGTATGCGCAGCTTATCGAAGTACCATAAAGACAATCCCTTTGTGTTAGGAGATAAACGGGTCGGTTATGAACCCGCAGAAGCGGATTGTAAAATCAAAGGTGGCAACTCAAATTGGCGTGGCCCGATTTGGTTTCCCACCACATTTTTGATGATTGAGTCCTTGCGTAAATTACACAAAGCTTATGGCGATACCATTGACATCAAAATGGCCGATGGCCAAAAAGTGCACTTGAAAGACATCGGTAAAGGTTTTGCCAACTCCATGATCTCCATTTTCACACGGGATGAATTCGGGAAACGGCCAGTGTATGCGAACAATGATAAATTCCAGAATGACCCTTACTGGCGTGATTTGATTTGTTTTTACGAGTACTTTCACGGTGACACGGGGGAAGGTTTGGGCGCATCACATCAAACGGGTTGGACGGGTTTAGTCGCTTCATTGATTGACGAATGGCGCTAGGTATATTGAATACATTATTTTAGTAGAGGCATCAGCATGACAGTATTAGCCGGAGACATCGGGGGCACCAAAACCCTACTTCAAATTGCAGACGTGGCACCAGGGCAATACGATGTAAAATATGAAAAACGGTATGTGAGTGCGGAGTATGCCGATTTGACCCCGATGGTCACGGCATTTATCGCAGAAGCAAAAACCCAGGTTGATTTCTCGGTTGAGAATGCGTGTTTTGGCATTGCCGGGCCAGTCAAAGGGCGTACCGCGAATGTCACGAACCTACCTTGGACGCTGGATGCGGATGATATGCAGCGTGATACCGGGTTAAAAAACGTGTGTTTGGTGAATGACTTTCAATCAGTAGGGTATGCCGTTGAAGTTCTTGGTGAAGGCGATATCGTCACCCTACAAAGCGGCCAAGCCCAAGCCCACGGCCCACGTGTTGTGATTGGTGCGGGCACGGGGTTAGGCCAAGGGTTACTGGTGTGGAATCATGACCATTATGACGTGGTGCCTTCAGAAGGCGGCCATGTGGGTTTTGCGCCAGTGAATGAGTTACAAATTGATTTACTTCGCTATCTGGCGAATGAATTCGGCCAAGTTAGTTACGAACGTGTTGCCTCTGGCCGGGGTTTATACAACCTCTATCGTTTTCTAAAAGACACCGGTAGAGGCCAGGAAAGCGCTGAACTGGGGGCGGCGATTGCCGCCGGTGACCCTTCAGCGGCCATCAGCCAAGCCGCCATGGCGGGTGCTGAGCCATTAGCCGTGCAAGCATTGGATCTATTTTGCCAAATTTACGGGCGGCAGACGGGTAACCTGGCGTTAACGTGTTTGGCCACGGGGGGCGTGTATATCGGGGGTGGGGTCGCCCCTCGGATCATTGAGAAAATCAAAGATGGCACTTTCTTGGCGGCGTTTAATGACAATGACACCATGCGTGATTTGCTGAAAGATATGCCCGTGCATGTTGTGGTCAACCCTAACGCGGGTTTGATTGGTTCTGCTGTTGTTGCTAGCAGAATGTGATCCATTGTGGATAATGGGTCTCGGATGAAAATGGTAAGCGTGTACCAAAGCGTCCAACATAGACGGTTTTTAATGGCGAAAAAATGAAATCATTACTGCGATTACTCTTACTGCTGATATTCACAACGCCGGTTATGGCAGCCCAAGACAAGTTGGCTTTGGTCATCGGCAACGCCAATTACATCGGTGCCAAGTTAGGCACGCCGATCAATGATGCGGATGATATGGCGCATCAATTGACGCAAGTCGGATTTAAGGTGGATAAAATCACCGATGCAAACCAAAGGCAAATGGAAGCGGCGATGAGTGCCTTCAGCAAAAAACTCACCCCAGACAGTATCGCGGTTTTTTATTACTCGGGTCATGCGGTTGAAGTCAGGGGCCAAAATTACCTCCTGCCGGTGGGCAAAAAAATCACTGAAGAGGCCAATGTCAAATACGATGCGGTGAATGTGGGCCGGTTGTTGGATAGTTTAGAAGCCACCAATCAAGGTTTAAACCTGGTTATTCTAGACGCTTGCCGTGATAACCCACTGATAAAAGGCAGCAAAAGTGGCCAGTATGGCTTAAGCACCGTGACAGCGCCAAATGGGAGTTTGGTGGTGTTTGCAACCGCACCGGGGCAAGTGGCTTTAACCGGCCGAGGCCGCAATAGTCTATTCACCAAAGCTTTGCTCAAGCATTTAAAAACACCCGATTTAGAAGTTTCCAGTATGTTAAGAAGAGTTTCCGCAGAGGTTAAAAAAGCCACGGGTAAAAAGCAACGGCCATGGATTTCTAGTGATTACACCGGTAATTTTGCCTTTGTGGGGGATGCCGATGATCAAGACAAACTGTATGTTGCCGTATTGGATTTTGATGTCGATGGGGTAAAACAGAGCCGAGGTAAAATCGCCAAAAGTATGTTGATCAGAGCGTTGGAAAAAACGGGGAAGTTTAGAGCGTTTGCCCGAGATGGGACATTAAGACACATTGCCGATGAATTCCAGTTAGAAGGCTCAGATTTAATGGAAGATGCGGTGGCCAAAAAACTAACAAGGCTGCATTCGGTTGCCGGTTTTGTTGCTGGAGAAATTATTGGCGATTCTGGCGAGTATTTTGTGAGTTTAAAGCTGGTTAAAACCACAGGAGAGGTCAAAACCTCAGATGTTGATTTTAATGCGGCAAGATTAACCGCCTCAGAACTGCGGCTGAGAATGCCGATATTAGCGGCTCAACTAGCAGGAATATCAGCCCGAGTGTCACCAACCCGAGTGGTATCCACTCACCCGATTAAGGCAAAGCCCCTTCCTAATACCTTTGTGTTAACCCTTCGCTCTAATGTGAATGGTGATTCTGTGCGTATTGATGGTCGGCAATATGGAGCTACTCGGTTGGATGTACGGCTAAAACCAGGCGAACATAAGATTAAAATAGAAAAGCCAGGTTATGAGCCTTATGAGACGACGGTAGAATTAGTCAGCAACGAAACCATCAGAGGGGTTTTGCGAAAAATAAATCGGGTTAGTAGCCGCCCGACAGTGGTAACACCAAAACCAGTCGGCAGAAATTGGACAGACCCCATCACAGGCATTCAATTTGTCTACATCCCCAAAGGGTGTTTTAACATGGGCAGCCCAAGCCATGAGGAAGGCCGAGATGCTGACGAGGCAAAACATACTGTGTGCATTGATCAAGGGTTTTGGATGAGTCAATATGAAATCACCAATGCTCAATTTAGAAAAATGGTATCGAGTCATGATAGCAAAGCATACGGCGGGCATAGTTTCAACGAGCCAAAACAACCGGCGGTTTATGTGAGTTGGGATGAGGCAACAGAGTATGCGCAGTGGTTAAGTGATCGCTCGGGTCATACGTTTCGTTTGCCCACGGAAGCGGAGTGGGAATATGCCGCCAGAGGCAACACCTCGACAGCACGTTATTGGGGGGATAACGTGGATGCGGCTTGTCAGTATGCGAATGTTGCGGATAAAACGGCCAAAGCTGAATGGGGCGGACGGATCGCCCACAACTGTATAGACGGGCACACAGTGAGCGCGCCAGTTGGTCAATTTAAACCCAATGCTTTTGGTTTGTACGACATGCTGGGTAACGTGTGGGAATGGACGTGCAGTGCCTTCAGTGGAACCTACGACGGTATAGAAAAGGCGTGCAGTAGTACCAGTAATACCGCCAGGCGCGTGTTTCGCGGTGGCGGTTGGGGCAACGGGCCCGGGAGCGTGCGTTCTGCGTTTCGTGGCAGGAATTCGCGGGACTTTCGCGGCGACGGTCTGGGGTTCCGCGTGGTCAGGACTCACCCTTGACCCTTTTACGCTTTTAATCTTTTCCGGCCCGCGTAGCTGGGTAAAAGGGTTGCAAACCAAGGAATAAGAGATAAACTGCAGAGCGTAGCCTGACCGGAAGCCGCCATCGCCTTAAGCGATGAGCGAGCTGTAGGGCAGTGCGAAGCGGTTTTTGAGTGATGTGCTTATTGTGCTGATTAAGGGTGTTTTCTGCGCAGCAGAAATTTTTTTTTGGACAAGGATATGTTGGTTAAAATATTTACATTACGCTTTAATCCGTTAATCGGTGGGTTTGATGATGAGCCCGTTCAGCGATTTTTACAGGATAAAAGTGTGATCAAGGTCAGTCAGCATGATTTAACGCTGGGTGTGGCTATTGACTAAACTTAACCCGTCTGAATTCATGCTTTTGTTAGCTGAGCTATTTTGGGAAATTCCTCTTTTAAAATACGGCGTAACATTGACTCTGTTACCGGCTGTTCAGTCGTTTTGCGCAAGTAATCCTTCAAAGCATCATTCGGGCTTGGCTTTAACTTCGGCCACGCCATTCATCTAACGAAATACTTCATCAATTATTTTGGCTGACAATAAATTATCTAACCAGGCGAGTAGCTGCTTGCTATCAGCTTGAGTGATGCGTGTTTCAATCTCATTTGATAAGACACCAAATTTTGCTT
>Ga0256847_1000761_pt1 | contig 18740 bp, 15 predicted proteins | sample TeddybearmetaG_FD_189099 | JGI IMG/M metagenome (GOLD analysis project Ga0256847, IMG submission 189099) | Hydrothermal vent microbial communities from East Pacific Rise, Pacific Ocean - Teddybear | ecosystem: Environmental > Aquatic > Marine > Hydrothermal vents | place: Pacific Ocean: East... | reverse complement strand
GCGATACTATGTATGGCGACACCCGCTTTTTTAAGTTTTGGCAAAATGACATCAATAATTCTTTTTCTTTCTTTTGCATTCACCACTGGATCTTTAGAAATATCCACCATGCCGTCGGTTAATAGTACAAAACTCCTTTTTTCTGTTTTACTCGGTCTAATCCATCCGTAAGATGCCTTTTCTAATACGTTTCCAATATTGGTAAACAATCCGCGCGAGTTGATCTTGTTTGCAATATTTGTGGCTTTAATTTGCCAAGCCGAATCAACAGTCGCTAACGGTACCATCATATTCACTTGTTTTCCGAAGGCCCAAACTCCAGCGTCGGCACCTTTTGGTAATAGATTAGTGACCAATTGAAGCGCAGGGATCCGTAGATTTTTGGGATCATTTTTTTTCATGCTACCGGATATATCAATCAACAACCGAACATCAGCCTTTGATTTCTCCGCGGCGGCGGCACTACAAAAATTCACTAAAGAGAATGAGAGCAACAAGGCCAGCATCGATGATTTAATCAATGCTTGAACGGATAGAGTTGAAACTGCTTTGGTGGGGTTCAGAAATATTGTGCTATTCATTTGAATAAGACCTTTCAGAGAAAATAGGAATACCTATAGATCTTAGACCAAATCTGATGAATTATTGATATTTTTCAGTAAGATAGCGGTAAAAGGGATTATTTATCGGAAAAAGTAGTGAAATAGTCATCTTTAACCAAATAATCCTCTAAGTCGTCCATGTTGATATCAGCTTCACTAATAACCTTGTTAGTAATGCTTATATTGGATTTATGGGCTGATTTTGGGTCACCGGTTTCTAACGGATGCCATTTTGGTAGTGATTTCCCTTTAGCTAGCCGTTTATAAGCGCAGGTCTCAGGTATCCAGGTAAGCGTCTTGGCATTTTGTGGCGTTATTTTAATACAATCCGGTACATGAATATGTCTATCAGTATAAACGCTGCACTTGCATTTATTGGTATCCAAATATCGACAAACCACATTGGTGAAGAAGATCTCTTCGGTCTCTTCATCTTGTAGCTTGTGAGCACAGCACTGGGCACATCCGTCGCAAAGAGACTCCCATTGCTGATCGTTCATATCTTCTAGTGCGGTTGTTAGCCAATATTTGGTTTGTTCAGTCATTGAAGTTCTACTCGCTAGTCAAACCACATGGGTCGAGGTAAGACGTACGCCTCGAAGTTCAAATTCTAGTTGATCGCCCGAATTAAAGCTAGCCACGCCTTCTGGAGTACCGGTCAAAATAATATCACCCGGATAGAGGGTAAAATGATGACTAATTTCTTGGATAAGTGTAACGATATCGAACAACATGTTTATGCTATTTCCCTGCTGTGCAACTTGACCATTTTTCTTCATCATAAAATCTAGCTTGCTGAGGTCATGAGATAGTTCACTTGATGGTTCAACAAAATGTGTTACTTCGACAAAACTAGAAACAGGGCACGCGCCATCAAAACTCTTCGCCTTTTCCCAAGGCTGCTTATTATCTTTTAATTGTTGTTGTAAATCGCGTAAAGTAAGATCGAGCCCTAGACCGACCCCAACTACGGATCCTAATATTTCGCACTGTTTTGCATTGGATATTACATCACCAATTAAGATCGCTATCTCCAATTCGTGATGGCATTCTCCTTGCCCTCTTGGAATTTCTATTGGCTCAGATAAATCCACTAAGGTATTAGTCGACTTGATGAAAAGTAATGGCTCGTTAGGAATTGGATTGTTTAGTTCTGCGGCGTGCGCTGCGTAGTTTCGACCCACACAAACGATTTTTGTAGTGGCTGACTTAAATAGTTTCGACTCGCCTGATTGTGCGTCGATGACTTTAGGATAGAACATAGATTATTCTACTTACTGAATGGTTGGGTAGGCAATTCGATCGGCTAAATAACCCACACCGGTAGCAAAATAATGCGATCGATTCCAGCGCATAATAATGTCAAAATTAGGATAAACCAAGTAGATACGCCCATTTTCTCCACCGGGTGCAATTAAATAAGCTTTTATGTCTACATTAGGAAGATTACTTCCATCCATCCTTCTAATGCCTTCGAGGTTCCACGCCGCTAAATTTTGAGCATGTTTTTTGCCCATAGAATATTGTTCAAAAGGCTTGCTCAATTTTATTTGTCTTCCCCATGTTTTGTTTTTATCCCAACCGTATCTTGCCAAATAGTTACCCATGGAAGCGAAGATATCATCTTTGTCTCCCCAGATGTCTTTTTTACCATCGTTATTAGCATCTACTGCGGACTGCAAGAAACTACTCGGCATAAACTGGCAATTACCCATAGCACCCGCCCATGATCCTTTCATATTTTCAAGTTCGATATGACCTTCAGCTAATATTTTTACCGCCGCCATTAATTCTTTTCGGAAAAACTTAGCGCGACGACCATCATAAGCGAGTGTCGCTAATGAGCTAGGTACGGAATAGTTTCCTGTGATAGTTCCAAAGTTAGTTTCTTTACCCCAAAGTGAGACAATAAATCGTGCCGGCACTCCGGTAGATGCTTCCGCTTGTTTTAGCTTAACGAGATTCTTTTTATATTCGATCCGGGCCCTTTTAACCTTTGAGGGAGGAATGACTTTAGTCAGGTATTCTTCATGAGTCATGCGCCCTTCAGGCTGATGTCTATCAAGTTTTATCACTCTTGGAATATAAGTAAGTGATGTGATAATTTTTTCGACCAGTTCTATATTGGCTCCTTGCTTCAACATGTCGGACTTTAGGGATAATTTCCACTCGTCAAAGCTTAATTTCTCCTTTTGTTGCTCAGCAGCGATGGATGCACTAAAAATTAGTAGTAAAATAGAGATGAATGAATAAAGAGTTGAGGTTCGCATTTGTGATTCCTTGTGCATTGAATATGATTTCAGGTCCGTTTCCATTTAATTAGCTTTGTTTTCGTGTATAACCGGGGGTATTTGTAAATAGTAACCTTGTTCTTTTAAGGCTTGTTTGACTAAAGGAAGTTCGACTCTAGCCAATTTTTTCCTTTTGGAAAGGTTAACTAACATCGAAAATTCTGGTTTTCCGAACAGCTTCATTAGTTTTTCCGGAACCTCAGAAAAGTCGTCTTTGGTGGTGATGTACAGATACATTTGATCTTTATTTTTACTACGATATACGCTGGTTAGCATTATTGGTTCTCATAAAATTAACGGTTCAGATTAAGTCTTCAGCTTTTAAGTAAGCAGCCAAAAGGTTTTTCCTCCAACCGCTCCACTGCATGGGCATTTTTGATTTTGTTGCTGTCGAAAATGCTAGTTTTCTGATCAGTCGCTTACTAAAGAGTAATGTTTTCGCGATTTTTTTCTCATCTGCGACTCGATCTACAATTTTGGATATTTGATCAATAACTTTCTTCAGTCCTGATATGTCTCTCGGATTTAAAATGGGAATTAATTCAATTGGCTCTGCTTGCTGCCATTTTTCAATTATCGCTATCCATGTTGCCGCATATAATCTAATTGAACGTGGATGTAAATGTAATAACTGTTTAATCTGTTCAACGGAGACTGGCTTTACCTCCGCTAGTTCAACTAATTCGGGTTCTTTGATTATATGGTTTCGAGTTCTATTGTCTGCACGCGCTGTTAGTTCTCGCCAATCAAATAATACTTGAAATAAAGATAAGTCTTTTCCGTTTAGCCGCCACGCATCTTTTGCTTCTCGGTAATCAGCAAAGCTCTCTACTCGCTCAATCGCCTGCTGAGTATACTCTTGGCACTCTACTTGGAAATACTGATAATAATTTTTATCGGTAATTTTATTCTTTAAAATCTGGTAAATTTCAGGTAAATAGAGTACATCTTTAGCGGCATAATCCAGTTGTTTTTCCCCGAGTGGGCGTTTGACCCAATCAGAAGTTGTTTCTTGTTTATCAACAAAAATACCGGTCACAATTTCGGTTATTTTAGCGTAACCCAAAGATATTTCCCCAGTGAGAAAACTGTTAGCTACTTGGGTGTCAAATAATCCTTGAATACGACAATTCCAAGCGGTATACAAGACCTCTAGATCTTCTTTTGAAGAATGAAATATCTTGATCACGCTAGGAGATTCAAAAACCTTTTTAAGCTCTCTAGGGCAGTCAACTTCAAAAGGATCAATCAAATAAATATTCTGACCATCATAAATTTGAACAAGCGCTAACTTGGCGTAAAAAGTGGTGCGCCTTTCAAACTCCGTATCAACAGCTAGCCATTCCAATTTCAACCATTCCCGCACAACTTCTTCCAGTTCTGCTGACGAGTTGACAAACACCACTGGAATATTATCTCTAATATTCCCCGTTGGAATAGTTTGTTGTCTTGCTTGTGTTTCGGCGTTAATCGCGCAACTCCTTTCGAAGAATTTTTCCTACATTTGATTTAGGTAACTCTTGCATAAATGCAATCGCTTTAGGGACTTTGTAGCCAGTTAAATTTTCTTTACAAAAAGCGATAAGCTCCTGCTCAGTTAAACTATCGTCTTTTTTTACAACAAATATTTTTACTACTTCACCGCAAGATTTGCTAGGGATACCAATAGCACCCACTTCCAATACTTTTTCGTGAGAGGCAACTACATCCTCGATTTCATTAGGATACACGTTAAAGCCTGAAACCAAAATCATATCTTTTTTACGGTCGACAAGTTTTAAGAATCCTTTTTTATCTACAAAAGCGATATCGCCCGAAGTGAACCACCCTCCTTCTCTAAAAACTTTTGCCGTTTCTTCGGGTCGATCTAAATAACCGCGCATAACCTGCGGCCCGCGGATCCATAATTCTCCCGACTCTCCCTGAGGTAGCTCAATGCCTTCATCATCCCGAATGGAAACTTCGGTAGAACTCATCGGTAAACCAATAGTACCGTTGTAGGATTCTAGATTGGTTGGGTTCATACAAACGCCGGGAGAGGTCTCTGTTAATCCGTACGCTTCTAGTAATATGCTTCCGGTTATTTTTGCCCATTCTTGGGCAACCGATTCTTGCACAGCCATGCCACCACCCAAACTGAATTTTAAAGCACTAAAATCTAAGTCTTTAAACCCACGCGTATTCAGTAATCCATTAAATAAAGTATTTACACCGGTAAAGGCAGTAAATTTGTGTTTTGATAGTTCCTTAACAAAGCCAGGCATATCACGGGGATTAGTAATGAGTACGTTTTTTCCGCCCAATTTAATAAATACTAAGCAGTTAGCGGTTAAGGAAAAAATATGATATAGCGGCAACGCGGTGATAATTATTTCGCCTCCCTCACTAACCACATTACTTAACCAGGCGTAGGACTGCTCGATATTGGCAACCAAATTTCGGTGGGTGAGAACCGCCCCTTTTGCGACTCCCGTTGTTCCTCCGGTATATTGCAAAAACGCGATGTCATTTTGAGTTAACTTGACAGGTGTTAAAGAGAGAGTGGCCCCTTCTTTTAGGACATCTTTGTATCGAATAGCATCAGGAAGATCATAAGCGGAGATCATCTTTTTCACTCGCTTTACTACAAAATTAGTTAGGTTAGATTTAAATCCATGTAAACCGTCTCCGATACCAGTAACGATCACATGTTTTAAAGGTGTTTCATCTCTAATGACCGCTAAAGTACAGGCGAAATTCTCCACCACCAAAATAACATCCGCGCCCGAATCTTTTAGTTGATGCTTAAGTTCTCTTTTAGTGTACATTGGATTAACGTTAATAACGCTGAGTCCAGCTTTCATCGCACCAAAAATTGCCACTGGGTATTGAAGCAAATTCGGCATCATTAAAGCAATTCGATCACCCTGTTGTAGTCCGAGTTTCTGCTGAAGATAGGCTGCAAAGTCGGTCGATTTTTGATCAAGCTCTCGATAGGTGTATATGGTGCCTAAATTTTCAAACGCAGCTTTATCACTAAATTTAGCCACGCTTTCATCAAATATCTCAATGATTGACTGATAAGCATCGGGATTTATGTCCTCAGGTACACCTTCAGGGTAGGACTTTAGCCAAATTTTTTGCAAGTAAATTCTCCAACATCATTGTAATTTTAACTGGTGCGACCTGAGTATACTAAAGACCAGCCAACTCGACCATAATTGGTTTTGTTACCAACTGAATTGATTACGGAGAAAGCAGGGGTTTTAATTTAGGAAAAGCTTAATTTGTTTCGCTACTCTTTCTGGATATTCAAGATGGAGATGGTGACCACCCTCAAATTGATAGACTTCCAGGTTTTTTACTAGAGACTTTCGATCTTGAACATACTGCGCATTTTCTGCAAGCAACATGCCCGATTTTCCTTCAATCAGCAATACAGGTGCTTCAATCGCAGGCAGAATGCTACGAATATGTTCTTCAGACATACGAATAGTTGATGGGATCCTAAGTCGAGAGTCTGCTCTCCAAGTGTACCCTCCGTCAACACTTGTTAAAGCTCTCTCTACTAACGGGCGAATTAACGAAGGTTCAACATTGGAAACTTCTGCTCTAGTGTTTAATGCTTCCTCAAAGGACGCATAGATAGGTTTTCTTTTATCCTTAAGTGCTCTGCGTTGTGAAATCGCTTTGTTAAGAGACTCTAAAGTCTTATTAACTGGCGATGTAACCGGACCTAAAGCTTCAAGGAGTAAAAGTTTATCCACTCGATTCGGCTGTATAGCCGCATAAATCGTTGCCAAAGCGCCCCCCATAGAATGGCCTAGCAGATTGGCAGACTTAAGACATAGATGTTCAATCAAGTCATCGATAATAAACAGACTATCAATAAAATGATAAGCTTTTCCCTCAGGAATATGGGCGGAATGCCCGTGTCCGGGCAAATCAACGCCAATAATCCGAACATCATTAAGGTGAATAGCCAGTTTTTCGAAGGTCGCGAGATTATCGAGCCAGCCGTGAAAGGCCAAAACTACTTTTTCCCCGCCTGGATTCCATTCAGCAATGCTGCACTCGCAGCCCGCCAAATTCAATTTATACTCAATCATGTGGTATGTCTTTTACCTTCTTAATCGCCTTTAGCACTTGTCTCTTAGCATAGTCCTGTAATTCTCTGACTTCATCCGTTAAATGCTCTCCAGGGAACTGTTTTTCTAGAAAATCACAGCAATATTTTGCAGGCATATTATTCAGCGCAATGGCTGCAATATCTTGGATGGAAACTTCAGAAGATGGCACATCAACCTCATCACCCTTAACTAACAAATGGATCTGCTCAAAAACAAGTTCTTCTGCAAGATTTTGTAGATCATCGTGGTAGTACATTTCTTTATACATGAAATAGTCCTTATGAGTTCTTATCGAACTTGAATTCTAGTAATAAGGCGACATTTTTCTCACTCTCGTTTAAGCTAGAGCTTAGCTTATGAGCTGGCATTTTGACAATAAGAAATTCGATATTTGAATATTGGAGTAGTGAATCAATTCACTGTAAAATCATGCAAAAATCAACGTCACAACCCAATCCGCATAAATCAGCCTCCATTGTGAACATTCTTCACAATGAATAACAGCTATCAAGTCATTATTATCGGTGCAGGCGCTGCCGGGCTTATGTGCGCTATAACGGCTGCAAAAAACGGCAAAAAAGTACTTTTGCTCGATCACGCGAATAAGATCGGTAAAAAAATCTTAATGTCCGGCGGCGGACGATGTAATTTCACCAATTACTCCATTGAACCTGAAAATTTTCTTTGTAGTAATCCTCACTTTTGTAAATCTGCTCTAAGTCGTTACACGCAGTGGGAGTTTATTGAACTAGTTGAGCAATACTCAATTGATTATTATGACAAAGGCTTGGGTCAATTGTTTTGTAGACAAAGTTCAAAACAAATCCGGAATATGCTTGTTTCTGAGTGTGAAAAATATGAAGCATTTATACAGCTAGAAACAAAGGTTTTATCCATCGCGGTGAATTCAAATTCGCAGTTTAACTTGATGACTAACTTGGGCGAATATTCGGCTGACTCCCTGGTTATCGCAACTGGCGGACTCTCTATTCCTACAATGGGTGCAACCAGTTTTGGCTACGAGATCGCAAAACAATTTGGGCATACTGTTTTTCCTACTCGCCCCGCATTGACTCCTTTAACTTTCGATAGAAAATGGTTACAAAAAACATCAACTCTACCGGGCAACTCAATATTAGTAGAAGTTAGTTGTGACGAACAAATATTTAGAGAAGCTCTGCTGTTTACCCATAAAGGTTTAAGCGGCCCGGCAATTTTACAGATTTCAAACTACTGGCAGCCGGGACAAAGTATCAGCATTAATTTATTACCTGATCTAGACATCCTAAATTGGCTTGAAACGAATAAGAAAGAGCGTCCCGATATTAATTTAAAAACGCTTTTGGCGAGCCAGTTTAGTCAATCGGTTTCCGAGTTTTTTTGTGATCAATTAAAATTAAACAACAAATTAAAACAACTAGAAAAAAACGAGCTTGAAAAAATTTCTAACTTTCTTTCTAGCTGGGTTTTGTTTCCAGCGGGTTATGAAGGTTATAAAGTCGCAGAAGTCACTATGGGCGGAATAGATACCGATCAAATTTCATCAAAAACGTTTGAATCAACCCAACAAAAGGGGCTCTTTTTTATTGGTGAAGTTTTAGATGTGACCGGTCATCTTGGTGGTTACAATTTTCAATGGGCATGGGCATCGGGTAATGCTGCCGGTAATGCAGTTTAGCTAATTAAAAAACCTTTGTTCTACGCAGACTTTGCTTCTGCATTCATCATTTTCGCTAACAGACCGGCAATTCTATTTCTCATATCACGTCGATCAACAATCATATCAATAGCGCCATGATCGAGCAGAAACTCACTTCTTTGGAATCCTTCTGGTAGGGTTTCTCTAACCGTCTGTTCTATGACCCTTGGTCCAGCAAAACCGATCAAGGCATTCGGTTCTCCGATATTAATATCGCCCAACATCGCCAAGCTAGCAGAAACACCACCCATGGTGGGGTCAGTTAGAATCGAAATGAATGGAAGGCCTTTATCGGATAAGCGCGCTAATCCTGCGCTTGTTTTTGCCATTTGAAAAAGAGAGGTAAGCGCTTCTTGCATTCTTGCGCCTCCGCTTGTGGAAAAACAGACTAAAGGCTTGTTGTCGGATAAACAAGCGTTAATAGCGCGAATAAATTTTTCGCCCACGACTGCAGCCATTGAACCCGCCATAAAATTAAATTCGAACGCACAGGCAACAACAGGCAAGCCTTTTAGATGCCCTTCAAAAACGATTAAAGCATCTTTTTCCCCACTGCTCTTTTGAGCGGCAGAAATGCGATCTTTGTATCGTTTTGAATCTTTGAATTTTAGAATATCAACGGGCTCTAAATCAGGTGCGATTTCCGTTAGTTTTCCTTCATCTAAAAATTTGGTCAGGCGTTTTCTTGCTGTAATTCTTAGATGAAAAGAGCACTTGGGACAGACTTCTAGCGTTCTCTCTAATTCCGCTCGATAAATAGCGGTATCACAGTTTTTACATTTCGACCAAACGCCTTCAGGTACTGATTTTTTTCGTTCTGAAACTGTAGTATTTCTTTTAGGTATTATACGTTCAAACCAGCTCATGATGTTCTCTCGATTTTGTGTCTTAATGCTGTCTATCAAGTGTTTCACTCGAGCTTTTATATTGCTCGGTCTTTCATTCTACCACTGTTGAGAAAAAGTTAAACCTAGATTACAAGGTAATTGAATTTATCTAGCAATAGTTATAGCTCACACCAGACTAGGAGAATGTTTAAGCAAAAGGTCGAACCACTTGCTCAGGTAATCCGTATTCTCCTGGATATGTCACATTGACTAAATACAGGCCATCGGGTTTGGCCGTATCGGGCGCTTTTGTTCTATCAAGTTCCTGCAAAGTTTGTTTAATAAATTCCGGCGAGTTACGCCCTTCGCCAACCTGCAACAAAGAACCGACAATATTTCTGACCATGTGATGCAAAAACGCATTCGCGGTTATATCCATAAAAATAAACTTGCCTTTTTGACTGAGTTTTAACTCTGTAACATCTCGAATAGGGGTGTTTGCTTGACAAGAAGATGCCCGAAAAGATGAAAAATCATTTTTACCAATAAGGTGGTTCGCTCCGCATTGCATTGCGTTTAAGTCTAGCGATCGCCTATGCCAGGTTACTTTGCCGGCATATATCGCAGTAGGCGTTTCGTTATTATAAATAATATATCGGTAGCTTCTTTTTGTAGCCGAAAATCTTGCATGAAACTCTCCGTTCACCTCAACGGCCCATTTGACCGCTATATCTCTCGGAAGTTGATTGTTCGCACCACGTAACCAAGCCGTCATAGGTCGTTGTTTGTCGATATCAAAATGAATGACTTGCCCAGTGGCATGAACGCCAGTGTCTGTTCGGCCAGCACAGAAAGTCTTAATAGGTTGGTCTGCAATATTTGCTAGAACGTTGTCTAAATTTTCTTGAACTGAGGGTGAATGCGACTGACGCTGCCAACCGCAATATTTTTCTCCGCTATATTCTATCCCAAGGGCAACTCGCATGGTTGTTCTCGTTCTTTATTATAGGCGTGATGTCTCAAAAATGAAGGCATCACGAGTATATACCCGTTACCATTCAAGATGCAGGTTTCAGTGCTCAGCTAGGAAACCTGAACAAAGCGCAACTCGAAGGGAATGACTAGCCCAAAAATCACTTGCCTCAAATATGGCTGTTTCTAACCTCGCCTAAGAGCGCCTACTTTTGGTGCTGAATCCTGCATCTTGAATGATAACGGGTATAGGTTATTGTCTGCGAAAAAAAAGGCGGTCAAACCGCCTTTTTACTCACGTACTTATCGACCAGTAGTCTAACTTGATTTATCGATTAATGATTGAGCTTCTGCCTTTTGCTCATCGGTTCCAGTGGCAATCACTTCATCTAATATTTCCTTGGCACCTTCTGCGTCACCCATGTCAACATACGCTCTAGCAAGATCAAGCTTGGTTGCAATTTCATCGTCGCTATCCAGTCCATCCTCATCAAAACTCTCGTTTTCATCAAAATCAATATTGTCCTCAAGACCAAAATCATCATCCTGATCAGCATCCAACGAAATTTCAGCCTCACTAGAGGCACCGTCATTTGATTCTTCTTCATCAAGTATGAAATCGTCGTCGTCAGAAGTTTCAGCTTGGTCCTCATCTAAATCTAAAGTTTCCTCAACTGAATCTAAGGCATCTTCGATTGAATCATCTTCATTCGAATCAGCAAGTTCTTCGATGTCATCTAAATCTTCCAATCCCTCAACATCATCTAGGTCGCCAATATCGTCCAAGTCACCAATGTCATCCAGATCTTCAAGATCATCTAAATTTTCTTCCTCGTCTATTTCTTCTAGCGTATCTAATCCTTCAATATCTTGTTCAGTATCATCGCCATCATCGCTTTCAGTATCATCATCACCCGCAAATGGATCAAACTCATCTTCTTCCTCAGACTTTTCATCAAAATCAACATCAAGCTCATCGTCTTGTTCATCATCTTCACCAAATATATCTTCTGTTGAAGGCAAGTCGAAATCATCGTCATCAGCTTCTTCGTCTACGGCATCACCCGCGCCCCAGGCTCCTTTTCTTAGAGTGTTGACTTGTTCTTGCCAATCATCGGCATCAACAGCCTCAGAAACTTCTTCGGCTAGGGAGTCGAATTTTTCCTTGTCATCTGTTTCGGCATAGCATTCCATTAATTTGACTTTTAAATCGGCTCGTACTGGATTATCTTCGATAGCATCTTCCAACAAACTCTGCGCTTGTTCGTGCTTACCATAGGCAATATAAATGTCTGCCTCGCCCAAGGGATCGAACGATTCATCGCTACTAGTCGGCGCTACATCGTCATCATCCATATCCAATTCTACTAGCATATCATCGCCAACATCAGGCAGTTCAAATGTTTCGGTAGTGTCCATAGAACCCGCACCAGCGGATGCCACTAAATCATCTTGGAATTCTTCATCTTCCATGCGTTTTTTCATTCGCCAGAAGACAAGCATAAAGAAGATAACAGCTACCGTTCCTGCACCACCCCAAAGTAGTGTCTCGTTTTCTAGTAGTTCCTCAAACATGCCTTTGTCTTTTGCTTTTTGCTTAAAAATAGGGGGAGGATTTTGTTTTTCACTCGCTTGGGCATCCTGATCGGTACTTGCTATTGTAGTATCCGCTGATTGATTTTCATCTTTGCTGGGATCAAGGCTCGTTGTTTGATCGCCTTCAGCCGTCTGCTGCTCAGCGTCAGACTCTGCAATAGTCTGTTGATTTTGTTTGTCTTCTTGATTTTGCTCAGAGGCTTGACTTAGAGCCGCTAGCTCTGCATCTTCAATATTAATCGCGGAATCAGCTGAATTTTCAACTTTGTCTAAAATATCAGCCAATCTCGCTCTGAGCGCTTCATTTTCGGCCTGCAAAGTGGCGGATTCTTCTTGCGATTGGTTGAGGCGATCGCGTATTTCATTTAACTCAGTAGCATCAGATCCATATCCTTGTGCCGAACCTTCTCCGTTTTGGCTTGCAGCAAGTGTTAATCTTGAGCCAGAAGATCCTCCGTAAGCACCCGAACCGCTAGTGTCTCCACTGGATACAATGTTTCTTGCGCCGCCTGAACGCCATTGGCGATTTTGCATTACCACGTCTTGTAGTGCGGCTCTTTGTGGTACGTTTTGAATCGTGTCTAAATCAGGAATATCAAGCACTTTACCTTGACGTAAGTTATTAATATTACCGTTAGAAAACGCATCGGGATTAGCGCGATAAATTGCAACCAATGTTTGCTGTATGCTGACTGAGCGGTCAGGTCGCACGCTAGATGCTATACCCCATAAGGTATCTGTATTTCCAACAGGTCCCCAACTTGAACCCGAAAAACTTTGCGTTTCCTTTGACTCAAAAGCAGAACGCGGAGCTCTTGGCTCCGCTGTGGTTGATCTTGTTTGGCTTCGGCTTATCGAAGCTTCAGGCTCTGGTTCTGTATGCGCCTGCTCTATGGTGGCGCTCGAAGTTGTTTCAAATATTGGCGGGTCGAGCAATAACGTATATTCTCTTAATATTCGACCATTAGGCCAATTTAGCTCTACCACAAAATTTAAGAATGGTTCCTTAACCACGCCGTGTGTTGTGACCTTAATAATAATTTGGTCATTCTTATCACGCGCTGTTGTAAATTTGATCTTATTCAGAAAAAAGAGTCGTTCAACGCCCACTTTTTCGAACTCTTTATTACTGGCCAAGCTGACTAAAACTTCATATTCCGCAATATCGCCCGCCGACAATAGCGGGATTTCAGCGTTTAAAGGCTGATTTAAATCGGAATACTGCTTGATTTCACCTAATCCCAACGCAAACACACTAGCCGAAAACAAACTAGTCATTGAGAGAATTGTTATTAATAATTTACGAAACATACACTTTTCCCGTGGTATATTTTTTAACGCATAACTTTTACTGCAAGAAAATGAGTCATTGCAGTCAGATATTATCGTGATTCTGACTGTATTTCAGTGTTATTTAGTAGCGCAAATGGAGGTCGAAAGTCACAAAATCAAACAAAAATATTGTGTAATGCCAGACAGTTACGCGATTAACTTAAGAATATTCTTTATAAGTCTGCGCTAACTATAGCTGATTATTTTATTTTTACCAATAGTAACCCCGTTACAATTCACAAAATCGCATAATTTTCGGGGTTTATTGCTGAAAAGGTCGCTTTTTTAAATCAAATCGTTGTCAATCAAAGCAAACGCTTGATAACCCTGCCTAACTCGGCGACATTGAGTAAAACCAGATGGCAGTAAATGCTGACAAAAGAAAAGCGCAGCTACTTTCTTTTTGGCCAGCAAGGATGAATTGGTAGATTTTTCAGCCGCGACTAACATCTCGATCCACATCCAGCCAAACACAAGATGCCCAACAGCGTGCAGGTAATCGGTAGCGCCGCCCTGTAGTTCGATATTTCTTTGTGGAAAATTCTGCTTGAGCCATATTGTAAGTTCTTGTAGCTCATTCTGCAGTTCACTAACCGCCGTTTTTAATTCGTTAAATTCAGCTAATTGGCAGTCCTTGTCTAGACTTGCGTTTATTTGAGTAAATAAATGTTCGATCAGTCCATGCTTGTCCAAACAAACTTTTCGAACTAGCAAGTCTTGCGCCTGAATACCGTTAGTGCCTTCGTAAATTTGTGCAATTTTAGCATCTCGAACCAGTTGCTCTAGTCCCCATTCACGAATATAACCGTGTCCCCCTAAAACTTGTAGGCCTAAGTTACAGGATTCATATCCTTTATCGGTGAAAAAAGCCTTTGCTACAGGTGTTAACAGAGCCATCATGCCATCACATTGACGACGCACTGACTCATCGTGATGATGATATTGCTGGTCAATTTGCAGTCCCATAAACACAGATAGTGCTCTGCCCGCTTCCGTATACGCGCGCTGAGTCAAAAGCATTCGGCGAACATCCGTATGTTCAATAATGCAGGCTGCTTCACCGTCAGCATTTTTCCCTTGCTTTCTCTCAAGCGCGTAAGCTTTAGAAAATTGGTAAGAAACCTCGGCTAATGCGTTGCCTTGCACACCGATTGATAGTCGTTCCAAATTCATCATGGTAAACATCGCATATAGACCACGATTTTCCTCGCCGATTAAAAAACCTTCAGCACTATCAAAATTCATGACACAGGTTGCAGATCCTTTTATTCCCATTTTATGTTCGATGCTACCGCAACTGACACCATTTGATTCGCCAAGACTGCCATCATCATTAACTTTTATTTTTGGTACCAAAAAAAGACTGATCCCATGCGCACCTTCGGGTGCATTTGGTAACTTTGCAAGTACGAGATGAATAATGTTTTCGGTGAGGTCTTGATCGCCGCCAGTAATAAATATTTTTGTTCCGTTGATGATGTAGGAGTCGCCATCAGTTTTGAGCGCTTTCGATTTAATGATACCAAGATCCGACCCCGCGTGAGGCTCCGTTAATCCCATAGCCCCTGCCCAGCGCCCTTCTAGCATTGCTGGGAGGTATTTTGTCTTCAGATGATCCGGTGCATGCGCATGAATAGCCTGATAGGCACCAGAAGTTAAACTGGAATATAAACAGAACGAGGTATTGGCAGAATAAACCATCTCTTCAGCCATTAGGTGAATTGTTTTAGGTAGTCCTTGCCCACCATATTCGGGATCGCCAGCAAGCCCCTGCCAGCCCCCTTGAGCATATTCTTTATATGCTTGCTTAAAGCCATTTGGCGTAGTGACTATGCCATTATCAAAACCACAGCCTTGCTCATCACCATTGCGATTAATAGGCTCAAGAACCCCCTCACAAAACTTCGCAGATTCTTCTAAAACAGCAGAGTACAATTCCTCATCAAAATCCTGAAATGATTCGATATTCCCCAAGACGCTGCCAATATCAAAAACGTCCTTAATCAGGAAATTCATATCTTCCAATGGGGCTTTGTAGCTCATATTGATTCAGCTCCTTAGTCGAGGGCTTTATTCGTTTGCAATAAAAAAGGCTCTAAACAGAGCCTTTAAGGTGGTCTGACCAACGAATCTTACCACAATTTAAGTTTTTTCAAACGACTGTTTTAAATTATCGTTTGAATAGTTAAATCAAACTGAAAACGCTAATCTACGGCGTGTTTTTTAAAGTGCGTCCAGTAATCTGCGACCGTTTGTTTCATGTCTTTGTGCAACAATAAAATTCCAAATAAATTGGGTAGTGTCATTAATGCCACAGTGACTAACGCAATATCCCAAATGATGGATGAATCTATAACCGCGGCGATAAAAAATGCGGAAACATAAACGACTCGATAGGGCAAAACCGCAGCAGGTCCTATCAAGTAGGTAATAGCTCTATCACCATAGTAAGACCAAGCGATAGCGGTACTAAATGCAAACAACAGCAATCCAATTGAAATAATATATTGTCCGCTGTCACCAAAAAAACCTCTTTTGAACGCTTCAGTTGTTAACGTCACCCCTTTTACTAACGATTTTCCAGAGACCACCAACGAATCATCAGAGTTAATGATACTGCCATTTTCTATTTCGATATCTCCACTAAACAAATTTCCTTCAGTTGAATAAGTCACTGTTTCAGCCACTGAACGCAGCGCAATTAATGTATAACCATCCGAAGTGGACACCCCATTAACAACTTTAATTTTTCCGTTAAACCTTTCAATATCGGTTAATCCATTTACGTGGCTATATAAATTATTAACATCCTCTTTGTTCGAATCATCAAAATGCCCCGCAACATATTCCATATCGGTTCTATCAAAATTATTTTGATGTTTTTCAGACCAAACGCCTGAAGATAAAATAACTAAACCGGTAATTGTACAAATAACAATGGTGTCAATGAAGGGCTCTAATAAAGAGACCATTCCTTCTGATGCAGGTTCTTCTCCTTTAGCGCTTGCATGAGCTATCGCCGCAGAGCCTTGCCCTGCCTCATTGGAAAACAATCCTCGGTTAACACCTCTCTCCATTGCGTAAACAAAACTAGCGCCCAAAAATCCTCCGACAGCGGCAGAGCCGGTAAAAGCATACTCGAAAATAGAAACGAAAGATGGGCCGATATTTTCTAAATTAGCAAAAATAACCGATAATGCACCGACGATATAAATCAGTGACATCATAGGAACGACTTTTTCAGCAAATTGAGCGATTCGTTTAATTCCTCCAATAATAACAAAACCTAAAAACACGGAAAGCACAAGCCCAGTTACCCAATTCTCAATACCGAAGGATGCTTTCATTCCTACTGCTATGCTATTAATTTGCGGCATATTTCCACTGCCAATCGAGCTTACTACCGTTGCGACAGCAAAAATAATGGCTAGCCACTTCATGTTCAATTTCTTTTCCATGAAATACATGGGTCCACCAGCCATTGTGCCATCGGGAGTTTTTTCTCTGTATTTATGAGATAGTGTGACTTCAACAAATTTCGTTGTCATACCGAAAAAAGCAGTAATCCACATCCAAAATAGCGCTGCAGGACCACCAAAATAGATAGCTAAAGCGACTCCGCCAATATTACCAGTACCAACTGTTCCTGATAATGCGGTTGTCAAAGCTTGAAAGTGAGTGGTATCTCCCGGTGCATCTTTTTTCGCGTATTTACCTCTTAAAATTCGAGTAGCATGGGCAAAATAGCGTATTTGAGGAAAACCAAGATAGAGTGTGAATAAAAGACCGGTTCCTACCAAAATATAAGGAAAAAGAAAATGCCCACCTAAATAGGCGTCGATAGCCAGAATAAAGTCCGAAAAAGCTTCCAAAAGTAACCCCTTAGATCATAAATTTATTATTAGTTAGGAGATACTAAACGAATCAAGGACAAATGTCTTGTAGCAACTATTTGAAATATCTAAGATTTTTGGCAAGAAGCATTAATTATTCAGCTAGTTCGCATCCGAATCCCTTTGTCAACGGATACTGCTATTTCAAAGGCTGCTATTTTTTTAGGAAAATAACAGCCCGATATTTTTGCAGAGGCTAAACTTGCTCCCGTTAGAGAAGCATTTGTAAAATCGACGCCTCTGAGGTCAGCCGCTCTAAAATAACAACCACTGAAATTGATCCCATCAGCATTTAGGTTTCGTAGATCCAGCCCTCTAAAATCACAATCATGAAAATCGATGTCAGCTACGGATTCACGCTGTTGGTTAAATTCTTTGATTTTTTCATCCCTAAGAAGTTGGAATAAGGGATCGTCAGGAAATCTGAGCGCCATGGGTTCACCACTTTTTTGTGAGTAGAGTAATGAAAGTATAGTCGTCTGGCTAAAAAAAGTGATTATTTATGACTAGCTTTTCGTCTTCTAAAGAGCATCAATAATAATAAAATAGAAGAAAAACCCAAAGCTCCAGCGGCTTCAAAATCGACTTCTTGTGCTGGTTCACTCGGCTCGCCGCCACCCGTTCCCCCACCAGAGCCGCCTCCCGTACCGCCACCCGATCCACCGCCACCGCCACCGCCAGTTGGGGCATCATTGTCATTGATTGTAACGGTAACATTGCTTGGCGCCCCTAAAAGTGCGCCATTATTCGGGTTTGATAGTGTGAGCATAAACTGCTCTGCTTGCTCTTCAATTGCGTCATCCATCACCACTACTGAGATAGTCTGGTTCTTGATGCCTTCTTCAAAGACTAAGGTAGAATTAACCACTTGGTAATCGGAATTAACTATTGCGGTTCCATTGCTGCTGGTCAAATTAACCGAAACCTGTCCTGCGGCACCAAAGGAGCGAATCACCATAACGTCAAATGTTCCAACATCTTCGGCCGCGGTGTAGGAAACTCTACTGAAGAAGAAGGTTCCAGGCTGGTTATCGAACTCATTGTCTATGATGGACACTTTAGTCTGGCTTGCTCCGCCCAAGACCGCACCACCCTGAGGGTTACTTAAAGTAACTGAAAAAACTTCAGTACCCTCAAATACATCATCATCGACAAGAATCACGGTTATTTCTTTACTGGTTTCACCATCTTCGAACACTAACGTGCCTGTTTGTGCCTCAAAGTCGGTTGGGGAAACGGCTGTGTCGGTACCTACTGTAGCCACCGAAAAATCGACCATCACTTGACCACCAGTTCCTAAATCGCGATTGACTGTCAATACCACTTGAGGATCGGTTTCATTAACATCTACCGCTGTCTCTTGCATAGAAAACAAGCCAAATTGAGCCGCGGGACCAATCGAGACTATCCAATCAAATA
>Ga0256847_1000760_pt1 | contig 18764 bp, 12 predicted proteins | sample TeddybearmetaG_FD_189099 | JGI IMG/M metagenome (GOLD analysis project Ga0256847, IMG submission 189099) | Hydrothermal vent microbial communities from East Pacific Rise, Pacific Ocean - Teddybear | ecosystem: Environmental > Aquatic > Marine > Hydrothermal vents | place: Pacific Ocean: East... | reverse complement strand
GATTTTTTACAAAATTATCTTGATGAATTTTGTTTCAAATTTAACAGACGCTATTTTGGAACCAAACTCTTAGATCGCCTCATTATTGCTGTGGTTGATCCTCATCCAACTTCTTAGGTAAGCTTACGGACAGTCATATAAATTAGATTTAAATAACTCGCTTAAAGATAGTTACAATATAAGTAAGCGAGCAACTACATATAAAACAGTGTGTATCACAAATTGCACTTTCTCAAGAAAATAAGCTCCTTGTCATCTTGAGCGAAACGCCAGCGCAGTCGGGCACTCCTTGTCATTCTGAGCGAAGATTCATCGAAGTCGAAGAATCAAGGATTTTGCCTTTACTTTAATTTCGACCGAAGTGGAGAAATCCACCATTTTATTACATCAAGAGCTAGATTTCACCACTTCGGTCGAAATTACTGCAATAATAGCATTGTCTTCCTTCGACTGCGCTCAGGATGACAATGTTCCACTGCGGTCCAGGATGACAATGTTAATAACTAAAAAAACAATTATGATTTACTTTTTGTGCAATTTGTGATACACACATATAAAACAGAGCTTACCAATCCTAAGAGGCTTGGGAATCTCGGCCATTGTGCGCAAAGGGATTCCCAAGCTTGCAAAGATTGGTAAGCCCGATTTATTTATAAGCATCCGAGCATACAATTTCACTTATTTCTTGCTCCTCTACAATTTATCAAACCAAATTAAGAGTAATATCCATATAACAGTATTCATGAAATTATAAATGGCATAGTTTTCGAATTTCTTAAACCACACCTTATGTTTAAGCATTCTTTTACTGCATTTCATAATAATTCTGGAAATGGAAATGATTGCTCCGTTTCAGTTGTAGGAATATCATTGCCTGTTGAATGGCTTGATTTCAAATTGAAATATGAAAATGATAACTTGATCTCTTTGTTTTGGTCAACAGCAATAGAAGTCAATAATGATTATTTTGAAATAGAGCAATCCGAAGATGGAAAAACATTTAAATATTTAGCTAAAGTACAAGGAGCTGGAACATCTAATCTAATAAATGATTATTCTTATAAACATAAATTGAATATTCAAGGACTTTCTTACTATTGTATAAAACAAGTGGACTTTGATGGAAATTATTCCTATTCTGACTTTAAACATATTAACATTAAAGACTTAGGAAGAATTTCTATGTATCCAAATCCAGTATTTGAGACTTTAAATATTAATTCCATTAATGATGACGTCATATTTCATATTGTCGATCGACATGGCACTAAAATATTAAGCACTAAAAGTAATAAAATTAACCTTGAAACATTAAGTGATGGAATGTACATACTAGTGGTTCAAATCATAAATACTTGACAGCTTAAATGGCCACTTTTTCCTTGATTCTTCGTCTTTCGTCAGTCAGGTAGCTACGGCTATCTTCCTTTCTCAATCATTGACTAAAAAAAAATAGACTCATTTTAACTATCAATAACTTATGGCTTGAGCCACTAGTGATAGAAAGCCTCGAATCAATTCAAAGCATGCAATTCATCAAATCAAAGTAAGACAGTTATATTAGATCCGTTTTCTACTTCTTTGTCAATTTATTGATCAATTTTTTGAGTGCTTCAATTTCTGATTTGAGTAGGATTACTTCATTTTTCAAATTATTAATCTCTACTGTCTGTAAACCATAATCTGTATTCTGATTATCTGAACTTTTTAGATTGTCATCTGAAGAAGAACCTCCAGTAAAAGATGTAGGTGCATCCATCCAAGTGACAGTTCCAGCTCCATCGGTAGTAAGCACTTGATTTGCAGTTCCATCTACCATAGGGAGCGTAAATGCATCATTTATTTCTAATGCGCCAATAACTTTAACAGTTGGTATACTTTCACTCATTGATGATGTAAAACCAGAGCCTCCATTGTCTCCAGAAATCCCGCCCGTGGCATCCACCAAATTTACATTATAGTAAAATGTCAAGTCACCTGTTCCCCCACTTGGAGCTACCCAATCAAAAGTAAATGTATTGGAAGCAGATGCACTCGTGTGCTCTGCATATGTTCTTCCACCCGCTACAGATGCAGCATTTGATATTTTTGCATTTGAAGATGGGTTTGAAAAATTGGCTACATCAGCATCACCTCCATCCAAAACAGTAAGCTGAAAACCATGACCAACTGGTGTGCCTGACCCAGCTATAGCAGTGAGAGAAATTTGATATGTTTCGCCTGCCAAATAAGAGGTAACTTCAAAACCTAATGCATTAGTGATTGTCAACATTGCTGAGGGAGTCCCATACACACCTCCTGTGTGACAGTTAGCACAAAGTGTCCCTGTTTCTCCTGGAGCACCAGTATATCCTTGACCTACTTGTGAAGCTGGTCCAGCTGAATATTTTAATGAAAAAACCACTGCGAAAATAAGAGCAAGTAATACAAATTTCTTTTTCATACGTAATGTGTTTTACTGAAAACCAGCTTTACAAATAAAACACTCATCTACAAAATAATAGTGTATTGCTGGATTGATAATAATTAATCAAAAATATCTGATTGTAATATACGCATAGAAAGTGCTTTTTCAAAATGTAATTTATTGATAAATAAGTTTGAGTTACCAATTTGTTGGTTTCAGTTTTGAAACTGGTCATTAAATCTAAAGAAAAAGCTGTTCATTCAAATCAAAGTAATTCAAATGAACAGCAATAGAACTATCGTGAGTAGCTCTCCTTTGTCAATCCAAAAGTCAACCCTTTTTTCTAAAAGTGCAAACGTATTGTTATCAATTTCAAGAATTGAGAGTGTAAGTATTCGAATCAAATAAAAGGTTTTGTTTCAAAGTATAAACGAAGAAGACTTAATAAATAGTATTCAATTTTGATTCATTTACCTCTAACTGTGAGTTCAAGGCAAAGAGTTATTTTGATGAGCTAGGAATATTTGAAAGTCAACATATAACTTAGTGATTCCTTTGTGATCCCTTTATGATCCTAGTGGCCAAATAAAAGAACATGTTCATCGCCAGAAATCAAGTTTTAACATTTTACAACATGTAATTCTATCATTAGCAAATGATTCTTTACGTTTACATTTTAAAAAGAGATTTTAAAAATTAGAAGATGGATATTGAGTTAAGAAATTACATCATTCAACCTTTGGACACAAAAAAACATGATGCAGTTTTTCAACTGATTAATGAAAATAGACCAAGGCTAGAAAATTACTTTGCAGGAACAAGTAGAGAAACAGAAACAAAAGAAGATGCCAAGATATTCTGTCAAAGTGTAGAAAGTAGAAGGCTAAAAAAAGAGTACTTTCCATTTGTAATCATTGATCCTACTAATTCTCAATACATAGGTTGGATAGATGTAAAAAATATTGATTGGAGCATTCCAAAGGCGGAACTTGGTTACTTTATTGATAAATCATTTACTGGTAAAGGCATCATATCCGAAGGCTTGGGCCTAGTCATAGAGCACATCAATCAAGAATTCGATTTCAAAAAGTTACTTCTTAGAATAAGTTCTGACAATCATAAAAGCACCCAAATAGCTTTGCGTAATAATTTTCAACTAGAAGGTACGATTAGAAGGGATTATAAAACAGCCAGTGGTGAAATTGTCGACCTTCAATATTATGGGAAAGTATTTTAATATCTTCAAATTCATTTATTATGAATACAAATTAGCAAGAGCAAGTATTATGTCTGTGTTTATCACAAATTGCACAATAGGCTGTATTAAATTTGACAAGAGGTCAGAGACCTTTGTCTCGCTTTAATGCCGAGAATGAGAGGAATATATCTGACTTTTCCTTGGATTTATTGATAGTTTAGGCGATCTGTGATACAACTATGTTCTTAATAAGTCTGAGGTTCAGTTTTGTTAACAAATCCTCAAAGTCTCTTAATTGAATCTAAAAACTACTGGTATTCCATTATTAAACTATTAAATACGTGTCTCCAAGAGGACGTATTCCAATCTACAGCGATTTAGAAGTATAAGTACCAATAGAAGTGAATCAACACTACATTTTCAAATCACTTCATTTTTAAAAAACAATCTAAAACGCTGACTATGAAAAAATTATTAATGTTATTTTTTTTATGGCTTGGATATATTTCAAGTTTTGCCCAAGTCAACAAGCCCAATTACACTACAGATTCCCAACCAATTACAACGACAGGAATCTCTTTACCCCAGCTTATCACAACAGATTTAAACAGATCAGAATTGCAATTTGGAGTTAATCTATCAAATGGATTTAATCAACCTAACTTCACTGTTAACTTTAAAAAATTAATTTCTGATAAGAACAAACAATTAACAATTACCTCAAGTGCGCAGATGAATCATTCTTTATCTTTTAGTAGACTTGACAGGCAGAGTTTCTATAATTTAAATAGTTTATCTCTAAATTTAGGAGCTGACCTCAAACTATTTAATAAGAATAATTACTTTATTCAAATAGCTACTCAGAATAGAATAACCAAGTACGGTGGTTTTAAGGAATTTGATTTTATCAGTACAAATAATTCAATCACGCTTGGGATTGGTAAAGGTCGAATAGATTTTGTGAACGATGGTGCAGCTGCTATATCGATAGTAGAAAAACTATCTGAATATGGAATACTAAAAAGAGACTTATCCAACGAAGAATACGTACTGCTTACTCAAAGAGTGAGAGAACTTAAAAAAAGACGAAAGTTTGTAAACCGATCTTTTCCGTTGACCGAATCAGAAGAAATCCAAGATCTGCTTATGACTTTTGGACTACTTAATGAAGATGAAGATGTCACTGCTATAATTAATGATGCCTACAAATTTGAACCAATGCTGGATCGGACTGTAGGATCTCAATTTAAAATTGCTGCAACTGGTTCATATTCAGATTCAAATTTATCTCACAGTTACGGTAATATTGAACTAAGTGCGTCCCTTTCTTATATGATTCATTCGCCAATCAATTCAAAATGGCAGTATAATAAAGGAATTATTGGATACATTTCTACTTCTGAGCATAGTCTAGAAGATCCTACTATCAGTGAAGACAGGCTTGAAAAGGCAAGTATTGGCATCAAAAATGACTTGCATTATCTAGTAGATACCAGAACAAGATTAAGTTTCTTGAGTGAAGTCGGCTATCTTTTTATGAATAAGATTCTTATTCTAGATCCACTTGGAACTCAGCTTTATGATGACAAAGGCTTTTACCTCAATACAAGAACAGAGATCGAATATCAGATTTCAAGAATCATGTCTACCACTTTTGGACTCAATCTTAGATTTGCTCCTAAAAACACCTATACAGGCCTTAGTTTAGGTTTGAACTTCTGATTAATAAAACAAACTAATTACTAGAAAACAATCTATCCAAATAGATTTTTTGAGGGCTTTCGATTGTTAAGGTCGAGGGTCCTTTTAATAGTTAATAATGAATAATTAAAAATTAATAATGACGGAGAATGGAAAATAAGAAGTGGAAAGTTGAAAATTGAATTTTCAGGTTTCAAGGTCTGAGGTATAAGGTTTTGCATGGTCAGATGTTGACCTCATCGTATATCCATTGATTCTGACATGCCAGCGAATCAGCAATTCTGCAATTCTGCGATTTTGCGATTCTGCGGTTTAGCGGTTCAGCGATTTTGCGAAAGAAACTTCACCTCATAGCTTTCTTACAATTCTATTTACTATTTTGGTAATTCAGAATTAATATTTGTTTTGCTATGAATAGAAGGAACTTTGTAAAAAACTCAACTATTGCAGGAATTGCTATTGGAAATACTTTTGATACATTGGGGCAAACAACTAGGTCCTCAGAAATCCCTTTCAATTTGAAATTTGCTCCTCATATTGGAATGTTTAAGTATCATGCTGGAGATGATCCGTTGGCACAGTTAGACTTTATGGCTGAGCAAGGATTTACTGCTTTTGAAGATAATGAGATGCGGAATAGACCTATCGATCTTCAGCAAAAAATGGCTGATCGTATGGCAAAGCATTCTATGGAAATGGGAGTATTGGTTGCTCACAAAATCTATTGGAAAGAGCCCAATTTGACAAGTGGAGAACAGCACTTTCGAGATGAGTTTCTAAATGATATAAAAGGCTCTGTCGAAGTAGCAAAAAGAGTAAATGCAAAATGGATGACTGTAGTGCCCGGTCATGTGGATCTTAGTAAAGATGTTGGATATCAAACTGCTAATGTAGTGGAGACGCTCAAACAAGCTTCAGCAATCTTAGAACGTCATGGCATTACGATGGTCCTCGAACCACTTAATTTTCGAGATCATGCAGGTCAATTTTTACAAAAGATTGCTCAGGCTTATCAAATATGTAAGGCAGTGGATAGTCCTTCTTGCAAGATTCTTTTTGACATCTATCACCAACAAATTCAAGAAGGAAATATCATACCTAACATAGATTTGGCGTGGGACGAAATTGCCTATTTTCAAGTGGGCGATAACCCGGGAAGAAAAGAACCAACTACAGGAGAAATCAACTACTCCAATATATTCAAACACATTAAAGAAAAAGGATTTGACGGAATTATTGGAATGGAACACGGCAATTCTCAACAAGGGAAGGAAGGGGAAATAAAAGTGATCGAAGCCTATAAGAAAGTCAATCCAATTTAAACCATCTATCTTGTCAACATGTCACAATCAGCCATTTTAGTTATTGTCATTTTAATTTGTGTTGCAATCTATATTTTATTTAAGGTGTTCAAAAAATCTAGTGTCGACATTAGTGATTTTAAAAGCCAATGGAGAGAATTATTAATTGATGAAGTAGATTTTTATGTTCACCTTACCACAGCAGAAAGGACACGTTTTGAAACAGATATTTTAGTCTTTTTTGAGAAGGTGAGAATTACTGGAGTCGACACAAAAATAAATGACAAGGATAGGATTCTTGTTGCCAGTAGTGCTGTCATTCCTTTGTTTGGATATCCTGGTTCTTCATTTGACAATTTATCAGAAGTCTTGATTTACAAGGGAAGATTCAATCACGATTATGAAACCAATAAAGGAAAAGGAAGCAACATTTTGGGAATGGTGGGAGGTGGAAATATGAACCGCCATATGATCTTGTCGAAACCTGCTTTACGGAATGGGTATGACAGTAAAAACAAAAGTCACAATGTAGGTATTCATGAATTTGTACACTTACTTGATAAGGCAGATGGCAATACCGATGGCATACCTAAGTTTGTATTGCGAAGTAAAGAAGTCAAACCGTGGCTAGAAGTGGTTCATGGGGAAATAGAAAATATTCTTTCTGGAAAATCAAAAATCAACCCATATGGCGCTACCAATGAAGCTGAGTTTTTCAGTGTCGCAAGTGAATATTTCTTTATGCAACCTAAATTATTGAGATCAAATCACCCAGAATTGTATGGTAAACTGATGATGATATATCGGCAAAATCCTGCGAAGGGGTTGGGGAAGTTGGTTTGAAATTAAAAACTACATGAAATTCTTCAACTTCATAAAGATGCATTTCATAGTTTCGGTTTTTAACAAAATACCTAATACTCTAATTTAGCAAGATTTCTCCATAAGGAATGATACATTAATAAAGTTCGCTTTTATACGCAGGTATTTTATTTTTCAACAAGGCAAAAAACCTGCCTGCCGGCAGGCAGGCGTAGACAATGCAGCGCATTGGCGAGGCTTTTTAACGCCGTAGAAAGATAAAATAACAAGTAGAAAATGTTACTTTATTATTGAATCATTCCTAAGGTCGAAATTGAAAGGCGCTTTGCATTATCGATCCCTCCGCTTCGCATACGCGTCAACCTAACATATTAATATATGATTATTTCATATGTGTAAATCATACATTTCCTTTGCAGATTGTAAGTTAATAATGAAGTATATTCTTTCAAACATATATTGTCGCTCGCCGCGACTGGCTTTCATTTTCTGCTTGATCAGAAAACGAAACAAAAGAATCAAGCCGCTAAAAAGGCTATACTGCGAAAGCCGCTCCCGCTACCCACTGTTTAGCGGCATTGCCATGCTCTTTTTAAAGTTGTGACTTCGACATGAAAACAACTACCCGAAAACTATACCGCACGCTTACAGTTGTTTATATATTGTATAATAAAATATATTAACTTCTTAGGTTGACGCGTATGTCCACTTCGGTCGGGATGACAATGCTAAAAACGAAAAATTGAATGCACCGCTTCTTATGGCCAAATCTTATTCCCAATATAATCAAAAGATTCTTTTATCAATTTCTTCAAAACTTCCACATCTATGTCCTCTAATTTATTAACATAGACACACGATTTCCCTGTCTTATATTTGCCTAACTTTGAAAACAGCTCCTCAAATCGACTATGACCACCCATAATATAGATTGACAACTTAGTCTTCCTAGGAGAGAATCCTGTCCTTGGTGCATCACCTTCCCTACCCGATTCATATACATAATGATAACTGCCATATCCAATTATACTATGTCCCCATAATACAGCTTTTTCACCTGTAGCTTCTTCGAATATCTCGTTCAAACGCAAACCTTCAATTCTTCGCTTTTCAGGTTCTACTGAATTTAGGAAATCAATTACATCTTTATCATTTGGTTTTGTCTTATTCTCTGCCATTATGATTGGATTTTAGAATATATTATTCCTCAATATCAACCCCTTCAATAATAGGTCCACCTGAATCATATATCTTCTTGCTTAATGAAAGAATCGTTGAGCGAATATTCTTAAGCTCAGACTTCATTCCAGCTAATTCCTCTTGTATAATAGTAATACTTTCTTTATGTGAATCTGTAGGTCCATAAGTGGATTGAGTAATTCCCCGATTTACAGCAAATAATCGATTCCCGATGGTCGGAAGAGTCTTTTCTCCTATCTCATTTCTTGCGGGACTACCATTCATTTGCTTGTTTAAGTTGGCTACTTTTTGGGTTAGCATTTCGTAGTCTGAAGTAATTCCACTTAAATCAATTTGGCTTCTTTTCAATGCTCTACCTATGGCTTTTGTTTTGCTTGTTGCATTTGACAATTTGGAAGAAGTCGAAGCTACATTTTGAGTTGTACTTTCATAAAGACTCCAAAATGCAGACACTTCATTTATACTTGATCCTTCTAGTGAATTTGAGTTTAAAGGAACAACTTGAAATTCCATAGGTTCTGAAAGAGAAGTAAATACACCATCTATTTCTTTGCTAAATGACACCGAATATTTACCTGGTGCAACTAGCATACCTGCAGGCTCGTCTTCCCACTCTCCTCTTTTTCTTGGATTCAACTGAATAAGGTCTGAAGCTGGATATCTCAAATCCCAAGCTACCCTATGGAAGCCAGCTTTAGTAGGTCCTGAAATCGACCTTACTATTTTACCATTCCTATCTTTGACTGTAAGCCATATGTTGTCTTTTCTATCCGCTTTCTCCGCATCCAATGCATCCCATCCTGGAAATGGCACATTGCCTGCTGTCTTTTTTGTATCCTTCTCAGCTTCCTGTCTCTGCTCTGATTTCGATTTTAGTCCTTCTTTAAGGTAATAAGTAAAAACCGATCCAAAAGGAGGATTATCAGCCATAAAATAACCGGAACCTTGATCTCCTTTTTTCCCACCAAAACCCAGAGAAGATCGTGGTATATACCATAAGCCCTTACCTGCGTCTAATAGTGCTGCTTCACTCTTCATCTGAGTTTCAGACAATTCTCTAAACACATTAATATTGTCAAAAATATAGATAGATCGACCAAACGAACCACATATCAAATCATTATCCCTTCTATGAATAGTAAGATCTCTAAAAGAAATTGTAGGTAAACCACCTTTACATTTAGTCCATTTCTGACCACCATTTATTGTGAAATATATGCCAAATTCTGTCCCAATAAATAGCAATTCTTTTTTAACATGATCTTGAACAATTCTCCACACCAATTCTTCTTTCGGCAAATTTGAACTTATCGAAGTCCAGGATTTTCCTTGATTATTACTTTTGAAGATGTAAGGCTTATAATCTCCTTCTTTGTGATTATCCAAAGTGATGTACACAACATTAGCATCAAAAAGATCAGCTTTAATATCATTAACATAGGCTCTTGATGGCACCCCTGGCAATGATGATACTTCCGTCTTTGTCCAAATTCCACCTCCATTTGTACTTACATGAATCAATCCATCATCCGTCCCTATATATAACAAATCTCTCTGAACTGGAGATTCTGCAATAGACGTAATTGTATTAAAATTAGACATTGCAGCTACATCCCATGGATTATCATAACTCTGCGTTTTGCCCATAATTGGCAACTCGATTCTATTCTGATTTCGAGTCAAATCTCCTGAGAGTGCCGTCCATTTGTCTCCCCTATTATCAGATCTCCACAATCTTTGAGAAGCAAAATATATCTGAGTAGGATTATGTGGGCTTACTAAAATCGGTGCATCCCAATTGAAGCGTTCGAAATTCTCTCCTTTGGCTGGTTGAGGCTGGATATCCACTACTTGTCCTGTCTTCATATCGATTCTTGACAAGGTACCCTGCTGTCTTTGTCCATAAATAATATCTGGATTTCCTGGCTCTGTTGCAGGCTGATGCCCATCCCAATTGAGCACTACCTTCCAATCTCCGTTGTCAATACCTTGCACATTATCTGTCCTCGAAGGTCCTCCTTCTGTGCTATTGTCTTGTGTACCACCATACACATTATAGAATGGTTCTGCATCATCAACTGCAATCTTATAAAACTGTGTCAATGGAAGATTCGGAAAGAACCTCCAATTCTGAGCTAAATCAAAACTTTCATACATTCCACCATCAGTACCAACGAGTAAATAATCAGGGTCGCTCATTTTGAAAGCAATAGCATGGTTGTCTGAATGTTTGTGTTTTTCAGACATTCTACGGAAATTTTTACCGCCATTATCTGAAACTTGCACTCTGACATCCATGAGATATAATCTATCATACTGATGTGGAGAAGCATATAATTCCTGATAATAATGCGGGCCAGTAGCTCCTGAAACTGCATCAGACATCTTTGTCCAACTTGTGCCACTATCTTCAGATTTGAAAACACCTCCTTTTTTACGATCTAATTCTATAGCTGCATAGAGCACATTTGATTTTTGAGGTGAAATAGCTAAACCTATCTTTCCTAAATTTGAAGTTGGAATTCCCTTTTTAAGTTTTGTCCATGTCTCTCCCCCATCTTTTGAGCTGTGCAATCCTGAACCAGGACCACCTCCCATGTAGGCTGCAATTGTTCTATGCCGTTGCCACGTGGCTGCATACAGTTTATTTGGATCATTGGGATCAATAACCAGATCAGTTGCTCCAGTCCAGATATCATCACCCAGTACTCGCTTCCATGAAGTCCCACCATTTGTAGATTTGTACACACCTCTTTCTCCTCCTTTGCTCCAAAGCGGACCTTGAGAGGCAACCCAAATCACATTTGAATCATCTGGATGCACAATTATTTTAGAAAGATGCTCCGAATTTGGTAAGCCTTTATTTGACCATGATTTGCCACCATCTTCACTCTTATAAATACCACATCCAAATGATGCGTGTCTCCCTCCAACATTCTCTCCTGTCCCCAACCAGATCACTTGATCATTATTAGGATCGATTGTTACACATCCAGTTGAATAGCAAGCTTCATTGTCAAAAATGGGAGTCCATGTATTTCCAGCATTGTTAGTCTTCCACAGGCCACCTGAACCTACGGCAACATACCATTGGTTTTCATCATTAGGATTAATGGCTATATCTGCAATTCTTCCGGACATTAGAGCAGGGCCGATATTCCGAAATTCTAATCCTTTAAAATTATCAGAATCCCAAATGTCTTTTTTCTTGGATTGGGAGAATCCAGAAATTACGAATGTCAATAACAGTAGTAGCGAGAATATTTTTTTCATGTTGGTTTGACTTGAAGTTTATTGAAATATTAATTGCAAGAAAGGTAGGAATAGAAAAGGAAATAATTAAGTATTGACTAGAAAATATATTTCATTAATAATAGTTACAGTTTATTTTGAGCTGCTACATTGAAAGAATTACTTTGAGGACAATAAACATGTTCTTTTTTAATCAGCTTTGATATTATTGACTTTAAGGCAATATTAAAATTTGCCTTAAAAAGCGATCAAGCGGTTTTGCAATTCTGCGATTTAGCGATTATACAGTTGAGCGATTAAGCGATTTGGCAATAAAAATCATCCTTCAATCTTAATCGACCCATACCCTTGGGCATTTTTATCCAATTTGATCTGAACATGAATTCGTTCTTTTAAAGCTTCTACATGAGAAATCACGCCAACAGTTTTCTGGCTTTCCGTTTGTAATTTTTCTAAAGTATTCATTGCAATATCCAAGCTCTCTTGATCTAAAGTACCAAAACCCTCATCAATGAAGAGGCTTTCCAAATTGACATTTTTAGATGCCATATCCGAAAGACTCAAAGCTAAAGCAAGACTGATTAAAAATGATTCTCCTCCAGAAAGTGTAGAAACTGATCTTTGTATATTTCCTTGATATTGGTCTATTATAGTGAGTTCTCCATCTTTTATAGGTTTGTCAAGTAAATATCTATCTGATAGTTTCTGAAGGCGTTTATTTGCGTACACCAATAAATTCTGAAGCGTTAATCCTTGGGCAAAATTGGCAAATTTGTTACCTGTTTGCGCCCCGATCATCTTATTTAATAATGACCATTTATCCAACTTTTCCTGAAGCTTTTTTAATTCTGATTCTTTAGATTTTATCCTTTCTCTTTCTTGATCATCCTTTTGTAGAATAGCTGTCTTCTCTCCAATAGATTTCATCAATGCCTCCTTCTTACTAGACTTTTGAGCAATAGTTTGGCTTAAATCTAGTAGTCTAGTGGATGGGAAAGTATCTTTTTTATTGTTTACCTCAAGGTTTCGATTTAACGATTTGATCTCCGTATCTATAGAAGTACTTCTTTGTACTAGTTCTTCTTTTTTGGTTTTTAATTGTTGCAATTCCTCTTCTGAAATCATTGCTGAAGTAGTCGCTTCTAAAGACTCAAAGCCCATTTCTTTTACTTGAGGTTCAAGCTTTACAACTGTTGTTTCAATATAATCTCCTATCTGCTCCAATGCTTTTTTATCATTGCTGATCAAGGTAGTTAATGTAGCAATTTGAGTATTATAACTTACAAATTGATCTTGAAGTAAATTGCAATCTCCTGAAACATTTTCCCCACTATATTTTATCTTTCGTTCATTGGCAAGCTTCCCATACTGTTTTAAGATTACGCTCAATTCATCAAAATCAATCACGAGCTCATTCAAAATAGATCTACTTTCAAGTGCTTTTATGACTTGAGAAAATTGGTCTATTTTAAGCTCTACCATTTCAATACTCCCAATAATATCCTTTTCTTCTTTTGAAGCAGAACCTTCATATGCCGAATATTTAGACTGCTTTTCTAGTTTAGCATTTTCTAATTCAGAATTGTTTACCTTAATCTGATCTTCAATAAGTACTTTAGAAGTCTGACTTTCTGTCAACTTCCGATTATATCCAGCATATTCATTTTCGTGCTCCTTTAATTTCTCTTTTGCTTTTTGAATGTCAAGCGACAATCCAGAGTTTTCTTGTGGAGCATGGTCTGTAAACGGATGATCCAAGGCACCACATAGAGGGCACGGATCACCATCAACCAATTGATTTCTGTGATCTGTTAATTTTGCGATTAGAAGCGCATCTTGTCTCTGTTTTTCTAATAACTCGATATTTTGTTTTGTTGAGATTACCAGTTGTTGAGAAGTAGACACCAAAGGAATATGTTTTTTCTCTTCTTCAACATATTTTAATAATTCTATTGCTGACTTTTCAACTTTCTCTTTTAGAATTTTTTCATGTTCATAAGCATGATTTAGCTCTTTTAAAAGTAGCAATTCTTCCGTAAAGCCAGAGTGGCTTTTATTGACTTCATCAAGTTCGACAGTAGAATCTAATCCAGCCTTTTTTACTAAAATATCACAAGATTCTATTTTCTTTTTGAGCTGTGGAATGGTTGAATCTGGACCTGCTTTCGTGTCAATTTCAATATTATATCTTGCAGCTTTTGAATTAATTCTTTGTCTTGTTTCTCGACCTGATTTCCCAATATGTAATATCTCCTGATCCAGCGCATTGATCTCTTTCTCAAATGAGCTCATTACCTCACTAAAATTCTCAATATTAATATCACTTTTGGTGAGTTCACTCATTTTATCCATTGCTGATTTCCTGGACAATTCAGCTTCCTCATAAAGCTTAGTATTACTACTAATATTTATTGTAAGTTTATTAAAGTTTGACTTAGCATCCCGATATCGTGTAAGCTCTCCTACTATAGGACTTAGTTTTTCAAATAGATCCAGTTGTGCAAGTTTATCCTTATACTGAATTTTTTCTTTTAAGAGTAGCTCTTTTTCCGTCCTTTTTAATTCAAGTTTTGAAGAGGTTTTCTCGATTTCAGATTTGACTTGCTTCGCTATATTCAATTTTTCCAAGTCTGTATCCAAAACTAATTTTTCAGCATCATTAGATTTTATCAGTGCTGACAACTCTATCCTGTCTTCATCGCTCAAAATTTGAATATGCTCTAGTCTATCTTTTTCTAATGCTACTTCGTCTTTTACAACTTTGTATTTTTCATAAGCCGCAATGCTTATCTTCCTATAGATAGATGATCCTGTGAGATTTTCGAGCAACTGCCCCCTTTCGCTTTTATCAGCTTTGAGGAATTTCGAAAACTGACCTTGAGATAATATTATTGACTTGACAAATTGATCATATTTGAGTCCAATGATTTCTTCATTCTTCGATGGCACTTCACTTTTCTTAAGATCGAGCGGTGTACCATTCACATCATAGATAAACATCTCATAATCTTTGAACTTACCCGCTCTTGTCTTGCCGACAGTCCACGTTGAGGTATATTTTTGATTATGAATTTCGTACGTTATTGAGGCAGATGCTTCATCAGTATGATGGGTGACTACAGATCCCAATCCTTCGATACTTGTTTTGGTTATGACTCCTTTGAATCGTGGGATCTTATTAAAAAGTGCAAGCGTAATTACGTCCAGAATAGTAGATTTCCCTGAACCAGTAGGACCAGTTATAGCGAAGATTCCTGAACTTTGCAAAGGTTCATCTTCAAATGAGATAATATTCTCACCTTTGAGGTTATTTATATTTTTAAAATTGATTTTTAGAATCTTCATACAGAATCAGATTGTTGAATAGATTCTAATAATTCGATGAATGCTTCTTTGATCATCTTACTTTTGACTTCAGGCATTTCTTCACTTTCTAATAATTTCTCGAAGACATCCATCGGCTTCAAATCCTCAATACTCTCCCCTCTTTCAAATAGATCTGCAGTATCCTTTGCACCATTTTTAAAACTGGTCTTGCTTTTGAGAATGGTGAAATTGTCGTTTGTGGAAAACTCTGAAATCAATTCTTCGACATTTGACAGAAGTAACGCGCTAAAATCATCTTCTGTAATTTCTATTTCGACAAATGATCTTAATTCAAAATCTGGCGCATATTTTTCAAGCTTTTCTTTCACCTCGTCATAGTTCCCAAATACTTTTTTCAGTTGCCTCATCTTTGGTACGGGAATAACTTTAGGCTCACTCAATTTTCCACTTTCAAGTTCAGTAAGTAACACACATTTTTGATCCTCTTTCTCAGAAAAACTCAATGCGATTGGTGATCCAGAATATCGAATCATTGGATTTTTGCCTATCATCTGCGGTCTATGAATATGACCGAGCGCTACATAATCAAATTGTTTAGGGAAAATATCTGATTCTACCGCTGCTGCATTTCCGATATGAATATCTCTTTCACTTTCACTTGTCGATACACCTCTAGCATACAAATGTCCCATTGCAATGGCTGGAATTTCTGGATAGAGATCCTTTGACAATTCTCCAAGCATTTCGTAATGTTTCGCTATTCCAGCTTTCAATGCCTCTGATCTACTATCAAACTCAACATCTGTATGAAGATTCCTCAAGTCTTTGTCTCTTAAAAAAGGTACTGCTGCAACAACAAGCTGAACATCTCCATTTTCACTATAAACTTCGACAAGTTCATCTTTCAATTCTGGTTTTGCTCCCCCAATGACATTAATTTTTATATGCTTTAGAATTTCTTGTGGAGCGTCAATCAGTCCTACCGAATCGTGATTCCCACCAGTAATAATGACTTGAGTGTTAGTGCCAATCAATCTACTTAAAAATCGATAATAAACACCTCTATCTTTTACAGAAGGATTGGCAATATCGAATATATCACCGGATACCAAAAGCAGATCGATATTTTCACTTTCTATCAATTGTATCAACCAATCTAAAAACATTTCCATCTCAGGCACTAAACTGTGCTTATGAAGGACTTTGCCAATATGCCAATCCGCCGTATGGAGTATTTTCATTCTTTTCTATTACTGAAAAAGCGAATATAGGATTATTGAATGAGTTCTTTGATAAATAATAAGCAATCAAGTCAAATCACTTTGTAATCTTTGCGAAATCTTTGCGAAAACTTTGCGCACTTAGCGGTTAAAGAAAATGCTAAAAATGAAAACTCACTTTAATCTGTCCAATATTAATAAGTTCCAGTAAATTAGAACTAGTGTTGACATCTGGATTGAAACTGGTGGGATCAAAAGTGCTCTTTCTGAAAAAAGCCAAAGAGGGTTCTGAAGATATAGAAAAATGGGATCCGAAATGATAAAGGAAACCTAGAAAAACCAAAGCTCCATATTTTTTATTGGTTCTTTGACTGTTATTTAGCTTATTGACAGAATAATTAAAATCTAAGCCTGTATAGAATTTCCAATTCCCTTTTTGCAAAAATATTCTATCCACCCCTATTCTTCCTGAAAAGTCATTAATGGCATCTTCAGCAGAACTTATATCCAACGATACTGAAGATCTTATACCATAGATAGAATCAATACTCACTCGATAAGAAATATCAAGATTATCCACTTGTTCGTTAAATATGAGAACAAATTTTGATGCATTGATGCCAATTTGATGCCTAGTAAATTCAATCTGCCCAAAGCCAGTAGAATTAAAAATAAAAATAATCGCAATGGCCTGAAATACCTGTTTCATATCTTACAGTAGTTTAATTGAAAAAAATCAGAAAGATTATTTATAGTCACACATAAATAATCTCTCCAATCTCTCCAATCTCTTCAATCTCTTCAATCTCTCCAATCTCTCCAATCTTTCAAATCTCTTCAATCTCTTCAATCTCTCCAATCTTTCAAATCTCTTCAATCTCTCCAATCTCTAATCCTATCCTTCTATCCGAAGAATTCAATCCAAAGGTCCTTTACATCTTCCCAAAAACTTTCATAATAGGTATTGGAATCTTCTGAGGTCAAATCTTTGTAGAAAATAAAAACAGTTTCTTGTTCATCACTGATTTCAATATCTGCGATTTTGATACCATCAAATAATGCATCAATATCCAGAAAAGAATTAAGTTGTGTATCCGATATATCATCATCACTCATAGAAATAAGTGTAGCTATATCGGCTAAAGATTGAAAAGTCATTCTACCAACATTTACCTTGACATGTACTTTCTCAAAACCATCTTCATTCAAATTTTCAAAATCATCATCTTTTAATTCTACATCTATCTCTAATCCAATACTACAAGAACTTCCATCTTCAATCGTAGATTCCAGTCTATATTCTGTAGTAGAAATTCTTTGAAGATCTATTGTCATATTGATAGGATCTATAAATACCGAAGCAGAAACTTCAACTGGTATTTCAAAATCTTGATTATCTGCATAGACCACTTTTTCCAAATTTAATTCCATTATTTTTTCATTGTCTACATTCATTAAGACATGAGCAGAAGTTGGCAGATAAACGGTTTCCCCATCAATCATTACTTGTTGATCTTCGTATTTATCCATAATCAACTCAACATTATTTGTTGTCATTGTAGGCTCAGATGGAAATAGAAAGACTATTCTATCATTTACATCAATCATCTTACTCCATGTTTGAGTCATATGGTTATAAACATGTGTACCCGCATGGTGCGCAAAATCTAATCTTGCATTCTCATCTATGTGATCAAAGTCTATCACACCCTCTAGATCTTCTGTAATATCTTCCACCCAATCTTCATTGAGAGCATCTCCATCAGAAAGGTTTAAGAAATCTTTGAAGAATATATCGATAGATCTAGAATTCTTAAAATCTGTCACACACATTAACAAATCATCAAAAGTCTTTTGAATATTGGCTTTATCTTCTTCTACCGAAGTGATACAAACTGCACATTCTCCACCGCAATCTATTCCTGTTTCTGTCCCGTTTTGAATTCCATCATCACAAGTTTCGCAAATGTCGCAAATTGTTCCTCCACAATCTATTCCAGTTTCATCTCCATTTTGGATACCATCACTACATGTAGGACAAGCTAGACAGTCTCCTCCACAATCTATTCCAGTTTCATCTCCATTCTGAACACCATCATCACAAGTAGGATCGTCTCCACAACTCATAGCAAATACTGTAAAGCTCAGTAAGAGTCCATAAAAAATTGATTTTTTCATTTAGTTAAAAGTTTAATTGTTATCTAATTGGTTAGGAATGATACATTAATAAAGTACGCTTTTATACGCAGGTATTTTATTTTTCAACAAGGCAAAAAACCTGCCTGCCGGCAGGCAGGCGTAGACAATGCAGCGCATTGGCGAGGCTTTTTAACGCC
>Ga0256847_1000759_pt1 | contig 18797 bp, 14 predicted proteins | sample TeddybearmetaG_FD_189099 | JGI IMG/M metagenome (GOLD analysis project Ga0256847, IMG submission 189099) | Hydrothermal vent microbial communities from East Pacific Rise, Pacific Ocean - Teddybear | ecosystem: Environmental > Aquatic > Marine > Hydrothermal vents | place: Pacific Ocean: East... | reverse complement strand
ATGAATCTGTTATTCATACCGGTGATTACAGTAGTGCTATTGCTTCAGTTGAACAAGCCATTTCCAGACTTCGGTTTGTTGCAACTATCGATAAAGAAACTGGCATTCTTGTTCGAAGTATTCCCGTTTTCAGGCCAGTAGATGTTTTTTCGCGCATCGTTTCATGCGTTGCAGACTTGTTGTGCCGTAAAGAAAACATGCTTGTTAAAGCTTGCGGTGGTAGTGATTGCGACTGGTTGTTTGTAGATCGAACCAAAGCGAAACGCCGCCAGTGGTGCGACACTCGAACCTGCGGAAATCTTGCGCGGGTGCGCAAATTCAGATCACAACGGAAAACCTGAGTCATTCAAAAACACACTCATCCAAAATCCATTCAGGCCAACATTCCTTATGCTGTTTCCTGGGGAGAGCCCTTGGTAGTTATTGAACCACCAGAGGGGGAAGGCGATGCAAGCCGAAATTTCACCAGCGAAATGCGCGAAATGACTGTCAGTAATGCAAGGTTAATGGAGAGCGTCGATCTGCTTGAGAAGGAAGGGTTTACCCTTATAAAAGACAAGACATTATTCAAAGAATTCGATAGCTTCGAGAGGATTAGAGAAAGGTATTATCCCGCTTGTGTACAGATGGTTATAGATACCATGGGAGCATCCGCGGCGTTCGCCTTTGATCACAATATTCGTGTTGATGGCAATTCAGAGGAGCACAGAAAACCTGCAGGCATAACGCACGTTGACCTCACCGAGGCATCGGCCAGAAGAATTCTGGGCGAGCAGATTCCCGGGGCTGGATATGAAAGTGCTGCTGGAAAAAGATTCGTCTTTGTGAACACGTGGCGACCTCTTATCAACCCTGTCTACAATGCACATCTCGCCTTTTGTGCGGCAAGCTCAGTACCCGAAATCTCTCTACTAAGAGCAGAACTAAGGTATGAGGATAGAATCGGTGAACTCTATTACTGTGCGCATCACGAAAAACACAGGTGGTATTACTTTCCGCAAATGACTTGTGATGAGGTGTTGTTGCTAAAGAATTATGATTCTGCCTCAGACGGTCGTGCCAGTTTTGCACCTCATACGGCTATTCAGGATCCAACCGCACCTGCTAATGCGCCTCGCCGACAAAGTATAGAAGTACGGATTATAGCGCTGTTCGATAAATGATAAACTATTTGCGTCCGTTGTTTGGATAAGAGCCAAGTCGCGTGGAATCTGCACAATGACCCAGGCAAACCATCGAAAACGTAACAAGAACCTTGGCATTGTCGAGTTAATTGCTAATGCGTTGGGTGCCTGGTCGTACTCCAGGCGATAGTTCTATAGGTGTATCCCCGTTTCACAGCCACTTTCGAAAAGATCGATAGTGTTCACAGTGCGTTTGAAGGTTTTTAGGTTGTGTGGACCTGGGGTTTGAGAGCCTCGGGTGGTTGGTGAAAACCGAATTGGATGAATTCTCTGACAGCGTCGATACTTCGTGGAATTTGTTTTCCAGCTTGGTGAATGTGGACTGGTCAACGGCAATAAAAGAAAACAATTGAATCATATCCAGTTCTGAAGCCAAATAAGCCTGTCAATACAGCGGGAGAAACTTAATGGCTAAAACTTTTCCAGATAACCAATCCTGGCTTGATCAGGTGGACGAAGCAGTCGTAGATCCGGAGCGACCGATAGTAGATCCCCACCACCACCTTTGGCATAGCCGCCGTGTGGGTGAGTACCTGCTTAAAGATTTACGGCTGGATACAGATTCAGGGCATCGAATTGAAAAAACTGTTTTTCTGGAATGCGGTGCTGAATATCGGAGTAGTGGTGCTGAACATCTGGCGGTCGTAGGTGAATCCGGGTTTGTGGCTGGTATTGCAGCCGAAAGTCGCGAAAGCCCCGGAGCTGAAATAGCAGCCATCGTGGGGCGCTGTGATTTGCGTGCTATAGACCTGCTTGATGAAGTGCTTGCCGCACACCAGGAAGCAAGCTTGGGTTTGTTTCGTGGGATTCGCCACTCCGGTGCCAGAGACGACAACAAAGATGTACTGATGATTCCCGGGCAGGCACCCGAAGGTCTCTACAATGATGTTTCATTTCGCGCTGGTGTAAAGCAGTTAGGAGAGCGGGGTTTTAGCTATGACGCCTGGCATTACCATCACCAGAGCGCGGATTTTTATGCGCTTGCCTCTGCGGTGCCAGATACGGTGATGGTTTTGGACCATTTCGGTACCCCTCTTGGGGTCGGGCCCTATGCGCAGCAACGTAAAAGCATTTTCGATCAATGGAAGATTGATGTTGCTCGAATTGCAGAGTGCCCTAATGTACATGCAAAGCTCGGAGGTCTGGCCATGCCGGATAACGGTTTTGGCTGGCATGAGGCGAACCGTCCACCTACATCTGATGAATTTGTCGAGGTTCAACAACCGTACTACCAGCACATGATTGATTGTTTTGGACCTGAGCGTTGTATGTTTGAAAGTAATTTTCCCGTAGATCGCTTCTCTGTCTCTTACAAAGTGCTGTGGAACGCGTTTAAGAAAATGACGGCGCGTTATTCAGAAGATGAAAAGCATGCGCTTTTTTATGGTACTGCAGCACGGGTCTATCGGCTGGGTGATTAGTTGTAAAATTGTAAAATTGTAAAATTGGGGTCGTAAAATTGGGGTCGGGGTAAAGTGCCAGAGTAAATACGGCGTACGTCGCAGAGTTTACCCTGGCACTTTACCCCGACCCCATATCTATCAACTCGATGTTGCGAAACTGAATAGGATGGCCCTCGCTTTGCAGCGAGATATAACCTGTCTTTAGCGGTAGTCCTTCTGGTTTCATTTCCTCGCGATGACCAGACACCACTCCTCCGCCGGTGGTCAATCCACCGTATTCCATCACTTTCTGTCCGTTCACGAAGTGCACCACCCGCTGATCCCCTTGAACCAGCACTTCCACATGTACCCACTGATCATCGTGAAAAGTTGGCGCGGTTGAGTTTATGCAGTGTGTTTTGGTGAATGCGCCCTGATAGACAATGTGTGTGCCAGGCGAGCACATGTTTGCGGTAGAACGCGCTTTACCGTCACCCAAACCTCCCAAAAACTGAACCTCTACTGAAATGGGAAAATCTTGCGACGGTGGCATAGTGGCGGGATTCTGGCTGTGCACCATAACGCCACTGTTGCGAAAGGCCCACCGGGGAGCACCGGGTGCCTGTTTGCCAATAAACCGGTAGTCGAGCCGCAGTCTGTAGTGAGAGTAAGGTGTCTTGTAAAACAAGTGCCCGAACTGGTCGTTGAATTTGGTGTAAGCGGTATAGGAGACAGTCAGCAGACCGTCTTCAACCCTGAACGTATGGTCTGGATCTTCACCAAACTGATATCCACGGATTTTTGGCGTCCAGCCTGTTAGGTCAGTTCCATTGAATAACGACACCCAGCCTGCATGTGCCGAGTTGGCAATGAGCGACAGCAATAACGTTAGAACAAAATCGCGAATACGCATCAGAATCGTATCTTTTGTACAGCCTGGATACTGTTTCGAATGGAGGCCAGTGAGTCTGCCGGCTGATCATGCTCTACAAAATGGTGCTTAAGGCCGGTTCCCGCCGAGAACATAGCAGAAAAATTGATGTTACCCTGGCCTACATCCACCATCTCACCAGCTGCATTACGATCCTTCACATGACAAAGCGGAAAGCGCTCGGGATCTGCACGCAGGTACGTTATGGGGTCCACACCCGCGTGCACGGCCCAGAACAGGTCCAGTTCGAAACGGACAAATTTAGAATCACATTCGCGCAGCAGTAAGTTGTAGGGTAGTTCGCCGCCGATTGTTTGAAACTCGAAGTCGTGGTTGTGGTAACACAACTGTACACCCGCCCTGGTACAGCGCTCACCAAATCGGTTTAGTGTGTCGATCACCTGCGCGTATCCGCTGGCACTGCGCTGTTCGGGCGCAAGCCAGGGTAAGACAAGATATTGATAGCCAATTGTCTCTGCAAGCGCCAAAAGTTCGTCCGGTTGTTCAGCCATTTGCTTCAACATTACATGTGCCGAAGGTGCCGTTAATCCGGTATTTGCAAGTGCGATTGAAAATTGCTCTGCGCTTAAACTTCCGGTTCCGGCTGTTTCCACTTCCAGATAACCTGCCTTCGCGACTGTTGCCAGAGTGGCTGCTACATCTTTAGCCATTGCATCTCGTACCGTATAGAGTTGCAAGCCGATCCGCTCAATTTTGCGCGGGGTACTAGCTGATAACATCGGTGCCATTCCAATACCAGCGGCAAGTCCAAACAAAGTGAGGCAGTCTCTGCGTCGAATTGTCATTTATTTTCTCCTGCAATGGTTGTCCCTGAATCCGAATCCTGGGTAGTTGTATCATGAAAAACGAATGAGAACACGATCGCAATAACAGCAGCAAAGATACAGGGTATCAACCATATGGTCTGCCAGTCGTGACCCCCTTCGATGGCATTGGCATCTACAACATTTCCCGCTACGTAGGTTCCAATCGCCATACCGGCCCCATATGTCAGTAGTGTAATAAAACCTTGCGCACTGGCGCGTATCTCCGCGCTGGCCTTTTTATCAATATAGATTTGCCCGGTGACGAAGAAAAAGTCGTAGCAAACACCATGCAGAAGAATACCAAGATACAACAAACCCACCAAATCTATAGAGCCATAGGCAAACAGGCCGTAACGTACTACCCATGCCAGCATGCCTACCAGCAGCATCCACTTCACACCCAGGCGAAGGAAGAAAAAAGGCATCGCCACCATAAATAGTGCTTCCGACATCTGGCCGAGCGTCATTTTTGCAGCAACACCTTGCATGCCCAATTCATTGAGGTACAGATTTGCAAAGCTGTAGTAAAAGGCCAGTGGAATGCAAATGAGCAGCGAACTAATTGCAAACACTGCGAACGAACGCTCCTTGAGCAAGGACAAGGCTTGAACCCCAACAATATCGCCAATTGTCATCTGCTTGCCCTTGCCCGCCGGTGGTGTGTGCGGTAGTGTGAAGCAATATAGCCCCAACAGTATTGAACAGGCGGCCGCCATTTTCATAGGCCAGTTGGTCGCTTCTATATTGGCTACAGCGCTGTTATTTGCAGTACCGGCGAGCACAAATGTGATGGACAGACCTGCAACGATCCAGCCGATGGTGCCCCAGACTCGAACTCTTGGAAACTGAACATCCGGCCTCTCCATCTGGGTGAAACCGATACTGTTTGCCAGTGCCAGCGTAGACATATAACAGGCGTTGTAGACCAGGAGCCACAATATAATTTCGTTGGCTTCACTTAAGGTGGATACGTAAAACAAAACCAGCGCACCAAACAGATGCATTACCGCAATTACTTTTTCTGAAGCGAAAAATCGATCCGCGATCATACCGACAAAAAATGGAGCAATGATGGCGCCGATGTTATTGGTTAGATATGCCCTGCCTATATCCGTGGCTGTAAACCCAAGGCTGTTCAAATAGGTGCCAAGGGTGACAAACCAGGCGCCCCAGACAAAAAACTGGAGGAACATTAATACGCTGAGCCGGGTGTAGATAGATGTAGTCATGCTGTTTGTTCTGGTTGTGTATGCAGCATTTAAGCCACGCTACCGTTATTTTGCAAGCCATCTAAAACAGATAGGTATATAACCATAGTGTTATGGAACAAGTTGATTATACACAATGCCAGGCTGGTCGGGACATCAATGCATAACGCCGTCCTGCAAGATTGAAAGCTGAAAGAATGATCGCTGCCGTAAACTGGATCGTCGAATTCAGGCCAATGTGGGGGACGAACTTTAATCAGTTGGATGACCTCCTTATCCAGATGAAACACTTCAAAGAAGAGGAACCCATAGGATGAATGATTTACCGGAATTTGTATTGGATCGGGAGCTTGACGTGCCACGAGAAACTGGTTTGGCACTATTGTTCGACAGATGCTGATTGGAACGTCGCTGCTAATCCTGTGATGCCCGACTGATGCAGAGATTGCGTGTTTTGCGAAGATGAAAGATGACATGAGCGGCGGTTGGGGTGGTGGCTATGCCATCATTGATACGTTTGTAGCAGAATTGCAGGAAGAATAACTACTGTAGACGATAGTGACCTAACACTGCTCCGTCAGGTGGTACGATGCCAGTTTTAAAGCCCAAGACCAATAAATTTGTAACCAAATTGCTTACAAAGCCCTTACACTGCCCATCAATTAGACAAGTTGGTATGTACTAGTCTGGCCTGGGGACAAATAGGTGTTCAGGTTTATGCATGGGAAAATACATTGGAGCGATAATGCAGGCGGTCTCCTGCTGGCCATTGGGTGTGTAAGTGTAGTCCTGTTAGCCTGGGCTGTGCCAGCAGATAGCTTGTTTTTTGCACAGTTTCAGCAGGTTTCCTCTGCATTGTGTTTGATTGTATTCGCTCTGTTGGTTTGGGTGATGCCACAATACTACTCCACACGAAAGCTTGGCATTGCTGAACTGGTACTTTGCCTGTTTATTATTGAAGGGGTTTTGGCAGGGGTATTTTCTCTCAACCCACTTTCTCGTTGGCAGGTTATTGGTTGGTGGCTCCAAGCATTTTTGTTCTTGTTCCTTGTCGCACGAATTGCCAATCGAGTCATTTTGACAAAGGTGATGGAGCTGTATTGTGGTTTTTCAGCATTGGGAGCTACGCTTTATCTACTAAACCATTGGTTAGACCTCCCGAAAATGCCATTTGATATTCTGCAGAACCATCTGGCGATGCTGCTGATTTTACCCTTTTTCTTTTTCCTGTCCCGAGCTCTGAACTCGCCTATTGCAGCACTTCGTATTCAGAATACTTTGGTCTTTCTGTTGGTGCTGGCGGCAATATTATTGACACAATCTCGTGCCGTCTGGATTGGAGTGCTTATCTCCCTTTTGTTGTTTGTGGTTAACAGAGAGAAGCGTATATCGAATTACGCTCTGGGTGTGCGAATATCGTTGATGTTGGTCTCTGGTTTGGTGGTTTTTTGGCTTGTTGGCTTTCTGTTCGTTTGGTTTGGAAATGACAGTTTGTTTTCTGTACTTGAAACTTTCAACTATATGGATGAAGGGTCCATTGGTGGACGTATGCGCCGGTGGGCAAATGCCCTTCCGTTGATTCGTGACAATTGGTTCATGGGTATCGGCACAGGAAACTGGTCTGCAGTTTTTGAGAATTACCGTCATTCAGTATTACCTGATTCCAGTGGCGCCTTGACGGTAGTCAATTCCTATATCCACATTCTTGCTGAAACAGGTTTGATTGGTTTTCTACTCTGCAGTGTGTTCGTATGGCTGCTCTTACGCAGTAATAAGGGTGATACTGCCGTAGCAAGTTTTAGATCAATAGCGCACTACTCGTTGATAGCTTGGCTAATTACCCTTTGTTTTCATAGCGTGTATGATTTTAAAATTGTTTTGCTTGGATTTGTTTTCACCTGCAGTTTTTTGCTCTGGCGAGATAGCAACTCCAAGTCAGAAGAGAATATCTTTCTGTCTATCGATTTGAAGTTACCAGTTGTCATCCTGCTTATCTCATTATTACTTATAGTAGAGTTCCGTTTTTCTTTAGCGCAGTTAGAACAACGGGCGTTGACAGGTGCATTGCAAAAGTCTGAGGAAGGAACTCGACGTTTTTGGAGTATCGTAGATCCATTTTCCGAGTTGATATCTGCGCCGATTGATTTGGAGTATATGATCCGGCAATCGGAAAACCTGGAGGGTGTCAGTAAGTATCTGCCTCCGGATTCTGAAGATCTCAACTTGCAGGTCGGTAGGTATGAGGAGAAAATGGGAAATTTGGATGTTGCGATAAACTGGTATCAAAAAGCAATAGACCGCAACCCTTCTAATATTTTCGCCCTAACCAGTTTGTGTAGTGCCAACATCTCTTCTGGGGAATACGAATTGGCGCGTGTATATTGCGGCAGGGCAGCTATGATTAGCTCACATAGTCCTGCTATCTATGGTCTGAATGCAGTCCTGAGTTCGAAGAGCAATGAATCTGTTAAAGCGCTTGAACAACTGAAAATTGGCAGGAATCTGCTGTGGAACCGAATGGATCTGAATGATTTTGGGATTCAATCGCGAGGCTCTGTTACCAACTACTATAGAAACTATCGAGAGTTTAGCGGAAGTATTATGCTGCAGGAAACTGCTCAGGAAGAAGCAATTGAGGATACGCTTCGTGAGGTGATTCGTACTCCGAAACTACATAAAAGCCTCGCCGTTAGTGGTTGTGATATTTACTTTTCCGCCAATATAAATGCAAGATACAACTTGTGGAAAATTAATTACTGCACACGCAATTCTGGTGTTCTACTCCAAACGAACGATTCCCACTCCCCGTTTCGATTGAGCGTCTCAAAGGACTATTTGTATTTTATTTCTGATAAACGTGGGGACGGTAATTATCAGTTATACCGAGTAGATCTGGCCTCCAATGTGACGAGTAACATGGATACTCCTAAAGGAAAGATGGTGAGTTACTCGCTTTCTTCTAGCGGTAACTATATTTCCATAATCAAATATTCCGGAAAATTTTACCGCTTGTTTATTGGCGGTTCGAAAGGGGAAAAATTCGATGAAATGTATAAGAGCCGGTCCAGAATAAGTGATGTGGCCTGGCATGAAAATAAAGAGGAACTCATGTTTGTGGTCGGAAAAAAAACGATTGTATTCATGAATGCGCAACGTGAAAGCCGCAGGTTGGTGACTTTGGTAAACGGAGAAATATCGGACCCTGTTTTCTCACCTGATGAAAATCGATATGCCTATACTCTACGTACTGGTCGACATAATTCCAGTCTGGTGACTGGTAGCTTTGATAATACAAAACAAGATGTTGTTTACAGCGTTGATGATTCACTTTTGGCAAATCCGGTATGGTTGGGTGACGAAAACGTGATTGTTCATCAAGTAAAAGATAACCAGGTATTGTTACTGAAAATACCTGTCGAATCGGGAGTGGCTGTTACAGTTGGCCCTGTTCAGGGGGTTGTTTATGCTGTACATAATGCGCCCGAGTCAAATGCTCTGTTATTTGTAGCCAGTGATGTTTATACGCCGGATTCAATTTTTGAGTTAGCGGTGCAAAACGGAAATATATCTGAAACTACTGTTGTGACACCGGTTCTAAGCCTGGATTGGATAAAGCGGGAGAGCGTTACCTTGCCGCAGTTGGTCATTTTGGATGAGAATGACGAAGTATCGGCCTACCACTACCCAGCTTATGAATCTGATAGTAAGAATTCTGCTATTGTTTGGTTGCATGGAGGCAGCATGGATTTTTCTCCAAGGTGGCACCAGTATGCTCAATATTTTTCTCTTTCTGGTTACGATTTTTACGCTTTAAATTATTCTATACCTTGGTCTGCCAAACCTGAAAAGGTAGCTCGATCGTTTGATACCCAGGCCGAGGAAACTGAAGCGCTTGTTAATAACCTGTCAAAAATCTATTCCCACGTATTTTTGATGGGTGTCAGCACTGGGACAAGAGTCGTTCAGAATGTGTTGAGCAGAAATAGAGTTCAGGTAGACGCTGTTGTGGAATATTCGCCCATTGATGATTTAAACTGGAACATTCCTCGACGGTTGCCTCCGCTGTTGGCTTTTACCGGAAAAAATGACAGCCAGCTCGATCATAACAAGCGAGTACGTGATATGAATTTGCATCGTGCTGAAGGTTCGGATATTGAATGGGTGGTATTTCAAAATGAAGGTCACGATCTGCGAAACAGAAGTAGTATTGAAGCGCGGATCAAGAGAACCGTAGCGTTTCTTGGTAAATTTCAACTAGAATAATCCAACTTCGTCGTCTCTTGTAAACGTTACATCGTTGTCTGAAAATATTGGTCGCGGTCCACATTCGCCCTGAGGTGCTCCGCCATTTGTTTGGACTAGATCGATTAGCCATTGCTCCTGTTGGGCCCGAGCTTTTGGTATGTGTTGTCCAGATTTAGCTGTGGCGACACAAAAAATGCGCTGTCCCTTGTTGGTTTGCAAAACACCGGCAAGTACAGAAACTCCCCCGTCAGTTTGCCACAAGGTACCAGTCTTCGATGTAAGATTGCCTCGGAGAAAGTTTCGCAATCGCGGGTAATTTTTAACGGTGCCCGGGTCACAACCTGCTACCGGAAGAATGTCAGCAAGAAAAATTCCTGAATTTTTACAAGCTCTTGCCAGGTCATTTAACAAATGAACTATCTGTCGGGGGGACAACCTGTTGATGCCTAACCCGGACAGTGTTTCCAGAGATACTCCCCTACCAATCTCTCCCCAGCGTTTACTCAACCATACACTTAAGTCTGTAGCCGATCCCAATGTGTCTCCTAATCGTTCGATGTCATTGTTAGAAAATGAGTTGAATCTTTTTAGAATGGAGACCAGCGAGTTTGATTTGTGAGTAAATAGGGGGTGAATTTCAGGATCCACTCCGTTTGCTGACATTCCGCCGGCAGTACCAAGAACAATAACGCCAGGGCGTTTATCTGCTGAAAATGCCCTGCGCTTTTCGAAATTTACTATTGATTGCAGGCTACCGTCACTCCAGAGTTTTGGGTTGAGTGCATTTCGCAAACGAACCGCCATATTTATTGTTCGTTGTATGGCATCCTTTTCACGTCTCTCAGATCCGCCTTCCCAGCCGATCCAGAATTTTGAATTCACTAGTAAATTGCCATGAATTTTCCTGATGCCTATCCGGTTTATTTCTCTTGCCAGTAGGTAGGCATTTTCTATGTGGAAATCTGGGTCTCCTGAGCCGAACACAAGAAGGTCGCCCTCGATACTTTGCTCAGCAACATTAATTTTGCCACGATAAGCAACCTGCGTTTCAAATCGATAGTCAGGACCTAATTCAGTGATGGCCCAGAGAGAAGTAGCAACTTTAACAACAGATGCGGGGTTTATGGGCTCGTCTGCCTTCGAAGATTCCAGCCTAGTTCCATTAGAAGCTTCGACATAAAAGACTGGTGCTAGTGGTATGCCGGAATCGAGAGGGTTTTCTTTAGAGCAGGCAAGGAGAGCCATTAAAATTGCCAGATAGATCGCTACATACGATTTGCTTCGTCCTCTTATCATTTGGTAACGACTCGATCTCTCGACCCCAGATTCTGTTGCATTAGTTTCCACCATTTTAAGTGCAAAGCGGATAATATCCTCAATTTTGTAGATTTTCAGTAACGGATGTTGCGAGCGGTTTGGCGAATCTGCCAGAGCAATCAATGTGGTAACATCTCAAACTAAACATTTGCCCAGTTTGGGGCTGGCTGATTCGGTGGAATGCAGTTTACCCGACTTACGGGTGGTTGTAACAAGTAGATGAAAGGCTGTAGATTTTAATTTCAGAAAGTATTTTGACTCCGGACGCTCGCACCGGCTAGTCAACAATATTAGCTATTGTACCGGTGATGGTAAAATGGATCTTGTGCTTTTGATGGTATCTACGTTCACTTTTATCAATGAGCCAGCGAAGGTGGTCTGGAGCTCTAAGGGCTGATTGATAACTCAGAAGCTGGGTTCAGAAACGTGGCTTACTTGGAAGATGTGGACAATGGTGGCGATATGGATATTGAGGTGCCCTGTCTAATGATCGGAGTATTTCTGGGTGGCGTTAGTGCAACATATCAGGTCTTACAACAACATATTTTTATAGTGCTGTCTGAAGCTCAATGCGGCCAGCCAACCACGTGCGACCTTGTGTGGTGGCTACTCCACAGAGATGCCGGTGAATGGCGTAGTGTATTGTATAATCAATGTCCCTGGCAGCAAGTTCAAATTGGCCAACATGCTCGCTGAGCAACAGGTGCGACAGACCATGTATAGCACTCCACAAAGTAAATGCGAGTACATCATTTGATCCACTAACAATCAGTTTTTTTTGCTGTGCGTCGCCTATGGCTTTCACTGTAAGGGATGCTGCCGTTTTACGTTGCATCGCAGTTGCGGGAGATTCGCTCGAAAGATCATTTATGTTGAAGATTAGTCGGTACGCACCAGGTTGCGAGAGAGCAAAATCAGTGTAGGCCAATGCAAGTCTTTCCAGTACCTCCAGACCATGTTGGCATCCTTCTATACTTTTTTGTTGGCGTTCATGAAGTACCCTAAGATTAGTCAGGGTCAGATCTTCAAGCAGCGCCTGTTTATTCTTAAAGTGGCTATAAATGGCTCCGTGCGTAACACCAATGTTAGATGCCAGCTCGCGCATGGTGAATTCAGCGGTGCCTCTGATAGCAATGAATTTGAGTGCGCTATCCCGAATAGCCCGCATTAAATCACCGTGATGGTAAGCGCACCTGCGAACCTGGTTAGAACTCCTGCCCATTTTAAGTGCCACCAGCGCGAATCGATTCGGCAATAAGCGTTTGTGCATCCGTTGGTATATTCATCGGTCCGCCCTGAAGTGCGCCTGCATCGAACACAGCTTTGCCGCCCACTACGGTACGCAAAACTTTAGTCTCGGATAAATCTTCGGGGCTAGCCGTGAGGGGATTGCGATCCACTACCACAAAGTCTGCCATAGAGCCTTGCATCAGGGAGCCGATGTCAGACCAGTGCATCACTTTAGCCCCGTTGCGGGTAAAGCTATGCAGTGATGTTAGTCGATCGATTGCGTTTTTTCCCGGTAACAAATCGTGGCATCCTGTAGCTGCGTCTTCCCGAGTTTCGTTTAGTGCTATTTGGCGCCAGGGATTGTCGGGGCCCCAATCGCTTCCACAGGCCAAATTCAGACCACTTTCAACAAACCTTCGCATTGCGATGAAGTCTTCGCAAACACTCGGTGGAAACTTGTCCGCTACGCGTTGTGATTTTCCGTATACGAAGCTGGCACTGGTTGTGATGTGAAAATTGTAATTCTTAAACTCCCGAATTTGTTCCGGAGAAGTAAAATAACAATGCTGCAACACCCATTCCAGAGGAGCGATTTCTTGCACACTTGCCGCCTGGCGAAGTGAATCGAGAAATTCATCACCATCGCGGTACCCGCCAAGCAGCATATTTAGTCTGATGTTGTTGTCCAGACATTTTCGGATTAGTTTTGGCTCGATGGCTTTTGAAAGGAAGGTTTTCCCTCGGGTCATCTGGCCAAAAGCGTCAACGTAGGGATCGTACATGCGCAGGTATCCCTGGGATAATGGGCCACCTCTGGAAAGTGTAACTCCGTCGACTCGAAAATTCCCGTCCTCCAGGTTTTGTCGGGAGAGACCATAGTCAAATAATTCCCATACCTGATCCTCAGAATAATTCATAGTGCTAAACGCATATCCCGAGAGCTCAACACTGGCAACAACTCGCGCAGTGCAAAGTCCCTTGTTTGCAATTTGACGATATGCCTCAACGTGCGGTGGCATCATTGCATGTGCTTCATACAACCCGGTCACACCCATCGCATTGATTTCCTGTAAGCCTCCAATACCCGACAGCTCCCAGATATCTCCGCTTGTGGGCAGTTTTGGTAGCTGTGATTCCAATGCCGCCCAATAGGGGTCATCGCTGTAGTAGTTGTTCACTTTCCCTCGAAGTATGCCGGTAGGGAGCCCGGCTCCGTCCTTCTCGAACAGCACACTACACACCTGGTCGGGTATTGGTGGTCCAATCCCCAGACGTTGCAGACCAAGCGAATTGAAAGCAGTGATGTTGGGTGTACGAGGCCCCCAGGCCATAACCCATACAGGGTGTTCGGGTGCCGCGCGATCAAGAACGTGTCGGTCGGGCATGCGACGCTCTTTTAGACTGGTATGATCCCGTCTTATAAAATAGTGGGGTTCGCCGATTGGAGTGCACACTATCCACTCACCTTTTGGTGTATATTTTGCGCGCTCCTGAATAGCTTTGACTATATCGTCAAAACACTGAGCATCTAGTAGGTCGACTGCTGCCACTCGGTACGCCATAAAATGCATCGCGTGGGGGTGTGAATCAACAATGCCAGGGAGCAGAAAACCACCTTGAATATCTACTTCATTTGCCTTGCCCTTCGAAAGTGCCCGCATATCTTCCAGGTTGCCACGGTTAACGATGCGTTGGTCACGTACTAGCAGCGCCTCATCGATGTCGTTGGCGTGATCGAGCCCCAATATTTCACCGCCGTGATATAGCGTGGTTTCCTGGGACATTTATATTCTCCAATGGTTAAGTAGATGTTTAGAGGGCAACTGTTCCGGAATCGACAATATGCCCACCGCCGTCTGCAACCAGAGTTGCACCGGTTACAAACGATGCATCATCGCTGGCGAGAAATTCGGCACACGCGGCAATTTCTCCTGATTCTGCCATGCGAGCCAAGGGCAGATGTGCAACTGTTAGAGCGACGGCTTCTTCGAACGTTATGCTGCGACGATCAGCCAACTGCTGCATTTCTTCGTCGCTCATAGGTGTACGTACCCAGCCAGGAGCCAGTGCGTTTGCGCGGATTCCGTAACAACCATAGTCGATAGCCAGTGTCTTGGTATAACCCTGAATCGCGTGTTTGCTGGTGACATAAGCGGCCGTATCTTTCATCGTTGCTATTCCTGCGACCGAGGAAATGGTGATGATCGACCCAACACTACCTGTTTGGATCATCGCAGGCAGTGCCGCGCGGCAAATGTGCATCACTCCCGTCACGTTGATGGACATTGTTTCTTCCCATTCCGCAACGTTGAGATCAGTCGTGTTACCTAAACTCATTACTCCCGCGTTTGCGACAACAATGTTGAGCCCACCGAATTCATTAATGACCCGTGCAACGACCTTGTTGCAATCAATAGCCCTGCTGGTATCTCCTGCAACTGCAAGAGCGTCAATTTGTTTGGCTAACGCCGTTAATGGTTCCGCTCGGCGACCCATAATCGCAACCTTTGCACCTGCCATTTTGAACCGCCGGGCAATCTCAGCTCCAATTCCGGTAGCGCCCCCGGTTATCAGCGCAATCTTGCCGGTAAGGCGGCCAGTCATGAAAAAGACGCTGTTGTGTTAACCAGCATGCCTTGTGCGCCAACGGGAAAGTAGCTGACTTTGCCGGTATGTGTATCGATGCCCATCAGGTACCCGTTGCTCTGAAAAGGTTCGCATTGTGCATTTACAAGAACAACACCAAGCGTTGGAATAACTTTTTCACGCCAGCAGAACAGATAGATATTTGATCGAATCGCGAATGTATTGCAGGCATCGGTATCAGCGAGGCCTTGCTCGGGACCGGCAAGACAGTGCCACGTGTAAACGTGCTCGTTGAGGTAGATGTGTTCGTAGATCCCTCCGTCGCCATAGGTGTAGCGAATACGTTTACCTATCAGAAGGTCCGTGAGCTGATGTTCGAGTTTTTCGTCGCCGTCCAAACCAATTTGCCACTGTCTAAACTCCACCCTTATCGGGCTAAGGTCACGGCCCTCATGCGCACGCGTTAGCAGACTGGTGTCTGCTTCCTCCAGCGTGGGCATTGCTGCATGTACTTCCGTAGCTTGCCCGCTGTCGAGATCGAGTATCCAGGTTGTCGCAATACTTGCCTCGTTTGAATGTTGAAAACCCACCAGGAATAAATTTGGAGCAGCTTCCACAGCGTCGTAGTCGTGTGTAATTCCGTTTTGATTTAGTGTGGTGTCCGATTCAAAACTCAATTGAAGAGTCTTTTCTTGTGGACGGTGAAGCAGGAGATCTGCTCCGATAAGTGCATCAGTCAATGGCTGTCGGTTAGCCTGTAGCCCCGAAGATATAGTGGAGATTTCCTCCCAGCGAGTCTCGTTGTCCGATACGTGTTCGCCTGGCTGAGGTGGCTTCACCATTATTTTCCAATACATCTATCCAATGGTTAGATACTATGCTACAGGTGCTCCTTATTGCAAATGCAGTGCCCACGCGCCCACTATTGCGACAGTGAGAGGGCTTTCGTACTATTAGCCGGCATCAAGTTTAAAGCCATACTAAAAAAACAGCTTTCGAGACGACATTAATGGAACAACCCAAGGCTAATCAAGAGTTAAGTTCAGAACAACTCGACACACCCTATGCGAATAAGTCCTATCGTTATTATGCTCTGGGTATTCTCACTCTGGTGTATGTATTTAATTTTATTGATAGACAAATTCTCAATATTTTGTCGCCATATATTATTGAGGATCTAAACCTTAGCCTCACACAATTCGGCATGTTGTCGGGTATTGCATTTGCCGCAATATATTGTTTCTTTGGTATTCCCATCGCCAGGCTGGCCGACACAGGCAAACGTCGTAACATCATCGTTTTCTCACTTACCGTGTGGAGCTTTTTCACTGCAGCCTGTGGTTTGGCGCAAAATTTTTGGCAACTTTTTGCCGCACGTTTTGGTGTGGGTGTGGGTGAAGCGGGCGGCAGCCCGCCTGCCCATTCAATGATCTCGGATATATTCCCTGCGGCTGAGCGCGCCACCGCTTTGTCTATATATTCCCTTGGTATATATGGCGGTGTTCTGGTGGGTTTGGTGGGTGGCGCTTACCTCGTAGAATGGTTTGATTGGCGGATTGCATTTGTCGTCGTCGGCTTGCCAGGTATATTTTTGGCCTTGCTGCTTCGCTTTACCGTAAAAGAGCCACCTAGAGGTTTTTCAGAGGCAAGATCAGATACTGAAGAAACTGCATTTAGCGAAGTTTTGAGTTTACTCTGGTCACGAAAAGCTTTTCGACATTTATCATTTGCCTGTGCCCTGCATGCCTTTGTTACTTACGGCGTGGGTAACTTTATGGTCATTTTCTTCACTCGCGTTCATGAGATGCCGATATTGGAAGTGGGTAAATATTACGGTCTGGTGGTGGGCCTCTGCGGACTTGCTGGTACCTTTACCGGAGGATGGTTATCAGACAGGATGGCCAACAAAACCGGAGATAAAAACTGGTATATCTGGATACCCCTTATTTCAACACTTGCCGCTACGCCTTTTGCGCTGATCACTTTTTTATTCATGGACAGTGGTCTAACAGCTATCCTTTCGTATTCTATACCCGCCTTTTTTGCTGGCCTTTATTTGGCACCTTGCATTGCTATGACCCACGGTATGGTAGGTCTGCGCATGAGAGCACTTTCTTCAGCGGTGCTGTTCTTTATTCTAAATTTAATTGGGCTGGGTTTAGGACCAATGTTAACCGGGATGGTGGCGGATTATTGGGAACCTCAATTTGGAACGGATACCCTTCGCTACGCTCTTTCTCTGACAATATTAATCAATTTGTGGTGTGCTGTTCATTACTATTTATGCACTCGTACCTTGAAAGAAGCCCTGGACAACGCACCGGCATAAACAACCAGACGGTAACCAAGGTCAAGTTCGTCTTTCTCGAGCAATTCAGAGTTTCTGGTTTTCCAGGCGCCGCTATCCAGGTCAGCCCGCAAACGTTTCATGCCCTTTTCTACCACTCCAGGGCTCGTTAGTGCAATTCCCGACATAGAGTTGCGGATTGAGTGGGACAAATAGGCTTCAGGTCGCTTCCAGTAGGCTCCAAGAAAGCCGTCAATACAGTCTGCTGGTACAGGCAGAACTGAAACGTTAGCAGTACCCAGCACGTGTAACACTTTGTAGAGGGTGGGGAGTGCTAGTTCGCGCTGTCCGATTTCCGGCAGATAGTCGCGCACTAGCCAGAACTGTTTAGCGAAAACGGCAGGGTCCCATGTCACGATTACTTGCGATCTGGCAACTCTGTGCATCTCCAGAAGCCCAACGTGAGGATCATGCCAGTGGTGCGTGGTTAATACGGCGAGGGCTACATCGAAGGAGCCATCTGGAAATGGGAGTTGCTCGGCAATGGCGCAAACAACGGGAGCCGAATCTGTTGGGCGCTGGCGAATCATTACCTGGGATGGTTCTACAGCTACAACCTTCATGTGCCCGGGCTCATAGGAGCCACTGCCAGCACCAACGTTAACCAGCGTGCTAGAGTCCTTGAAGGTACTGTGAATGCGGGCTTCCCAACGAGGATCTGCTTGCCGTGATTGCGTGTACCCAACACCGATTTGCTCATAGATTGGTTGATCCGGATGATCTTGAATGCTTTTTTTCATGTGTGTGATTTTGTATCAGGACTGCTTTCAGTTCAATAACCGATGTAGGATGAAGCAGGCCAGCATTTATGTGTTCTGCACGAATTCTCTGGCATAATCGGAGCATGAATCTGAGACAAAAAGTTATGGTGTTGTACCTTTCAAGCTCGGCGCTCGACAGCAAGATCGTCGCCTGGGCTCACTACGACGGAACGGGCGCAAGCGAGCATATGTCGGGTGACAGTGACGAGCCGCCGTACCGAACGGGGCTGGACGCGCTGCGTGACGGTTGGCGTCTGCTGCAAATGTCGCAGCTCCTGCCACACTATCCAGGAGAGGAGTTCACGACTTCTTATCAGAAATACGAATTTCTTTTCGAGAAACTTGCGGAGAAGGCGCATGACTGAATCGAACCGTGCTGATCGCTTAAGCACTAAGCAAATGGCGGAGTTTACTGCTCGCGGTTTTCTACGTATGGATTGCATTGTGCCAGATGCTTTGAATCAACGGTTCATGAAAGAGGTGCGCGCAGGAGAGATCCTGGAGATCAATGCCGGTACTCCTCTCGCCAATGCTTATCCCACTGGTTCGGCGCTGCACGATATTGTACGTGTGCCCCGTGTACAGGGCTTGATCGAGAGTCTGGTTGGTCCCGGTTCTGTCTTTGACCACCAGTTCGTGCATTCAGCATTCTCGCGTAAAGTCTGCGAGAAAATCGGGATTCCTCATGTTAGCCAGCACACGCATCAGGACTCGACCATAGACACGCGTTTTTATTCTTTCGATGTGCAGCTTATGTATTACCCGCACGACGTTCACAA
>Ga0256847_1000758_pt1 | contig 18801 bp, 13 predicted proteins | sample TeddybearmetaG_FD_189099 | JGI IMG/M metagenome (GOLD analysis project Ga0256847, IMG submission 189099) | Hydrothermal vent microbial communities from East Pacific Rise, Pacific Ocean - Teddybear | ecosystem: Environmental > Aquatic > Marine > Hydrothermal vents | place: Pacific Ocean: East... | reverse complement strand
CGGTGAAAAAATCCGAAGTTAATGGATTAACTATGCCTTGTTGTTTAAGTGTCTTCCCCGCCATTACACTGGCAGCGATTTTCGCTAAGGGTCTACCGGTAGCTTTGGACACAAAGGGTACGGTTCTTGAGGCTCTAGGATTGACCTCTAGCACATAAATATCATCCCCTTGAATGGCAAACTGGGTGTTCATTAGTCCGCGAACTTGTAGCTCTTTTGCCATGGCTTCTATTTGAGACTGCAATCGAGCCTGTACTTCATCGGTTAAACTGTGCGGTGGGATGCAACAAGCCGAGTCACCAGAGTGCACGCCCGCTTGCTCAATATGCTCCATTATGCCGCCCATTAAAGTGGTTTCACCATCATAAATGGCATCAATGTCGACTTCTATCGCGTCGTTTAAGAATCTATCCAGTAAAACCGGTGACTCGTTGGAGACCGATACCGCTTCTGTCATGTAGCGTCTTAACTCATCAGCATTAAAAACGATTTCCATGGCTCTACCGCCGAGAACATAGGAGGGTCTTACCACTAACGGATAGCCGATTTCTTCCGCCAACCTTACCCCATCTTCAACATTTCTTGCGGTTCTGTTAGGTGGTTGTTTTAAGCCGAGCCGCTCTATTGCACGTTGGAATCTCTCTCTATCTTCGGAGCGATCAATCGCATCTGGCGAGGTGCCAATAATAGGTACACCTTCCGCCTCCAATTCTCTTGCTAGTTTTAATGGTGTTTGTCCGCCGTACTGAACGATTACGCCCTTGGGTTTTTCTATGGCAACAATTTCGAGTATATCTTCTAGTGTAACCGGTTCAAAATATAGTCGGTCTGAAGTGTCATAATCGGTTGAAACGGTCTCTGGATTGCAGTTAACCATAATGGTTTCGTAACCATCTTCTCGCATGGCAAAAGCGGCATGTACGCAGCAATAGTCAAACTCAATTCCTTGTCCAATTCGATTAGGTCCGCCGCCAATGATCATGATTTTTTCCCGGTCACTGGGATTGGATTCGCATTCTTCTTCATAAGTAGAATAGAGGTAGGCGGTGTCGGTTGAAAATTCAGCTGCGCAAGTATCAACTCGCTTGTAGACCGGATGGAGATCAAAGTTATGCCGAAGTTTACGAATTTCCTTTTCACTCACGTGCATCACGGTGGAAAGCCTTCTGTCGGAAAAACCTTTTCGTTTCATTGCGCGCAGCAAGTCGCGATCAACATCACCAAGGCTTAATTTGGAAAAGCGCTCTTCCAAATGAACCAGTTCTTCGATTTGCACTAGAAACCAGGGGTCAATATTAGTCAGTTGAAAAACGTCATCAATGGAATAGTTTTGTCTAAAAGCATCGGCGATGTAGTAGATCCTATCGCAGCCGGGCACTTGCAGTTTATTCCGCAGTTTTTCTTTCCAATTGTCATCATCCGTTTTCAAAAACGGGTCAAATCCATCCACACCTGTTTCTAATCCTCTTAATGCTTTTTGCATCGACTCTTGAAAGGTTCGGCCAATCGCCATTACTTCGCCTACGGATTTCATCTGGGTGGTTAAGGTAGCATCGCAGTTAGGGAATTTTTCAAAATTAAATCGTGGAATTTTAGTCACCACGTAATCAATACTAGGCTCAAATGATGCGGGTGTCCTTCCACCAGTAATATCATTTTGCAGTTCGTCAAGTGTATAACCAACAGCAAGTTTAGCGGCAATTTTTGCGATTGGAAATCCTGTGGCTTTTGACGCTAAAGCGGACGAGCGAGATACACGAGGATTCATTTCAATAACAATCATTCGTCCGGTTTTTGGATCAATAGAAAACTGAACATTTGAACCGCCAGTTTCCACGCCGACTTCTCGCAATACAGCGAGGGAGGCGTTACGCATGATTTGATATTCTTTGTCAGTTAAGGTTTGCGCGGGAGCAACGGTAATTGAGTCGCCGGTGTGTACACCCATCGGATCTAAGTTTTCAATTGAGCAAATGATAATGCAGTTGTCATTTTTGTCTCTGACTACTTCCATTTCATATTCCTTCCAGCCGATTAATGATTCATCTATCAATAATTCTGTGGTGGGAGAAAGATCTAACCCTCGAGTACAAATTTCTTCAAACTCTTCGCGGTTGTATGCGATTCCGCCGCCGGTTCCACCCATGGTAAAGGAGGGGCGAATAATGCAAGGAAAGCCGACTTGCTGTTGCACCTTGTGGGCATCTTCCATGGTGTGGGCAATTCCAGCTTTTGGCATGTCTAAACCGATTTTTCGCATCGCATTGGCAAATTTTTCACGATCTTCGGCTTTATCAATAGCTTCCCGGTTGGCGCCAATCATTTCAACGCTATGGATTTTTAACACGCCTCTGGAGGCGAGATCTAAAGCGCAATTTAGCGCTGTTTGCCCGCCCATGGTGGGTAAAATTGCGTCGGGTTTTTCTTTTTCTATAATTCTTGCAACGACTTCCCAGTGAATGGGCTCTATATAAGTCGCGTCCGCCATTTCTGGGTCGGTCATAATGGTGGCTGGATTAGAGTTAACTAAAATAACCCGGTAGCCTTCTTCCCGCAGTGCTTTACAAGCTTGTGCGCCGGAGTAGTCAAACTCACAGGCCTGACCGATGATAATAGGACCCGCGCCAAGAACTAATATGCTTTTTATGTCGGTACGCTTTGGCATTATTGGTTACCGCCTGCAGGTTCCGATCGGTCAAGTTTCGACTTTTCCATCAGTTCAATAAAATGCTCAAATAAAGGAGCCGCGTCGTGCGGGCCTGGACTTGCCTCGGGATGACCTTGAAATCCAAATGCAGGTTTTGATATACACTCTATTCCTTGCAAACTACCGTCAAAAAGAGATTTATGGGTGACCTTTATTTCACTCGGCAAGGATGATTCATCGACCGCAAATCCATGATTTTGACTGGTTATTAAAACAGTATTGTTTTGTAGGTTTTTTACTGGATGATTGGCGCCATGATGACCAAATTTCATTTTCTCAGTTTTTGCGCCGCTAGCTATCGCGAGCAGTTGGTGGCCTAAACAAATTCCAAAAGTTGGAATTTGTTTTTCTAAAAAGGTTGTAATCGCGCTAATGGCGTAATCGCAGGGTTCCGGATCGCCGGGACCGTTAGAAAGGAAAATACCATCGGGTTTAAGCGCCAGAACATCGTCAGCCGGTGTTTGCGCAGGAACAACGGTTAAATCGCAACCTCTGTCAGCTAGCATGCGTAAAATATTCTTTTTAATGCCAAAGTCATAAGCGACCACTTTGTATTTGAACTCGGCAGGATCGAGTTGGGTATGCCCGGTCACCAGATCCCAAGATTTTTGAGACCATTGATAGGATTTGCTACAGCAGACTTCTTTAGCTAAATCCATGCCCTTTAAACCTGCAAATGATCTCGCTTTTTCGAGCGCCAGTGCTTGAGCATTGTCTTGGTTAGCCGCTTTACCGGCAATAATACATCCCGCCAATGCGCCTTTGGTTCTTAATATGCGAGTCAGTTTCCGGGTGTCGATATCGGCGATTGCCTTGACATTATTAGCAATCAAATAATCTTGCAAGTTTTGGGTCTTGCGCCAATTGCTGGCGACTATCGGTAAATCTCTAATGATTAATCCGGCTGCCCATACATTGTCAGACTCGACATCTTCTTCATTTACGCCGGTATTGCCAATGTGAGGATAGGTGAGTGTAACCATTTGTTTAGCGTAAGAGGGGTCAGTTAGAATTTCTTGATAGCCTGTCATAGCAGTATTGAAGACAACTTCAGCAATTGACTCACCGTCTGTGCCGATGGACTTGCCATGAAAGACAGTGCCATCCTCTAGTACGAGCATTGCGGTTTGAAACTCTGGCAAAACAACCTCCGACAGATACTAAAAAGCGGAAAAGCCAGTTCGCTCTTCCGCCTAAAAATTTTCGACCTTGTCAGCGTGTAACAAAATCGCAGTATTCTACGCGATCGTTGGGTGTTTTGTCTATTTTTGAGAGCGAAAAAACCGCAATAATACGGTTTTTCTATATAACGATTTGATGTGTGCTAATTCTAGAGAATTGTCAACATGATGGCTTATTCAGATGCTCGTGCTTTGCCTACTATAACAAGTAAGCAATCACGGGTTGGAGCATAATCTCTGCATGCCGATTGGACTGTTTTTAGTTTTGGTTGAATCTTATCGCTGGTTCTAACTTTGTTTGTACAATAATTTGGTGCGGATGGTGGGACTTGAACCCACACGAGCATTGCTCACCACCCCCTCAAGATGGCGCGTCTACCAATTCCGCCACATCCGCTTCAAACTATTGTAAAACTTTTTAGTCTACTAGAGCCGTGACTTTACTGGTCGTTAACTTCTTTTTTGGGATCGTCTTTCTGTTCATCAGAAGCCGCTGGTGCTATTTCTTCAACATCAACGCCTATTGAGGTTGACTCGACAGGAGCCGTGCCGCTCTCCAGTGCATCGGGAGCTGCAGGGTCGGTCGGGAGTTCTGACTCTATGCTGGTTTTTTCTATCCCAGGCGATTCGTCAAACACGTCGTCGACGACTACCGGCGGCGCTGAATTTAAGTAGCTAATACTTAAAGCAATGCCGAAAAATAAAATAGCCAAAATAGTGGTCGCTTTAGTTAACGCATTTCCAGAACCTGCGGCTCCAAAAACGGTATTTGCACCACCCGCTCCAAAAGAAGCACCCATTTCAGCACCTTTACCCTGTTGTAGTAAGATAATTCCTACTAACGCAATGGCTACCACTAAATATACTATCAATATTGTTTCTTGCATTTTCTTTATCCTGCTGCGAAATATATTTGTAAAAAATCATCGGCGTTTAATGATGCCCCGCCAATTAAGCCACCATCAATATCCGGCTGCGCTAGTAAGTCTTTTGCGTTGCCGGCATTCATGCTGCCACCATATAAAATCTGTAAATTTTGCGCGACTGCTACATCTTGTTCTGCAATCCATTCTCTTAGCGCTTGATGTACCTCTTGCGCTTGCTCTGGTGAAGCCGTTTTACCTGTGCCAATCGCCCAAATAGGCTCATAAGCTATACATACTTTGGTAAATGCCTCTATGCCAACTCTTGAGATAACGGCTTCACACTGGGTCTTTAACACCTCCAATGTTTGCCCATTATCTCGTTGTGCTAATGTTTCACCAATACATAGTATGGGCGTTAGATCGTTTTTTAAAGCGGACTCTAATTTCAGCGCTACCACATCATCGGTATCGCCGAACATTTCTCGTCTTTCTGAATGACCTACAAGCAAATAGTCTACTTGGTAATCTTTCAGCATCCCGGTACTTATCTCGCCGGTAAAAGCCCCGTTGTTTTGCCAGTGAGCATTTTGTGCGCCTAACTTAACTGTACTGGAAGCGGTCAACTTACTAATATCAGCAAGATGCAGGTTGGGTACACAAATTATTAACTGCTTATGTTCTGTTGCGCTTGACGACTCAATTATTTTACTCGCCAACTGCATCGCTTCAGCACGAGTGGTGTTCATCTTCCAGTTGCCGGCGATCAAAATATTTCGCGAATGACTCATTTGAACTATCCGTTTGAATTACGCATTTGAGTACCCATTCGAGTACCTAGAATCCCAGCTTATTTTACGCCAAGCGCAAAAGGGCGCAAATATTACCTGACTGGATGGCTAGATTCAACTGATTTAGCGGGGTTTTACTCTATTTTATGAGGCTTGAGCAACCTTAGCGGCGTGTTGTTGTATAAAATTCTTGAAATCGGCTTCAATTAACGGCTTAGAGAAGAAATAACCTTGGATATCATCACAGTTATTTTCACGTAAAAATTCCAATTGTTGAGCTGTTTCAACGCCTTCTGCAATGACTTCTAGGCGGAGACTTTTAGCCATGGATATGATCGCTAAGGTAATGGCCGTGTCGTCGCTATCTACCACCAATTGATCAACGAAGGACTGATCCACTTTTAACGCATCAAGTGGGAAACGTCTAAGATAAGAGAGCGACGAGTAACCCGTGCCGAAGTCGTCTATGGCAATTCGAATATTCATTTCTTTCAATTTTTCTAACACACTGACGGCTTTTTTAACATCGCGCATCAACATGCTTTCGGTAATTTCTACTTCCAGGTATTTTGGTTTAATACTATATTTACGCAAAAGATCAGCGATTTGACTGGCAAGATCTGCCTGTTTAAATTGTACCGCAGACAGGTTTACGGCTAGTCGGATTTCAATACCTTGGCGTAGACAGTTATCCAAAACTCGGCAAGTTTGTTCGAGCACCCAAGTCCCTAATTCTTGAATTAGGCCGGTACTTTCTGCTATCGGTATAAATTCGGCGGGACTGATATTACCTAGTAGTGGGTTCGACCATCTTAATAGTACTTCTGCGCCGATTACGCTATTTGTTTTAAGATTCAATTGTGGCTGAAAAACGCAATGCAGCTCGTCATTCTTTATCGCCTTGCGTAACTCGTTAGCTAATTGGTGTCGCCGATTGGCGAGCTTATTAAGGTCTGATTGATAAAATTCGTAAGTGTTACGACCCGCTTCTTTCGCTTTATACATGGCTGCATCAGCTGCCTTCATCAGAGAGTCTACATCCATACCATCGTGAGGATAAGTGCACACGCCAATACTTACCGTGGTATTTACTTCATAGTTTGATAATTTAAAAGGAGTTTCGAAGCTAGCGACGATCTTGTCGACCACATCAATCACGTTTTCGGAGTCATGTATATTGTTTAAAATAATAACAAACTCATCACCACCGAGTCGTGCGAGAGTATCCTCTGAGCGGATGCAATCTTGCAGTCTAAGGCTGGTCGATTTTAATAACTGATCGCCCACCGCATGACCAAGAGAATCATTAACATCTTTAAAATGATCCAAATCGAGAAACATGACCGCCACCATGGACTTTGCCCGCGCGGCTGATTTGAGCGCGTACTTTATCCGATCCATACAAAGTGCCCTATTGGGCAGTTGGGTTAATGAATCATAATTGGCCAAATATTGGAGGTCTTTTACTGCTCTTTCCAAACGTCTTCTATTGATGTGAAGCGCTTCATTTGCTTTGTCTCGTTCTTCTTGATTGCTTTCAATGGTTTCCAACATTAGATTAAATGATCTTGCCAGAGAGCCAATTTCATCATCGCCATATCTGGGAACTCTAATCGAATAGTTTCCGCTTCTACTCACTTGTCGGCTTAAGTCATCAAGCTCTACCAAACGAGAAGAAATTCCCCTTTGCATGCGGGAAGCAACGATATAAATTAGGGTGAATAATACTAGTAGAATAAGCAAACTGGACAGGGCGAAGGTTTGAATCTGTTCCTCGAAACGTGCAGTTGATATTTTTAGATAGACCACACCTAGTGACTCTTCATCTGAGCCTATCGATTGCCAAATGTAGAGATAATTGGAACCCCATACACTTTTGCTGGTGGCGTTAAACTCAACTTCGCTGATGTAGTTGAAACCGCCGTTATCTCGCATGGCAAGTTTATTACCAATAGAATCAAAGATCGCAGCGCTAGAGTTGTTGTCCATCACAGCACTTTTTAGCACTTGTAGGGCGGCCCTTTTGTCTTCGCTGCTGGCCGCTTGCTTGGCATTTTCTGCGAGCAGTTTTGCTTGAATGATTGAGTCTTTGATCAAGGCTGTTTTATTATTGTCATAGGTATTAAGCCCAATGACAAGTACGCCAAGCGTTAGAGAGATCGTACAAATAGACAATATAATTGTCAGTAGTTGATTCTTGATGGAACTCTGCCAGCGCATAGCTATTTATGAGTCTTTTCTAGAATCACTGAAATGAACACCTGACGCAATAGACTTAGTGCGAGACGTAACATTTGGTATTGGTGGATTATGATGATGTTTTTATTTCCCTATAACAAAATTTCAGGCGCAAAATGACCTTAACTTAAACGAGTCAATTTAGGCGTATTTTTCTAACTACTAACAATATAGTTCAAAATTAAGAAATTTCCCAAAATCGCCGTAGATTTATCGCAGTAAAATGAGGCCTGCGTCTAGATTAACGGATGTTATCGAGAAGGTGAGAGACCTTGATAATATATACCCGTTATCAATCAAGATGCAGGTTTCAGTGTTCAGCTAGGAAACTTGAACCAAGCGCAACTCGAAGGGAATGGCTAGTCCTTTCTAGGGGTTGTAATGCCGTGCAAATTTTCTAGCTGAGCACCCGTAGGGCAAGGCTATAAACAACCATCTTCTTCGTTAAGCAATTTCCAGCTAGACAGAAAATTGCTCCTGCATTTTCTGCATATAGTCCATCCATGGGCAAAAATGGCTAGCCCAAAAATTACTTGCCTTAAATATGGTTGTTTCTAGCCTCGCCTAAGAGCGCCTACTTTTGGTGCTGAATCCTGTATCTTGATTGATAACGGGTATAAACATATTTTTCTGGAAATAGGGTTGTCGTACCCAGTATAATAAGTGCGCCTGAAGCTAGGTCGAGCAATGGGTTTGGTATCAAAATTTTCCAGCCTTCGATTTCGCCTAAGTTCTACAAATTCGACTATAATTGCAGTCTATAGAATTCAATAATTACCAACATACACCTAAAAACTATGATTAAAATAAAAAAAGGTCTGGATCTTCCGATATCAGGAGCGCCAAAGCAGGCTATTTTTGATAGCCCTGAGGTTTCGGAAGTGGCTTTGCTTGGTGAAGACTATCTCGGCCTCAAGCCATCTATGAATATTCGTATTGGGCACGAAGTCAAGTGCGGAGATTTGATCTGGGTTGACAAGAACAACGCAGGCATAAAATTCACGGCTCCGGCTAGCGGGACAATTATAGCGATTAACCGGGGCGCTAAGCGCAAGCTACTTTCGGTTTCAATTGAGGTTAAGGGCAATGAATACGTCGAGTTTAATCAATACGCAGTTGCGCAACTGGCGGGGTTAGGAAAACAAAAAATAATCGCAAACTTAGTTGAATCGGGCTTATGGCCGGCATTTAGAACTAGACCAATGAGTAAAATTCCAAACATAGACGACCAACCGGCAGCTATATTTGTTTCGTTGATGGACAGCAATCCTTTAGCCGCTGATCCATTAGTCGTGGTTGCCGATAAATTGGAGTCATTTAATCATGGTTTAACCCTTTTAAAGCAATTGACTGAAGGCGAGCTTTTTGTCTGTCATGATGGCGCAAAAACAATCGATTTTGAACAAAATGTCTGTGCTAATTACCAAGCATTTACCGGCATGCATCCAGCTGGTAATGTAGGAACGCACATTCATTTTTTGAAACCGGTAAACGGTAACCGCCAAGTTTGGCATATTAACTATCAAGATGTGATCGCCGTTGGAGATTTATTTACTACCGGACGATTAAATTGTGAGCGGGTCATCTCGCTGGCGGGACCGTTAGTTAAAGAGCCGAGACTAATAAGGGTTAAGCAAGGTTCAAATATTGATCAGTTGCTAAAGGATCAGATCAACCCTAGCGATGAGCGAGTTATCTCTGGCTCTATATTTAATGGTCATATTGCTGTACATCATCGTGCTTATTTGGGTCGTTATCACAATCAAATTAGTGTATTGGCTGAAGGGCGAGAGAAAGAGTTTTTCGGTTGGATTCATGTCGGTACTGATAAATTTTCAGTCACTAACGCTTTTATTTCACACCTAAATTCAAACAAAAAATTCGATTTAAATACCTCAACTCATGGTAGTGAAAGAGCCATTATGCCAATTGGTAGTTATGAGAGAGTTATGCCTTGGGATATTCTGCCCACTCAATTAATAAGATCTTTAGTGGTTGGCGATACCGAAACCGCGCAACAGTTGGGTTGCTTAGAATTTGATGAAGAAGATTTAGCGCTGTGTACCTTTGTGTGTCCGGGAAAATATGAATATGGCCCGATTTTGCGTGATGTGCTAACCACCATTGAGAAGGAAGGTTGATGAAAGGCTTAAGAGAATATCTCGATCATTTAGAACCGCATTTTGAAAAGGGCGGTAAATATGAAAAATGGTATGCACTTTACGAAGCCGCTACAACAATTTTGTATACGCCGGGTCATGTAACTCGTTCGGCTTCGCATGTAAGAGACAGCATTGATCTAAAACGGATAATGATTTTTGTTTGGGCTTGCACTTTTCCCGCAATGTTTTGGGGAATGTACAATGTTGGGTATCAAGCGGTTGATGCCATGGCGCAGACGGGTGTAACGGGTTTAGACGGTTGGCGCGGCTACATGATGGATTTCTTCGGCGCCGGTTATTCTAAAGATATCAGTAGCTCAATGTTGATTGGCGCTTTATATTTTGTTCCTATTTATGCGGTTACTTTTATTGTCGGTGGGTTTTGGGAGGTGTTATTTGCATCTATCAGAGGCCATGAAATTAACGAAGGGTTTTTTGTTACCTCCATATTATTCGCTTTGATTTTACCTGCGGAAATTCCCTTGTGGCAAGTGGCGCTGGGGATTAGTTTTGGAATAGTAATAGCGAAAGAAGTTTTTGGCGGAACGGGTAAAAATTTCCTTAATCCGGCTTTGGCGGGAAGAGCGTTCTTATTTTTTGCCTATCCTAGCGATATGTCCGGTGATGTATGGAATGTCGTTGATGGATTTTCCGGAGCAACTCCACTAGCGGCTGCAGCGGTTGGTGAATTATCTTACGTTATTGATGAAAATTGGTGGGCGGCCTTTTACGGTTTAATTCCTGGCTCTATTGGTGAAGTTTCAACTTTAATGATTTTGATCGGGGGGCTGTTACTAGCTTATCTAAAGATAGCCTCGTTTAGAATTATCATCAGTGTGTTTGCTGGCATGGTGGCTACTTCTTCACTTCTAAACTACATTGGTAGCAATACTAATGATATGTTCGCCATGACCTGGCAGTGGCATCTGGTTACCGGCGGTTTTGCCTTTGGAATGATGTTTATGGCGACTGATCCGGTTTCAGCCTCACTCACTAATAAAGGTAAATTCTACTTCGGATTTTTAATCGGTTTGATGTGCGTACTGATTCGAGTCGTTAATCCAGCTTTTCCAGAAGGTATGATGCTTGCCATTTTATTTGCTAACTTATTTGCACCATTGATTGATCATTTCGTCGTTCAAGCCAATATTAAAAGGAGGGCTAAGCGTTATGTCAGCTAATTCTAAAAAAAATGAAAACTCAGTTCAACCTGCTTCAGAGAGTTTTCTAAAAACAATTACTGTTGCTGTCGTTTTATGTTTGGTTTGTTCGGTGATTGTATCTAGCGCTGCTGTTTTACTAAAAGATAAACAACTAGCGAACGCATCGCTGGACAAAAAGAAAAATATTCTAGTTGCTGCTAATTTATTTGAACAAGCAACTAACATAGAACAAGCATTTGCAAACATAGAACAAAAATTTGTAGAACTTAGTTCAGGGAAATTCGTTTCCGTTGCAAATCCGTCCGGTTTCGATCAACGTCAGTTAGCCAAGGTAGATGATTCTAGCGTAGCAATTGAAAAAGATCTGGCGCGTATTGGTCGTCGTTCTAAAGTAGCGTCCATTTATTTAGTAAAAGAAAACGATAAGGTAAAAACCATTATATTACCGATCCATGGGAAAGGTTTGTTCTCTACACTGTATGGTTTTATCGCGTTAAAAGCGGATAAACAAACCATCGTCGGATTAACGTTTTACGAGCAGGGAGAAACGCCAGGACTGGGCGGCGAGGTGGAAAATCCGCGTTGGTTGGCTTTATGGCAAGACAAAAAACTATTGAATGATGAAGGACTTCCTGCTTTAACTTTGGTGAAGAGTATCCCAAAAAACGAGTTTGAAGTGGATGCTCTATCGGGCGCAACGATGACAACTCGAGGATTGCAAAATATGCTCGATTATTGGTTAAGTGAAGATGGCTTTGGTCCTTTTCTGGCTGGTTTAAATGTCGAAGGAGAAGCTTAAATTATGGCTATCGATATAAAAGAGCTTAAAGGTGTTATTTTAAAGCCGATTTTGCATGACAACCCGATTGCCCTGCAGGTTTTGGGTGTATGTAGTGCGCTCGCGGTAACCAGTAAATTGGAAACGGCGTTAGTGATGTGCATGGCATTGACTATAGTCACTGCCTGTTCAAACATGCTAATCAGCTTAATACGTCATCAAATTCCTTCTAGTATTCGAATCATTGTGCAAATGACGGTGATTGCCTCATTGGTTATCGTGGTTGACCAACTATTAAAAGCTTATGCTTTTGGAACCGCTAAGCAAATGTCGGTATTTGTTGGACTCATAATTACAAACTGTATTGTCATGGGGCGAGCTGAAGCTTATGCGATGAAAAACGGCCCAATCATGAGCTTTTTTGACGGAATAGGAAATGGCTTAGGTTATTCTGCTATTTTGATTTGTGTTGCGACTATTCGTGAACTATTCGGTTCCGGTAGCATACTTGGTTTTACCATTTTATCACCGGTCAAAGATGGTGGCTGGTATCCCACTAATGGTTTATTACTTTTACCTCCGAGCGCATTTTTTATTATCGGGCTATTAATTTGGGCGCTAAGAACTTGGAAGCCGGAACAGGTCGAGGAGTCTAGCTAATGGAGCATTATATTAGTTTATTTATACGCTCCGTATTCATAGAGAATATGGCGCTGTCAGCGTTTTTGGGCATGTGCACCTTTTTGGCGGTTTCCAAAAAAGTTCAAACAGCTATTGGGCTTGGGGTTGCGGTTGTTGTTGTGCAAACGATTACTGTTCCTGCTAATAATTTGCTTTCAACTTATTTATTAAAAGATGGTGCACTCGCTTGGGCAGGACTGCCAGAAACGGATTTAAGCTTTTTAGGTCTAATTGTTTACATCGGCGTAATAGCTGCAATCGTTCAGATCTTAGAAATGATTTTAGACAAATTTTTTCCAGCACTTTATCAGGCACTAGGAATTTTCTTACCCTTGATTACGGTCAACTGCGCCATATTAGGTGGTAGTTTATTTATGATCCAAAGAGAATATACCTTCTCGGAATCAATTGTTTACGGCGTTGGTAGTGGCTTCGGCTGGGCTTTGGCGATTGTCGCTCTAGCAGGCATTAGAGAAAAAATGAAGTACAGCGATGTTCCAGATGGATTGCGCGGTCTAGGAATAACATTTATTACAGTTGGATTAATGGCGTTAGCGTTTATGTCATTTTCTGGCGTTCAACTTTAATAAAAGGGATTTAGAATATGTTAGAAACAATAGTAATTGGCGTATCAATGTTCACTTTGGTGATCTTGGCCCTGGTTTTGATCATCTTGGCCGCTAAAGCGAGCCTAGTTAGTAGCGGGGCGGTTCGAATAGGTGTTAACGGCGAAGACGACAAAGCAATTACCACTAAAGCGGGTGGAAAATTATTAGGTTCGTTAGCTGAGGTTGGTGTTTTCGTCCCATCAGCCTGTGGTGGCGGTGGTACTTGTGGTCAATGTAAATGCATAATTCATTCAGGAGGAGGTTCGTTACTTCCCACGGAAGAAGGGCATATTAACAAGCGTGAAGCAAAACAAGGCTATCGACTGTCCTGCCAGGTGAATGTAAAGCAAGATATGGAAATTGAATTGCCAGAAGAAATATTTGGCGTTCAAAAATGGGAGTGTGAAGTTATTTCTAATCACAATAAAGCCACTTTTATAAAGGAGCTCAAGCTAAAATTACCGCAAGGTGAGAGTGTTCCTTTTAAAGCGGGCGGTTATATTCAAATCGAATGCCCTCCCTATAAATTGAGTTACAAAGAGTTTGATATTGATTCGGAATACCACCCTGACTGGGATCACTTTAAAATTTGGGACGTTGTTTCTGAAGTCAAAGAAAACGTCAGCCGTGCTTATTCAATGGCGAATTATCCCGGCGAAGAAGGGATAATCATGTTAAATGTGCGAATAGCATCACCACCGCCAAGAAACATGACTTTACCCGCGGGCAAAATGTCATCTTATATATTTAATTTAAAAGCGGGCGACAAGGTGACTATATCAGGCCCTTATGGTGATTTTTTTGCCAAGGAAACTGAAAACGAGATGATCTTTATTGGCGGTGGTGCGGGAATGGCCCCAATGCGATCACATATTTTTGACCAATTGAAACGACTAAATACGAACCGAAAAATTTCCTTTTGGTATGGCGCCAGAAGTAAGCGCGAAATGTTTTACGAAGATGAGTACGACGATTTAGCCAACACTAATGAGAATTTTAACTGGCAGGTTGCACTATCTGATCCAATGCCAGAAGATAACTGGGATGGACTAACTGGATTTATTCATAATGTATTGCATGATGAGTATCTTAAGTATCACGAAGCACCAGAAGATTGTGAATATTATATGTGTGGGCCTCCCATGATGAATGCAGCGGTTATCAAAATGTTGGAAGATTTAGGCGTTGAAAGAGATAATATTTTCCTAGATGATTTTGGTGGGTAGTGAAAGCTAATTTAGAAACTTACCTTAGAAAAAGGGCAGCTAAAACTGTCCTTTTTTATGCTTTATTGTTTTTGCTTTTCGGTTGTCAACAAGAACAGCAATACCAAACAATTTCCGGTTATACGATGGGAACAACTTATCATATTACCTTAGAATCGGATATTGAGTTGGCTGACGAAGTACGTCAGAAAACAGAGAAGCGTCTTCAAACAATCAATCAATTGATGTCGACCTATATCGATGATTCTGAACTTTCCATATTTAATAAAACAGAATCTATGGAATGCCTACCGGTATCAAAGGAAACTTACGACGTTGTTAAGAGCTCAGTAGCTATTAGTAATGAGACTTTGGGAAAATTTGACGTAACAATCGCACCGCTTATTTCTGAGTGGGGTTTTGATAAAAAACAAACCAATGATCAACTACCTAGTGAGAAAAAAATAGAGAGTCTATTAAAGCAAGTTGGACACAACAAACTAAAGCTTGGTACTAATTGCATAGCAAAAGAGATAGCAAATCTGGCTATCAATCTGTCGGCAATAGCTAAGGGTTATGGAGTGGATCAAGTTGCGGCATTAATTGAGCTCGATGGAATTAAGAATTACCTTGTTGAAATTGGCGGGGAAACTGCTTCAAAAGGAGTCAATGCCAAGGGTAATATTTGGAGGCTGGCAATAGAAGCACCGGTGGAACAACATAGAAAAATCCAGGCAATTTTTTCGCCCAAAGGATTAGGTGTGGCAACTTCTGGTGACTATCGAAATTATTTTGAAAAAGACGGGGTTCGTTTTTCTCACACGATTGACCCCACAACGGGTAAACCGATTACACATTCTTTAGTGTCTGTGACGGTGCTGCATGAGAAAACAATGGTTGCTGACGCCTATGCTACTGCTTTTATGGTGATGGGAAAAGAGTCTACTTTAAATTTCGCTCGCAAGTATCAACTGGCGGTTTACTTATTAGTTAAAACAGATAGTGGTTTTGAAGTCTTTTACTCGGATCAATTTAGTCAGTATTTAGAGAACAAAGAATAAAGAGAATTAGTTTTGGAAATATTTATTATTACATTCCTTCTTATGTTGATTGTTATTGTGATCATGGCGATCGGTTATATCGTTCAAAAGAAAAAAATCAGAGGGAGTTGTGGTGGAATTTCCGATCTTGGATTGGAAAAGGTTTGTGATTGTGATGAACCATGTGACAAACGAAAAGAGTTGCTGAAGCGTTTGGAAGAACAGAAGCGGGAAGAACATCGGATCGATATTCAGAATTTAGACAACTAAAGTTCAAAAAAACGTTTCGCAGCGCTACGCTCTGACTGCGACATTCTTTTTAAGAGACCAAAAAGAAGGTAAAAGGTCTTTCCGTTGAAAATAGCTAATTTTGAATGGTTTGATGGATTGCTCACAATTTTACTCTCCTTATTTTGTGTTAGCGCCGCATCGAGAGGATAAAAACTCGCTACGCTCAGGCAATTATCCTCTTTTATCGATGCCGCATGGATTTCATAGTGTCGCTATTAAGCCACTCGGGCGGGAGCTTGCTGGATAGCTAGGAAGTAACCATTATACTCCTAACTACTGGAGTGCTCTAACTAAGACAGAGAACGAGATCAGCTTAATATCGGGTCTAGATATATAGGGCATCCCCGATGGCACGAGGATGTACTTTGTACAGAATCTTCCATACCCTTATAGGTGCCTAGTGCCAACGCTGAAGGGGGCTTTTGGTTACTTTTGGGCCTCTAGCCAAAAGTAACTCGCAGGAAAGTGTAACGCTGCGAAACGCTTTTGATTTATCGTTCTAAGATCTAAGAGTGGCTAGTACCCATGTAAAGCATAAACTTTTTCCCTTAAATATTGACTGGTTACATCTTCGGCTGGAATTAGCTCGCCAACAACCAATTCTATTTTTGACATAAATTTACGTGGAATTCCTTTCATGGCATCGCCATTCTTGCGACTAAACCAGCTACCCCAAAGCCCTTTTAATGCCATAGGCACGACCGGAACCGGGGTTCTGGAGATGATTTTTTCGATCCCTTGTTTGAATTCCCCTAATGCGCCGTCAGCGGTTAATTTTCCTTCTGGAAAAATACAAACCACCTCGTCATGCTCTAATGAGCTGGCGATCTTATCGAATGCTGATTCCATTATCGCCTCATCTTCATGGGCTGGCGCGATTGGAATAGCACCGATAATTCTGAAAAAGCTACCAACGATAGGCATCTTAAAGATTCTATAATCCATCACAAATTTGACATTGCGTTTGCAGTATCCACCGATAATCAATGCATCAACAAAACTGACATGATTGCAGACCAATACACAACCACTTTTTTTAGGTATTGAACTCAAGTTAAGTTGTCGTATACGGTACAGGCTATTGATCAAACACCAAGTGATAAAACGGGAGATAAATTCAGGCGCTTTTGTGAATACGTAAATCGCGACGAATATATTGATTATTCCGGTAGCCAGAAATAGCTGTGGAATAGAATAGCCATTGGAAAGTAACAGCATTGAAAACAGTCCCGAAACGACCATGAATAACGCATTAACTATGTTGTTGCTAGCAATGATTCTGGATAGGTGTTTCTCGTCGCTGCGTTGTTGTACTAACGAATACAGCGGCACTGTGTAAATCCCACCAAAAATGCCAATTAAGGCAATATCAAATAATATTCGATAGCTCCCAGCAAGTGCGACAAACTCTGTCCAGGAATAAACTGGGGTCAATCCTGTTTCCGGATTAGCAAAGTAAAGATCTATCGCAAATACACTTAAGCCGATAGCGCCAATGGGCACTAACCCAATTTCAATTCGCCCATTGGAAAGTTTTTCGCAAAGGATTGAACCAATCGCAATACCAATAGAAAACACGGCTAAAATAAGTGTTGCAACTGACTCTTTCCCGGCCAAAGAATATTGAGTATAGGTAGCAATTTGTGCAAGAAACACTGCGCCATAAAACCAAAACCACGAGATCCCTAGCACCGCCAAAAACACAACTTTATTACTTTTCAAAAATTTAAGACTTCGATAAGTTTCGGTGAAGGGATTCCAGTTAATTTTCAGTTCGGGTTCAACAGAAGGAGTCTCAGGTATTTGTTTACTCGTAAGATAGCCGACAATTGACACCACTAATATCGTCAATGATAACCACAACGCCAAATCACCTTCTAGCGCGGCGATAGCCCCACCGACAATAGTTCCAATTAAAATGGCCAAAAAAGTCCCTGATTCAACCAGTGCATTTCCACCTACTAATTCATCTTCTGCTAAGTGTTGTGGTAACAAACCATATTTTATCGGTCCGAATACTGTCGATTGAACACCCAACAAAAAAAGCACGCCCAATAATATTTCTGGGCTGTCTAGGTATAAACCGACACTCGCAAAAACCATAATAATGATTTCCGCAATTTTTACATATCGAATAGAGCGGGATTTTTCGAATTTTTCGGCCAACTGACCGACAGTCGCGGAAAAAAGAAAAAATGGAAGAATGAAGATTACAGCTGCCGCGGTTACCAGTAGTTTGGAATCGAGGCCAAGCGCAGTAAGTCCTCTATAGCCAATCATGATCACTAGTGCATTTTTGAATATATTGTCATTAAGCGCCCCAAGCGCCTGAGTTAAGAAAAAGGGCAAAAAACGCCTTTGGGTTAACAAAGAAAACTGACTAGGTTCTTTTTCTAGTTGTTGTCCGGTTTCAAGTTGTTGCTCATTTTTCATAATTTGTGTTCCACTACCGCTTAAATTGTCCACTCTTCAGAAAATGAATGGTTTGTTCAATAAGCCGACTATCCCACATCATAAAAGAGTGATGCAAGGGTAGTTCGATAAAGTCTGACATATTGCGACATTGGGTATTAGATATTTCAACTACACCGTCGCCTGGTGCGTTATTTGTTGCTCGTTTATAAAACCAAGTAACCGGAATTAGGATACTTTGCGATTTATTTCCAGCGATGATACCGGTTTCAATCAAAGGTTCGGGCAGGTTCCTTATCAATTCGCTTTTAGGACTTAGCTCATGAGCGACTTTAGGCGTAAAGTATTTGAGGATCGGGTGAGCACTCATATAGGCAGCGGTGTTCGTACCTAGATTAGGCGTGCCTAACATTACGCATCGACCAAGATCCCAGCGATTATTTGTAGCTAACTTATTTTGCGCTAATAAGCCGCGAATGAGAATACCGCCAAAGGAATGTCCAACAAAATGAAGAGGGATATTGGTATCAATCAGCGGTAGAATTTTGTGAGTAAGTCGAGTGAGTATTTGCTCATAGCTGCCGGAAATCCCTAAGTATCCAGCGTTTATCACCTTATATTCTGCTTCTTGAAGTGCTTTTTGAAGTTTTCGCATACTTCTTGGCGATCGTCCTAGCCCAT
>Ga0256847_1000757_pt1 | contig 18809 bp, 16 predicted proteins | sample TeddybearmetaG_FD_189099 | JGI IMG/M metagenome (GOLD analysis project Ga0256847, IMG submission 189099) | Hydrothermal vent microbial communities from East Pacific Rise, Pacific Ocean - Teddybear | ecosystem: Environmental > Aquatic > Marine > Hydrothermal vents | place: Pacific Ocean: East... | reverse complement strand
TGGATAAGCAGTTTATCCGTCATTGCCAGAAACCAAATGTTATTAGTTTAGTTTCATAGCGAGTGAAAAGACTAAAAAGTAACTTTTTTAGTAACTGTTATCCTTTATATATTGTATGGCACTTTCAATTTTTTTTTCACTCACCTTTGAAATTTGAGGATGACAAGGAATATTAATAATTCGGTTATAAATATTATTTGCATTCGGTGTGTTTTTACTTAAAGGTTTATAATATTTGTGCATCACAATCCATGGATTTTTAAGATTATCTATTGAAATTTCATGGTCTAGTAAAAACGGTAGATTTCCCATTATTATATTTTCAGGGCAAGATGATAAAGGAGAAAGACCGCACTTTATTGCAATATGATGAACTCGTTTTTCCTGTAATTTATATAGATTCTTCCAATATTGAATATGGGCAAGGCGCTGTAAAATTAAAGCACTATCAAAATCTGATAATTTACCATTAATATAGTGTTGATTATTTTTCCCTGTATGACCAATTCCAAAATTAAGTAATGATCTAAATAAGTCAATATCCTCACTATTAACAATAGCACAGCCCCCTTCTCCTATACCCCAAGGTTTTGTTTGATGAAAACTAATAACTTCACAAGGTGCCTGTTTATTTTTCCTTGTTTCAGTTAAAAGCGCCATTGCATTATCAATTAAAAGGATTTTGTTATTATCATAACAATATTTAATAAACTTTTTTATATCGTTACATAAACCAAATGTATTAGTAATTAAAACGGCATCCCATGTTTTAATATCCAGTAATTTTAATTGTTCTATATTAAGTATTCCCTTTGTATCACAATCAATAATATGGGCATTTGATAAAGTTCCTATTGCCGTAGAAATAAAACCAAATGATGAAATAACCCAACGTAAAGGGCGTTCTGCTTTTATTTCATACATATTAATTAGTGTATGTAGAGCTTGAGTGGCACTTTTGCATAAAATAACAGATTTATCTTGGTTTATTTTAATTAAATTACCAATAGTTGACTCTAGTAATTCAGATACGGGGCCAAAATTAGCCCAATGATTATGATATTTAGAAAGTGATAAAATTTCTTCTAATAATTGGTAATCAATTTCTTTATTTTCAATATAAGCACATACTGGTTGATTACCTTTTTTTAAATTATTTAGCTGAGATTTTAGGGTAAATAACAAATCTTGTTTCATATTATTCTCTATGAAATAGTATCATAGACTTCTTGAAGTTTTATTTGAAAGTATTTTGCACATTCCTCTAAATCTTTTTTCTTAAGTGCTATTTCAAGTGTCTTTTTAGTTTCAAAATGACTCTTATTAAAAGTACCATTTCCTAAATAATGAAAAACTTTAATATCTTTAGGATGATGTTTATCCTTAAAATTTATTTTTCGTATTGCTGTTTCTGGAATATGTAATGGAAAATTATAATTCATAGATAAAGAAATACACTTTATTTTATTTTTATTAATTGTTAATGTATTTACAATTTGTGAAGCAAACCAAGTATTAAACACAGAATTAACAATTTTTAAATCGGCTTGAAAAGATTTTCCCATTTTATCTGTAATATGTTTAGGTGCAAGAATAAATCCATAATTAAAATATTCAGGACAAAATTGATGAAGTGGATTCGTTGACATCAACCCCCATCCAGTATGCTGAAATTTATATAATGGTTTATCTATCTTGGATGCTAAAAATAACCGATCCCATAATAATTCACTTGCGATTTTATTATCTGCATTATCAAAAGGAGAAATATGTGCAATAAAACCCGAAAGACATTGCTTTTCATAAGATTCAATAATAACATTGTCTATATTTCCTGTAAATAATAGATCAACATCCACCATTGCAATAATATCAGCATTAGATTCGACAAAAAAACGTTGGTAACCTGTCGCATCATAAGTATCTTTTCTAAATAATGCTCTATCTACCCATATAAAATCGATAGAATAATCATTTGTCCATTGATATTTTTTTTTCAAATCAAAAGGTTCAATATCTTCACCAACAACAACAACATAATGAGCCTTAGCAGCAATATTTCCACCAAATAATTTTGCAGATTTAATAAAAAAATAAAGCATGCGCATATATTTTTCATTGGGACTAATTGGTATCCGAAATTCTAATTTAGGGATTAAATTTGTCATTATAATTATGTTTTTTATTTTAAGGATTAAGTTTAATTAATGATTTTTTATATTCATAAAAATATGTTATAGTTGATAAATCAAAATTAAGAAAAATTATGTTATAAATGAAGAAAAAAGAATCTCAACAATCTACCTATATTATATGTGGCTGTCGTCGTTCTGGCACTACTTTACTTGCAGCAATTTTATCATCCAATGAAAAGACAAACCCATTAGGACAAGAGGCTCAAATTATAACCCAATTAATGAGTGTTTATCAATGGTCAATTAATAATTTTAATGATTTTGGAACATCTTTTTTTAAAGATTTAGATTCTTTTGCTCATTCTTATCGAAAAATACTATTAGATTTAATTGCAGATATGACAAGTTTTTCTTCACCTAATGGTATTTTAGTTTTAAAAAATCCAGAATTATCAATGTCTATATCTAATATTGCAATGTTACTTCCTGAAGCTTGTTTATTAGCTACAATTAGAGATCCAAGAGATCAAATTTGTTCAGAGTTTGAAGTTATGAAGCGGCGTAAAAAATATGGACGTATAGAGCCAATTTTAGATCAAAGAAATGTCACACAATTATCTAGGAATTATTTAACATATACCTCAGGTTTTTTAGGACTTCAAAAAAAATCTCCTAATCATATCCTAGTTATAAAATACGAAGATTTAATTTTAAAAACAAATCAAACAATTGATAAAATACAGCAATATACTAATCTTCAATTTATGTTTGAAAAAAATAACCAATGGACTAGGGTATCAGATAAAGCATCATTACATGAAGGTTTTTCTCAAAGTAACTTATATGGTCAACCAATATCTAAAACACCAGTAGGGCGTTATAAAAAAGAACTAACAATGCATGAAATTGATCAAATTAATGTAATTTGCGGAGAAGTTATGCAACAATTTGGTTATTTAGAATAAGTTGTGGTTGTTATTATTTTATACAAAGCAAGTCAAATCTATAATTAGAATAAGGAAAACAAGGTGATTGAGTTATCACTTTGGAATGCCTAAAACCACAGTATTTTGATAATTTTTGTAACCATAATTGATCAATCCAAGTACCCAAAATAGGTGTGTTATTTTTCAAATGATCAAAATAAGCTATTTCTCTTTCGCTGCTATTATAGAACTGCCATAATTTATTCTGATCTAAAATATCTGTTACTAAAAACCGTCCATTCTCATTAAGAGAATCATATTGTTTTTTAAATAATTGTATTATTTGAGATTGAGAAAAATGTTGAAGTGCGGCAGCCATTAAAATACGATCAAAATTCCCTATTGAATGAGGTAGATCAAGAATATCACTTACAATTGAAGTTATGTTTTCAAAGTTATAGTTATTGACGACATCGATTAATTTATCACAAAAATCTACGGCAACAACTTCTTTACATCTGTAAGCAATTTCTATTGTAATTAAGCCATTACCACAACAAAGATCTAAACATTTATGTTTTTTATTTACCTCTAATGTATTGATAATATGTTTAGTGAATTCTTTAAATACCTTAATATCTACTGGTTTTTTATCTTTTACCCTTAATACTTGCATAAAAGGATCATTAGAGGAATGTTTAAGATGTTTGTCCCAATATTTTTTCCAATAACTTTTATCCATGTTATAAAACCCCTCTTATTATATTATAAATTATTTTCATATCTTTTTTATTGTATCTTTGATCAATAGGCAAACAAATTAAATATTGGGCTAAATACTTTTCTGTTTGATAATTCTGTTTATCTCTAGTTAACACTTCTTTCCATAATTGAGGTATAAAAACTCCCTTTTTAATCAATTTATCTCTTATCATAACATTTATTAATAATGGGTAATATAAAGGAACTTCTTCCTTGATATAATTAAGTTTAAATTTATTCATAAAACCTAGTTTTAAATTTAGAAAATTAAAGTTAGTTCGTCTAATATTTGTAATTAAATTTAAATTTAACTGTAATAATCTTTTTTTACTATCATTTGATATAATTTTTATATTACAATCTAAATTATTCTCATGAGATAAATACTTTTGATAAGCATACTGATTATTTCCAATTTTCTTTTGTGTTAAGTAATCATTGTTATAATTTGCCACCTCTTTATTAATAACTTTATGTTTTATATTTCTGGGTGGATATAAAAAAGCACCATCTACGACTGAAAAAAATTTTCTAGCCGAATTAAAAGACCAAACCCCTTCAATTTTTTTTGCAAAAAAAGCTTGTGAATTATCAACAATTAATTTTTTACCAAAAGTTTTTACAAGTTTAGTAATATAATTACTTTTTAACCCAAAATAATTAATAATTAATAAAAAATCATGAGATTTAATTGAACTTAATATTGTTTTTATTTCAAACTGGTCATTTATTTCATAATAAATAATAAGTATTTTATGTTTTTTTATACATTCAATGACAACATCACAAATATAATATGGTAAATAAATTAATTTTATTTTCTCATGTTTGATGATATAAGATAAACATGATCGAGCTGTAGAAAAAATGATATCTGTCTGAAATATATTTTCAAATCCAGCAGGATCCTCCATTGAAATAAATCCGCCATAAGTTTTATTTTTTCTATACATTGTTAACTTCGATAAGCAGGAAAGAAATTATGGGGCTTTTTTGTTATTGCTTGTTTTAATAATTTTTCATACATTTCAGGATTATTTATTTTCCCTGCAATATAAGAACTTAGAATTTCATTTACCCAGCCAGATTTAAATTTCGATAAGCCATCATTTTTAGAGTATTTTAATCCAGCTGATGAACCTAATAATGCTTTTGTGACCCCAATTTTTTCAAAAAAATTTAAACTATAATCCATTAATGCATAAGAAGCCCCCGTTTTATATCCCATACTTGAATTAGCATTTTGATGATAATAAGCAAAGGATTTTGAAACATACCACAAAGACATTGCAATAGTTAAGTCATTAATCGTTGCTCTAAATGCATAAAAACCCAGTATTTCAAATTGATTAAAAAATAAAGATTTAGAGAATATTTTATTTTCTGTAATTTGATGTTTTTTAATTAAATTTAGATACAATTGATACCAGACATCCAAAAAATCAAGTGGTTCTTGACAATGTGTTATAACAATATTTTTGGCATACGCTCTTTTTATTTCTTGGCGGTGGTGTTTAGATGGTTGTCTATTTTTATTAAAGTTAACCACATAATGCGGCTTAAATAACTTAAAAATATCAAAATAATTAGCAAGTTTTTTAAGTGGTAAATCTGCAAAAGGATCAATTATAAGACAAGTACTAACAATATTATCAGGCAATAAAGAAATTTCCGTACAAATATGCTCCCAATGATTACAACAAAAAAGTGGATAACAATTAATTAAATCAATGAAATTACTCTCTTTTATTGCTCGTTGTATTAAAAAGCCTTCTGATTTAGGAAAATAGATAATATCAGGCTTTTGAACAACCGCTTGAGCATATTTTTTATTAAAATAACCTGTATTCATTATAATTTATATAAAAAACGACCATAATTATTTATGGTCATTTTAGAGGTAATTAATGTTGTTCTAGTTTCAAAACCCGTTGGTTTAAATCAGTATACTTCTTTTTTATCAAGGCTAAATCTGCTTCCTTCCCCATTAGCTTATTATTTAATTGTTCGATATAAATATGAGCTTTTTCTAATTCATTTAATATTCTGCCTGTTTTTTCAGAAATATTAATGGGTTGGTTTTCAAGCGTTGGACCCACAGCGGGAAGATAATTATTTAACCACATTGCAGCGGCATGTTCTTCAATAGTTGGTAATTTATAATTATCTGAAAACACAATATCACAGCCACCACCACAAGTTCCACCAGTTGTAGTCAATGTACCTGCAATAACCATATCGCCACTCGTTGAAAGTCTCATGGCTGTTTTGCCTAATGCAAGTCCAGTATCATGGGAAAGGTTTAAAAAATTACCCACAGAATTTTCATGTGTTATATACCATGCTTTATTTGTATCAGTATTCTGCATAGTAATGTAAGACCCTCCATTATTGGTTAATTTTATTATTTCTCTTGCGGCGGTTGTTGTTGATGAGTTGGTAATATTTAATTTAGTATTAGCACCTGAAGAGCTAATATCTAGACTAGCATCTCCCGTATCAGCCGTAACATTTAAACTAACATCATCACTGCCTGTCCTTTCAATATCTAGTGTCGCATCAGGACTAGCCGTTCCGAATCCAATGTTGCCATTGGTATTAATATACAATGAATTAGTGGGGGCCGATGGTCTAATTTTAAAAGGTAATTTACTACCATTCGTTGCATCTCGTACAAAGAAATTAGTTTCATTACCCGCAATATCCCAAGTTTGAGGTGTAAAACCTGATGAACCATTTTGCTCTAGCCTCAATGTTGGACTATCACCATCAACAACATGTAATTCAACAACAGGAGTTGAAGTACCTAATCCAACTCGCCCCCCATCATCAACATACAATGAATTTGAAGGGGCGCTAGCTTCAATGGTAAAAGGGGTTCTTCCCCCTGTAATATCATCAATTGAGAATTTATTTGCCCCACCATTTGCGCTGTCATTCGCGGTAATTTGCCAATCATTAGATGGAAAAGAGGCTGAACTACTGGTATCATCAAATTTTATACGTAGATTGTTTTCTTTTAAGCGGATGGTATCAAAACCAAAACTTTCACCATTCACACAATCCTGACCAATACAAGCGCTACCATCGACAATTAAATCATCGAGAATAACATTATCAGCCATCAGTGGCGCACTACCTAATAAACCTGCAACCATTATATAAGTGTAATTTTTTTTCATTTTTAATTTCCTCAGATTTAAAAGATTTCTTATTCTTCAACCAATGTGTTATCAACCACTTGACCATCTACAACAGAAAAAACACCTGTTTGTACTCGTCCTCTGCTGGTTGTAAATGTTTGGGTATTACGGCTAATGCCTCGACCTAATGTTGCCGTTAGTGGCACCAATAATTCATAATGGTATAAGCCATTTTCGGTTGGTTGATAAGAAGGATTGGCATTCGTAAAGTCAGCGGTTACATTTCCTTGACTGGGTGTACCAATGGTTAATATTAGTTTATTATAATCACCATTAGGCAACCAAGTAACATTACCATTGTTTGTTTCTACCATAGCAATATCATTTGCGTTTACCATGCCAACACTGCAAGCCAGCCCTAATCCCATGGCGACAATAAATGATTTATAAGTTATATGCATTAGATTCTCCGAAATTTAATTTTTAATTTAAGATTGTGATTTATTGGAAATCACTTTATATTTAAGTATGGTCCATACTGTACAAGAGTTCAAGGCTAATATTTGTTCATTTTATTTTCTGTGAACAAAATCAAACTCTATTTAAATATTTTATTTTTCAACCACTTAATTTAAGTTGTTTCCTATGAAAGTCTTTATTTCCTTATTTATTATTGTCTATATAAGCTGTTTAAATATACTACAAGCCGCTTCCTCTCAACACCCTTTACAATTAATTTTAGAGAATATTCAAACATTAGAAAATCAATCTGATCCAAAATGTTTGGCAACCGCTTCTCGTCTTGAAAATTTTATGTATGGGACCCCCTTAACAGATAAAGCCCGTCAATATAAAAATAATTGGCAAAAAAAATTAATTTTACAACTTTGGCGCCAAGATATTACTCAAGGTTTAAAAGAAATTGCTCAAATATCATTACAACAAAATAATAACTGGCTATTGCAATTTAATAATACAAAAAAAATAATTAAAGCCAATGATTTACGCCAATATAGCAGCGTTGCTTATGTCTTACGTGCCATGCTTGCCGTACAACAAGACAGTTTATTATCAGCCAGTCCCCTTCCCGCCTTATCAAAATCAGCGATGGCGGATTTTAAACAAAAAATTGAATTATTAACGCTGGCTTTATTACAACAAGCCGATCAAACTGCCCGCCTTGCAAATCGTTATAAAGTGAATAAAAGTGATTTAATCAATGCCAATAAAATATTGGCAATGGTTAATCCACAACAAAAAAACCCTAAAATTAAAAAAAAATCAACCTCTGCCCTTTTACTAAAACAAATTATTCAACAAAAAATAGCCTCTTATCAAGTTTATAATAAAGTCTCTCAACCTTTATTTTATCGCAATTTACAAGTTTATTTTGCACGTTTAAATTGGCCCAAAAAACCCTCTGAAATATTAAAAGTTAAAACATTGTTTACTGAATCTTTAATTCAATTTACTAAAAAACTGTATTTAGGTTCATTAGAAATCGCCCAAAAAGCCAATCATGGGGTGATTGAAGAACAAGATGTTTTACAATATTTAAAACAACAATTGCCTCATCAAGTCAATGAATACGAAGATGTGATTTTTTTTCCTGCCTTAACCAAAGATCAACAGATCACGATTGAAGCTTATGATATGGATGCTTTTCGGGACAGTGGTTTACATTGGCGTTATTTAGAATCGGCATTATTAGATTTAAATAAAGCCAAAATTCCTTTATTAGACAGCAGTCCTTTTGCTGCTGAATTACTCAGTGAAAATATTGCACAATACGGTGTTTTATTATTTCGCATGGCAGGAAAACAAGGGCAAAAATCTAATAATAGCCAATTAACTCCCACTTTATTAGCTCAAGCCGTTCAAGTGATTGATGATAAAATTTCACAAAATAATGGCTCAAAACCCCTAATACAAGCGGAGCAAAAACTGGCATCCAGTGATCTTAATCTTAAAGAACGTCCTTTTTTTGAAAATATCACGCAAACAGCAGGCATTAATCATATGCATCGTTCGGCTCATTGGTTAAATCAACTGTTACGCAGTTATTTAAGTAAAAGTGATAAAGTCGGCATTATTACCATTCCCCCCGCCTTTGGGGGTTCAGGGGTTGCCACTGAAGATATTAATAATGATGGTTGGATTGATATTTTAATTTTAAGTGGTTTAGGCAATCACCTTTATTTAAATTTAGGTAATGGGACTTTTAAAGATATAACTCAAAGCGCAGGTCTGACTTGGTTAAGAAACGAAGATCACCATCCCGCAGAACCCCGCCAACCGTTAATTATTGATTTAGATAATGATGGTTGGCAAGATATTGTGATTACCTATGTTAATGATAATCATCGAGTTTATAAAAATAGGGGCAATGGGCATTTTAAAGAAATGACTGATATTGCCAAATTAGGTGGTAAAAACAGCGTGGCGGGTCCCGCCCTCGCCTTTGATTATAATAATGATGGTTTATTAGATCTTTATATTGCCTATTTTGGAGACTATTTACAAGGCGTTTTGCCTACTTTAAAACGCCGTAATCGCAATGGATTAGCCAATAAATTATTTCAAAATATGGGCAATTTTAAATTTAAAGACGTCACCCAACAGGCGGGAGTCGGTGATTTAGGCTGGGGTCAAGCCCTCACCCATACCGATCTCAATCAAGATGGCTGGCAAGATATTATTGTTGGCAATGATTTTGGGACCAATACTTATTATATTAATCAAAAAGATGGCACCTTTATTGATCGAGCGCCACAATTATCCACAGACAAACCTTCTTATACCATGAGTCTTTCGACCAATGATTTAAATCATGATCGGATTCCTGATATTTATGTCTCTAATATTGTAATTATGAATAAAGACCAAAAATATGTTTTACCTAATGAAAAAACGCCAATGGCATTTAATCCTGATAAATTAGCCAATATGCGGGTTGTTGAAGCCAATGATTTATTTTTATCAAGCCTTAATGTCAAAAAACAATTGGTTTATCAAAAAAGCTTACAGGTTGGACGCGGTTATTCTTCAACAGGTTGGGCATGGGATGCCGATTTTTTTGATGCTGATTTAGATGGTGATGATGATCTCTATGTTTTAAATGGCATGAATGACTTTAATTTATATAGTCGTGAAAATCCGTATTACACCGATCCCAATAATAAAACCCAACAAATTAACTTTCCTGCCGCCAGTAAAGATAAAAATGTTTTTTTTATTAATCAAGGCGGGAAATTACATAATATATCGAGTCAAAGCGGACTTGATTTATTAAGCAATAGTCGCAGTGCCGCTTATTTTGATTTTGATCGAGATGGAGATTTAGATATTATTTTAAATAATTATCATGAAAAAGCCGTCTTATTTAAAAATAATGCCGAACGCCTAAAACAACATTGGTTACAAATTAGAGCTTTAGGCGATCCTGCCCAAAAAGTAAATCGAGATGCCATTGGTACCCAAATCATTGTCACCACAGAACAGGGGCATTATATTTGGCGAGAAATTCGCAGTAGTACAGGTTATTTATCCGCCCATCCTAAAATACAATATTTTGGTTTAGGTAAAGCCACTAAAGCCAATCTTGTGATTACTTGGTCCAATGGTCAGCGCCAAACCATTAAAAATATTCCCGCCAATCAAGCTTATATTATTGATCAAAAAGATCAATCTATTCGTATTTACCGCTAAAATACAAAAACAGAACAGAGCAAGAGGGGAAAAAGTCAAGAAATAATGTTATACTGGCTTGAATTTTTCCCTTTAAAACAAAATAACACTATGAAATTATTATTAAAAGCCTCTTTTTTATTCTTCATTAGCAGTAAATTATTATATGCTGATTTACTTACTGATAGTAATACCGTTTTTGATTGGGGAGAAACAAATTTTCCTGATATATTAGCCCCCGCCAATCAACCCACCCAATTTATTGAAGGTTGGCGCTATCGTTTTTATCCTGATACTGAAAATTATGCGGGTGTTAATGATGCAGGAGAGGTTTTTTTATTAGGTAAAGCCACCGCAAATGAAATAAGCCCCGTTGGCAATGTGCCCGATTTATTAAAAACCATTAATGCAGGTACGCCTCCCTCAGATGAAATTCATCAACTTATAACCTTGGGCGATGTTAATAACTGTAAAAATATCCCTTTACTCGGTGAAATTGGTAAAACAGCCAAACTAGAAGTAACGGAAGGTGGATTTACAGGATTAAGTGGCACTTTAAGTTTATTAAAAATGGCAGATAATACTGTTGATATTGAAATTAATGTCTTTGGTACCGATGTTTTAACAGGCAGTTATGAAGATAAAAATTTAAGTGGTGAGCCATTCCGTGTTTTTAACTTTGAAAGTTCCATTTTTCCATTAAATGTCCCTTTGCCTTTTAGATGGTGTGAAGGAATGCAATGGAGATCTGATTTATCTAAAAAAGAAGTTAATCCTGCGGTTAATACTTATACTATTGTATCTTTAAATGATACCATTGAATTATTAGATGGCAGTTCACGCGCAGCGGTTAAATTATCCGCTTCAATTGTTGAATCTGATAAGGAAAGAACCTCTTTTTCTTGGATTGATATTGCCACAGGCTATCCTTTAAAAGTGACTGTTAAAGAATTTGGTGAAGGAACCGCCGTTTCTATTACGGATAATGAAAAATAATTTTTTCTTGCCAATATAGAGATCATGCCTTTTGATAGCCCCGATTTTTTAAAACAACTAACCCAGCGACCTGGGGTTTATCGGATGCTAGATAAAAAATCCCAAATTCTCTATATTGGCAAAGCCAAAAACTTAAAAAAACGCGTTTCAAATTATTTTCAAAAAGCATTAAACAGCCGAATTCAACAAATGGTGGGACAAATCGCCAATATTGAAATCACTGTAACCCAAACAGAAGCCGAAGCTTTAATCTTAGAAAATACCTTAATTAAAAAACATCGTCCAAAATATAATGTGTTATTAATGGATGGCAAAGGCTATCCTTATATCTATATCTCAAACGACGACTATCCCCGTATTAGTCTTCATCGTGGCAAAAAGAAAAGCCAAGGAGAGTATTATGGTCCTTTTCCAAATACCCAATCCGTTAAAAAAACCCTCGACTTATTACAAAAAATCTTTCTATTGCGACAATGTGAAAATAGTTTTTTTAAACATCGTACTAGAGCTTGCTTACAATATCAAATCAAACGCTGTAGCGCCCCCTGTGTTGATTTAATCAGCCCTGAAAAATATCAACAGGATATTGTCAACACCCGTTATTTTTTAACAGGAAAAAGCCAATTATTAAAAGATCGACTCATTATTCAAATGCAACAAGCCGCTGATAATTTGCAATTTGAACAAGCCGCTATTTATCGAGATCAAATTCAACATTTACAACAAATTCAACAACAGCAAATTGTCAGTGCTGAAAAAGGCGATCTCGATATTATTGCCTGTGCCATTCAAAGCAATTTAAGTTGTGTTCAACATTTTTATATTCGAGCAGGACATAATTTAGGAAATAAAGTGTATTATCCTAAAATACCCAGTGGAACAAACGAAGAACAGGTTATTTCCGCCTTTATTTCCCGCCATTACTTAGGAAAACAAGTCATCAATGAAATATTAGTTAGTCATTCACCTGATGATAAAACTTTATTAGAAACCGTTTTATCACAACAATCAGGAAAAGCCTGTTATATTAAAGAAAATGTCCGCTCTGAGCGGGCTAAATGGCTGTTAATGGCAAAAAATAATGCTAAATTAGCCTTAAATGCGTATGCAACCAGTAAAACCAGTGCTTTTAATGCTACTCAAGCATTACAAAAAGCCTTAAATCTCAGTAAACCCATTAAGCGCATGGAATGTTACGATATTAGCCATACTAGCGGTGAATTAACCGTCGCTTCTTGTGTTGTTTTTGATGCTTATGGTGCAGTTAAATCTGATTATCGCCGATTTAATATTACAGGAATAACAGGCGGAGATGATTATGCCGCTATGCATCAAGCCTTAACCCGTCGTTATCAAAGAATTATCAAAGGCGAAGGTAAAATGCCTGATATTTTATTTATTGATGGCGGAAAAGGACAGCTTTCAGTTGCCGCAAAGGTTCTAAAAACGCTTAATATTACGAATTTATGCCTTGTTGGGGTTGCCAAAGGAGAAAATCGAAAAGCAGGATTAGAAAGACTATTCTTGTTAGATCGACAAACGCCTATTATACTAGCGCCTGACTCCGCCGCTTTGCGAGTAATCCAACAAATTAGAGACGAAGCTCATCGTTTTGCGATTACAGGACATCGGGCAAGGCGGGCAAAAGCTCGTAAAACCTCGGTGCTTGAAGAAATTGCGGGAGTCGGAGCTAAAAGGCGACAAAATTGTTTGCGTTATTTTGGTGGTATTGAAGCGCTTAAAACAGCGGGTATTGATGATATTGCGCGTGTTGATGGCATTAGTAAAAAACTTGCGACCCAAATATATGTCGCCTTACACGGAGAAAAATAATTAAAAATATTCCGAATATGCTCACCCTGATGCGCATTATTTTTATACCCATCTTTGTTATTGTCTGGTATTCCCCGCTAGAAAATGTCAATGTTATTTGCTCGTTTATTTTTATGATTGCGGCGATTACCGATTTTGTAGATGGTTATTTAGCAAGAAAACTCAATGTTTCTTCTAAATTGGGCGCTTTTTTAGATCCCGTTGCCGATAAATTAATGGTCACCGTGGTGATTGTGTTATTAGTTGAAAAAGATCCCCGAATGGCGATGTCCATTCCCGCTATGATTATTATTGGACGCGAAGTATTTATTTCGGCCTTACGCGAATGGATGGCGGAAAATGGGGTTCGAGGGGTTGTTTCCGTTTCTTGGTTAGGTAAATTCAAAGCCTTTGGACAAATGGGAGCGATGTGGTTATTGATTTATCATGATAATATTTTTATTACCATTCAAGACACTATTTATTGTATTTCTGTTTATCAAATTGCCTTAAATCTGTTGTATGTTGCTTTGATTTATACGATTTGGTCCATGGTTGATTATAGTTGGGCCGCTTGGAAAGCCATGAGAACTAATTAATGTTGGCAAGTAGGGCAATAAAAAGTTGATCTTTGAGTTAATTTTTTGTTTTTAATTAAAGATCCACAAACAACACACAACTGCCCTTCCCGCCCGTAAACTTTTAAAGATTGTGCAAAATAACCAGGTTTACCATCTTGTTGTTGAAAATCTTTTAACGTGGTTCCACCTTGTTTTATCGCCGCTGTTAAAATAACTTTAATCACCTTGGTTAATTCAATTAAGCGTTTTTTAGAAATTCGACAACAAGGACGTGTTGGCGAGATTCCAGCACTAAATAAAGCTTCACAGGCATAAATATTACCAATACCCACCACCATTTTACTGTCCATAATTAACGTTTTAATGGGAACCTTTCGTTTTTTAGCCTGTTGATATAAATAATCAGCATCAAAATCAGCGGTTAATGGCTCGACACCCAAAGATTTTAATAATTTATGCTGGAATGGATCGTCCGTTGTCCATAATACCGCGCCAAAACGGCGGGGATCTCGTAATCTTAAACAAATATCCCCAAAAACTAATTCAAAATGATCATGTTTATCAGGCGGGGATTTGGGATCTAAGATACGTAAACTACCTGACATTCCCAAATGAATAATTAAAGTGCCCTTATCAAAGGTTAATAAAATATACTTTGCCCGCCTTGTGACGGCTTTTAATCGTTGATCTGGTAAATCTTCAATAATTTGCTCAGGAATTAACCAACGCAATTGAGCTTGACGAATAATAACGTGATCAACCGTTTGATTTAACAAAAGCGGGCGAATGCCATTACAACTGGTTTCAACTTCAGGAAGTTCAGGCATTTTTTATTGGTCCAGATCCCGAACCGCACCCCGTGCTGCACTGGTTGTTAAACGAGCATAGGCTTTTAAAGCCAAAGAAACTTGACGTTCTCGATTAACTGGCAACCAAGCCGCTTTACCTTTTGCAATCATAGCTTCTCGACGTTGCGTTAATTCCTCTTCGCTGACATTAACCTTTATTTTTCGTTGCGGAATATCAATTAAAATTTCATCGCCTTCCGCAATTAAACCAATGGTGCCACCTTCTGCCGCTTCAGGAGAACAATGTCCAATTGACAATCCCGAAGTACCGCCCGAAAAGCGCCCATCCGTGATTAAAGCACACTCTTTACCCAAGCCTTTTGATTTTAAATAACTGGTCAGATATAACATTTCTTGCATTCCTGGACCGCCTTTAGGACCTTCATAACGAATAATAACCACATCGCCTGCAATAATTTGATCCGCTAAAATGGCTTCAACGGCGGTATCTTGACTTTCAAAGACCCGCGCTCGTCCTTTAAACGTTAAAATAGAATCATCCACCCCCGCCGTTTTAACAATACAACCCATTTCCGCAATATTGCCATATAACACGGCAAGCCCGCCATCTTGGCTATAAGCATGCGCTTTATCTCGAATACAACCTTGTTCCCGATCAGTATCTAAACTTTCCCAACGTTTATTTTGACTAAACGCTTGTTGAGTGGGTACACCCCCTGGAGCCGCTAAATAGCGTTGTAAAGCCACTTTATTGTCTGTTGTTTTAATATCCCATGTTGCCAAGGCTTGTTTCATGGTTTGACTATGAACGGTTGAATTATCGGTATGTAATAATCCTGCCCGATCTAATTCGGCTAAAATCGCAATCACGCCGCCCGCCCGATGAACATCTTCCATATGATATAAAGGTGTGGAAGGGGCTACTTTACATAAATTAGGCACTTTACGCGACAAACGATCAATATCATCCATGGTAAATTTAATTTCGCCTTCATGCGCTGCGGCTAATAGATGCAAAACGGTATTAGTTGAGCCACCCATCGCAATATCCAAACACATGGCATTTTCAAAGGCATTAAAATTAGCCACCGAACGTGGTAAAACAGAATAATCGTCTTGTTCATAATAACGTTTACTAATATCAACAATTAACCGTCCTGCCTCTAAAAATAAGTCTTCTCGATCGGCATGAGTCGCCAATAAAGAGCCATTACCTGGTAAAGATAATCCTAAAGCTTCGGTTAAACAATTCATTGAATTAGCGGTAAACATGCCCGAACAAGAACCACAGGTTGGACAAGCTGAACGTTCAACTTGTGCCACATCTTCATCTGATTCTGCTGGATCCACCGCTTTAACCATGGCATCGACTAAATCTAATTTAACCATTTTGCCTTTTAATTTGGTTTTACCTGATTCCATTGGTCCCCCCGAAACAAACACCACGGGAATATTAATCCGCATCGCCGCCATTAACATTCCAGGCGTAATTTTATCGCAATTAGAAATACAAACCATCGCATCTGCTTGATGGGCATTAACCATATATTCCACCGAATCGGCAATAATATCGCGTGAAGGCAAAGAATACAGCATGCCGCCATGTCCCATCGCAATCCCATCATCAACTGCAATGGTATTAAATTCTTTAGCAACCCCACCCGCCTTTTCGATTTCACGGGCCACTAACTGCCCCATATCTTTAAGATGAACATGACCTGGTACAAATTGAGTAAATGAATTAACAACCGCAATAATGGGTTTATCAAAATCATTATCGGTCATTCCCGTGGCTCGCCATAAAGCACGCGCCCCCGCCATATTGCGACCATGAGTGGTTGTTCTTGAGCGATAAACTGGCATAATACTTCCAAAAAAAGAGAAAAGAAAGATTAAGCCATGCTTTAAGCCTGAATTCAATCAATATTCAATTGCAAGCGACTTTTGGTTAAAATGCGATAAATAAATAACAATAATAAAGCACTAAAAAAACAAGCTAAACTCGCCATACCCGTTGCTAAAATAAAACTGGCTTTACGTTCATAAAGCACTTTTAAACCTTGTTGATTAGGGTTTTTTTGATTATAAATAATGCCTTTCAACGTCTCACCCTGTTTGGCTTGGGCTAATATTTTATTGGCAATCACCAATTGTCCCTGATAAATTTGATCAGCCACTTTAAATTGATAATGCAATACTCCTTTGGTCTCCGTTTGTTGTTCTGTTTTAACAATAATCGCCTGAGCCTCTGCTTGATTGTCTAAAACATGTTGTGCTTGTTGGCTTTGTTGAAGAAAAGAAAAAAATAAATAAAAGGTGCTTAATAACCAAATAAAAATTAAAGCAAGGGAAAGTTTATTCATTACTATTTAAATATAAAAAAATTAAAAAAAGTATTGTACCTTTAATTTTAAAATTAAATCGTTTAAAATTATTCCTTCTTTTTATTAAATAAATGTAATAGATGGATATTAAAGCGGTTCGAGCATTAACAGAACAAGATCTCAATCAAGTAAATCAACTTATTATTAAAGCCCTCTATTCTCAAGTTGAATTAATTGAAGAAGTGGGACACTATATTATTGAAAATGGCGGTAAACGTTTTCGTCCATTAGTTACGTTACTTAGTGCTAAAGCCTTGGGTTATCAAGGAGACCTACATTATCATTTAGCCGTGATTATTGAATTTATTCATACCGCCACTTTATTACATGATGATGTGGTTGATGAATCTGATTTAAGACGCTCTAAAAAAACCGCTAATGCCGTTTGGGGCAATGCCACCAGTATTCTAGTCGGTGATTTTTTATATTCCCGCGCTTTTGAAATCATGGTTGAAAGTAAAGAAATGACCGTCATGGAAATTATGGCCAAAGCAACCAATCAAATTGCCGAAGGCGAAGTTTTACAGTTATTAAATTGTCATGATGCCGAAACTACCGAACAAAAATACAATGCCGTGATTGAGCGTAAAACCGCGACTTTATTTACTGCCGCCGCAAAATTAGGTGGCGTGGCAGCTCAAGCTTCTAATGAGCAAATGCAAGCTTTAAATGATTATGGTCAACAACTCGGGTTTGCTTTTCAAATTTTAGATGATTTAATTGATTACAGTGATTCAAGCATTGATATTGGTAAAAATGTGGGAGATGATTTAGCCGAAGGCAAACCCACTTTACCGTTAATTCGAGCATTGCAAGTTGCCAATCCCACCCAACAACAATATCTTAAAAAAGCCATTGAAAGTGGCAATATTGAAATGATTGACGGCGTGATTGAGATTATTAAAAGCACTGATGCCATTGAATATACCCGTAATAAAGCCCAACAAGCCACAGAACAAGCCGTTCATGCCATTGAACAATTACCTGCCTCCGAATATCGCCATGCCTTAGTCGGTTTGGCGGAATATGGTTTAAACCGAACTTTTTAAAATGAGCTATTTAAGACACATTAAACAATGTAATAATGCCCAACTTGAGCATTTTATTCCCTTTTATATTGATCATTATCAAGTCGGTTTTGTTCGCCCCGCTTTTATTACTCTATTATTAAAACACACGGATTATTTTATTCTTGAAAAAGAGACTTTTAAATTAAAAGAGGATATTCAAGGATTTCAAGATCGTACGGCGGTTTTTACGCAATTAATCCAACAATTTATTGAACAAAAGCTCATTAAACAATTTTATAATGAGCCTTATCCTATTTGTGCTAAAGGGGTGGTTGAACCATTATGTTGTATTGATCGCTTTAGTGCTTCTTATTTTGGAATTCGGGCTTTTGGTCAACATCTTAATGGCATTGTTAAAACCGATAAAGGCGTTGATTTATGGATTGCAAAACGAGCCAAAGATCGCGTTTTATTTCCCCAAAAATTGGATAATATGGTGGCAGGTGGATTACCTTATGGCAAAACACCATTACAAAATCTTATTAAAGAAGGCTTTGAAGAAGC
>Ga0256847_1000756_pt1 | contig 18827 bp, 16 predicted proteins | sample TeddybearmetaG_FD_189099 | JGI IMG/M metagenome (GOLD analysis project Ga0256847, IMG submission 189099) | Hydrothermal vent microbial communities from East Pacific Rise, Pacific Ocean - Teddybear | ecosystem: Environmental > Aquatic > Marine > Hydrothermal vents | place: Pacific Ocean: East... | reverse complement strand
GTTTTCTCGAGTACTGACTTCTAACAACCTCCAACTTAGACTGGATTGAGATATCATTACCAGCGGTAACTACTTCTCCTGGTTGAATATTTGATTCGTAGTTCACTAGAACAGGCTCGTCTGGTAACCCACCATGAGCCTTTTTATATCGAGCCACCACTTCACCTTCATCATTGACTTGCTTAGATTTATAGTCAACCACCATATCGTAAATTAATTTGGCCGCGATCCCAATAACCACAATCGCGCCGATCTGTTTCAAACGCTTGTTACTTATCCCGCAGCCCGCGGTAGTAAGTAAACAGATAGCCAAAGCAGAGGCTATCATTCGATTGCTAAAGTTTATTGAGGTCAATTTATTGGTGTTTGCAAAATGAGTCATGTTGTTTCTCCTTTATATACCCGTTCTTCTTGAAGATGCATGATTCAGCAATGCTATAAGGTATCATCTTCAAATAGAACGGGTATTTAACACAGAGTTTAGCACTCTCTACTCTATTTCTATCTTTTTCTTCACATTATTTAGCGATTTTGTGGCGTCACGCTTAAGTTTCAAAGCTTTTGCGTAATTAGGTACAAAAACCAATGCGGATTCGGATTTAGCGATAGCACAGCTGTAATTGAGCTTTTTCAAACATTTGTTTCCGTCCGCTAGAATATTATCAGCTTTGCTCAAATTTTCCTTTCGTTGTTTATTGGCATAAACAATCTCTTGTTTTAGCTCTCTGGCGCCAGCATGATTAGGCTTGTACTTGAGCGCAAGTTCGATTTGCCTACCCGCACAAGTGTAGTTTTTCCTCGACAGACAAGTTTGTGCTTTTTTGTAAGCGGTACCGAATTGAAAATCCGTCGTTCTGGTTTGAGCTATTTGTTGAGATAATGCAATTTGATTTTTGGCAGACAGTGCAAGCGCGTCGGTATTCTGAGGATTGAGTTTAAGAGCAGCATCAAGCCGATTTTTTGTACACGAATAATTTTGCCCAGCAAAGCAGGCACTGGCTTCTGAATACAGCTGCTCAACTTCTATTATCGTTTTTCTGGCTTCAATCTTTTTAGATACTTCTGCCATGGTGGTAATAGACGGCGAAAGTAATTTTAGATTGTCAAAATGTCCTGTGGTGCAATCAATTGGCGAGAGATTGGCAATACACGAATTAATGGCAACCACTTGTTCTTGTATTGCTGCTTTACTGCTGAGCAAACCCGCCATTTCATGAGATGGCGAAATCTCTAACACAGCGTTGGCACTTTCAACGGCACAACGGTAGTTTCTTGCCTCAAAACATTGCTCGGCTTTAAGCATTGTTTCTTGAACAACTTGGTTTAATTCGTTAGGGCCGAAATATTGGTTATAAACAAACCAGGAAACTATGCCTATCAAGGCGAAACTCATCGTTCGGTAAATAGGAAATTGAGGTTTAACCGTAAGTCCATCGGACAATTCTTGGATACTAGTGGTGCGATCAGCGCGTTTTAACTCCAAGCCTTTAGATAAGGCTTGCCATTGCCTTTTACTTAAAGACTCAATTCGTGCCGGCTTCATTCCTTTAGCTAAGGCAACTGCGGCAGACTTAGTATCAAATGGATGCCTACCAGAAAAAAGCTCGTAAGTGATTATTGCGGCAGCGTACACATCATCTCTTGCATCGGGTGGCTTGTGCCCTAGCATTTCTAGACTGGCATAGGCAGGCGTTATAGCGCCGATACGGCCAGCATCAAAATGATCTTTCCTAGTGGATTCTAACGCCAGTCTAGCAATACCGAAATCAAGTACTTTGGTATCTCCAGCGCGAGTCACAAATATATTACCGGGCTTTAGATCAGAATGAATAATGCCTTTTTTATGGGCAAAAATAAGTGCCTGACAAAAATCCTTGATAATACTAATGGCCTTGTCTACGGGTAAAAGCACCTTCTTGTGCCTTGCCAATACCAGCTCAAGATCAGATCCATCCAGCAACTCCATGGTCATAAATATAGTATCGCCATCTCTATCAAAATCATGCACAGTGACAATATTAGGGTGTGATAATAGATGAGAACGGCTGGCTTCCCTTTGCAGCGAAATAAATGCATCAGGATGATTTTTGAAGTCACTGTTTAATATTTTTGCGGCGACATAAGGATGGTCATCTCGCGCTTCAACCTTTCTTAAATCTTGCGCTTTATAAACCGTCCCCATACCGCCAGAGCCCAGAGTCTCTTTGAGAACAAATCGATTATTCAATATGATTTTATCTTCAGCCAGAGCGCGATCAGCATCTTGCTTGGCGGCAATAAATCCTTGCTCAGTCGCATGAGATTGAAAACTACTTTCAATTTGAGTTAAGGCCTTGTTACGGTATTTTGAATCTATAGAAGTTTTTTGAGATTGAGGGAGTTTGTCGTCTTTGCGGTGATTAGAGCTCTTGGGCGGAAAACTATCATCATCTGCCACATAATCGGGCTTCGACAAACGGGTTTTCGCCTGAGCTGAGTCTTGTTGTTTCTTGCTGTCGTTATTATTATTGTTCATTCAACGGCTAAGGGTATTATTATTCGTGACTATTAGCCTCATTTTACACGATTTAGCCACTCGCACACAGATATATACCTGTTTTATTGTTTTGCTTCTTTATTCAAAAACATTTCGCAGCGCTACGCTTTCCTGCGAGTTACTTTTTCCAATAGCTGAACCGAAAGTAGGCTCTCTTCAGGAGAAAGATAACCAAAAAAGCCTTTGACGTTCCCACTGAGGAGTAGTTTTCGATCTATGTTAAAGTCCTTTGTTCCATCTATTTAGAATCGAATTGATTGCTAAGATTATAGCGCTTTAACAGCAAGTTTTGCTTAATTCTTCGCGTTCACCTGTGCGGCCGCGCTTGTCAGCTTACTGAGTACTTTCTCCACCTTTGAAATTATTTTCTCACAACCCTTAACATTATGGCGCTTAGCGATGTAATTAATATCGTTGTAGGAAATCCAAACTTTTTCGCTCTCGTCTTGCCAAATCAACGCTTTTTGCGGCAGATCAATCGCAATGGTTTGTTGGCATTTCATCAAAGGGCTACCTAATTTAGGATTACCAAAAATAAATAGCTCGGTTGCTCGTAATGAAACACCTATTTTTTCTGCTGCTACAGAATGTTTTACCCGATTAAATATTGTAACGCCTTTTTTGTTAAATATTTTCTCAAGTCGTTCAGCTGTTTCAGCCACGCTAAACTGGCTTTCTATACGAATCATACCGTCGGTAGGATTAGTTGCGCTTGCTGCTTTTTCTGACGACATTGCGAAGGAGGTTTGCACGATTACTGACAACACCAGAATATTTTTTAGGATGGTTCTTATTTTCTTCATTGTTAATTCCTTTGAATTAAATTTATGATCATATTTGATTAAACTCTTCAACTAGACAAAAGAATAACCATTTTGTGACAAAGAAGCTCTGGCGTAAGACAAATTTTCTGAAGCAATTTAGAAATCAGCCGAAAATAGATGTATGGCAGACGAACCAATCAATATACTGAGTTGTAAACTGTATATTTTACTTCAGCCTATAAATTCCTACAGCAACACAAATAACGCCGCCAACCATACCCGCCCACGCTTTAGTCGGAGCGTCGCCACTCAATGCCCTAGTAATCTGAGAACCTGCTGAGTCATAAATATCATAGCCCCATAGAGCCAAGGCTACCCCGACGATTATTAGTATAATTCCTATGTACTTATTTATCATTTTTACCTCGATTATTATTGATTGAGATGTTGTAGGTGCCAATAATTTCACCGATAACTTTACCAGCAGAGATCTCAACCGGTTTGTTAGATAGCTCTACACCCAATTCGTTTCCGAACATTCTGTAAATCCTCTTTCGGAATAGCTTCAAGCATTTTTTCCGTTATGTTTCCATACTCCTCTCTCATAACAGAATATTCCTTGGATTTTTTTGTGGGTAGATGCCACATTACATATCCACAGTGTATTGGTGATTTTTCGTATTTGTTTTCGTAGTCAGCGGCAATATACAATCCTGATTTTGGAGAGTTTGGCGGATTATTGTAAAGCGTTATTCGCCAGATATCACGGCTCAATAGTTTGCCAAGGTTATCACCAAAGTAATCAGACTCTTTACGTTTCCATGCAGGGAAATCGATAAGGCTTTTCATGCCAGAACCAAGTATTTCATATGCTTTCTTAAGTTCACCAGTTTCCTTGTCTGACAAATATTGTTCCGTCATTGTGCTGATAGTTGCCTTAATGGCGTCTTCTTGGTTTTTTGAGATTTCTAGTTTTTTTGACGTTGCGGCAACGGCTACCTCGTCGGTACAGTTGATTTCTTGCCGGAAAGTGAAGGACGAGGATTCATCCCCTTTTGAGATAGGCTCCGAGCTTTCAAATGAATATTTTCCAAATAAAGGTTTTTTGCCCTTACAAATTTGAACGGCGCTCGAATATAGTGAAGACTGCACCTCACGAATTTCGAGAGGAACGTCGTTCTCTAGAATAAGTTGAAATGTATTCGTAGACAGCTGCTCATAAGAAAGCGTTGCGGCAAAACTATATCCGCAATACAAAAGAATAAACATTTTACTAAGTTTGTGCATAGTTATTAAAAAACGACCTAATCATTTTAGATGCTACAAACGGTTCGAAATAAGCCTATTTAAACTTACACCTAACTCAGCCGCCTGAATCGCTAACAATCGATGAGTTTCTGGCGGAACCCGAAGCATGAATTTTCCACTATAGTTTTTTAAACGAGTGGCGGAGGAACTTCCTCATTTTGCTCTTGAAGATCTTTAATGCATTCGTGAACTGCGTTTTGAATACCGCTTAATGCTTCTTCTGAATTATCCATTAGCCAGCTCAAGCTAGGAAATTCAGCGCATAAACCGACGCACTCTTGATCTTCTTCAGACCAAGTAACACGATAGCTGAAACGATCAATTGATTTAGCCATTTTGCACCTCTACACACTTAATTGCATGTAATACTTGCCTAACCTTTTGCCCTTTGCCCTTTGCCCTTTGCATTCTGGATATTAACTCTTGGATCTCCTTGCCCAAGCTTTTTATAGTACCACTATTGATTCTATAGGGAAATTTTTCTAACAATAAGAAAAAGAAATTTTAGATATGATCTTAATTCCAACTCAGTCCGTTCTGTGAGTGTACTTAAAGGTTGTTTCGCTCAAAATACTAATCACATAAAAGCCAAGATTGAACATCATTGATCCTAGATACCCCCCTTATTCGCTAGCAAGGTAACGGATACTAACCTCTCGCAATCTCTTACCAACTTCTTAGGAGACAAATAAGTGATCAAATCTAACCTGTTTAAAATAATTTCTCTTTTCTCTATTGTTATCGCTTCTCAAATACTACTTTCAATGATCGAAGGTCAAATTGAAGATCGCTCTCAAAATAGATACGAGGCCAGAGCCGCTGTAAAACAAAGCTGGACTGGCGACCAAATAATACTTTCGTCAATTCTTATTATTCCGTATAAAGAGTCCAGTAGAACTCGAGTATACGACAAGGAATTAGGCCGCTACGTGGAGAAAATTAGTTGGACTAAAAAGAAGACTTTCATTCTTCCTCAACGACAATTAATAGCATCTGAATTAGATCACCAAATATTGACCAAAGGCATTCATGAAGTTCCTGTATATACAGCCGAGCTCAAAATTAATGGTAGTTTTGACCTAGCGAAACTACGAAACCTTCAAAGTAACCCAGAAATCAGATTGTCTGATATAGCTTATTTATCGTTTGGCATAGAAGATACCAGAGGTATTACAGGCACACCGAGTCTTAAAGTGAACAATAGACAGATAGAAACAAATCCTGGTTCAAAACTCGATTTTTTTCTATCTGGTTTTCATGCTTCAATTGATATTAAAGCAATCAAGGAAAACATAAATTTTGAATCAAAAATCATGGTAAAAGGAATGGGAAGGATCGCATTTGTCGCAACCGGAAAAGAAAACAAAGTGGCGGTAAATTCAGATTGGCCTCATCCAAGTTTTGATGGTGCATTTTTGCCAACATCAAGAAAAATATCAGATAGTGGTTATGAAGCTACATGGCAAGTGGGTGTATTCAATACGGACATGGAAAACCATATCCAAAGGTGTTTAGAAAATCAGTGCGATAATATTTATGCTAATTCCTTTGGCATCGACCATATTCAGGCGGTAGATATCTACCTGAAGAGTTTACGTTCCATTAAGTATGGACTATTAGTTATCATCGTGACCTTCACGCTGTTTGTGCTATACGAGGTATTAAATACCAAAATTAGAATACACCCAATATCCTACGGTTTAACAGGAATGGCACTAGCGATATTTTTCCTATTATTGATCGCATTGTCAGAGCATATTAACTTTGCATTTTCATACTGGATTTCATCAATAGCCTGCTCGTCACTGATAGGCTATTACGTTAGTCACTTTAGTACATCCCAAAAACATGGACTATCAATGTTTGGATTACTAAATGCGTTTTACTTGATTCTTTTTTTCATAATTAGATCAGAAGATCATGCGTTGTTATCCGGGAGTATTTTAATGTTTGTATTGTTGACGCTTGTTATCGTCGTTACCCGAAAAATTGATTGGTATAAGTTTGGTAGTAAAGATGTTGACGACAGAGACTAGCTTACTTTGACTTTTTGCTACTCACTATAAAAGCTAATGTAGGCAATACAGCATTGTGAGGATGTGCGGTGGCAATCCCGCCGTCTCCAGAGGCAGAGGGAGTAAAGCCTATTTTTTGAATCTGGACAAATACCAAAAATACAACACAGGAATTAGAATTAGTGTAAGCATTGTCGAAACTAAAATTCCGCTAATTAAAGAAACGGCTAACCCGTTGAATATGGGGTCATCCAGAATAAAAAATGCACCCATCATGGCGGCAGCACCAGTCAAAATAATGGGCTTTGCTCTTACTCCCGCAGAATCAACCACGGCTTGTTTTAATTCTATTCCGGCTGCAATTTGCATATTAATAAAATCAACCAACAAAATGGAATTACGCACGATAATACCTGCCAGCGCGATCATACCGATCATCGATGTCGCAGTGAACTGCGCACCAACGGCCCAATGACCTGGCATCACTCCAATAACAGTCAGAGGAATAGGTGCCATGATTATTAATGGTACAAAATACGAGCCAAACTGCGCAACAATGAGTAAATAGATGAGTACTAAACCAACAGCATAGGCTAAGCCCATATCACGAAAAGTTTCATAGGTGATTTGCCACTCGCCATCCCACTTTATATTGGGTTTTGAGACGAACTGCGGCGTATTAATAAAATTCTGTTCGATACCTCCATCTTCCTCAATAATTTCGACCAAATCAAACATTCCGTACAAAGGCGAGTCTTGAAAACCTGACATGTCTGCGGTAACAAATGTCACAGGTAAGAGATCTTTATGATAAATAGTTTGTTGAAGTTGCTCTTCTTCAACCGTTACAACCTCATTCAAAATAATACTCTCACCGCTTCGATTGATGACAGGAATGTTAAGCAAAGCCTGCATGTCATTTTGAGCGGCATAGGGAAGTTCCAACCGTATAGGTACACTATATCTATTATTTGGATTATGTAGAAAACTTATATCGTTGCCACTCAACGCCGTTTTGATAGCTTTTGCAATTTGCGCTTGAGAAATACCGAGTTGGCCAGCTTTTGCTTGATCAACAGCTAATACGAACCTTTGACTCTTATCCTCAACAGAATTATCAATATCGACGATACCTTTGCCCTGTTTAAATACTTTCACAAGTCGATCTGCGGTTGAGTTTCTTAGCTTATCGGACTGCCCATATACCTCCGCTACGATCGGCGATTGCACAGGCGGACCCGGCGGTACTTCTATAATTTTGGCCAATGCGCCATGTCTATTGGCAATATTGGTAATTTCTTTACGAATAGCTATTGCGATATCGTGTGATTGCCTATCTCTTATTGATTTATCCACTAGTGATATTTGAATGTCCCCCATATTCGCACCCTCGCGTAGGAAATATTGTCGCACTAGTCCATTAAAATTAATCGGAGATGTCGTTCCTGCGTAAGCAACCATATGAGTTATTTCTGGTACGCTTTGTAAATAGTGACTAATTTCAATCATCACTTGATTAGTTTTTTCGAGTGTTGTTCCATCTTTAGCGTCAACAATAATCTGGATTTCAGACTTGTTATCAAATGGCAACATTTTTAATATCACCTTCTCTGCTGGCACCAGTATTACTGATAAAAACATCATAAAAACGATGCCCGACACTAGCAAATAGCGATTTATTCTTCCCCGCTTTTTGTCCTTAAGAAATGGTTCCATTATCGGTATAAAAAGATTCTTCTTTTCAATCTTTGATTCAGGAATATGCAATTTATCGCCAATTATTTTTCTAAATAACCACGGCGTTATAACCAATGCGATGATTAAGGATAGCAACATTCCCATTGAAGCGTTAATAGGTATAGGACTCATATAAGGCCCCATTAAACCTGTTACAAAAGCCATCGGCATAAGTGCGGCAATAACTGTAAATGTCGCTAAAATTGTCGGCCCACCCACTTCATCAACCGCTAGAGGAATTATCTCTGAGAGTTTTTTACCTCCCTTAGATAGATGACGATGAATGTTTTCCACAATGACAACCGCATCATCAACCAATATCCCTATCGAAAATATTAATGCAAAAAGCGAAACTCGATTTAAAGTAAAACCATATGCCCACGATGCAAAAAGCGTAGCTGCTAAAGTAATGGATACTGCTAGGCCAACAACAATCGCTTCTTTCCAGCCTAAAAATATCATTATTAAAAGCACAACTGAACCAGTGGCAAATAAAAGCTTAGTCATTAATTTTTTTGCTTTATCGTCTGCTGTTTTTCCGTAGTTTCTGGTAATTTCCAAATGCACATCACTTGGAATGTGACTAGCTCTTAATTGTTTGCTGGCGTCAATAACCGCATTTGCGATATCGACCGCATTAGTACCTGCTTTTTTACCAATAGCAATGGTTACCGCAGGCGCAATATTTGGCATTAAGGTATCAGATCTCAAGGCAATGTCTTTATTTGAATTATCTTGTTTTGATGCTCCCCACGCCTGACCAGCGGATATCCAAACATAACTTTCGGGTGTATCGGGTCCGTCTGTGATTGTCGCGATATCAGTCAGGTAAACGGGCAACCCATTTTTGACCGAGACAACCAGCTCTTTTATATCTTCTACGCTCGACAATAGCGTTCCTGTCTCAACGGGTGTGGACCGATTATTGTCTATCATAAATCCCGAGTGAGTAGCCAAGTTGCTCGCTTTTAGAGCCTTTTCCACGCTCTCAAAATCTAACCCATAGGAGGATAAGTTTTCTGGATTAATCTTGATATGAACAACGTGTTTTGGGCCGCCAGTTGTTTCCACAATACGAGTATTTGGTATACGTTTGATTTCTGCTTCTAGTGCGTAAGCCACCTGTTGCAACTCAAAACTACCCTTGTTTGGATTTTCACTCCAAAGGGTTGCGGTAACAATAGGAACATCATCAATTCCCATTGGCTTAATTAAAGGTTGAGACGCTCCAAGTTCAATCGGTAACCAATCGGCGTTTGAATGGATTTCATTGTAGAGATTAACGATTGCCTCTTTCCTTTTAACTCCAACTTTGAATTGAGCACTGATGATTGCCAAGCCAGGTCGCGAGATAGAATAAACATGTTTTATATTTTCGAGCGAATCAAGAACTTGTTCTGCGGGATAAGAAATTAGATTTTCGACTTCTTTAGCGCTAGCGCCCGGCAATGCGATGTATACATTGGCAAAAGTTACATCAATTTGCGGTTCTTCCTCACGAGGTGTGACCAAAACTGCGAACAAGCCTAACAAGGCGGCAGCAATTGCGAATAAAGGTGTTATTGGGTTAGCTTGAAATCGAGCCGCGAGTCTCCCCGAAATGGAATAGTTCATAGCAACTAGTTCTCTTTTGAGACTAGCGGGTTGACTAGCACTTGTTCTTTTGCATTTAATCCGCTGATTATCTCAACATTATCACCCAAAGGACTTCCAAGCTTAACGTGCCGGAGTAATTTTCCTTCCTGATGTTTAACATAAATGAGGGACAATTCACTACGTTTCATCACTGCAGATAGTGGAACCAAGAGCACTGAGCGTTGCCCAATTTTGAAGGAAACTTTAACGGTCATCCCAGGAAACAAAGGTGTTTGTTTTGAATCAAATTCGATCCGAGTCTTAAAAGTTCGAGTCATTTTATCCGCATAAGGAAATATTGTGATTTTGCTAGCGGTAAACACTTGATCATTCACCCTAACCTCTGCAACCGGGTTCTTTTTTACTAGATTAATAATTGTCTCTGGAATATTTGTGACTACTCGTAATTTAGTAAGACTTAAACCTTCCATTATTGGTGTGCCCGGAGAAACCAACTCGCCCTGTTCTACATAACGATTAGTAACAATACCATCGTAAGGCGCTCGAATGATGGTGTAATCCAGTTGTTGCGTAGCGTTAATGACAGAAGCAGTAGCCGCGATTGATCGGGCTTTTAAAGAATCTCGATTAGATAAGGCTTTATCAAGAACGCTTTTTGCGACTAGTTTTTTGGAATAAACCTCTTTAGTTCTTGTGTAGTCAATTTCAGCCTGTTTATAGGCGATTAGCGCGGCGTCAGCATTGGCATTAGCCTGTTTGAGTTGAGCCTTTTGTTCTGTATTAGTAAATTCGGCAATCACCGCCCCCTGCGAAACGTAGTCATCAACATCAAAATTGAATTTAGTTACACGTCCGGAAGTTTGCGCCGAGACTTTGGCTTTATTGACCGCCTCAACTTCCCCATTTAGAACCCTGTTTTTTGCAATGAACTGAGGCGTAATGACTAACCAATCTGCGTGCGACTGGAATGAAACAAGGACTAATGCTATTAAAACAAACTGAAGAATTGCGTTTTTCATAAGATCACTCAAGCGCATTAATATTAGACATTTCTAATATAAGGGTATTTCAAGAGATTTCAAGTATTTTTTGTCTATACTGTTAATCTCAAAAGGATATAACGAATAGTTCTCAGTACTGATTAAAGATCGTTTGTTAACCTCAATAGATCAGGTACATCCAGAATCTATAGCCTTAAGGTAACACATTCCTTTATATAGCGGTTTACATTGACGCCGCTCCTGTAGACACCTACGCCAAGTATCCTATAAACTATCTAAATAGCGCACCTATTTAATCCTTTTAAAAGGAAACAAGTTAATGCAAAATAGAACAATCTTCACACTTGCTATTTCTACTCTATCTCTTTTTATCAGTCAAAACGTTTGGTCTGATTGTCAGATAATAAACAATGTAAAAGGTTATACCGCAACCAAAGACACCAAGCAACTAACGCAATTTAGTTGGCTTGCGTTTGAAAAAGGTAAAGTTCTAGCCGTCGGTAATAACAATACAATTAACAAATACTCTAAATGTGAAAAAATAGACGGTCACGGAAAATATCTACTTCCCGGTTTAATCGATGCTCACGCTCATGTATCTGGTTTGGGTAATGAAATGCTGCGGGTAAAATTGAGGGATGTTCAATCTGAATCATTGGCTGTTAAATTGGTAGAAAAATTCGCCAAAGAAAATAAAAAATCGCAATGGATCTTAGGGCGTGGCTGGAACCAAGTTTTATGGCTAGACAAACAATTTCCCAATAAAATATCACTAGACGCTACAGGAATTAAACGCCCCATCGTGCTTAGACGTATTGACGGCCACGCTGCTTGGGTGAATAGCCAAGCTCTTGAAATTGCAGGGATTGATACCTCAACACCTGATCCTCAAGGTGGAAAAATTGAACGGGATTCGGAAGGCAAAGCTACGGGGCTTTTGATTGATACCGCTATCGATTTAGTCGAAGAAAAGATCCCAGCACCGTCTTTTCTCGCACAAGATTTTGCTTTCGATAAGGCTTTCGCCCATTTACTATCACTTGGGATCACCAGCGTTCACGATGCGGGCGTTTCAGAGCTGGATTTGAGTATTTACAAAAACCGCGTTAAACGAAATAAAATGCCGGTGAGGATCTACGGGATGCTCTCTGCTACTGACCAAGCGTTATACCGTTGGCTAGATGAAGGATACATAAGCGATCCTAAAGATATGTTTTTGGTCAGGAGCGTAAAGCTTTATTCCGATGGTGCTCTCGGAAGTCGTGGCGCGGCATTACTAGCACCTTATTCAGATGATGTAGATAACAAGGGGTTGTTATTGACAAAACCTAAAGAACTCGACAAATTGGTAGAAGATGTCCTTGCAAAAGGTTTTCAGGTGAATGTTCACGCCATTGGCGATCGCGGTAATCGAATAGTTCTAGATGCTCTAGAAAAAGCTTTTAAGAAAGTCGGTGGTCAAAACTTAAGAAATCGACTGGAGCACTCTCAGATTGTTTCTTTAGACGATATTCCAAGATTCAAAACGCTTGGTCTAGTTGCATCTATTCAGCCTGTGTTCGCTACCAGCGATATGAATATGGCCGGCGACCGACTAGGCGACGAACGATTAAAAGGCGCTTACGCTTGGAATAAATTTTTGCAGCAAGGAACAGTGATTGCATCAGGTTCAGATTTCCCTGTAGAGCTTGCTAATCCATTTCATGGATTGCACGCAGCGGTGACTCGACAAGATAGAAACAATCAGCCCGAAGGTGGCTGGTTACCCGGTGAAAAAATTTCCTCCACTGAAGCATTCCGGTCTTTCACTTTAAACGCCGCTTACGCAGCTCATCAGGAGGACATTTTGGGTTCACTAGAAAAAGGGAAATGGGCCGATTTTATTTTAGTTGATCGCGATGTTATTAATGGTGATCCTAAAGATATATGGAAGACAAATGTTTTGCAGACTTGGATTGCGGGGGAATTGAGATTTGAAAAATAGCGATGTCCAAGCCTAGAAACTAAAAGCTGGAAAGAACGTTTTCACCACAGAGGCGCGGCGCTACATAGAGAAAAGTTTATTTAGTGTTAAAATCTCTGTGCAGCGAAGCCTCTGTGGTGAAATATTTTTTGATCTTGCTCTTTGCCTCCATATTTTCGTGGTGAAATTTTGTTGTTTTGCTAAAGCGAAGACAACATTGTATCTACATCACTCATTTCAAACGGGTCATCGGGGCAATTATCCATTTTGCCTGCTTCTGCAAATAAAGATTTAATTTCACCGTCTACAACATGCATAGAATATCTCCAAGATCGATCACCGAATCCTAAATTTTCCTTTTTGACCAACATTCCCATTCCTCGAGTAAAATCGCCATTTCCATCGGGTAGCATTTCTACTTTTTCAATGCCTAAATTCTTCGCCCATTGAAACATGCTGAATGCATCATTCACACTTACGCAATAAACCTCATCTATGCCGTTGGCTCTTAACTCGTCGTATTTAGCTTCATAACCAGGAAGGTGAGTGCTTGAACAGGTCGGCGTGAATGCTCCGGGTAGCGCTACAATTACGATGCTTTTTCCAGCGAATATATCGTCAGTACTCATATCTTGCCAACGAAATGGGTTTTCATCATCTACACTTTCATCACGGACACGGGTTTTAAATACTACTTGAGGGACATTTTTCATGCTTATTTTCCTTTACAATTTTGGTTACTAGATTTCATGTTGTAAAGGATAGCGGCTCGTTTGACATATGTATAATATATAATACAAATCAATGTCATAGTAAATATCAATAGCGCGCGATTCTAATCGGTCCTGGGTTCAGGAGGAGATCAGTCCTAAAACTAGTTGAGGACGAAAGTAGGATGACTTTATGTCGACATGTGATAGAAATTAAGCTTATTGCCGTCTAAGTCCCTAAAATACGCAGCATAAAACCCTTCTGGGGAGCGTGGACCCGGCTTGCCTTCGTCGGTTGCTCCCAACGAGATAGCCTTTTCATATAGGGCGTTGACTTGTTCGTTTGAACCCGCTCGCAAGGCGACCATTGTGCCGTTACCCACTGACGCAGAATTGCCATCTTCTGGGAGCGAAATACTAAGTGCTGGTTGAGAAGGAGAAACAGCCCAGACAATAAACGACTCTAAATTCATAATCCGTTTTGCTCCCATTTCACTGAGCAAGGCATCATAGAAAGTGCTCGCTTTCTCTATATTATTAGTTCCTAAGTTAACATATCCAATCATAATTTTTTCCTCGTTTTACTCATACGTGCACTGACATACTAACATTGCTTATCAGCTAAGATCGAATCATTGTTCTGCCTTAACTTTATCTCGTTGGAACAAGCCTGATATGACTGAAACAATTAATCCAATGAAAAATACGGTGAAAAACATTAGAAAAAAGTTAAGTATAGGATTCATAAACATTTCTTTTTGACTTTCTATCTCGGCGATTTTTAGATCAGCAGCTTCTATTGGAATACCGCTACTTCGAATATTGTTTATTGAATACTGGTAGTATTTTTCCATGAAATCAGGATCAATATATAGCACATAAATTACGTTATAAAGACCAAACATAATACCCGCTATCAGACTAATTCCGGTCCCGAGTAGAAATATTTTTTTGAATCCAATGGTCTCATTTGGATTTGCCTCTTGATATTTTTTAGCTGCAACAAAAATCAGCATAAGCGAGAAAATCATTGCTGAATAACCAACCACTTCGCCGGTGGCAAAAGTGTCTTCGCCATAACCCATAATCAATCCCGAAATTGATGGAATAGCAACGATAATAATTCCTGCAATTAGACCGTACTTCAAAATGCTTTGTTTCATGATTTTTCCCGTGTTCCGCTGAATCGAAAATTCAATCTATTGAAAAATTGGAATGTCAACAATCACCCATTTGGGTGACTGTCGATTTACACTACTAAATTCAAAGCCTTAGCTTCAGATAGAGCTTCGGTTCTGTTATGCACATCCAGTTTTGAGAATAGCCTTTTTATGTGGGTTTTAACCGTGTTTGACGAAATATTTAGACTTTTGGCGATTTCCTTATTCGCATAACCGTGACATAGGAGCTGCAAGACATCCTGCTCACGTTGACTAAACTCTGATAATTTTTCTTGGTCAACTCCCTTTGATAGTTTTTCTGTCAGCGAGTCATGTTCAGTAGGTTTTTTGAACAACCCATATTTAGCAAAGAAAAAACCTGCGAGCAAGAAGATGGTGGAAACTATCGCTATATAAATTTCCAGCGGCATTTTATGGGAAAAGAACTGAAATTCTAAATACTTAAACAGACTTAAAATCACGAATAGAATTAGCCCGTATTTTATTACCAGCGACTTCATCCAAGTTCTGTCTCAATCTCAGCCTTAACCATAAGCGTAAGGTAAACCTTTATCAAGAGCGCTCTTGTAACTTGGTAGTTGATGGATTTTATCTAAAAAACTAGCTAAGTTTTGATAATCCTCTCTTAGACTAGTTCTCGAAGCAGCTGCCTCTAGCGGGAAACTCATCATAATATCAGCACCGGTCATTTCAGTTCCGGCAAACCAACCTGTTGCAGCTAGTTCATTATTCAAATAAGTTAAGTGGGTTTTAACGTTGGGAGAAACAAAACTCTGCATGGTTTTATTTGCTATGCCTTTTGCAATCGGTCTAATAAAAAATGGCATCGGCGCTTCTTTAATTTTATTAAAAATCAAAGACAGCACCATAAAAGGCATTATTGAACCCTCAGCATAGTGCATAAATTCCCTGTATTTAAGATATTCCTTTGTACCTGCTTTTGGGATTATTTTGCCGTTTCCGTGGGTATCAATTAAATACTCAACAATGGCCGCAGACTCAACGATACAATTTTCGCCATCGGTCAAAACCGGTGATTTACCGAGTGGATGAACTTTTTTAAGCTCAGGCGGTGCCAGCATTGTCTCTTTATTTCGATAGTAGTGCTTGATCTCGTATTCTACATTTAACTCTTCAAGCAACCAAAGAATACGCTGAGCACGGGAATTTTCTAAATAATGCAAGGTGATCATATTTATATCCTAAAACTACAAAACACTAAAATCTAAAATCCAAAACTAAAAACAAAATAAATTCACCACGGAGGCACGGAGTTAACGGAGTATAAAATAACAAAAATCTCTTCCTCCGTGCTCTCCGTGCCTCCGTGGTGAAAAGTCTCTTATCTTGTATCCTCTATCATTCAGGAAACTAAAACCCATTCTCTTTACGCCAATCTTCATCAACAAACTTGCTCATGTAATTCCTAATCCCATCCGGTAAAACAACCACACAATTTTGACCTGCTTTTAAATTCTTAGCTTGCTGTAACATCGCCATAATAGCGGTACCGGATGAACCGCCCACGAGTAAGCCCTCTTCTTTTATAAGTTGACGAGCATACTTAAATGATTCTTTATCATTGGTTTTTACCCACACATCTACTTGATCTCTATCGAGAACATCGGGAATAAAATCATAACCAATTCCTTCAACATGGTAAGGCTTGATTTCTTCTGGTCCTGCTAACAGCGAACCTTCAGGATCGGCGCCAACAATTATCACGTTAGGGCACTTCTCTTTCACTTTTTTCGCAATGCCTGTCAAAGTACCACCAGTGCCAACACCAATCACGACCATATCAACCTGGTCGTCAAGATCATCTAAAATCTCTTGTCCAGTGCCTAAATAATGGGCATTGGGATTGGATTGATTACCGTACTGATCAAGAATATGGGCATTTGGAAGTTCTTTTTGTAGTTTCTTGGCTATTTCTATATGCGAATCCGGATCATCCCACGCAGCAGCTGTCGGAGTGCGAATTATTTCCGCGCCCAGAGCCTCTAAAACCACCTGCTTTTCTCGGCTCATTTTCTCCGGCATGGTGATTACTATTTTGTAACCGAGTGAAGCCCCTGCTAGTGCCATTCCAATGCCGGTATTACCACTAGTTGCTTCTATCAGAGTATCACCGCGTTTGATCTGACCTGACGCTTCGGCATCTAAAATCATCTGCCTCGCGATTCTGTCTTTTGTAGAACCACCGGGGTTCATAAATTCACACTTAGCGTATAGATTGCAGGCTAGATCATCCCCAATGTTGTTGAGTTTAACGAGTGGCGTTCTGCCGATGGCATCGACTATGTTGTCGTATAACATTGAAAATATTCCTGTAAATCACCAATAATTCTAAGGGCTCTATCTTAGAGGTTTCTAGGGCATTTGAGAAGAATTAAAACCGTGGGAGCAGGCAACACTTAAACATTTGTTTACAACTATGACTTGTTATTCTGGAGTTTGTCCCTATAATGACGATTCGTCACGTGACGGTTCGTCATTTATATCAAATAGAGATATACCCAACAAATGAGCCCCCGTAGCATCACAGAAGAAGAATTTTTAGAACGAGAATCAGAGCTGATTACTCTTGCACGATCACTAGTTGATGATGATTGTTTAACGACCCTGACCATAGATAAACTCGTCGCTGAGTCCCGGTTTTCCAAAGGTACTATCTACAAACATTTCACAAGTAAAGAAGATCTACTCATGGCTATCTGCAATCGTAGCATCAAAGAAATGCAGGACATGTTTATTCAAGCACTTGAATTTAAGGGAAATAGTCGAGAAAAGGTGCTTGCTGTCATGGTTTCTTATGTTATTTGGGCAAAACTCCATCCAATGCAATTGTTTGCTGTTCTTGCCGCTCATTCTCCTAGCGTGGCGGCCTGTTGTTCAGGAATAAGAAATGAAACCCATAAGCGACATGAAGCCAAATTGATGGGGTTGATGGCTCGTCAGATTGAAAAAGCGATTCAATGCGGAGATTTAAGACTGCCCGAGAGAATGCTGGTGGAGCAAGTCACTTTTGCCATGTGGTCGGCCTCCTGGGGAGCCATGGCACTTATCATGAGTAAAGGTGATTCAGTTAAATTGGGTCCGATGCAATTAGAGCGAGAATCCTTCACCAATGCCCGACTTATACTAGATGGCTTTGGCTGGAAACCGCTATCTAACAATTGGGACTATGCGGCAACAATTAAGAAAATTGCTACTGAAGTCTTTCAATCTGAAATAACGACCCTAGAAAAAATGGGTACGCCTTTTATTTTTATTTAATAGGGCTAACGAGGACACAATAAATGGAAAACTACTCTAATTTTATACTCAAGAATCGATGGTATGTGATTGTTGCTACCTTATTACTGGTTTTTCTTGCCGCTTCCGGGGCAGAGAAACTTAAGTTTAAATCCGAGTACAAAAGCTTTTTCAAGGAAGATAACGTTCAACTAGTAAATTTCATGGGTTTTCAGGATATTTATAGTAAAAGCGACAATGTCGCGTTTATTGTCGCTCCAGATGATGGCGATGTATTTAGCAAAGAAGCGCTAACCGCCATCTGGGAACTTACCAACGAAGCCTGGTTCACTGACTTTAGTTCTAGAGTTGATTCAATTTCAAACTTTCAGCATAGCTATGCGGATGGCGATGAACTTATTATCGAAGATCTTATATTAGAAGCTGAAGATCTAACTGAAGATAGAATACAGAATATTAAAACCATCGCTCTCAACGAATTATTACTAAGAAAAAAATTAATCGCTGTAGATGGTTCAGCGGCCGTGGTGAATGTCACGGTTAGAATTCCTGGTATCGATCAAACGGTCGAGGTACCCCAGGTCGCAATTTCAGCCCGAAAAATTCGAGATCAGTTTAAGGAAAAATATCCTAACATCAATTTTATGCTTTCCGGCATGATAATGATGAACAATAGTTTTCCAGAATCAGCCAAAGCAGACGCGTCAATCTTGATTCCTATCATGCTCCTAGTAGTGATCTTAACAGTTGGTCTTTTA
>Ga0256847_1000755_pt1 | contig 18830 bp, 17 predicted proteins | sample TeddybearmetaG_FD_189099 | JGI IMG/M metagenome (GOLD analysis project Ga0256847, IMG submission 189099) | Hydrothermal vent microbial communities from East Pacific Rise, Pacific Ocean - Teddybear | ecosystem: Environmental > Aquatic > Marine > Hydrothermal vents | place: Pacific Ocean: East... | reverse complement strand
GGAGTATTAGAGAACACTCGATGCACTACTTTGTGATGAATATGTGCATCGATGGTTAATTTAGACACATCGATACCAATCACCTCTACATAATTTTTCATATTTTTAAATATTATTCCCTTTAAAAGGAATGATTAATGAATGTTGCAATGACTATCACCTTTAATAGGAAGAAGATTCCTGGTATTCCAAATGGTCCTAAAGCAACCTATAAGAGACAAGAGGACTGATACGTATAAAGGAACTGCTATTCCAAAAACCGTTTTAGTTCTCCTCTTGTTTCTTAGTAAAAATAACTAACAACTATAATAGTAGGATAAAGTAAAGAAATCCGTTCTCTGCAAGCAACAAGTAGAACATAAAACAACTTAGCAACGAAGAATAATCAACATTAAATTTTTACCATATGAAAACTAGAACATTAATTATTGCTTTAACACTATCAATAGGTTTATTCACAGCTTGTACGGACAAGAAAAAGACTGAAGAGAAAGTTGAGACTGAAATTATATCCGAAGAGAATAGAACATCTATTGAAGACACTATTGATGAAGCCGAAAAAAGAAGGCTAGATAGTATTCGTCAGGTTAAAGAGCATGGGCATGCACACTAATTAAAAGGATATGAAATTAGTAAAAATAACAACTCCAATTATACTAATACTCTGCTGTCTTATTTCTGTTTCAGCCTATGCGCATGGTGTAGATGAAGAGACACAATCATTTTTATCAACAAATAAAGGTGTTGCTTTTGGACCTTTTCTTTATATAGGCGCCAAACATATGATTACAGGTTACGATCATTTACTTTTTTTGGTGGGAGTTATCTTTTTTTTATATCGAACCAAAGAAATTATCACCTATGTAAGCTTTTTTACTATTGGGCACAGTGTTACGCTGTTATTTGGTGTTATGACAGATATAAATGTAAATGCGTATCTAATAGATGCCATAATTGGCCTATCTATAGTCTATAAAGGTTTTGATAATTTGGGGGGATTCAAAAAAATATTTGGAAAACAACCCAATACCAAAGGAGCCGTTCTAATTTTTGGATTATTTCATGGCTTCGGACTTGCAACGAAATTACAAGAATTTGAATTTGATAGAGAAGGGCTTTTTACTAATTTATTGGGCTTTAACTTGGGTATAGAAATTGGTCAATTTTTGGCATTAGGATTTGTACTCTTACTAATTTCATTCTGGCGACAGTACAGTAGTTATATCAAATTCTCCAAACTCACGAACTTACTTTTAATGGCAGCTGGCTTTTTGTTGCTTGGTTACCAATTAACAGGATACTTTATTTCTCAATACATACTCTAATATGACGACTAATAATCAACCCAATTTAAATAAAGGCCAATTATTAAAATCACTAATCATTGCATTAATAATTGGCGCCATTGTACTGCTGACTGCCGTTTTACCTGCAGAGTATGGTTTGGATCCTTTAGGAACGGGTAAACTCTTTGGTTTTTCTAAATTATATCAAGGAAATAAACAAACAGAAAATAATGAAACCTATTCTAGTTTAAATTTTAAGAAAATAAAAATGGAAAAAATAGGTTCTCCCCCAAGTATACCAAAGCCTAGTGAAGCCGATAATCCACCTCCAAAAATTCAGTATCGTGAAAGAGAGGATACCATAGCGGTTGTCGTACCGGCTGAATCAGGAATTGAATATAAATTTAAAAGCCTTAAATATGGTAGCACCAAATACGAGTGGGTAACAGATAAGGGTATTGTTTATATAGATTTTCATGGTGAAGTAAAACAAGAAAACCCACCAAAAAATGTATTTTATGAGAGTTATACGCTTGCATATTCGAATAATATGGCTGGAACACTAACGGCTCCTTTTGAAGGAAAACATGGTTGGTATTTTAGAAACGAAACCAAAGAAGATATTGTCGTTACGATTAGACTTAATGGGCAATATGAACTATTTAAATAAAATACCAGTAGAGAACAACCTATAGTTTATGCTTAGATAGTTAATAGTATGAAAATTCCCTATCTCAACCTTAAAAAACAGTTAACCGATTTTCCTAAAGCAGTTCGAGAATCTACGCGCAAATGCTAGTCTACTTTATACACCAATGCCGCCCGTTCTAGTTTATTCTTTATTCTCTTCCGAAGTATGCTGGGCTTCATCACTTCAATGGTATCTCCAAAGCCTAGTATTAGTCGTTCAAACTCAAAGTTAATGTGCACAGATAACTTGAAAATGACACTACCATTGGGTAATCTCTCTACAATTTCTTGGGAATGATGAAATGGTTTAGTCAATACATAGGGCGCATTGCTTCGGTCAATTTTTAAGAGAACCTCCATCATTTGGTCATCACCTAAAACGGTCACGCCAATAGTGTTTTTGTAATATTCGTCCCCGTTGAAATTGACATCCATGTAGGGGATGGCAAAATCATAATCTAGCTTGACAATTCGGTCTAAAGCCAAATTGAGCACTTGTTTATTTTCTGAAATTTTTCCAATTAAGAACCAACGATTGTTGAACTCTTTTAATATGAATGGATGAAATACAAATTCTGAAGCACTTCTAGCTTTAAACGATTGATAGGTAACACGTAGTACTGTTTTTTTTAGAATAGCTTGGTAGAGCTCGTCAAGATATGCGAGCCCTTTTAGTTTTTCATTTTTGTCGAGATGAATAATAGCAGATTGGTGGGTTTTCTCCGTATATACCTTGTCTTCCAAGCGCTGAATAATTCCTCCTAATTCAGAAAAAAGAGAAAAATCCTTGAACTGTTTCAACATCTCCACGGTTTCCGAAAGCACATTCATATCATTTTCGTTCAGCGGGATATCGGTAATTGAAAAATCCTCGTCTTCATATTTGTAGTATCGCTTATTGTAAACAACAATTGGAGCATTATAGCCCAATTTATCACTACGCATCATTTGGATATCGAGTTGCACCGTACGTTTGCTTACGTTCACTTCTCGCCCTTCATATTCATAAAGCGCATCCGAGCAAGATTCGATCAAATCGTTTAAAGTCCAGAGCCTGTAGTGATTCTGAAGGCATTTATCAATGGTTTTATATCGGATGAGCGCATTTTTATTCAGAGCCATGATTCAATTTTATAGATCTTATTTTCAAAACTAATTACAATGTACGTAAAAACATTGCGTACATAGGAGCTAATCTCGCAGCAGTTCTTTACATACCGTTGTGCGTGGGCTTCATCAAAACTCAAAATTAATTTAATAACAAAAATAAAACGATGAAAACAACAAACAAAATCCTAGTGGTAGACTTAGAAGCTACTTGCTGGGAACAAGCTGAATACCAAAAACTCCATAGTGAGATTATTGAAATTGGTATTTGCGAATTGGATATTCACTCCGGTGAGGTATCTAAAAAAAGAGGAATTCTCATAATTCCTGAACATTCCACAATCAGCCAGTTTTGCACAGACCTTACTTCGATTACTTCAGAAATGATGGATCAAGAAGGGATCTCTTTTGAAGAGGCTGTTCAAGTATTGCATGACGATTATGAGTCGTCTCAATATACTTGGGCCAGTTACGGAGCATATGACCGTAATAAATTTAGAGCACAGTGCGAACAACGCCAAGTTGATTACCCTTTTGGTGATCAACACTTGAATGTCAAAAACGTCTTTCGGGATGTGGCAGGGTTAAGGCGGGCCATGGGAATGAAACGAGCACTAGAACATCTCAAGTTTCCATTAACAGGAACACATCATCGAGGTGTAGACGATGCCTTTAACATCGCAAAGATTTTATATTGGTGTTTGAAAAAGCTCTAAGAATGATTAAGATGTTTAAATGATTAGCCAAATGGCTATTTTTTTTTGCATAAAAAACAACTACGCAGAATGATTGCGCAGTACTATATAATATTTGTCCTAGGTATCATAAAGAAATCTATTTAAATGATTTCTAGCAGTGCTCCGCTGAACGAGGAGTCGGCGGAGTTTAAAAAATAGAAAGATGGAAAACAAAATAAATATTACAGGAAATACATTAATTGAAATGGGATTTAAATCGGGTAAATGGTTTAAGGAAGCGTTGGCATATATCAACGAGCATGATTTGGAAGGAGATGCTTTGACCAGTTACTTGGAACAATTTAAATCTCCACCAATAATAGATTTGCACGCTGAGGCAATACCATTTTCAATAAATATAAAAGCAGAAACCGAATTGGAAGAAACCAATGTGAATTCGGTGGTGAAGGGTATGGAAGTATTAATGAAAACGCCAACCTTAGTGGATGGTGCAATTATGCCAGATGCTTGTCCAACGGGTCCTAGCGGGACGATACCAGTAGGGGGGGTGGTGGTTGCGAAGAATGCCATTCACCCTGGAATGCATAGTGCAGATATTTGTTGTTCCGTGATGTTAACGGACTTCGGAAAAACAGATCCAAAGGAAGTTTTGGACGCGGCGCATAGCATTACACATTTTGGCCCAGGTGGAAGATCGAGAGAAGAGCAGTTCAGATTTCCAATGGATTTATTGGCTGAAATAGAAGCGAACTACTTTTTAAATGAGCAAAAATGCATTTCAGCAGCCAGATCACAATTAGGAACACAAGGAGATGGAAATCATTTCTTGTTTGTTGGTACTTCAAAGAAAACTGGAAACACCATGATGGTGACGCATCACGGAAGTAGAGGTTTTGGAGCTAATTTGTATAGAAAAGGAATGAAAGTGGCTGAAAAATTCAGAAAAGAACTTTCACCAGAAACCTTAAAGCAAAACGCCTGGATTCCTTTTCAAACGGAAGAAGGAGCTCAGTATTGGGAGGCTTTGCAGATTGTCAGAAAATGGACTAAGAAAAACCATGAGTGTTTACATGAGGCTACTTTGGAAAAGTTAGGTGTTGCTAAAGAGAATAGATATTGGAATGAACACAACTTTGTTTTCAAGGATGGTGATCTTTTTTATCACGCGAAGGGGGCAACTCCATTAGATAAAAAATTCATGCCAGACATTACTGGACCAAGGTTAATTCCTTTAAATATGTCCGAACCTGTTTTAATTGTGGAAGGTGAAACAACTGATAGCAATTTAGGTTTCGCGCCTCACGGTGCTGGTAGAAATATGAGTAGAACACAGCATAGAAAGAGTAAAACGGGTACCATTCAAGATATATTTGATGTCGAAACCGAAGGATTGGACGTGCGTTTTTATTCTACGGAAATCGATATTACTGAATTGCCGAGTGCGTATAAAAATGCAGCGACTGTTAGAAATCAAATGGACGAGTTCAATTTAGGAAAAGTCATTGATGAGGTGCTTCCATACGGATGTATTATGGCCGGAAATTGGCAGAAGAATCCGCCTTGGAAGAAGAAGAAAGTTAAAACGATTAAATAATTAATTGCATATTTGCAACACAAATGAAACCACAAAGAAGACATATCATGCAAGAATTAGAGTTTAGTCTCTATGATTTTCGCCCGCAATTATGTGAGCGAAGAGGACGTTATGTGCATTTGAGAGGTCATTGATAAAATTATTGACCGTAAATCAAGATAAACTATAAGCGTCCAAACAACATTGGGCGCTTTTTTTATGGAATAATTTAAGGTAATGAATAAAAGATAGTAGCAGGTAAAATAGAGTGATTGAAACACAAAACAATTGGGAGACAGACTATTGTGCAAAATGTTCAATATCCGTGTAAAACGGAGCAGGCATTCTATGTTCAAATTTAAACATAACTATCTGATAATCAGATAAATAATTTAAATTTTTCTTGTATAATTAAATAATAGTATTCATATTTGCCACATCAAAAAATAACAACAATTACATATATATGGAACATCATTTACAACCTATACAACAATCAACTTTTAGTCTTCGATCGCCGGAGCTGTTGGAACAGTTTTATAGTGATCAATTATACATTATAAGAAATAGGGAGGGTCTGAATCTATGAGTTAAATAGCCTAACACATATATTAGACATGAAGCACCTCCTAACAGAGGTGCTTTTTTTATGAATAAAAATTGGAAGGGCAAACCAATAGGTGATGGCAACGGTTTTGAAATGAGTTTACGAATTCAACGAGTCAAAAGATAAATAACGATTCGTGTGGATTCGATTCCCACCCCTTCCGCAAAGGAGAGTAGGTAAATACTGGTTTGTTACGCTTGACTGCTAATCAAGTCCACGTCACCGTGGTGAAGGTTCAATTCCTTTGCTCTCCGCAAAAAGACGAGGTGGCCGAAAGGTTAAGGCAGCGGTCTGCAAAGCCGTTTTTATGAGTTCGAATCTCATCCTTGTCTTGAAATAAGGAAATGTTGAGCAATTGGCTGGCTCGCCCGACTGTAAATCGGGTCTTTTAAAGCATGTAGGTTCGAATCCTACCATTTCCACCATAGTACTGTGGCTCAACGGCTAGAGCACCCGACTGTCTCTCGGGAAGTTGCGGGTTCGAATCCCGTCAGTACTGCATAACTGGGAAGATAACGGAGGTTGTTTACCCGCCTTGGACGCGGGAGGTCGCAGGTTCGAATCCTGCTTCTCAGACGAATCAATCAAATCGAGTTCACTCGAATTTGATTAGCAATGAGCAGTTGCAGGATGAACATAGTTAATCCTGCTTCTCAGACGAATCAATCAAATCGAGTTCACTCGAATTTGATTAGCAATGAGTAGTTGTAGGATTATAATGGTTGTGCCGTGGCTCATAAGAATGCTCTGTTCGTATAATGGCTAGTACGCCTGACTTTCTATCAGGAAACAGGAGTTCGATTCTCCTACAGAGTACAAATCTAATTGCGGGAATGGCGAAACAGGCAAACGCACCTGATTTAGAATCAGGATCCTGAGAGTTCGAATCTCTCTTCCCGTACTAGGCTCCACTAGCCCAATTGGCAGAGATTGGCGAGTGAGAACACGGTTTTTACGAAGACAGCAAACGCAGTTTGTGGTTTAAGCCCCGTGTAGTCTTGGTTCGAAATGCTTGCATTCATGAACACAGGATTGGCAATTGGATGAGTGAATAATCCAAGGTGGAGTACTTATTGACCCGTGATGTAAAGGCAGCATACAGGAATTTGACTCCTGCGGTATAGGTTCGAATCCTATCGGGTTAACAAATGGTGTTTTTAGTTTATGTGGTAAAATGTCTCGCTGTGAATGAGAAGAACAGGGTTCGAATCCCGAAGACACCCAAAAGGAACAATAGCAAAGTTGGTCAATGCGCCGGATTGAAGATCCGAAGATACAGGTTCGAATCCTGTTTGTTCCACAAATAGGAGTATAGTTTAATTGGAAAAACATTGGGATACGACCCCGAAGATACGAGTTCGAGTCTTGTTATTCTTACAAAATAAAAAATGATAATTGTCTGCGCATATACACTGCGTAGTTAGGTTGATTATTTGACCTGTCATTAGATTAATACGTTCTTTAAAATACACATTAGGTCAAGTAAAAGTTACTTCTGTACACCACAATCGACAAACTTTTATAATTATCCAATGTACAAAGGGGGCAGTAGCTCAGATGGTAGAGCAGGTTAGTTCTTAGATTACCTTGAAATGAATGAGGGGTGATACCATTCAAGTTCTGGTCAAGATAAACATACTTCAATCGGTAAGACCTTTTCGGAGGTTTTTGGTTCAAGTCCAAATTGTTTAGCAATTATCAAAAGGTCAATATGAACTTACTTCAGCGCTCATAACGCCCGTGTCGTGGGTTCGATTCCCACCTGCCCCTCAAAGTCTCTTTAGCACAAAAGGAAGTGCTGTGGTAAAAGTTGTTCCGGAGCCACGCAGTGATTGGAAGATGTTGTTAGCGGCAAACTCGCTAATGAATAGAATTTGCAGAAGCACCGAAATGAACAAGTTTCAAAGTAGGGAAGCGCATTTATAGCCAATCTGTTCGCATTAGCGAAAGTGCCAGTTCGAATCTGGCAAGAGACACAAAATGGTCAAAATAGACTTACTTCCAATGGATTATGGCGGTTCGAATCCGTCCTAGTAAAGTTTGTTTATTACCATTTATAGTTAAGGTCAATTGTTTCTTACTTCATAACTCTTTTAGGTAGACCAGAAACAAGATTACCTAATTAATTAAATTAAAATTGAAAACGATGAACAAAAAATTACTTAAAGTTAGTGTACGACAAAGCGCGATATACATTCCAGTGACGGCTGTTGTTGGAACTAATAAAACGCTAAGCCAAACCACATCGGTCTTGGTTGCTAATGCTTCGAAATTGGGTTTTACCTTTTCGGAAGAATTGCTTTATGCCATTAATAATAGCAATGTAGCTTCAAAATTGGAGTTGTTGGATGTTCTAAAAGACATAACTGGGGTTCAGAAAAACTGGACCCCACTCGTGAAGGAATGGAATATTCCAACCGGCGAGAACATCATGGACCACATCATCACCTTGTTTGCCAATGTTTTTCAGAGTAAAAGGGGAACAAGACTTGCCTGTGGTCACATAATCCCGGAACATACTTTTCCATTGGAAAGATATAATGGTTGCCCTTTTTGTGGTACTCCATTTCAGTTTGGCGCCATTGAAAATTACGGACAGGGAAGTAAGCTAAAGGTTCTTGAACTATGGACAGATGACCAAATTTCTCAATTTTATGGTGATCTATTGCGCTCTAAAACCGCTTTGGACACCACTCAAGTGGATAGTCTAAAATCTCTTTTGGAGTACTTAAAAATACCAATGGATGTTGAAATTGGGATGAAGGAGACTGTGATGTTGGTGATTGAAACCTTGACAGAAAATGGGAGGGGTGATGAAGCTCAGGCTTTGTTTAAGAACCCGAACGATATTTTGAGATATCTATGGTATACGCATACTGGTTTCCTTCAAATCATTGAACCGAAAACCATAGCGAATAGAATGGAAAAGAATGCTCAAAATTTATTCAGCCCAGCGGATCAAAGTGGTCGTGCCAAATTGCAATCCATAGCCGATTTAAAACTGAAGTATACTAGAGCTGAATGCAAACAAGTAGCTATTTGGTTGAATGCTTTGGAACTAACGGCTGAGCAGTCCTGTGAAATCATGCACCCAAAACGTGGAATGTGGGTACGATTCATTCGTGCACTTCGTTTGGCGGAATACAGTAAAAGGAAAGGCTTTGATAGACTTGCCAAGTTGTTGGATGTCTTTTACAATGAGTCCTATGAGGTATGGCAAGGAAAAATGAATCATTTCAGATTGAAAAGCGATGCTGAAAATACGTTTGCATTGTTGAAACAAAGGCCTGGATTGTTTGCGCGTTCCTTGTTTTCCAATATGCTATGGTTTGGTGATGAAATTACCTTGAGGCATTTTTCAGAAATAAAAGATAGGATTCCAGCGCGATTACTATTCACATTGAGTATGTACGCTCCAATTTACTTTGATGAAAATGCGGCGAGAAGTGTAAAACCATTGGGAGGAACGAATAAAAAAATTCCTACCAATAGACTATTGAGCCTCTATGACAGCGAGCAATTGAACAAGATGTGTTCGCAGGTTGAAGACCTATGCCTTTCTGTTATGAAAGATCGTTTTGCAAATTTGAAAAACGAAAATAGGACGATGTATATCGCCGAAGGTTTGAATAACATTCCTTTATCAATTGGAGATAGAAGTGAGTCGGTACAGGATTTACCATCAGCACTTATGGGAACTAGATTTCCTGTAGCCGGTAACAGCTTTCGCTTGTTTTTGCAGTGGGGAGAAGGTTTGCCAGCTCAACATTTGGATATGGACTTGAGTTGTGCGGTTGCTTATACTGGGAATTTGGAACATTGTTCTTATTCTCAATTGTCAATTTTTGGCTGTAAGCATAGTGGTGATATTCAAAATATTCCAAATAAAATTGGAACGGCAGAATATATTGATATCAACTTGGATAAATTGGCCTCTCGAGGCGCTAAATATGTAAGTTTTGTGTGTAATGCATATAGCAATGGTAGCCTAGCGCCTAATTTGGTAGTAGGTTGGATGGATAGTAAATATCCAATGAAGATCTCGACCAAAACGGGTGTTGCCTATGATCCATCTTGTGTACAGCATCAGTTAAGAATTACAAAGACTATTGCGAAAGGATTAGTTTTTGGAGTTTTAGACGTTGCCAAAAGAGAAATTGTTTGGTTAGAAATGAGCTTTAATGGGCAGATCGTTCAGAATTTGAGTACTGCCAGGGTAGAAGCATTGTTGAAGAAGCTAGATAGCAAGTTTAACATTGGTAATCTACTAAGACTGAAAGCGGAGGCTCAGAACATGGAAATTGTTTCTGAGGCTGAAAATGCCGACGAAAGCTATGAAATGGATTGGGCAATGAACACTGCTGCAGTTACTCAATTGTTATTAGATTAAAAAACCGGACGTCTCATAAAATAAAGGCGTCCGGTTTGTTTTTATTACTGAAATAATAGTCTTGCGTTTAGTCTGCAGTCTTACTCTTTACTATCGACCGATGCTGCTCGTTCTAGTTTACTCCTAAAATACTAAACATAGGAGATTTGGATATTTTTTGAGTTTTAAACATATAATGGCGTATGCTATTTTTCTTTTATTCTATACATCTTTAACTGATCAATAAGTAAAGCCTGAATTTTTTCGTATAACCGACCATTAGACATAGTAACTTTTTCAATTACTTCATCATCTTTCATACACATGGTTTTTTCTAATGATTTATTTTTAGTTTTAAACAATACAAACATTATTTCATTGCCTTTTGTTTGAGAAACTAATTTATAAATAGATGAAGAATCCCTTTCGTACTCTATTGTAAATTCTACAATCCCAAAATTCCCATCCAATTCATTTGGAATAAATGTTGTATTTGTTCCGCTATGACTTTTATGATTAATCAATTTGGTTTGCGCCATAGAGATGCTCCCTATTAAGATAAATGAAAGAAAGAAAAAATATTTCATAACTCGTAATTTTGTAATTTGGTGGTACAAATGCATATATCAAAAATAAGGAAAATATGTTTGAGGTTTCTAATAGTGTTCAATGCTCTGTTTATACTTACGCTGCCTTTTAACTACAATTTGTTGAAATTAAATATTTTAACTCCCTTTTTTGAGAAATTATTAAAGAAACTAGTTCCAGCAAACTTCAATGACACTTCAAGTTATACACTTGACTTTTATTCCGATTCAACTGGCTTATATTTTAATATCATATTAATTATATTTCTTTCTTTCATTGCCGTTGCTTTTTGGTCATATCTTGGAAAAAATAGCAATATAAAGATTAATAATAATAGACTATTCTCTTTTCTTTTTATTGGAATTTGTTATTATCTAGCTCTCCAAATGTCAATTTATGGTTTTAATAAATTGTTTAAATTCCAATTTTATGATGCTCATCCTAATACGTTATTTACTCCTGTAGGGTTTCTCACTAAGGATTTTTTATACTGGACTTCTATGGGAAGTTCTAGTTTATTTAACACTATAACTGGTTTAACTGAAGTTTTTATTTCAATATTTTTGCTTTTTAAGCCAACTAGATTTTTAGCAAGTATTTTGGGCTTCTTTGGTATGCTTTATGTTTTTTTCATCAATATCGCTTTCGATATAAATGTAAAAATTCAAAGTTTGTTCTTGGTGTTTCTTTTTTCAATTCTTCTTTTTCCATATATAAAGACTTATTATCAATTCTTTATAAAAAAGAAGACAGTTCGAATTAGACCTATTCCTGTGCTAATTAAAACTGGAACGCGCTATGCTATGTTAAAGATAATTGTCGTGTCTCTTATATTTACTGAAGCCTTATATCCTTATGTTAAATCCAACAGTTTTAACGGAGATACAGTAGTAAAGCCACCATTTTATGGCGCCTATAGTATAAAGAATGATTCAGTCTATAAACGATTTTTCATTCACTCAGATCCTTATTTCATTATACAAGATAAAGATGATAATTTGTATAGCTTTCCAATGACTCTTGATTCTAAGTATTTTATTGTTAAATTCAATGATAGACAAACCTATTTATCATATTCTTCTCAAGACAGTATTTTTTCTGTAAAAGGAGACTTTTTTGGCTATCCATTGAATATCAAGGCAACCAAAATTGACATTGATACGCTGCCATTTTTTAAAGATTCATTCAAGTGGACGATTGACTCTTACGGTAAGGAATGAATTACTCCAACGCAAATATAAAGTGGCCTCAATCTTACAAAATTAAAATAATAAGTTTATTGCTTCGGTTAATTATCCATTTCAACCTGAAAAAGTATGGGCAATGAATATAGAACACCTACGGGCCTTCCACGTTGCATGCCAGGGATCATTTTGGGTAGTTTTTGAATTAATTTTACTGCTTCTTTTTCTAGTTCAGGATGTGGTGCTCTTGCTCTTACATTCATCACCTTTCCGTTTTTGTCAATCTTGAATTGTACGCTAATCCGTTGCCGGCCCTCTAAACCTAGGTCACCAGCCAATTCAGTTTTAAAGTTGGTTTGCACATATTGCATCACCTTTTCCTCCATGCATTTTTTCTTATCTGCATTATTACTCTTGTCTTCACATCCAGGATAAATCGGTACATCTTCTATAACGGCGAAAGGAACGTCGGCTATTTCTTCTTCTTCCACTTCCTCGATGTCATCAATCTCTACCACTTCTACGATAGCGTCATTTTGATTGGTCTCTGTAGATTCAATGATCGTTTCTTCAATATCCAAATCATCTGGTACTACTTCAAGTACTAGCTGTACTTGGGCTGGCGGTGGCGGAGGAGGGGGAGGAGGAGCCTGGTTTGTAATTGGAATGTCTCGTTCCAGTTCATCTCCAATAAGCATCTCATTGCCTGCAATATCCCCTTTTTCATACGATTTGAATTCAATCATTTGCCATGATATGCCCAGCATAATTGCTAAGCCAGCAAGGAAAAAGATAGGACTCCAACTACTTATACTTACTTTGGGATTTTTTTTGATTTCCATAATGATTTCATTTAAAATAGATTTCGACAATGGCACCAATTAATGGTTCCTTATTTTAATAAAAAGGTAGCATAGATTTTAGGCCAGAACTATGACATAAGTCATGTGCAGCCGAAGGCCATTGAAAATGCATGTTTTGGAAGGTGAAGATTCCGAAGAAAAAGTAAAACGGAAGGAGCTTATGAAGTGGATGGCAGTTCGTAGTGCACCATTGGAAATTTAATGTGCGGAAATTGTCGGATACATTATTTATTCAGCAGCTGAACTAATAGAATTCTGATCTCCGATAATGGTCGGTATTTGTCTCCAGCTTTTGTTGTCGGTATCAAATCTATGACTTCGATACCGTTAACCGCTTCACCGAAAACTGCATAACTTTGATCAAGTCGATTACCTGATTAAATCCCACTTTTCTGGCAAGTATTTAAACAGCCCATGGTCCATAGCATTCCAATGCAACAAATCATTTCCTGACCAAAAAACGTCAAATTTTTCTCCAACAATAAAAGTTTTACTAAAAATACTATCAGACTTAAATTTTCTTATGACATACTCTTCACTTTCTAAGTCGAGACGAACGTACGGATAAGTAACATGGGTATAGTGATTTCTTTCAACACGCACTCTTTCGGAACGATACCCAACAAATTGAGCCTCAATTTTCTTAGCCTTCGATCGATCCTTTATAAACTGTATTTTTTCGTTCGTGAAATAGAGAAAGAATCCAACAAGCAAAATAAACAGGATAGCTACAAAGGTCATTCTAGTTTAGTTTTCTAATCTTTTAATTTAAGTCCCGTCATTTCTTGCCCACCCTGAAGCAAAGTTAAACTTATAACTTGTCCATCATCATTTAAATTAAATGTTAATTGAGCCTCTACCACTTTTAAGTAGAATACATTTTCGGATTTTGGATAAATATCAAATTCGCCCTGACCCGTTGCTTGCGCTTTTAAGTTAACTCCTTCTTTATAAATAGTAATTTTGAACTCAGGAGCCAATTCATACGTACCTACATAGCTCTGTAGCACTTTTTCTTCAATAATAAGCTCCTTGAATAATCCCTCTGTTTTTACTCCTAGGTCATTTAGCACTTTAATACCGCCATCATTTCCAGGATTTAATTCAACAGATTTTAAATAATTTTCTATCGCTTTTTCTTTCTCACCACTTTTTAACAGCGCTTCACCATAGCTATCATACACATTAGAAGAATTTCGGAATGCGTTTACATTTACTTTGAAAATGGCAATTGCATGGTCAACTTTATCAGTATTCAAATAATGATAACCAAGTTGGTTTAATTGATCTTCTGAAAAATTGTATTTGTTGCTTTGGTTCTTTTTCAGGGCCGTATAATCAGACTCAATAGTATCTATTCCTTTATCGTCAATAATTTGCTTCAATTTATTAGCAACAGAAGGCAATATATTACAGCGATTACCTAATGATTCACCAGTTTTCCAATAGATCCAATCACAGAATACCTGACGATAGATATTGTGTCCAGCTCCACCGTTAGTAATCATTATAAAGCCATCATTTGTGACTGGGTTCACTCTTAAAAAGGCATGCCATCCTGTATTGGCTCCTCCATGACCTCTTAATGTCATCGATGTCCCTTGAATTGAATCAACTTGATATCCTAAACCATACCTTCCATCTGAAGCAGGGGCTGGTTCCATCATTTGCTTCAAATAATCGGCCGATAAAACTTGTTGATGCTTCTTATTATTTTCGTGTGCATAAAGACTCGCTTGTGCAAACTTTGTAAAATCTATTATGGTGGTATGTAATCCTGCTGCCGCTTGAGCTGTGAATAATTCGAAGTCAATTACCTCCCCAAAATTGTTATGTTCTTGAGACGATGCTTTCAATATGTTATTGTCTATAGTATAACTACTTTGAGTCATTCCAAGCGGATCCAATATTTCTTTTTGCATATAGTCCTCGAATTTTTGCCCAGTAACTTCTTCAATGATGAGCTGGAGAATAGAAAATCCACCACCTGAATATTTCCATTTAGTACCAGGTTCCATAATCATTTCAACACGTCCTGGTCCATTGTTTTTTCCATTTAAAGACGCTTCTATTGTAGGTAGTTTGTCTTTAGGGGACCATCCCGGATAACCATGTAATGATAGTCCCGCAGTATGACTTAAAAGCCTTCTTATGGTAACTTTTTTTACATCGAATTCTGAATCGGGCAAATGCCATCTCGTGAGATATTTATCAGCTGGTGCATCAAGGTCAATCTTCCCTTCTTGGACTAGTTTAATTACACCCCAAGCGGCAATAGTTTTGGAAATGGATCCAATATTAAAACCAGTTGTCTTGGTTACTTTTATTCCATTATCTGTATTTGAATACCCATAGCCTTTCTGCAAGATAATTTCACCGTTTTCTATAATTGCAATGGCCGCTCCTGGTACAATAAAGTCATTGAGTAGTTGAGGGATTTTCTGGTCTAATTCATTTACGAATTGTTCAATATCTTTAACTTCTTTCTGAGCACTAAGCGTAAAAGAAATAAAGAGGACTAAGAGAAGGGATACTTGTTTCATGACTTTTTTAGTTTTATTTATGACGACTCAGTTCATTTAATGTTACCTCAAAACATATTTGGTTATGATTGTTTCAATGCGCACTAAAAATCTTGCTTAGCATAACTCGTAAAATTAATTGAGTTGCTATACACGTTTTAAATTATTTCAAAATATACGGTCACTGCCACTTGTACTTTCATTTCCTTAATGGCAATATCTGTAATAGCAACTTCCGCTATGCTATAAAAGTTGGATGAATTTGACGCTGATCTTGAATTCAAAATGTGATTAACGTTTGTATTGGAGTCAGAGATAAACAATGCCTTTCCCACGGCTTGATTTAATGGTTTTAGCATTGATTCGGCCTGTCTTTTTGCCTTTTCGACGGCCTTTCCTCGTAATTCAATTTTAAGTTCTTCTAATTTTGAATAAACTGTTTTTCCAATACGAATATTTGAGATATTAATTTGCTCTAACTCCTTGGCAACAAGTGCTGCGGTTTGAGCATCATAAACTATAAGAATGTATTGCTTGTTTTTTAACACATCCGTTTTACGCAAAAGGTATTTTTTAAAATCACTGGAAAGGTCAGAAACACTTAGCTGCGTCGCAATATCGATGCCCATCGCCGTTAATTTCGCAGTCATCCTATTTTCTAGAGCTTCTAATGAAATTTTTCCACGTGTGTCTTTTTCATTGATGCCTATGTTCAAATAGATTCTATCCGGAATCACTTCGGTAGTATAGGTAGCACTTGTTTGCAAATAGGGCCTTTCTAGAAAATTCTGTGTTTGTGAAATACCAACAAATGCTTGTAAAGCAAAAATTAGAAGTATCATAGTTGATCGGTAAAGTTTCAGGTTATTTATCATAATGTCGTTTTTAAATTTTAATTCTTCTCTTGAATGAAACCCTTCCACAATCGGTAATAATCCGCTCGAAATCAATTGAGTTTTGATACAATTCCGTTTTAATTATTGAATCCACTCTTTCTATATTTTTTTGTGTTTCATTACAGTTGTTTATTGAATAAATGCATAGTTGTTTATCAAGCTCAAAGACAATAGCACCCGTTTTAAAAACAGCCTCAGCTGCTTTAAAGTTAGTATTCCATTCAAACTACATGAGGTTCATTCTATTTCTGGCTAAACGCCCATGATTAAAATAGAGGATGTATAGTGAATTCTCGGGAAAATTCTTGGAATCTACTCTTTGGGTACCGAATGCTCCATAAATCTCAATGGAATCTATTTCTTCTGTTGGATAAAGTTCACGTATAAACATAAAATCGTCAATAGAGTCCTTTGCTATAAATTTAACCGTAGTAGTCTTTTTACTTTGATTTTCTCTGTCTACAATCGATTTTAATAAGTTAAGCCCTTTAAAGTTTTGTTGTACCTCTGTTTTACTATCTGAACCAAACTGTTCGACATCCGATGACTTTTTACCGCAAGCGAGGCAAGAAAAAAGCAATATTACCAACGGAAAAGTGAGTAGTTTCATATAGTTAAAAGCGGCATTAATGGTTCATGTACCTTCAAAAGCAGAAACCTTACTGCCTCTGTAGTTTTACTAAAAGTAGGGGAGTACTCAAAAATAGCCAAATCTTGTGCATTTTTCAGGTGTGATTTTGTCACTCTTTTTTATCTGAAGGCTTCTTTTTCAACCCTACGCTTGTTTTCAAATTCCTTAGCGCTATCTCCATGGCCCACTTGTATTTCGTTTTTGTTAAATAAGTCCACGTCAAATAATCATAAAGGCCCAAATAATTCCATTCCCATACACGGAAATTAATAAACATGGTTCGTCCTATTTTTTTCCTTATCGTCTTCAATTCGGTTGCACTAATGCCGTTTTCAGCGAGTAGCTTTTGAGACGCTATTTCTTCTTCTGGCTCAAATTCTGTGTCTAAAAATGGTCTGTTGATGTGTTCCCAGATATCAAATCTATCAATTATCGGAATGTTATTTCGTTGCGCAAACTCGGTAAGCTGTATTTCATACTCCGTTTTTATGAATATCATTTCTTGATTTCGGAAAACCAGTATATGGGGAAATATGCCCATGTTGATTTCAGAAATATCTTCAGCTGTTACTTTTCCTTTATTATGAATTTCACTTTGCTTGAAGAAATATCCCTTCGGAAACAAAATCTCTTGCTCCTTAATTTCTATTATAATGTTGTTGTATTTAGGAGTCATTCGTACGATAGCCTAGTGGTTTTGAATATCAAATAAGGAAGATTGAATCAATTATCTTGGTCATTCTTTATCTGCGTTTTTTTAGCGAAGCCAAGTTAGGCAAAAACTGAGGGAAGTTTCATCAATTTAACCTGCTTAGCCACGAATTATATACGCTGCTATTCTTTAACTAACCATTGTTCAAAGTATAATTTTTCTATTAATTTTCTTTCAGTGTTTGACAATACTTCGACTAAAGAATTGGTCTCTGATAGGTCAATTTGATACCAGATGAATTGATCATCTTTATCAAAGTCAAAATCTCGATCTTCATCCCTTTTAGTTTTGAAAATTATTTTGTTAGAATTTGGAATGATTTTATAGTATTCTAAGTATTCATTTATTGGAGACAGTCTTGTAAGTTCACTTCCGTCGATTTTTGAAACGAAAAGATGAAGAGGATCTTTGGAATTCAATATTTTGTCTTCGTTGTAGTCTATATCTCCAATCTCAAATAAGATCCTGTTTTTAAGAATTGATCCTGATTTAGGAATATTACATTTAAAATCGGATATTCTAATTTTCGATTCTGTTAGCAAATTGGTTTTTCCTGTTAAACTGTTGTAAAAGAGTATATTCCAGTATCTAGCATAATCACCTGGTTCATATCCAGAACTTCTGAATTTAGCTCCTCCTTTGTATCTCTGGGTTGATATGGGAAAAATAACTTGATTAGTACTGTCGATAAGAGTCAGATCCGCATATACGAAATTATACTCATCAAGAATTGAATCTATTTGTGTCTGAGAAAGATTCTCATCTTCGACACCAGCAATTCTTTCATTATTTTCATTACACGCTATCAGCAATAAAATTGGAATGCAATAAATAAGTCCTTTCATAATAAAGTTTAACGTGTTTGTGTATGGTTAGTTGCTATGACGACTAAGATAGCAAAAAGATACAGCGTAAAGGAGATTCAGTAGCATTTCCGTGCTAATCTTTAAACACTCCTTAGCGATTAACTATGCGCTTTGTGCCTGTTGCACAATTTATTTGTTAAAAATAGCGAATATGCTTAACTTTAGTTATGCAGGGTAAAAAAGATTATCAAGAGAAGCTTTTCAATAACTTTCAATTAAGTGATCGTGTCCCCGAGAC